>Ga0302277_1000236_pt1 | contig 44041 bp, 30 predicted proteins | sample III_Bog_N3_1_FD_198759 | JGI IMG/M metagenome (GOLD analysis project Ga0302277, IMG submission 198759) | Peat permafrost microbial communities from Stordalen Mire near Abisko, Sweden - III_Bog_N3_1 | ecosystem: Environmental > Terrestrial > Soil > Wetlands > Peat | place: Sweden: Abisko... | reverse complement strand
CTGGCAACGCCCACTCCATCGTACCAAAGGACGCTACGCGATGAAGCCACGCAACGCCCCTGAACTCCGTCGCTGCCAGATCAGGGCTTCGGTGCCGGTGCGCCGCCGGGCACGCGAGGGCGAGGTACCAGATGGGCCACCGTAGTGCCGCCAGACACCTCATACTCCTCGGAACCGGTGGCGCCGGCGACATTGAAGCCCTTGGCGGTCAGCAGGTCGCCTGCGGCGCCCGCACGTTGAGAGTGATTGGAGACGGTGACGATCGTGCGGTCACGCGGAATCCAGGCGAGTTGCTTCTCTAGATCCTTATTCTGCACGCTGAGAAACACGGGGAAGGTGCCGAACTGGATGAATTCCGCCGGCTGGCGCAGGTCGATGAAGATCACCGAATCGGACTTAGCGAGCAGCGCATCGACGTCGTCCTTGCTCAGGCGCTTCGTCTTGTACTTCCAGGGCGCGGCAAGCGACCCCTGCACGCGCTTGACTGCAGCCGGATCGGAGGCACCACCGGCGATACTGATCGGAGGCGTCGATTGAAGCGCAGCCTCTTGGGCGGATGCGGAGACGAAGGCACCGGCGAGCAGCGCGGCAAGAAGGAAGCGATGGGTGGTCATGTTGGAAACTTTCTATTAAAATTAAAGGAAGGGCAGGCACTGCAGCGAACGCGACTACCTGCTTTCCATCCGCAAAAAACGTGCCAGCAGTGAGCTGCTGCGATAGCTGTTTCCCATGGTGAGATACGGCTCAAGGTTGCGCAAGCGTTGGTGAAATTTGAACACCGCGCCGCTCCTTGTGTTGAGAATTCACCAGCGATCGCTCCCGGAATTTAAATAGTTCAGTGGCAGTTATGGGTTACTAAGAGACATTTTTATCGACAAATTTATGCTCGATTTTATGTCTGCTATCTGACGTGAAGCAGTCACTCAGATGTTCCACCTTAAAGGTCGGGTGAGGATCGTAATCGGAAGTTGGTGATCTGACACTGCCTGTCTGATCGAGCCTGAATTAGTACAGATTATTACTTCACACCACGCTGGATAATATGATCTTCAACCTGTTGGTCAGCATATTGAATATGCGCCAGAACATCGGCGAACGGCCAGTGATTGAACCAATCCGTGAACATTTGCTCTCCAACACAGTCTAGCTTTTCTTTGAGGCTCAGCGCATCCTTTATCAACTCATCGTGCCTATTCTTATGCCACTCAGTTCCAGAGTATCCGGACTGAACCATAAGCCGCTCTTCGGTTTCGAAGTGTAAACGGGTATATGTAATGACGTCATCAATGAGCCGGTAAATACTTTCTCGCGACTCACTGTTTTTCACAGCATCGTTCAGTCTGTGCAACATGTTAACGAGTTCCTGATGTTGCAGGTCAATTTCTGTCACACCCGTCATTTTACTCTTCGCCCTTCTTGACCATTAGGCTACCGATAGGCAAGCAAAACCAACCACGCTGGCAACGAGAGTAATTGCTAAAAAGAACTCGATACTACGCATGACTTCTTTGGTTTTTTCACTGTCAATATGATTGAAAATATGAGAGTTCATGATCCACCTCCTGCAGAGAATTTGAAACAACTACTGAGACCTTCTATAGTTATTGCAATTGTGTTTGATCTACTACACAAATTGTATTTCCATTATACATACCATACTAATATAGTCAAGTATTATATGGCTATATTTAGTATGGCAGGCTTTAAGTGTCTAACCGCTCAAGACGAACTGCGAAGAATATCAATGCAAGCCAGGTGAATTGGAACAGAAATTATCTTTCTTAAGTGCGGCGGCATGTTGACGTTAAAATATCACCATAACTACTACGTAATAGTAAAGCGTAATGAATAAATTCAATTCTCAAGATCGCAAATCATTGTTCGTGTGGCTGACACAACTGGGCGTCGCCTTACTGTATTTGCTATTTGGTGTAATCATCCATCAGAATTTCACGGTACATAGTATCGTTTCCGTTATATGGCCCGGTAGTGGTTTGGCTCTCGCGGCACTGCTTATTGGTGGCAAGCGTTATATTTGGGGCATATTCCTTGGCTCTCTAACGCTTAACCTAATATCCAACAATTCTCTTTGGGCCATTTGCGGTATTACATTGGCTAATGTCCTTGAGGCACTCGTGGCAGTTTGGCTGCTCACTAGAAACGCCCATCCAACTAAATCCCTGCGTACCTTAGCTGACTACCTGAAACTAATCTTATTAGGTGGAGCATTTGCCGGAACCGTAGGTGCTGTCATTGGCTCATTGTCTATATTACTTGCTGGTTATATCAATCTAGCCGATCTAGCCATGAATATATTTCATTGGTGGATGGGTGATGCGCTCGGCGTATTACTTGTCACTCCATTTGCTCTTGCTTGGCACCAAGAATGGCGGAAAAAAATTGCAATAAGAAAAACATTGGAAACTCTGCTGCTAGTTTGCGTAACTTTATTTGTTGGACAAATTGTATTTTTCGATTGGCTCCATAAATACCTCAGTGATACGCCTAAGGGTTATTTGTTGTTTCTCTGCATTTCTTGGGTGGCAATTCGTACGGATACTCGTAGCACGACTCTCGTATTACTGTTAGTTGCTGTACAGGCTTTAACGGGTGCGTATCATGGAATGGGAATTTTTGCACATGATATTGCCCAAGCAAGTCTTCAGAGTTACTGGGCATACATGTTGACCCTGTCTATTGTTGGGATGGCAGTAACTACCAATGTAAATGAAATCAAAAATGCATTTGATGCGCTACATGAGAGTGAGCGTCGTTACTACCTTCTGTTCAACACCAACCCGATGCCAATGTGGGTTTTCGAGGAAGGCAACCTGAAATTCTTGATGGTAAATGACCGCGCGATTGAACATTACGGTTATACGCGCGAAGAATTCAGGCGGATGACATTACGCGACATTTGCCCTGTGGAGGACAATCCAGAACTGGACCAAGTGATTGCCAGTACAGCAACAGGAAAAGTCTCTGGGGAATGGCGCCACAAAAAGAAGGATGGCACGATCATCTATGTGGAAATCAACACCGAACCGATAAAGTATGGCAACACGCATGCTCGGCTCGTACACGTACAAGATATCACCGAACGCAAATTGATAGATGCAGAGCGTAATCGCCTATTAAAAATAATTGAAGAGGCGACGGACTATATCGGAATGTCAGATTTACAGGGCCACCTTCAGTTCCACAACATTGCGGCAACCAGGATGCTGGGGCTCCCCGATGACGTAGACCTGTCCGTAATGAAAATCAAGGATATGCACCCAGAGTGGGCTGCAAAGCTGGTGTTGGAGGAAGGTGTTCCTACGGTGTTGCGGGAAGGTTTCTGGCGTCATGAAACGGCTTTGCTGCATAGGGATGGTCACGAGATTCCCGTATCTCAAATATTGCTGCTCCATCGCGATGCCTCCGGCAAACCCGAGTTTCTTTCTACTATCATGCGTGACATTACGGAACGCAGACAGAATGAAGAGAAGCTTCGGGAAAGCGAGGCCAGCTTGCGTGCCATTCTGGATAACGTTCCTTATCTGATCTGGCTGAAAGACACGGACGGTCGGTTTATCGCCGTGAATGAATCGTTCTTTAATGCTACTGGACGGGCCAGCATGGATGAGGTGATTGGCAAGACTGATTTTGATCTCTGGCCCAAGGAGCTGGCGGAAAAGTACCGCGCCAATGATGAAGACGTGATCTCTTCACGTAAGCACACAATTACTGAAGAAATGTCGCTGGATAAAGGCGAGTTGAAATGGGTCGAAACCTTCAAAGCGCCGGTCTTGGACAAGGATGGCAATATACTTGGCACCACCGGTTTTGCGCGGGATACCACCGAACATAAGCGATCCCAAGATATAGTGCGGCATATGGCTCATTTTGATATGCTCACCGACCTGCCCAATCGGGCACTACTTAGCGACAGGCTGCAACAGGCTCTTTTCATAGCCAAGCGTGATAAAAAGCACCTAGCCTTGATGTTCATCGATCTGGATAAATTCAAACCGATTAATGATGAATTTGGGCATCATTTGGGTGACCTATTACTCAAAGAGGCCGCAAATCGTATGCAGGATTGCGTGCGCGAATCTGACACAGTTGCGCGCATGGGCGGCGATGAGTTTGTAGTTTTGTTGCCAGTCATTGAAGCCGAACAGGATGCCATACTGGTGGCCGAAAAAATTCGCCATACCCTTAACAGGCCATTTGTACTAGAAGGCCAAAGTTTGAATATATCTTCGAGTGCAGGTATTGCGGTCTACCCGGAACACGGTATTGACGAAATGCAACTAGTCAATAATGCTGACATTGCTATGTACCACGCGAAGGAAAATGGGCGCAACAATGTGATGCTCTATCGGACGGATATGCTTGATGACAATTGGTAAAGGGAACACACCGGATTGACAAGTTTTGACAGCAATTTTGGTTAAGAGACATTCACCTTAAATCTAAATCAACCACAGATTACGAATATCCAAAGATTCTTACTTTTCCGCATTGAAAAAATTATGAAGACAAATCGGCTAGAAGCATTCAGCGACGGTGTGCTTGCTATCATCATCACTATTATGGTTTTGGAGCTAAAGGCACCACATGGAGATACCCTATCCGTGCTGATCCCATTACTCTCAGATTTCCTAAGCTACGTACTTAGCTTTGTCTACATCGGTATTTATTGGAACAATCACCACCATATGCTCCAAACCACGGAAAAAGTAACGGGTAGCATTTTATGGGCTAATCTGCATTTGTTATTTTGGCTTTCGCTGTTTCCGATATCGACAGCATGGATGGGAGAAAATCACTTCACTGCTTTGCCCACAGCGCTGTATGGAGTAGTTCTGCTCATGGCCGCCATTGCCTACTGGATATTGCAGCGAACCATTATAGCCAGTCAAGGTGAAAATTCCCTGCTTGCACGCGCCATTGGCAACGATATCAAGGGCAAGATTTCACCATTGCTTTATCTTTTGGCAATTCCTCTAGCATTCATTTCTCAATGGTTATCTGAGGGCCTATACATCATTGTTGCTCTGATGTGGCTAGTTCCGGATCGCCGTATTGAGAATACACTTGTCAATTGAATAAGTAATGGGATGATTTTTTCGATGCCACCTTGGGGCTACGACAAAAATAAAATAATTGTTGTATATATCCAAACAGTTTCGAAGTTTGACCGCCAGCGGTTCTTTTCCTGAACCGCTTTCACCCTTTTGTTACCAAAATCCCCTACTCTAAAAATCAAGCTAAGCCACGTGCGCGGAAGGGTGAAAGCTGGTAGCATGAACCTTCCCCGCCGAAAGACAAAAACAGGGGAAAGCTCAATTTCTAATGGAACCTATTAGAAATTTACACGATCTCATATTGTGGTTTTTGCACATAACCACCCTAATGTGCAATCGTGGATTTATGCTGACTGCAAGGAGTTTATGATGCCTCAAACGACTATGGTTACCCTCGACGGAAATGAAGCCGCCGCCTATATCGCCCACCTGACCAACGAGGTAATTGCAATTTACCCGATCACACCTTCCTCGCCGATGGGTGAATATTCCGACGCGTGGTCGGCGGAGGGCGTCAAAAATTTGTGGGGCACGGTTCCGGAAGTGATTGAAATGCAGAGCGAGGGTGGCGCTGCGGGCGCAGTGCACGGGGCGTTGCAAACCGGATCGTTGACGACTACTTTCACTGCCTCGCAGGGCCTGCTGTTGATGATTCCCAACATGTACAAGATCGCCGGTGAGCTGACGCCGTTTGTCATGCATGTGGCGGCACGTTCGTTGGCAGCACAAGGCTTGTCAATTTTCGGCGACCATAGCGACGTGATGTCGGCACGCTCGACCGGTTTTGCATACCTCTGCTCCAATACGGTGCAAGAAGCGATGGACATGGCATTGATCGCCCAAACTGCGACGCTGGAATCGCGCCTGCCTATTCTGCATTTCTTCGATGGTTTCCGTACTTCCCACGAGGTGGCCAAGGTCGAGCAAGTGGCGCTCGAAGTAGTACGCGAGATGATAGACGACAAATTGGTGTTCGCCCACCGCGCACGTGCACTGACACCCGATCATCCGGTGCTGCGCGGCACGGCTCAAAACCCGGATATGTACTTCCAGGCACGCGAAACGGTCAATCCTTTTTACGACGCCATGCCGGACATCGTGCAAAAGACCATGGACAAATTCGCCAAGCTCACCGGGCGCCAGTACAAGCTGTATGAATACGTCGGCGCCGCAGATGCCGAACGGGTGCTGATCCTGATGGGTTCAGGCGCGGATGCGGCGGAAGAAACGGTGACACACCTGACTGCCCATGGCGAGAAAGTCGGCATAGTGAAAGTGCGCTTGTATCGCCCCTTTGCCGCAGACGAATTACTCAAGGCTATCCCCGTCACCGCCAAGCGCATTGCGGTTCTTGATCGCACCAAGGAACCCGGCGCGGACGGCGAGCCGCTGTACAAGGATGTGGTGACTGCATTTGCCGAAGCCTTCACCTCAGGCGCGAGCAAATTCGCTACCCTGCCCCGCGTGGTGGGCGGACGTTATGGTCTTTCATCCAAGGAATTTACGCCCGGCATGATTAAGGGTGTGTTCGATGAGCTAAAGAAAGATCAGCCGAAAAATCACTTCACCATCGGTATCAACGACGATCTCACCCACACCAGCCTGGAGTGGGATGCTGATTTCCGCAACGATGCCGGTCGCGGTGTAAACCGCTGCATGTTCTACGGCCTGGGCTCGGATGGCACGGTGGGTGCTAATAAGAACACCATCAAGATCATGGGCGAAGAGACCGCGCTTTACGGTCAGGGCTATTTTGTTTATGACTCGAAAAAAGCAGGCGCAACAACTATTTCCCACCTACGTTTTTCCCAAAAACCCATTCACTCTCCTTACCTGATCGGCGACAACGACGCGAACTTCATCGGCTGCCATCAGCCGGTGTTTCTGGAGCGTTATGAAATGCTGGATGCCGCAGCTGAGGGCGCGGTGTTCCTGCTCAACACACCAATAGGGGCGGATAGAGTTTGGGATTTACTGACGCTCAAAATGCAGCAGCAGATCATCTCCAAAAAAATCGAATTCTACGTAATTGACGCCTATACCATTGCCAAGGCGACCGGCATGGGCAACCGCATCAACACCATCATGCAGACCTGTTTCTTTGCCATTTCCGGCGTGCTGCCGCGTGAGCTGGCAATCGAGAAGATCAAATACGCGGCTGAAAAATCCTACAGCAAGAAAGGCCGTGCGGTTGTGGAAGCCAACTGGAAAGCGATTGATGAGACCCTCGCCAACCTGCATAAGGTGAACGTACCGTCCGTGGCAAGCAGCATCCGCGAGATGCCTGATATGGTGCCGACTTATGCGCCCATATTCGTGCGCCATGTGACTGCCGAGATGATGGCTGGACGCGGAGACCATCTGCCTGTGAGCGCGTTTCCCAATGACGGTACGTGGCCTACCGGCACCTCGATGTGGGACAAGCGCAATCTGGCGCAGGAAATCCCGGTGTGGGACGAAGAGCTGTGCATTTATTGTGGCAAGTGCCCGTTCGTCTGCCCGCACGCAGCCATTCGCGCCAAGGTATTTCCCGTTGGCTTAACCAAGGATGCTCCGCCCACCTTTAAGCATATCCAGGTAAAGGGTAAAGAATTCGAGCAAGGCATGCACATCAGTTACCAAGTGGCCCCAGAGGATTGCACTGGCTGTAAACTATGCGTGGATATTTGCCCGGCAGCATCCAAGACAGACGGTCATAAAGCGCTTGAAATGCGTCCGCAGGCTCCTTTGTGCGATGCCGAACGTGAGAATTTCGAATTTTTCCTCAAGCTGCCGGAATTTGACCGCACCCAGTTACGCACCTCGACCATGAAGGGCGCCATGGTGATGCAACCCCTGTTTGAATTTTCCTCCGCCTGTGTGGGTTGCGGCGAAACGCCCTACATCCGCCTCGCCACCCAATTGTTCGGCGACCGCATGGTAGTGGCTAATGCCACCGGTTGCTCCTCGATCTATGGCGGCAACCTGCCCACCACGCCCTACAGCAAAAACGAGGAAGGGCGCGGCCCGGCTTGGTCCAACTCGCTGTTCGAGGACAATGCAGAATTCGGTCTGGGCTTCCGCGTCAGCATAGACAAGCTTGCCGAGCAGGCGCGCGAACTGCTGGTGCGCTTACAAGATAAGATCGGCACTGAACTGGTCACGTCCCTAATCAACGCGGATCAATCCACCGAAGCGGGCATCTACGCCCAGCGCGAGCGCATCGAAAAACTACGTCAGGAGTTGATCGGCATACAATTAGCCGAGGCGCGCAATCTGGAAAGTTTGACCGGCTACTTGGCCAAGAAGAGTGTATGGATCATCGGCGGCGACGGCTGGGCCTATGACATCGGTTTCGGCGGATTGGATCACGTACTGGCTTCGGATCGCAACGTCAATATTTTGGTGCTCGATACTGAGGTCTATTCCAACACGGGAGGGCAGATGTCCAAGGCCACTCCGCACGGCGCCATAGCCAAATTTGCAGCCGGCGGGAAAAAAACCGGCAAGAAGAACTTGGGCCAGATGGCAATGAGTTACGGCCATGTCTATGTCGCCCATGTCGCGTATGGCGCAAAAGACATACACACATTGAAGACCTTCCTCGAAGCCGAATCTTTCGATGGCCCATCACTGATCATTGCCTACAGCCCCTGTGGCGAGCACGGTTACGACATGAGCGAGCAACATCAGCAGCAGGAACTGGCCGTCAGCACCGGCCACTGGCCGCTATACCGCTACGACCCCCGCAACGAGGCGCAAGGCAAAAACCCACTCACTCTGGACTCAGCGAAACCATCCGTGTCTTACAGCGAATTTATCCGGAACGAACCGCGCTTCCGTGGACTGGTGAAAGAGATGGGAGCCGATAGTGGACAAATTCTCGCCTCCTACGATGACGAGCTACGGAAGCACTATGCGCATCTCGAACGAATGGCTAGCGGGACAGACAATGACTACAAAAAAACCAGTTGATTCGGCTTGTAGCTCGTAGCCGTGCGGTGAATGTGTAGGTTGGGTTAGCGGCTTTATCGCGGAGCGTGTGTTGTTGGGGCTTTAGCCCCTTACAACCACGACCTACCCCTTGCGGGTGTAACCCAACAACAAAATGCAAATAATAAACAGGGGGAGTTATGGCTGGTAGCAAACAATACATTTACGAGTTCGAGCAGGGCGATGGGAAAAACAAGATGTTGCTGGGCGGCAAGGGTGCGAATCTGTGCGAGATGACGCAGATCGGTTTGAATGTCCCACCCGGTTTCACCATCACCACCGATGCATGCACCGCTTATCTGGAAAAAAATAAATTGCCGGATGGCTTGATGGACTCCATCAAAACTCATATGCAGGCGCTGGAAAAGAAAACTGGCAAAGATTTCGGCGGTGGCGAGAATCCTCTCCTCGTCTCGGTGCGTTCCGGTTCGTCCATGTCCATGCCGGGCATGATGGACACCATCCTCAATCTCGGCCTAAACGAAACTTCATTGCAAGGCTTAATCAAGCAAACCGGCAACGCACGCTTTGCCTACGACACTTATCGTCGTTTCATCCAGTTATTCGGCAAGATCGCGCTCAACATCAGCGACGAACATTTTGACGAACGTATGGCCGCCATTAAGCGCAAATATGGGGCACCTCAGGATCTGGATTTAAGCGTCGCACACCTCCAAGAGTTGGCAGGCGAATTCCTTGCTATCGTGGAACGCCATTCCGGCAAAGCCTTTCCGCAAGACCCATACGAACAACTGGAAATTGCGGTGGGGGCAGTGTTCGGCTCGTGGATGGGAAAGCGCGCGGTGGATTATCGCAGGCAATTCAAAATCACCAAGGATCAGGCCAGCGGCACGGCGGTTAACATCTGCACCATGGTATTCGGCAATATGGGCAATGATTCCGGCACCGGGGTCGGCTTCACGCGCAACCCCGGCACGGGCGAGAACCTGATCTACGGCGAATATCTGACCAATGCGCAAGGAGAAGACGTCGTGGCCGGGATCCGCACCCCCAAGGCCATCGCCGAAATGGAACAAGAAATGCCGGAGATTTACCGCCAGTTGATAACACTGCACAATCGGCTGGAATCGCATTATCATGAAGTTCAGGATTTCGAATTCACCATCGAGAAAGGCATCCTGTATTGCCTGCAAACGCGCAATGGAAAAATGAACGCGCGTGGCATGGTGCGCTCTTCGGTGGAAATGTTTCATGAGGGGCTGATTTCCAAAGAACGCGCCCTGTTGCGCATTGAACCTGCGGTGCTGGAACAGTTATTGGTCCCGCAGTTGGCGCCGAATTTTCACGGCAAATCATTGGCGCAGGGGCTGCCCGCCTCGCCCGGCGCTGCCTCCGGCAAAATCGTGTTCGATGCCGACACCGCCGAAACGCGTGGTCGCGCCGGCGAGAAAATCATTCTGGTGCGGGAGGAAACCAAGCCAGAGGATATTCACGGCTTCTTTCAGGCACAGGGCATCCTGACCAGTCGCGGCGGCAAGACTTCGCACGCCGCCGTAGTGGCGCGCGGCATGGGCAAGCCCTGCGTTTCGGGTTGTGAGCAAATCGTCATCAATGATGTGCAGCGCAGCGCACAAATCGGCCAAACCACCTTGCAAGAAGGCGACATCATCACCATAGACGGCGGCACTGGCCATGTTTATGCGGGCGAAGTGCCCACGGTGGAGGCAGAGTTTTCAGAAGAACTGGCAACGCTGTTATCTTGGGCGGACGAAATATCCAAGCTCAAGGTGATGGCAAATGCCGACACGCCTCATGATGCCCAGCGCGCGCGCGAATTTGGCGCGATGGGTATCGGTCTGTGCCGCACCGAACGCATGTTCAATAGCACCGACAGATTGCCCATCGTGCAGGAAATGATCCTGGCTGAGACGCAGGAAGAGCGCCAGGCCGCGCTGGATCGTCTGTTGCCGATACAGCGTGCCGACTTCAAAGGTATCTTCAAGGCAATGAAGGGTCTGCCTGTAACCGTGCGCCTGCTCGATCCGCCCATGCACGAATTCCTGCCCACCGCCGCACAACTCGAACTAGAAATCGCCCACCTGCACCAATTGCGCGACACCATCAAGGGCCTGGAAGAACTGCCGGATACGCTCAAGCTGCTTAACCCGAAGCTCTATATGCAATATGCTGATGGTCTGACCAAGTTGATGGGTGGATTGAACGATTTCAAGGAATCACATCTGGAAGAGGATGTAATCCACAAGAAGGAAGTGATCCTGAAAAAGGTCAGAGCTCTGGCCGAAGTCAACCCGATGCTGGGTCATCGCGGCGTACGGCTTGGCATCACTTATCCTGAAATCTATTCGATGCAGATACGCGCAGTTCTTGAGGCAGCAGCCCTGTGCGCCAGGGAAGGGGTTGAAATCTATCCCGAGATCATGGTGCCGCAAGTGGCCACGGTGGAAGAACTCAAGCGCATCCATAGTTATGTGCAGCGTATCCATCAGGAAGTGAACGCGACCCACGGTATCAATGTGCGATTCAAGTTCGGCTCGATGCTGGAGGTGGTTCGCGCCTGCGTACGTGCCGGGCGCATGGCGGAAACCGCCGAGTTTTTCTCCTTCGGCACCAACGACCTGACCCAAGCCACATTCTCCTTCAGTCGTGAAGACGCGGAAAATAAATTCCTTCCCGCTTACAACGAGACAGGCATTCTGGAAGACAACCCATTCGAGGTTCTGGACATCAAAGGCGTGGGTCAACTCATGAAGATGGCGGTGGCAAAAGGCCGAGAAACCAACCCGGACTTGAAAATCGGCATCTGTGGAGAACATGGCGGGCACCCCGGTTCCATCCGCTTTTGTCATCACATTGGACTCAACTACGTTTCCTGCTCCGGCCCCCGCGTGCCCATCGCGCGTCTGGCAGCGGCGCAAGCCAGGTTGCTGGAAGGCCAATATCAGGAACCGATTTGATCAATTTTTGACTCAGACCAGCCAACCGTTGAATTGCCACTGGACTTGCGGCGGAGTACTGTGCCGCCGAAGAATACACAGCATTGTATTTGGCGTACCTGTATATTAACGACTTTGGCTATATTTAGTGGTGTGGTAATAAAACTATGAAAGAAATTCTGCAATACCTGAAAAAGAATGGTGAGCAACTCGACGCAGAGATCGCTGAAGCTACGGGTATTCCACTTGCTAAAGTACACCTCTATTTGTCAGAGCTTGCTGCCAAAGGAGAAATTATGGTGTGCCATTCGATCAGATTCGAGAAGGGCAAGAAAATCGAGGGCATAAGATGCCGGTTAGCCGGATATATTCCTCCAGCAGCGCCGGGCAGAAAGTCGAAGGTGCAGTTGAAGTTATCGTAGTTACGGTTGCTAGCGAAGTGTGTTGTCAGTGAATCTTTGATCGTAAAAATTAAGTACCCCCAGCAGAGCCGGGGGATTACCTCATTTATTTACTAACGACCCAACCGGCTACTCAGATTTCCCGATAACTGCCGTTCAACATCCAAGGTGAAAATACCGGAGACATCCTATTTTGCCAAGCCCGCAATAAATTCTGACATGGTCTTGATGTCAGCGTCATTCGCACCCATTCCCTTTGGCGGCATTGATCCGAGTTTCCAACCAAACGAACCGCCTTTGGTAATACTTGCGGCGATCTTAGTAGCTGCGTCTTTATCACTCTTATATTTCGCGGAAACATCCATAAATGCCGGGCCAACCACCTTTTTGTCGACGGCGTGGCATGCGCTACATTTGGCCTTACCAACTGTCGGCATATCCACTGCCAGTGAGGAGCCCGCAATAACCAAGCCTACTGTTGCAATCATGCCTGAAATAATAGATTTCATTTTTTCTCCTTTTTAGTTGTAAATGGAAGATGATACTCTATCACCTCCAACAGCAATTTTCACTGCTGCTTTATAGTCAATTTCAAGTTCATCACTCGTCTAAAGTTGCTCCGATATCTACAGCATTCAGCTCTTCTGCATTAGCGCCTCAAACTGTTCTATAGGAACCGGCTTGCCAAACAGGTATCCTTGGTAATGAGTGCAGCCATTTTCCAGCAGGAGTTGTCGTTGCTCTTCTGTCTCCACTCCTTCGGCAATGACGTCCAGATTCAGGCTTTGCGCCATCGCAATGATGGTGCGTACAATCGCTCTATCGCTGCTATCGGTGACAAGATCGCGTACAAACGATTGATCAATCTTGAGCTGATCAAGAGGCAAAAGTTTAAGGTATTGCAGGGATGAATAACCGGTACCGAAATCATCCAATGAGAACTGAACACCTATTTCGTTCAACGCGTTCATGGTCGAAATTGTGTCATCGATATCCTCCAGCAAGAGGCTTTCGGTCAACTCCAGCTTGAGTCGTTTTGGTTTGACAGCATGGCGTTGTATCGTGGCTTGCACTTGTGCCACGAAATCGGCCTGGCGGAATTGTTTGGCACTCACGTTCACCGCCAGAACCAGTTCACGGGTGCGTGCATCTTGCTGCCATGCCTTGATCTGGACGCAAGCTGTCTCCAGCACCCATTGCCCGATGGGCAATATCAGCCCGGTTTCTTCTGCCAACGGAATAAATTGTAGGGGAGGCACTAAACCGCGTTCAGGGTGTATCCAGCGGATCAATGCCTCTGCACCGATGGGATGGTTCGAACTATCTACCTGAATCTGGTAATACAGATGAAATTGCCGGTTCTCAAGCGCATTGTGCATTTCGCTTTCGAGCACTGCGTGGGCATTGATGGCGTCTTGCATCTTTCGGTCGAAGAAGCGCAACGTGTTGCGGCCCGCTTTCTTGGCCTGATACATGGCGATATCTGCCTGTTTTAACAGTTCGCCTATTCCCTGCTGGTGGCCGTTGAATAGAGTCACTCCGATGCTGCTTGTGCTGCGAAATTCATGCGTAGCAAGCTGGTATGGCTGGCTCAGGATGGTGAGAATTTTCTCACCGACGGTTTCTGTCAACGCTGCCGCCTCAAGAGCTTGATCGCTTAAGTCTTCCAGCACCACCACAAACTCGTCCCCGCCTAAACGCGAAACGGTATCACCTTCGCGAATACATGACTCCAAACGCTCAGCCACCTTTTGCAGCAGTATGTCGCCAATATGATGTCCAAGGGTATCGTTGAGGGTTTTGAAATTGTCCATGTCAATGAACAGCAGCGCACATTGTCGGCCACTACGCCCACTGGAAGCCAAAGCCTGATGGAGCCGATCCATAAGAAGCTGTCGGTTAGGCAGATTAGTAAGCTGATCGAAAAAGGCTAAATGTTTAATCTCTTCCTCGGCATGCTTGCTCTTGGTAAGACTCTCGCGCAGAGCATACTCTGATCGCCTCTGCAACAATCCAAGCCACATCACCATCAAACTGAGTATTATTGCTCCGGTGCTGTATTGCCAAATATGTTGATGCCATTCGGCGAGGTAGTCTTCCTCTGCGATACCTGCAATCACAATTAATGGCAGATCCCCTACTTGGCGGAAACCGTTCATACGTTCGATGCCGTCTACTCGTGATTTGGCGAGATAAGTGGTGTGGGTAATGCCTTTTTCGATATAGGCCTTTGCATTAGGGTTGGTTATTTCTCCCATATCCTTTTCGCTCGACGGATAGCGGGCTGCAAGCCGATAGCTCCTGTCATATAGCGCAATAAATCCGTGAGCACCCATATCAATGGTTTGGAAGAAGCGCTGAAAGTAATCAAGGTTCAGAGTGCAGATAACGATGCCCGCGAAGCTCCCATCATCAAAATTCAGCCGCCTGCTCAGGATGATCGTCCATTTGCCGGTTCTGTGGGATATCAGAGGTGGTGAAATCACTAATCCTGCTGTGGCATCGTCTCTTTGGTGTTTGAAATAATCGCGGTCGTTTACATTGATATTGGGCACAGGATCAAACGAACTATAGATGTAATCTCCTTTGGCATCGATGACGGCCGAGATATCCATTTCTGGCACACTATCAATCTGGGATTTCATCAGCCCATGGAACTGTTGCTTACGTAATCCGCTGGCACCGTGAGCGAGTCGCATATCCTGCTGGCGCACGTTCCTTTGCACTTCACGCAATATCAGGTCAGCTTTGTAAAAGACTGACACTGCCTGCTCTTCCAGAACTTGCGTGATATTTTCCACCTCGATTTTGGTATGCTGTTTAACGACCTGATATTCGCTGTAGAGACTAAACATCAACAGGACAATGATACCCAGCATTCCCGCGATGCCAGAATGCATCGCCCAACTTGGATTGCGGCTATATGACGTAGCAGAGGCGTTATGCGAGAGGTCTATCATGAGTGGATGTCAATGGAGTAGATAGCGGGCGTTATATAACCACAATCATAAATTCCCGTGTGATTTTTTTCGTTTTTTGTCTCCATCAAGCCAACGGTTTTATGCTTCTCGTTTTGCGGCACGATGCATCGTGAGATGCCATAACTTTTCGTTACAACACGATAGGCTCTTGCTATGTCCCTCACCAGTTCTGTATCCGTCACTCACATCTCATTCACCAAATAGCCACCCATGCAGTCTTAAAATAAAAGTTGAGTAAAATTGGGGGTGTAATTTTCCAAATAAGGGGAGTAGCATGATCACAAATTAAATATGGTGTACTAAGTGTTACAGCATTCACAAGTTGGGTTTCGCACGAATACAGCGCCTCAAAAGCTGTTGTGTTGCGTTGTTCACGGTGACAGATTTAATTTTCAAAAAATTAGCGCGACGAACACGATTCAGCAGTTCATCTCCCCGCCCGCTGTGACATTCCCCATCAGATTCGCATGTGCTTTGATGTTACCCATCAAACACGCACGCGTTCCTTCAGCACCAAAAATTCATATCGAGGTGCTTGTCTAGCTTGCAAGAAATAATTGTGGAGAGGTCATGCCTAAGCACATAGTTCGTTTGTTAATTCTAATCGTAATAGTTGCGACTGTCGCTATTGCAGCAAAGCGTTTTCTAAGGCCGGATTCGTTTTATCAGTATGGGCATTACCGGGGTAATGCAGTTGCAGAAATTGCTTCCAAAGTTCCCAAACTCCAGGGGTCTGCATCGTGCCAGTCTTGTCACAAGGAGGTGTATGACGAATGGACAGCCGGCATCCACAGAAAAGCAACTAAAGATAACAAAATCCAGGGTGTAGTCATTAAATATGGCCCGGGTTGTGAAGTTTGCCACACTGGGCCAGCAGGCAATCACCCATCCAAAGAACCCATGCCTCTGTCCATCGAGGATCAGATAACCACGATCACCCATTCTGAACATAAAATTCATCCAGCCAATGTGCCCGGCAGGAAGCTGTTATTGAGCCCTGAAGAGATGAGGAATCTATGCCTCAACTGCCATGACAAATTAGAGGCACGCCCTAAAGAGCAGCGTCAAGTTGTGGCTGATAGTCATAGCGGCACAGAGTTATGCATCACTTGCCACAATCCACACTCACCAAAAATTGATTTTTCCGCCGTACCCAGACCACCGGTTGATCCCAATACTGGCAAGGCTATTCCTGTAGAGACAAAATTCGAGGCTGGCGATGCGAACGCAGGTAAGTCTGTCGCTGCAGCCTGCGCTGGGTGTCATGGAAAAACGGGGGTAAGCGTCAATCCAGTATGGCCAAACCTGGCGGGGCAACATGCCAACTATTTGACTAATACGCTCAAGGCATTCAAATCAGGAGCGCGCAAAAACGACATTATGAGCGGCATGGCGGCAGGTTTGAGCGATGCCGATATGCGCAATGTGGCGGCATATTTTTCCAAAGCCAGTTGCCGTGTAACTGGAGGTGATAAAGCCAAAGCCGATTTGGGTAAAACCAAAGCAGAAGCTGCGGGTTGTGCGGCATGTCACTATGCAGGCGGTCTTCACGGCACGGGAGCACCTGGAATCAGCGCGAGTCAAACATGGCCTAATCTGGCCGGACAAAATGCCGAGTATCTGGCCGGTTCGCTGAAATCATTCAAGGATGACAGTCGCAGTCACCCAGTGATGTCGAGCATAGCCAAGACGCTGTCTGATTCCGATATCGACAATCTTTCGGCTTATTTTGCCAGTGTGAGTTGCAAATGAATCAACTATCGAGTGAGGACAAAATGACTACTCAAGATACCAAAACAGATGAAGCAGATGCCTTGTCGCGCCGAAATTTCTTGGGATGGCTGGGGAAAGGTGTCGCTTGTGTCGGAGCACTGGCTGGCGCGGGTACCGCGATTGGCTCCACAGAATTGGTAAGCAGTAAACGCGGATTTCAACAGAATGATGAGCAGTTCGCCGAGGCGGTCAATAACCCGCCCAAGGTACCCGGTTATAACTGGAACGACCACGATTGGGCGATGGGCGTTGATACTGATCGCTGCATTGGCTGTTTGCGTTGCATGGAAGCGTGCAAGATGGAAAACAGCGTGCAGATGGATGCAAATCACCATCGTACTTGGGTGGAGCGCTATGTCTATCTGGAAGGTTCAAATACGGCAATCGTCGATTCCCAAACCGACCCAAAAGATATCGAAAATGCAGGGTCGGAAACAAAGTTTCGCTTTGACAACCGCTATAAGAATGTCAAGGTTGACAAAGCGTTTTTTGTGCCCAAGCTGTGCAATCAATGTGAGCATCCATCCTGTGTTCAGGTGTGCCCGACGGGTGCTACCTTTAAGGTCAAAGACGGCCCGGTGTTGATTGATACGACGTATTGTATTGGATGTCAGTATTGCGTACAGGCGTGCCCTTATGGCGCGCGCAGCTTCAATGAACAAAGGGGTACCGCTGAAAAATGCAACTGGTGCTACCACCGCATCACCAAGGGACTTAACCCGGCATGCGTTGAGGTATGCCCAACCGGCACACGTATTTTTGGTGATCGCAGAGACCCGGAGAGCCCGATTAGTTTATTTATTCGCAATAATCACGTGCAAGTGCTGAAACCCGAAATGGGCAATGCGCCGAATGTTTTTTATAAAGGAACAGATAAGGAGGTGGTCTGATGGAACACGTATTCAGTCATGTCACTCCCTATGTCGGGTACGTGTACCCAAACGAAACCGACATGGCATGGAGTCAACTCATCGTAATTTATCCCTATATCACCGGATTGGTTGCGGGTGCGTTTGTGGTGTCCAGCCTGCACCATGTATTTAACATTCAGCGATTTGCGCCGATTTCAAGATTTTCCTTGCTGACAGCGCTGTGCTTCATGATCTTCGCACCGATGCCGTTGCTATTCCATCTGGGGCAACCAACCCGTGCATTCAATGCGGTTATAACACCGCATTGGACCTCGGCGATGGCAGCGTTCGGTTATGTTGCAGGATTTTACTTGTGCCTGTTGCTACTTGAAGTCTGGTTCGCGTTCCGCGCCGATATTGTCGCGATGTCCAAGAGCCGAACCGGCATTATGGGCAAAGTTTACAATATGCTTACATTAGGCTCGGATGATGTCTCTCCGCGCGCGCTGGCAATCGATCATAAGGTTGCGCGCATACTGTCCATGATTGGCATACCCAGCGCGTGCGGCTTGCACGGGTACGTCGGTTTCGTGTTTGGATCGCTAAAAACGCGTGAATGGTGGTCGTCTGATTTAATGCCGGTCATTTTCCTATTGTCTGCGGTCGGTTCAGGCGTTGGACTGGTAATCGTGCTGTATGTAATCGTATCCAAATTCCGCAAGGCGCCGATAGCCGACGATACGATGCGAGGCTTGCTGTATGTGATGTTTACTGGCGTTGCCATCGTGATGGTAATCGAAGGCTTGGAAATGCTGGAAATGGTTTACAAAGCGCGCGAGGGGATCGAAACCGTGAGGGCGTTGATTGCCGGGCCGATCTGGGTTGGCATGTACCTTCAATGGGGACTATCTCTTTTCGCACTGGTGGTGACATCGACTTTATTATTATTCGACGTGCATGGAAAGCGCTTGGTTACTTGGCTATTCGCAAGTGGATTAGCCATGATGTTAGGTGTGTTGGCCATGCGCTGGAACGTGGTGATTGGCGGGCAGGAATTGTCCAAGACCATGAAGGGACTACTGACTTTCTATCCAGAGATGTTTGGGCGTGAAAGTTTGTTCACTGTTCTAATTATTTCCATTTGTCCTTATGTGGTTTTGTGGCTGATGTCAAAGCTGTTGCCGCCCTGGAACCAAGAGAGCGCATCTGAAAGTGGGGTGTTTGATAATCACAAGTTCGCCTAGGTAACCATGAAAATTAATCATAATTTAGAGTATCGTCTTCCATTCACAACTAAAAAGGAGAAACAAATGAAATCTATTATTTCATGCATGATTGCAACCGCAGGCTTGATTATTGCAGGCTCTTCACTAGCAGCAGAGGTGCCGTCAGTTGGTAAAGCAAAGTGTGGCGCATGCCACGCCCTCGACAAAAAAGTCATTGGCCCGTCATATACGGATATTTCTGCGAAATATAAGAGCGATCAAGACGCGGCCGGTAAGATTGCGGCTAGCATTACCAAGGGTGGTTCGTTTGGCTGGAAACTTGGAACAATGCCGCCAAAGGGAATGGGTGCGAATGACGCTGACATCAAGACCATGTCAGAATTTATTGCGGGCTTGGCAAAATAATATTTCTTCTGCATGTACATTTTAGATGTCTCGGGCAATCAAGTATGGCTGCCCGAGACAGAAGCGATGAACATGAGTACGGAGAAACGGTTGTTTTATTACCCTTAGATAGTTACAGGGGGTGAGTAAACTTTTTGTTGGACACTTTCTTGTAAAAAGATGAGGTCGCGCAATGCGGCTTTATTTATTTTTGTCATGGGAAGCATATTCCAAGACCGCCGTGCAGTTAAGCTGTATTAATCGTGACTTGATCTGACATCGGATGTTAGTTGAGGATTTCCGCTATATGCCAGAAGCGGAACTTCAATTTCCTATCCCATTACTCGCTGTCCGTATTATTGACCTTGTCAGCAAAGGGTAATTTGTATAGTCTGCATTCCATCAATAAGTTACCTAGTGGATGCCGTGTCCGTATTATCAAAATATGTCTGAACGGATCTGTCATATGAATAACAGTTATGTCTCTTGTTGCCTTAAGGAGCATCTAATTTGAAGGCGAAGAATCACAGTATTCTTCGCGGGGTTAGGGCTTTCAGCCCACTGCTACAGGCCTATGAAGCCGGCTATACGAAAGAAGAGATCAAGAGTAGTGTCATCAATGCGCTGACTCCTGAGTTTGAAAATGCTGCGATGCTTGATAGATATGGCATCGACTTATTAACCGTTGAAGCTATAAACGTCGCGAAGATACGCAATTCGGATTGGGCATCAAACTTATTCGATCAATGTACACGCATTCGTCGCCAACATTTAAACAATGACGCAGACGACTGCGCTAAGACCTACGCGTTATGGGAAGAGTCTATTGGCAAAGCCCTCTCGCTTTATTGGAGCGCGGTACGCCTTGAACATGAAAAGACGGATTTGCCACTTGATGAGTTCGCCTACGAGCTATTCCGGAACATCGGTGGCCTGATTGAAGGAACACTCCAAGTTTATCTAAAGGAACTGCTTCACCTTGCTCAGCGCTCGCAAGGCGAGTCCGTAGCATTCTCCAATATTGACTCCCTGGATCTAGGGGCGACGGTTCGCCTAGTCGGCGAAAAGGCCGGCATCGCATCGTATCTGACGTTGCCTCCTTGGAATGTTCCCCTCAACCAATGGCGGAACATAGCTCAACATTACTCGATGAACTCAAGTGGCTCTTCGATCATCTGCCGGTATGGAGTAAGGCACCAGCACAGTATTACGCTGACAAGGCCTGAGCTACTGGATGTTGCGCGGTCTCTATTCTTGCTGTTTTCCACAATACGAACGGCGCAGACATTGTTTGCACTCGATCACGCGGATTCGCTTATTGCGCATTGCAAGGGATTTGTGCGGAAGGAAGCTGATACGCAGTTTCAGTTTGCAGTCGGAGCGGCTTCGCAAGGCTTCGAGGTTGTTGAATTAGAGGTTTCGGAAGAATGTGCTAGGGCAGTGTTGGCCGACGTAACTGCCCAAGATCCAGGTGCCCGCTCAATTCATGCCTCGCAATTTGTTTACCCACTTTGGATTGCTACTCGGTCTCAAAGGCTCATCATCGACTACAGGGCTAAGTCCGGCACTATCACGCTCCGAACAATTGCCACAGCAGAAGACTGCGAGAAGGTGTTTGACTACACGGAGGACTTCGCCTATCTGGCAAAGGTAGTTTGTTTTGAACCCAATCCCACGACATAACATGCCGCTCAACCGAACTGCCAACAAGCTGCGCTTGTTGGTGCCCTTCGCGCTACGGTGGCCGGTTAGCTTTACGTTGAACGACCGTTTTCCGAAAGGCGCAACGGTCTGCAATGGGTTGCATCGACCGGATGAATCCGCAGTCGTAAACGGAAGCTGGTGATCTGACACTGCCTGTCTGATCGAGTATGAATTAGTACAAATTAATATTTGCAGAGTTGCAGCTTATCGCCGTGCTGTATGTACTAGCAGCAACGATGTTGATCGCTCAGGGTAATTTCATCACTTGTGCTTTTCCTGCCACTCCCGCACCAGCGTTTGTGCTGTCTCGATTTCCTTAGCGGTCATTTTTGCTTCTACCAGACTCATGTTTTTCGTGGCTTCTTCACCTGCCACTATTCCTGCCAGGCTGAACCACTTGTACGCTTGTACCAAGTCCTGCTTCAACCCTTCGCCAGCGGCACACATCACACCAAGATTGAATTGGGCCAAGGAATTCCCCTGCTCAGCCGCCTTGTGCAACATAAATAGCGCCACATTGTAGTCCTGCGGAATTATTTTTCCTTCACGGTATAACTGCCCCAGATTGAACTGTGCTAACGCATTATCCTGCTCAGCCGCCTTCCAGTACCACATTATTGCCGTCGTGTAGTCTTGTGGCACTCCCTGCCCTTTTGCATACATCCCGCCAAGATTGAACTGCGCCACCGCATCGCCTTGCTCAGCCGACTTACTGAACCACAATGCAGATTCTTTATCGTCTTGTGGCACCCCTTGCCCTCTTGCATACATAACGCCAAGGTTGAACTGGGCTAACGCATTGCCCTGGTCAGCCGCCTTGCTGAACCACGAGGCGGATTCCTTATCGTCTTGTGTCACCCCCTGCCCTTTGGCATACAACACACCAAGTGTTAGTTGTGCTTTCACATAACCCTGCTCAGCCGCCTGACGGTAACGCAAAACAGCCTTTGGATAGTTCTGATGAACCCCTTGTCCCCGTTCATTCATTACACCAAGATTAAACTGCGCGACCGCATTTCCCTTGGCCGCGAGCGGCATAAATTCTTTCAATGCGGCGGGGTAATTTCCTTTGCTGTAAGCGTTAACCCCCTCTTCCAAGCCCGCCTGCGCGCCAGCGTTGACCATTAAGAGAATCGCCGTCAATATTAGCCTGAAAATAAAGTTTGCGTAAATCAAGACAGTAACACCTCCAAGTTTTGCTACCAATAAACTACCCAACCGCCTAAAACGGCGGGATTATACCCGGAGTAATTAAAGAAAATTGTCTCGCCCGGCGCATTGTTTTGAATTAAGCGTAATGTAGCGCAAATGACAACTTATGCTTAAGACATAATCAGTACAGCGGCGTTTCAGCATGTCGGTACAATATCAGTTCCATAATTTTCTTCCACGCTGGAATATTACAGTTCAGCCCATAAGATATACCGTATATACTGTTTATACTACGCTCTAAATTTTAAGAAGGAATCATGTTGGAAAATACTAAAATAACTAAAAGTAAGATCGCCCTCGCTAAATCCGCATCCAACTCGACCGCAAAGGGCGCGGTTGCCACCAAGCTCGTGAAAAAATCCCCAGAGAAAACAGGAAAGAAATCAATCCATAAGTTGGAACCCAAGGTGAACGTTATCCGCGATAGTTTCACCATGCCGCAAAGCGACTATTCAAAAATTGGAGAACTCAAGCTGGTGTGCCAGAAAGCGGGCGTACAAGTGAAAAAAAGCGAATTGTTGCGGGCGGGTCTTCATGTGTTAGGAAAATTGAGTGTTGCAAAACTTAAACAGACAATTGCCCAAATAGAGCAGATCAAGACCGGACGTCCAAAAAGAAGCTAACGCGTTGAACGCCAATCTTTGGTTCTTTTCCATGCAGTCTTATCCTAGATTACTTGTGCCAAGCCGGGCTCAGCATCTCAAATAGAGATGTCATCACCGTGTCATAAAATCTCTGTACAAGGAGTTTTTATGACGAAGCTAATCTTATTCCTGTTCCTGTTCATAACCAACAATAATATGGCTTGGTCGGACGCTCATTCCCACGGATTACAGGTGGATGTAAAAAGAGATGGCCGCTTGTACACCTTCAACGCCAGTTTCGATACGCCCTTAACGACATGCGCTGCCTACCGTTATTTAACTGATTATGAAGCCGCAAAAGATATGCCCGGCGTGGTTGATTCAACGGCATATCGTCAATCTGCCAACAAGGTAAAGGTTGATCGTACAGCGGATGAACATGTCTTGTTTTTTTATGTTCGACTCCACTCTGTCATGGAATACACAGAAAAACCTTTTGATAGCATCTCCTTTACACAACTGACGGGAGATTCGAAAACGTTTCAAGGGAACTGGGATATCGAACCGAATCAACAAGGCAGCACACTCAGATTTAAGGGGTTGTGGGAGCCTGACACCATGATTCCTTTATTTATCATTGATCATTTTGCAAAAAATGGTCTCGTTGACAAATTTAATGCCATAGCCGAATTAGCAGAAAAACGCAAAGACAAGGAGCCAGCCAGTTGTGAATCCTGACTGGTGAATTCGTTAAAGAATTAGTATGTCCGATATTGCCGAACGATCCCTGCACACCCGCATCGCACGCTCAGTCGAGGCTATTCGACGGTCATTCGTTGACAACCTGTTCTATGTCACCGTCAGAACCTTCGACAACGCCACTACCCTAGACCATTACACTGCGCTGGCCTACACCATCCGCGACCGTCTGCTGGCGCGAATCGTCGCAACGGACGAACACTACAAGCGCCGGGACGTAAAAACGGTGGCTTATATGTCCGCCGAATATCTTCTCGGCCCCCATTTGGGAAATAACCTGCGTAATCTGGGTCTTTGGGATAACGTCCACCAAGCCATGAATGAACTGGGACTGGATTTGGAGACCATCCTGGAAGCTGAAGAGGAACCGGGACTCGGCAACGGCGGCCTCGGCCGTCTTGCTGCCTGCTTCATGGACTCCTTGGCAACGCTGGAAATTCCCGCCATCGGCTATGGCATACGCTACGAATACGGAATTTTCGAGCAATCCATCAAGGACGGCTGGCAGGTAGAGGTGGCAGATGCATGGCTACGCAACGGCAATCCTTGGGAATTGCCGAGGCAACTGCGCTATCCGGTAAAGTTCGGCGGCAACATTGAGCGTTACCGTGACGACGAGGGCCACCTGCGCAGCCGCTGGATGCCGGAGTCCGTCATTCAAGGTGTCGCCTATGACACGCCCATTCTTGGCTACGGCGTACTCAACGTAAATCTGCTGCGTCTATGGAAATCGGAAGCTCGCGAGTCCTTCGATTTACAGGCCTTCAATACCGGCGACTATTACGGTGCCGTGGACAAAATGATTGTGGCCCAGAACATCAGCAAAGTACTCTACCCCAACGACGAACCTGAAGCCGGTAAGTCCCTGCGCCTGCGCCAGCAATATTTCTTCGTCTCCTGCTCCCTGCAAGACATGATACGCATGACACTGAGTGGTAAAGGCAGCCTGGATAATTTTCCGGATAGGTTTGTGGTTCAACTCAACGACACCCATCCCGCCATCGCCATTGCCGAATTTATGCGTTTACTTATTGACGAGCACCAGATGGATTGGGATCGAGCTTGGACTCTCACCCGGCGAAGTTTCGCCTATACCAACCACACCCTGCTGCCCGAAGCGCTGGAAACCTGGCCCTTGGAACTATTCCAGCGCAACCTGCCGCGCCATATCGATATCATTTACGAGATTAACCACCGCTTTCTGGATGACGTGCGCATCCGCTTTATCGACGACAGCGCCCGCTTGGCCCGCATGTCACTGATTGACGAGGGTGCTGGTGACGGCGTTCGCCGCGTGCGTATGGCCAACTTGGCCTGCGTCGGCAGCATGGCCATCAATGGTGTCGCGGAAATGCATAGCGAACTGCTCAAACAAACGCTGCTGAAGGACTTTTATGAAATGTGGCCGGAGAAGTTCCAGAACAAGACCAATGGCGTAACGCCTCGACGTTTCATCGCTCTGGCCAATCCGCCGCTGGCCGCCCTCATCGAGGAGACCATCGGCGGCGACTGGCTGCGCCATCTGAAGAAACTCCGCCAGTTGGAACCTTATGCTGATAACAGCGACTTCATATCCCGTTGGCGCGGAATCAAGCGTCTGGCCAAGGAACGCCTGGCGGATCACATTCATCGGAACTGCGGCATCCGCCTGGACACGGACACTCTGTTCGACATCCAGGTCAAGCGCATCCACGAATACAAGCGCCAGCATCTCAATGTGCTCCACATTGTCAGCCTTTACCATAGATTAAAACAAAACCCGTCGCTGGACATCACGCCGCGCACTTTCATTTTCGGCGGCAAGGCGGCCCCCGGCTATCACATGGCGAAGCTGATCATCAAGCTCATCAACTCGGTGGCCGACGTCATCAACTGCGACCCACAGGTTAACAAGGTACTGAAGGTGGTGTTCGTACCCGACTTCAGCGTCAAGACCGGCCAACGCATCTATCCCGCAGCAGATATCTCGGAGCAAATCTCTACCGCCGGCAAAGAGGCATCCGGCACCGGCAACATGAAGTTCACCATGAACGGGGCGCTGACCATCGGCACTCTGGATGGCGCCAACGTGGAGATCCGCGCAGCCGTGGGCGAAGAGAACTTCTTCCTGTTCGGCAAAACCGTGCAGCAGGTGGATGAAATTTGGGCGGCTGGCTATCAGCCTCGGGATATTTATCATCACAACGAAAACCTGCGCGACGTCATCGACCTGATCAACTCGGGTCACTTTTCCCATGGTGACGGAGGCCTGTTCCGGCCACTTACCGACAATCTTCTGAATAGAGACCCCTTTCTGGTGTGTGCCGACTTTCAGGAGTACATCGACTGTCAAGCCAAGGTAAGCCAGGCTTACAAGGATCAGGAGCAGTGGTCGCGCATGTCCATCCTGAATGTGGCGCGCTGCGGGCGCTTCTCGTCGGATCGCGCCATTCGCGAATACAATGCGGAAATATGGCGCGTATCTCCATTGTCAGTGGAAATATCCAAGGCATAACCGTTTCATGATGCGGCTGTCGGCATCTATTCTGATTGCCGCCCATTGATCAGACCGGGAGACTCACGCGTTGTGTGGCAGGTAATAGAAATTAATAAAATCGTCATGTTATGCTGATAGCATCGAACAGGATGATTAGCAGCGAACATACTTCTAAACAATTCGATTCTGAACTCGAAGCTTTGCGTTCGCGCGTGTTACAAATGGGCGGGCTAGTGGAAAGCCAGATCCGCCTGGCTCTCGAATCGCTTGCCAATGGCGACTTTGCGTTAATGAACCGAGTCATCGCCGATGACCATCGCGTCAATGCGATCGAAGTCGAGATCGACGAAAATTGCAACCAGATTATCGCGTGCCGCCAGCCTGCCGCAGGCGACCTGCGCATGGTGATGACGATGATCAAGACCATCACCGACCTCGAACGCATCGGCGACGAGGCGAAAAAAATCGCGCGTATGGCCAAGCTACTGTCACAAAGAGGGCAACTAATCCTGCCACGTTACAACGAAATAAAACATGCCGCCGAACTGGCACTGGACATGTTATGCAAATCGCTGGATGCTTTCGCACGCCTTGACCTTTCCACTGCCGCGCAAATCGTGCGCCAGGACGAGCAGGTTAACGAAGAGTACCTTTCCATTTTGCGGCACCTCATCATCTATATGATGGAAGATCCACGCACTATCTCCAACGCATTGGAAGTCCTGTTCATTGCAAAAGCGATTGAGCGCATCGGCGATCATGCCAAGAACATGTCCGAATACGTGGTGTACATGATTAAGGGACGCAATGTACGGCATGTCACGGTAGAAGAAATAGAACGCGAAGTGCTAGAACCTGCCAAATTATCTAGCGATACAAATTAAAACTAACTCACCAAAATTTATTTCCCTGGCGTAGTGCTGTCACTAAATCGCAATCAAGCCGCAGTAGCATGAAGCATGCTTTTTTGTAATGATACCGACCACCATCTGGTTGAAAGTAAATGCCACACAGCCATTATGATCCCGTTAAAAAACTATTCAACGTCATTGAACATCGGCGCTTGGGAGTTCTTTTTCAACCCATAATCGACCTGGCAAGCAGTCACGTTATCGGCTATGAGGGACAAATACGCGGCCCATCCGATGATCTGCTGCACTCCCCTATCAGGCTTTATCGCCTTGCGAAGCAGGCTGATAAGCTTCTCGATCTGGAAAATCTTTGTTGTCAATTGACGCTGGATAGTTTCGCCGAACTAAAGCTACAGGGGATATTATTTCTCAAGCTGAATGTTGATGTCTTTCTGGAACACAAATTCAAGGAAATTCAGATTGCCCACGTCGTCGAAAAAGCCGGGATAGATCCGCAGCGTGTAGTCATTACCTTATGTGTGCATGAACCGTATGACGTCAGCAATCCCAATTTCCTGCCGAAAATTATTTCGCGCTATACAGAACTCGGCTACAAGGTCGCCCTTGAAGACCAAGGGGAAATTTTTTCCATACTTCAATTTCAGCCAGAAATCCACCCCTCTTGCGTCAAAATCAACCAGCATTTAATTCAGGACATCGACAAAGATCCCATTAAGGTACAGCTGATAAAATCGTTGCTGGAGCAAGCCGGAAATTCAGGTTTTATAACTCTTGCAGAAGGCATCGAAACTCGCGGCGAGCTTCTCTTGGCAAAAGAACTTGGCATTTCACTCGGCCAAGGGAGTTTTATCGCAAGACCGAGCAAAAATCCCCCCAGAGTCACTCCGCGAGATGTCAGCAATGTATTGGTAGGCAATACTTATAATAAGAAAACCAATCTTGAGCGCAACAGCATTGATGCCATCCTGGAAAAGGCACCGTCATTTTCTCTGGAACGCAATAATGAGGAAGTGTTTCAGATGTTCGAAAAGAATCCGCAACTCTCCGTGGCTGCAGTAACCAATAACCATGTGCCGATAGGATTGATAAACCGCAGCGTCTTTATCAGTCGGTATGCCCGACCTTATCAGCGCGAACTGTATGGAAAAAAATCCTGTTCAACCTTCATGGATCCAGAACCGCTCATTGTAGACAGAAGCATTTCCATTCAATCGCTAAGTAGCCTGTTGGCGGAAGATCAGCGCCATGTGTCGCTGGGTTTTATTTTTACCGAGAACGGCCTTTATCTCGGCGTTGGTACTAGCCAGAATCTGATTCATGAAATCACAGAAATGCAAATTCAGTCCGCCCGCTATGCCAATCCGCTGACCGGCTTACCCGGCAATGCACCAATCGACGATCACATTGATAAGTTGCTGGCAAGCGACGAGCCATTTTGTATTTGCTATTTCGACTTGGACAATTTCAAGCCCTTCAATGATCTTTATGGTTTCAGTATGGGCGACGCGATGATCCAGATGACGGCAAAGGTCATCGGTGAACAGTGCGATCCGGAACACGACTTTTTGGGACACATCGGCGGGGACGATTTTATTGCCTTGTTCCGAAGCCATGACTGGGAAGCTCGTTGCCGAATCATGCTGGAAAAATTTGGCGTGGATGTCATCTCTTTCTTCAACCCGCTCGATGTTGATCGCGGTGGTTACATTACCGAGAATCGGCGGGGAGAAAAAGAATTTCACAACCTGACCACCCTCTCCGTTGGGGCAGTACCTGTCATACCAAAGGTATTTAAATCACACCGTGATATAGCTGTAGTCGCTGCCGAGTCTAAGAAGATGGCCAAAAGAATGCACGGCAACAGCCTATTTATCAACCAGAGAAACTACGCCGGGTTAGACAGGCATGAAAATACGTAACATTGACGTTATCGGGGCATGGAACACAAATACATGCCTGCATCGGCGATAACAGGAGCTGCATACTGTGCACATACAATAGGTTTTTTGCTTCTTGTAACAATTAATTAATGCCGAATTAATGGCTATGCAATATCAGAACTTTAGTATTGGCTTTGATTAGCAAAAGACAAGATTCCGTCATGAGGGAATACATCTATTCGGAAGATGTTTTGCAGGAACTTCGTGGGCTTGAAACGAACCATCCTCTCATAAACTTTGCCAGGACTTTTATCGTTTCATTTGGCGAATTGTAGGTTCTATAGGTAGCTTGTTTTTGATCGCCATGAGTGACGGATTTCATTTAAAAGTTTAACCATCAGAAGATACTGTTCTGTTTTCTTGCGAGGAGAGGTGAATCATGAATACCGGTCAAATGGAAGAAATCAATGAGGCTAATTTCACCTATTTGTTGCTCGCGCGACAGATGATCCAAGAAGACAAAGCTGCGGCTATATTTTGCCTTGGTATCACCGAGGAAATGGCCGAATTTGTTGCCAAGCTAAATCCCATACACTTTCAAAATTGCCAGCAAAATTAGCCAGGGGCTTCCCTAAAACCATATTTCTGGAAATTGACTGGTTATCTCTGCTGCGCACAGATTCTGATTTATGTGCTACGTGCATTGCGTCAGCTACAGAAAGGCTAAACAATGAAAGTAAATTTATTTTGTAATAATTACGTAATAAATCTTCACGAATTAATTATCACAAATTAATTTTATATGGATGTAAAATTGCCGATCCAATATTCACGGCGCCTGCATATGACAAAAAAAATTCCTAGCGAAGAGTATTTATTAAAGGCTAAAAAATTATCTAAAACTCAAGCTGAGCATTTGTTTTCGCGCATGGGTGGCAAGCTGGGACGAAGACTTGATGATAATAAACTTATACCGCTAGAAGCATTAGCATTACAGCTTGAAATTGAGGATGAGAATCTAAAAGAATGGCGCGAAAGATTTGCTGAAATTAAAGCTCATCAAATCGAACAGAACAAAAACAAGGAAGAATAGCGCCTATGCTTCATATCAACTCAGTGTTGATCAGCCGCCCTGAACGGCAAACTTAACGCAGGCTAATTCTTGCACAACCCCCAATTGACTAAAGTTATTTTCAAAGAATTGAGAATGGCCTGCACACACGAGTCACCCGCAATCCGAGTTCCAGATAAATCCATTCGACCCATCTTCATCCTTTAGATGAAGTGAAAAAACTCTCTGACGCAACGAAATGCAGCAAGCCGTATGAAAATAGTTGTCGCTTTTTCATCGCCCTCTCCAGTCATGTTTTACCACGTTGCTGGAATGTCGAAAAAATATCAGCTACTGTAGACGTGCGCCACTCCATCTGATAATTGCGAGATTGCCTGTCTCGGAATTCAGATAGAAACGCGAATATCCACAATTCACTCCTGCCGATATCAAACTGGGCTGTCACAAAACTTAAAGAATTGGCTGATAAGATGCTATGTGAAGCATGAGCTATGATGTTTGTAGAGTTTGCAATTTGCATTTCAACAGCCTGACAGCCAAAACCAATCTGCTTTATATTATGAAAAACCTGAAATTATCTGCTATCACTAGCCGTCCACTTGGAGTTCAAACTGGGTTTACTTTGCTTGAGCTGCTGGTGGTCATGGTGATCATCGGTTTGCTCGCCGGGTATGTGGGTCCAAAATATTTCGCCCAGATCGGCAAATCCGAAGTCAAATCGGCCCGTGCTCAGATTGACTCTTTAGGAAAAGCAATTGACCAATTTCGTTTGGATACTGGACACTACCCTAGCTCCGAGGAAGGACTAGCGGCACTAATTACACGTCCTGCTAATCAGCCTAAATGGGACGGCCCCTACTTGACCAAAAATGTGCCACTGGATCCGTGGGGCAACCCCTATATTTACAAATTTCCTGGCCAGCATGGGGAATATGATCTGATTTCATATGGCAAGGACGGACAACCTGGTGGCGACGGCGAAGCTGCCGATATTACCAACTGGTAGATTGAGAGCCCAATAAAAATTGGTTGGCATAACCTATTTATGAGATGCAGACCAAGCGATGCTCCAAGGAATACTCAGGATGTAATTGTGCTTTCCCAATGTTGCAGCAAGCGATTCATTTTGGCGCAATATAGCTTGTTGATACGCATTAAGGATAGAGCAACTTTAGTCGGACAGCATAGTATCAGAAACATTTTGCTTTCAATGTAATCTACCAACTGGTACTAAATTTGTCGATGAATGCACACTTAAAATACCCTCACTTAAACAAGATTGGCGAGAATCCTACAATAACAATTTTGCTACAACAGACTCCACCTGTTGATGAGTCGGTGCAATGCCTGCAAGTGCTTGAGCTATTCCAGAATAATTCAGGCATCTTTGCAATCCCGGTGGTCAACAGTAACAATATTCCTTTAGGCATCGTTGATCGCCACACTTTTATCGACATCTTTATCAAGCCTTATACCAAGGAAATTTACGGCAAGAAGAGAATTTCGGATTTCATGAATTCTTCTTCTATCATCGTCGACAAAGAAACCTCCATCGATGATATTGCCAAGATCATTATCGACGCCGGTATGCAGCATATGGTGAGCGGATTCATTGGCACAGATAACGGAGAATACCTCGGTATCGCCAATGGCCATGACTTATTAAACGAGATTACACAACGCAAGCAAGCCCACCTGTTTTACCTTGCTCACTTCGATCATCTGACCAATCTGCCTAACCGCCTTCTCTTCCTTGATAGATTGACTATGGCAATCCATGAATCCTGCCGTAATAAAACAAAGACAGGGCTGCTATTCATTGATCTGGACAATTTCAAGCACTTTAACGACTCGATGGGTCACGGATTCGGAGATAAGCTTCTATTGGCAGTAGCCGCACGCTTATCCACCTGCGCACGGGAAAGCGACACAGTCGCGCGCCTGTCAGGCGACGAGTTCACAATCATGCTGGAGAATGTTAACGGCCAGGAGGATATGGACATCTTGTGCAGTCGAATCGTGGAAACGATGAAACAGCCTTTGCATATCATGGGACGTGAAGTGTTCATCACCGCCAGCATAGGTACGGCAATGTACCCCGCTGATGCCGATGAGCCAACTAACCTGCTGGCGAAAGCAGATGCCGCTATGTATGAAGCCAAGCGCAGTGGCCGCAACACTTATCGACATTATGCTCCGGGCATGAGTTTATACTCGTTCGACCGCATGTCTCTTGAAACTGACTTGCGCACGGCTTTGGAACGCAACGAATTCGAGCTGTTTTACCAACCTCAGGTGTCCCTCGCCACCGGAAAAATAGTCGGTAACGAAGCATTGATACGATGGCGGCATCCGGAACGCGGGCTGCTTTCCCCGATCCATTTTATCGAAATAACCGAAGAAACCGGATTGATCGTACCCATCGGAAAATGGGTGCTTCAGGAGGCGTGTCGACAGCACATGATCTGGATAGAAAACGGCCTGGAACCAATGTGCATCTCGGTCAACATTTCCGCAATGCAGTTTTACCAAACTGGATTCTGCGAGATGGTGCGTTCCATCATAATTGACAGCGGCATGCAGCCGATTTATCTTGAACTCGAACTTACCGAAAGCCTGTTCATGCATGATGTGGATGTCGTTCTTAAAACTTTGCGCGAATTGCACGAATTCGGCGTAAAACTTGCAATTGACGATTTTGGAACCGGCTATTCAAATCTGGGGTATCTGAAAAGATTTCCCATCGACAGGCTGAAAATAGATCAATCCTTCATCCGTCATTTAGAGCGCGAACCCGTAAACGTCGAGATTGTCCGGGCCATTGCTGCTCTGGGGAAAAGCATGTCGCTGGAATTGGTTGCAGAAGGCGTTGAAACTGACAGCGAGATGGCCCTGGCTCAGTCCAGCGGTTGCGAGTTTGTGCAAGGATACCGATTTTCAAAACCACTGCCTGCAGACCAGCTTGAATCATGGGTAAGAGAGAGAAATCTGACTCAAGCCTGTTGAGATATATTCTGGATCGGCCTGCAAAAAATCTGAGCAGGGTTAATGGAAATTGCACAGAAAATACATAGTAAGGTTGGATTTGTCATCAACCTGTAACCGCTTTAATGGACAATCTGGGCTGGCAAAGTAATTGTTGCCGTATGCTCAATCTCTTCATTTCCCCATTGAGCATACGTTCTGGCTCCCCGTCAGAACTACGTTATCCCCCATGTTCAGGCTTGGGGGATTTTTTTATTCAGAAAGCCCTTATCCTTAGCCATAGCTTCCAAATATATTCCAAAGTCCGCGCCAATTTCCGGGTGGCGTAGCCCAAAAGCAACCGTGGCCTCCAAATAGCCCAGCTTCGAACCGCAGTCATAACGCACCCCGTCGTAGCGATAAGCCAGCACCTGTTCTTCTGTCAGCAATGAAGCTATTCCATCCGTAAGCTGAATCTCCCCACCTGCTCCGGGCTGGATCTTTTCCAGATGATGGAAAATTCGCGGCGTCAGGATATAACGCCCTACTACGGCCAGTGTGGAAGGTGCATTTTCCGGGCTTGGTTTCTCAACGATGGCACTTACCTGATTGACCCGCTCAGCCACCGGACGACTCGCCACGATGCCGTAACTCTTGACTTCGTCACGCGGAACATCCTGCACCCCCAGAACTGAGCAACGGTAATAATCGTATGTATCTACCATCTGCCGCATCACCGGCGGATTGCCATCCAGCAGATCATCCGCAAGAATCACTGCAAAAGGCTCTTCTTCCAAAACCGGACGGGCGCACAGCACCGCATGACCCAAGCCGAGCGCCTCGGCTTGGCGGATATAAATGCAATTCACATTTTTGGGCAATAAATTCTGCAATAAATGGAGCATTTTAGTGTTGTGCTTGAGCTTCAGCTGCTCTTCCAGTTCGTAACTCTTGTCGAAGTGATCCTCAATGGCGCGTTTGCTGCGACCCGTAACGAATATCAAATCGGTAATGCCCGCAGCCACGACTTCTTCGACTGCATATTGAATAAGAGGTTTATCCACGATCGGCAACATTTCTTTCGGGCTCGCCTTGGTTGCCGGCAGAAAGCGCGATCCTAACCCTGCAACGGGGAAAACCGCTTTACGAATTTTTTTCATTGCCAACTCCGTATTTAAATCAAGTTAAATTTATTCTGCAACCAGTAAAATCTGGACTCGACATATCCACCGGCCATGAAATGGCTGGGGACTAGATCGCTACATGAAGGATTATTTGATACGGAGGTGTACTAAACTAAATTGTTATATAGCTATTGCACCCCGAACTTGAACTTGCATTTCTTATTTATTCCTTGTCTGCTACTAACGGGCATCGCGAGTTTAATGATAAATCGGCATGGTCAGCTTACGATATAACTCCCCAAACATGCATCAATTGCCTTCCTGCACCGAAGATAAAAAGCGTGTTGGTCACCAGATAACGTTTCCATAAACGGCGGGGTTCCGAGTACAGGCGGTATAACCACTCCAGACCACAGTTCTGCATCCACAGCGGCGCACGCTGCAGCGTACCTGCGTGGTAATTAAACGCCGCACCGACCCCGATCATCACAGCATGAATGCGATTGCGGTGAGCCTCCATCCACAACTCCTGCTTGGGGCAGCCAAGACTGACGAACACGACTCCGGCACCTGAACTGTTAATGGATGCGACAATTGCCTCATCCTCTTCATCGCTTACCGCACGGAACGGCGGCGAGTAGGCGCCGCCGATGCGCAGCCCCGGAAATACTTGTCGCAACTTAGCGGACAGCAACCGTAACGTTTCGTTAGAACTGCCATAGAAATAAACCACTTCCCCGCTACGCTCAGCCAGTGCGCAGTATTTCCACATCAGATCCGGGCCGTTGATGCGTTCCTGATCAACAAATCCCTGTTTGCTCAACATCCACGCAACTGGCATTCCATCAGGCGTAGCCATGTCCGCCAAGTTCAGAACTCGCTTAAACTCCGCATCATGACTAGCAGTCATCACTGAATGGACATTGCAGATACAAACATAGCGTGACTCGCGCGCTCGTGCCCAAGCAGATATGCGAGTCAGTGTCTCACCCCATGAAAGCGCATCGATGTAAGCATTAATTACTCTAGCCCCCTCGCAATTCATCATGAATTGCATTCTTGTATTCTGACCGCGTCGAGCGATAGCAATAGTGGTCATGAAGAATCCCATAAGCAGCATTACCCACTGTGCAACTTCAGGAACAGGAGCAATATTCAATACCCCCGAATAGCTGCCACCGCTTGAACCGGAAACAGTTCCCCTGACCTCTAATATGTAGCTGCCGGAACTCAAATTTATCGGATTGATCACGGCAATGGTTTCATTCACGCCCGCCTGAGTTATCGAAATTGGGGTGCTCCACTTTTCCAGCGTTCCGTTTGAGTCATAGAGCCTTGCCTCAAGACCATCTATACCCAAATACGTCCCAAGGCTGATCGTGGATGTAATTGAGTCGGCAGATGCCGTCGATATATTGAAAGAGTAATCATCATAGAACTGGGTGGCGGAAGGTGAAGTAAATGAATTTCCGTAATTTATGCTGACGGGAGCCGACAGATTACCTAGGTCACCAGGTAGCGTCGGCGTCGTTGCCATTGCCTGGCCCGATAGTGCAAACAAGGCCGACAATACGAGAACTATTCGCTTTGATAAAATTGTTAACTTGGAATTCAAGGCGTTCACCAGTTAATCTGAAGTATTTGCAAATTTGTGCAAGCAACAGGATGTAGATTACTGGCTGAATGTGAAAATTTTTATATTGAGCAACACCAGATGAATAGTCCGAACGGACTATTTAGCGAGGGAGGGGTAAGCTAAAGAACGGCTCTATTGTTGTCGCTATACTGCATCATTAAAAAATTACCTATCTAACATCAATAAGTTACTTATTAATAATTTTTAATTTGCACCTTGCCTGACTGATAAACCGCTGCGTGCGTTGTTTGGGCGTTATCCCCTGCATACCTCCCATTTATCCAATCACGCTCGCTCTTTGGGCAACCACTCCCCGCTCGGCCAGCACGCCAGCATAAATATCCATCAACAAACGGTAATTCACCTCTGCGGAAAATTCGGCTTCGAATTGCACACGCGCCTTGCGCCCCATCTCCATCATCTGTTCCGGATGTGTAAGCGCCCAAGCCATTTTGTCGGCCAAATCACGCGGGTTCCCCGGCTCAAACAACAATCCAGTCCCACCGTCACGCACCAGATCAGCCAACGCGCCGATGCGACTGGCGATCACCGGCAGCCCACAGGCAAACGCCTCGACGATGGTACGGGGAAAATTCTCATACCAGATACTGGGCAACACCAACGCCAACGCCCCACTCATCTCGTGGCGCACGGCATCTCCCGTCAAATTACCAAGACGGGTAATACCTGCCACACCCTCCAGCAAGTGCGCCTCGGGCCCATCCCCAGCCACTCTCAAACCCGGATTAGGCAACTGCTGCACTGCTTGAACCAGCGTTTTAATTCCCTTTTCTACCGATAGCCTTCCCACGAAAAGCAGGCCTTGTCGTGGTATATTTTCAGGAACTGGGAAACCAACAAAATTAGGCTTCACTACAATGCGCTCAGCCTCCAGCCCCCCTTCAATAAACTTCCTGCGGCAAAAATCGTTGAGGGCAATATAACGTGCCACCTTGTTACGGTAAGTTCCCAAGCCGCGATGCAACACCAACATGCCTGCCAGCACCGCTGATTGGGTCGCGGATCCACGGTAGCACTTTCTCGCAACGCCCCGCCAGGGCAACTTTCCCAAACAGTCTTCGCATACTTTGCCATCACGTAGAAACATTGCGCTCAGACACATCAGGCGAAAATTATGCAGCGTCTGCACCACCGGTACACCTGCTCGCTCTGCGGCCCAATACAAGGCAGGGGAAACAAGCGGTAAGGTATTGTGTGCATGTATCACATCCGGACGGAATTCCGCGATCAGGCGAACCATCTCATCCACAGTGCGACTTGACCAGATAGTATTTACAGCCAGCAGGGGTTTGGACATCCCCGTAATTTCGCTGTTATCACGACGATACTCAAACACTTCATTCCCATGAGAACGTAGCAAGGCGATCTCGGACTCGACCACCATATCTTCACCGCCTCGATGCTGATAGGTGTTATGGGCAATCAGCACACGCATATCAATTCAATGCTTTCAAAATACCGGCACGAAATTGTGCTGCCGTATTTTCTATGGTGTAGTGGTAAGCGAACTTGGCCTGATTTGCTCGCAAGTGATTCGTCAGCGCGGCATCATCCAGCACCCGCGCCACAGTCTGGACAAAATCATGCAGGGAATTGGCTGTCATGAATCCATTCTCGCCGTGGCGCAGATAGTCGATTTCCGGGGAGTGCAGGCCACAATCAGTCGTCACCATCGGCACGCAGGCAACCAAAGCATCCAGAATACCGAGACCGACCAGACCTGGATTCATGATTACGGTGGCAATTTTCAAAAAGCGCGCCTTGTCGCGCCCCTCTTGGCGTCCGACATAGCGCAGCCAGCTATACCTGGATACTGCCGCATCCAACATGCCACGTAACGGCCCATCTCCGACCACAACAAGCCGAAAATCCGGCGATCTCTGTACCAGTTGTGCTCCGGCATCCAGCAAAAAATCCAGACGCTTTTCAGGATAAAGCGAACCTATGAATAACCCGATTGGGCCGTCACCCAAATTCAGCGCAGCCCTTAGTTCTGTGATCTCTGACATCCCGATAGAATCACAATGGGCTTGCAGCGCTGAAGTATCGATACTGTTTTCAACGTTGGTGATTTTTTCTGCGGGAAAGCCTTGGCGGACGACAATCTCCTTGCTCAATCCGGTATAGGCAAACCACCAATCCACCCGTGTGGTGGTAATGCGCTTGAACCTCTCCATCAAACCAGACCAACGCGATGCCTGCATATTCACCCCATGCCCCCAAAATGCCAAGCGATAAGGGCGCGAACCAAACAGAGGCAAAAGGTTACATAGCAGCTTGTTCTCCTGCGACACGATGACCAGATCGGCGCCCTGCACTTGAGAAAAGTAAGGCTGCCAGCAAATGAATCTCCCAAAGAAATATCGGGTGGTGATCTTTTCTCCCCACGAAATGTGAGCATCATCCCGCTTGGTCAGTTCACTCGGCGTGGGATCACCATACAACAAACGTAATTCGATCCCATCTGCATACAACGCTTCCCGCAGATGCTGGAACAGAGGTACACGGTAATCCGGCAGGCGACGCTGAACGATAACAACACTGCGTTTTTTATGGATGATCTGCCGCCGCTGTTCCACAGGGGTTTGACTGACTGCCGCAAGTACGGCATTCACCAAACCTTGGGCCGCTTCATCGTAGTTATAGTTTTGTACCCGCAAGCGGCTGTTAGCCGAAAATTTCTCCAACAAATTCACATCGCGTAGCAGGAGTGCGCCACGCTCGACCCACAAAGGCAAGGAGAGTGGCAGCACAAAGCCATTGTTATTATCTACGACAAGTTCGTCTGCAACTCCGGCGAGCGGAGTCACAATTACCGCCTGGCCTGCCGCACACGCCTCATTGGCCACGACCCCCCACGGATCCCACGAAGATGAAAACAGAAACACCTTGGCTGAAGAATACAGGCGCGGTAAGTCCGCCTGCTGCACAAATCCGCTAAATGAAGCCTCCACCTCGGAAGCAAGCGTCGCAGCATAAGTGCGCGCCTCTTCAAGCAAAGGCCCGGAACCCACCAATAATATCGACACCTTGCGGCCCAGTTCACGCGCCACACCGGCGGCTACATTCAAGGCAAAAATCGGATTTTTCTCGGGAGCGAAGCGCCCGCAAAACATGAAATCAAATCGGCGTTGTAGCCAGTGATAGGGGGTAAAAGCTAAATTATTAGCGCAAAGATGAGACTGAAAGAAAAGCTCGGGCTTTATCCCATAGTCTGCATACAACCGGGCTGAACCGTGGCTTGCGCCGACGAAGATTCTGGAAAACCGATAAACAAATTGTCGGATAGCACGGTGCACCAGCGATAGATTTCGTTCCGACACCAGTGTGCCATCCGTCATCGGCACATGAATCTTGCCAGCCAATATAGCGTAAGCAAATGCATATAGATGAGTGGGATTAAATCCAGAGGTCACCACCACATCCGGCTTCAGACGGCGCAACACACCTATCACTTCCGGGTTGTTATGGATATAACGACCTTCCCACAGCGTGCTGTGTTCTTTAAGAAATGTATGTGCGAAACCCTGCTGCTCAATCACCCACTCGCGATTACCTTCTTTGCGCGCGCAAAATACCACATGAAAGTTATCGTATCCAAATTTTTCTGCCAGCCGTTGATAAACCGGATTCCGGTATGGGGCAGGAATGTTGGTAACGATGACAACGCGGGGAAAGCCGGATGAAGAAATGGGCACCTCTAAAAATCCAATTTTCGTCGCCATACTGCGTTGCTCACAAAAAATTACTTCTTGCATATAAACCATATGCGGCGGCGCAATTTTTTACTCGCGCCTTGTCTGACTTAGAAACTTGAATTTTTAGAGGTACCCAAATGACCATGGCGCGACTTAGACTTTGTTCTCGACTGGAACCTGAAACTGCTCTGAAACAGACGTGCGACCGGCAGATTTCGCCGCGATAGTCTCACGCATGCACTTGCGCCAAGCTTCCACGAACGGTGCGCTGTCATAGCGACTCACCGTCTGGCTGGCCGCAACGCGGGCCGCTTGCAAGCGTTTTTCGTCACTCAATACATCGACGATTGCGGCACGCACGGCATCGGAATTGCGCTCGACAAACCAGGCATTTACACCATGCACCGCATACTCTTCAACCCCGTACAAACGGGTCACTACAACCGGCACTCCGGCGGCCATCGCCTGCATGACAACCAGCGGAAATATTTCGTAAGATGAAGGCAGCACAAACAAATCAGCCGCCCATAAATATGGGCGCACATCGCTCTGATACCCGGCAAACACAACCCTGTTCGTTACGCCAAGCTGTTGAGCAAGTGCGGCAAACTCGGCGATTTCCCCTGCGTTTCCGCCAACCACCAGCACCCGTACCGACTGATCATCTATCCCGGCCAGCGCTTCCAGCAATAGGCCCAGACCCTTGCGGGAAAAGTCGCCCAGCGCTGCAAAACACAACACGCGCCCTTCAACTGGCAGGCTCAGTTGCGCAAGTAGCGGATTGCGGTCAAACCCCTGCGGACGGGCAAAGGACTTAACATCAACCGGATTGGGAATAGCACAAATTCTATCCTTGAGGAACGGATAGGTTGCTGTCAATTCCCCGACCAATCCTTGAGAAGGCGACACCACCATCGCAGCTTTCAGGAATGCCAGCCGCTCAGTCACCGCGTTGTAATAATGCGTAATCCAGCGTGCCAATCTGCGCAAGCCCTGTGCTTTTTGAAACTGCCACTGATGTTGCAGATAGGCACGATGGCAGAAATGGGGATAACAAATATCGGCGCTGATGAACTGCCCCTGCGTCGCCTGAATCAATATCGGCGGCGTGCCGCGCTGGGCGATATGCTTGCGTAATGCACGCGGAGCCAGCAAGTTGAAAAACATGTAACGCAAAAAGCCGGGCTTGGGCGGCAAAGGCACCCTCACCCAGCGCACCCGCCCGGTTTCATCATTATCGAATGCATCTGAAAATACGGTGATATCAAACTCATCCGCCAGCCCAAGCACCTCCGCCAACACGCAACTACCGGCCGGGCTGTTCTTGGTCACTTTCAGATCGAATACTGCTATCCATGGCTTTGCGCCGGCATTTTTTTTCGACTGTTCCATCAAGGCATCCAAACCAGCGTCTCCTGCTTCCGAATTACGGAGTTTGCGCTAGTTTTATGACACCATCATGAACGTCGTACCCCAAGCCATATTTACATCCGCCCTGTCACTAGTATTTTCGCCGCATCACGCAGTCTGAGGAGGAGTGCTCTTCCCGGATATTTTCGTCCACCCACATGCAACGGAATAAATTCATCCACCAGACTCCTGAACTCATCATCGCTCAACGTGGCGTAGCCGTTGTGATTCATCCAATATTGATACAGCTTGACGAAGCCCTTCTTTTTCTCGGAAGGCAAATGCCAGATCGGGATCCCGGATTCGCTGCCGTCTACCGTTGAAAAAACCGCTGCTGTCCAGATTCGTTTAACCATCCCGCTCGCGCTATGCACTTCACCACCATACTGCGCAAGAACTACGCTCATGACATGCTCTTCAGTCAAGTTGTCACCAAAGGTTTTGATACCTTCAGTTTTCATCCATGTCCAGAAAGCTTCGATATGCATTGCCAGTTTCGGCAATGACTTGGCGGTGAGTGCATAAAACTCGCCGCCATATAATGGAATCGGATGGGCTATCATTTGCCCGGAAAAATAACTCAGCGCGAGGGTCAGTGTTGCGCGTGACTGACCATTGGCAACCATGTTGACCGGGTAACCCGGTTCATAGGCATAACTCCCGCCCTCTTCGTTATCCAGCATGCCATCCAGCCTATAGCGGACGATACAGTCTGAATCCAGCAGGATTAAGTTGCTGAAATCACACTGCTGATTTGCTAGATACTCAATCACATCCAGCGTGTAGAGGCAACCCGGAAAACCATTCTTGAAAGCGGCGTCGTCCACGTAACGGCTCGCACAATGCACTGTGTTCACCGCTAGTGATTTCAACTGCCCGGTAAAAGGTTCCGGCAATTCCCGATTGGTAAACAGCGATAGATGAGTTTCCGGATACAGGCGACGTAAAGAGGCATAGCAAACCACCATGCACCGATAGTACATACTCAGTTTTGATTGCTCGGAAAATGTCCATGCGTTGGGAGAGCGCCCTTCAGCGTGGTAGAACGCAGTGGCAAACAATAATGAATTGGCAGAGTTATTCATAATATGGATTTTCAATTTCTATTAATTCCAAAATCAGTTTCGCATCCTCGTTGCGCCATAGCGAATCAAATCGGTCGTCGCAGATTTAAGGGCGATAGCCTCTTTCATCCGTTGTATCAGTAATTCCGGCAACTGACCATCCACGCCCACCGGTACTCCCCTACCTGGATTGCCGTCACGACGCTGTTGCAATTCCATGACGTTGCGCGCCGTCAATCCGTCCGGCGGAAGTTGTGCCGGTTCATGCCCCCAAATACTAAGGAATCCATCTACCTCCTGAAGGTTGGGCTGGAACCATAAATACGGCTTGCTTGAAAGAAAGGCCGCCCACATGCTGTAAGAAGAAACTGAGCACACCAACAAATCTGCCACAGTCATCGCCAGCAGGTCACTGCAATCGGCATTGCTCTGTCGCAATGTGGTCACTGGCTGAAATTCGGCGATAAATTCTGCCAGTGCAGATTCATCGCCATCCGTGAACAAAATAAATTCGACATTCGTGCCTATCGCCGACCTGATTGAACGACAGACATTCACGTACCATTCCAATGGCAAGCAGACATTAAACTTGCCGCAGAATTCGGTATTCTCCGTTGCACGGATAAAATCCCCTTGGCGCATATGAATAGCCACTTGAAGCTTTTCTCCATCAAGTCGCCGATGCAGATCATACAAATTTGCCTGAGTATAACGAGTAGTGTGGAGCACGCCGCGCAGAAAATCTTTGGCGCCAGCTATGCTCTCATAGCCGCCCCACATTCCTTCAAGAAACAGGATATAAGTACCTTTCTCCAGCAAACCGTTACGACGAGCGAACACCCGTAAAGCGGCACCGAAGTCGAGTTCACCGCTCTGGCGGTAGTCATTTTCTGTGAAGGTGTAAGTAGGCAGGATCGCGCCAAGCACTCGGGGCAGCATCCAGTCGAAGCGCGAAGTAGCGAAATAACGCCGGTAACCGCGTTTGTTCAAGCCCCATGCCGGGTGCATCAGGCTAGCACCGAGTTCCTGACTCGCAATGAATGCCTTCGCCCACGGAATCAATTCATTACCGAGTCCGGCGCCGCGACCTTGAACACGCGGAATACAAATTCTCATGCCCTATCTCCTTGGCTATGCATTGGCCGCTTTCACTTCCGACATCATCACCGCGACTTATATTGGATATACAGCGGCTCAGAACCCAACTCAACCCGGTCACCCCTACCTTGATTTTTTGAGGAATAAAGGCTGGCACTGGTATCCAATAGATGCTCCAGAGAAACTGCTGTCCAACCGGAAGGTGCAGGTAAAGAATATGTCCCCGCGCTATCCGACCATGCAATCGCAAATCTGTCCCCTGCGCGCTCCCCTTCACACATGACGGCATGCGGCAAAACTTTTCTACAGCCCAGCATCTTGGCTCCGATCAGCCATGCTTGTACCTTTTCGTAGCTATCCAGATTGGGTAAACGATCACCGTTATCCGCCAGCATCCCGCCGTGAGGTGTGTCCCAAGCATAATGATAAAAATGTTCCAGCCCCATAGAAGCCCCCAGAATCAGGTACTGTGCCAGCTTTTCAGCCGATTCTCTTTGAGTGTGGGCGGCAATACCTGAAGGAGGATCGCCCGGCCCCAGCACATTTACACCGGTCTCGGTGTTCCACAACGGCAGATTTTCTATGCCCTGCCGCTTCATGATGGCACGCACTTCCAGAAGTTGACGGGCAAAGTGATCCGAGTTTTCAGCGTAGAAGTGGTATGCCACCGCCTGCACATATTTTTTCCCACCCGCTTCAAGAAACAATTCGAGACGATCCGATCCGTTCACGAATCCCGGCGTACTGAGCACGGCATTGTGGTCATTCTCATCCAGCACCTTGCGCGCTATACGTGCCATCTCGACCATATTGGCAACGCTACCGGTATAAAAACCCGGTGCATTCTTGTCGCGTGGAATATCGGAAAAATTCGGCTCATTCCACAGTT
>Ga0302277_1000235_pt1 | contig 44105 bp, 36 predicted proteins | sample III_Bog_N3_1_FD_198759 | JGI IMG/M metagenome (GOLD analysis project Ga0302277, IMG submission 198759) | Peat permafrost microbial communities from Stordalen Mire near Abisko, Sweden - III_Bog_N3_1 | ecosystem: Environmental > Terrestrial > Soil > Wetlands > Peat | place: Sweden: Abisko... | reverse complement strand
TGATTTTCACAGAAAGCTTTTTCTGCACTTCTAATGCTGATACTAAGTTTTTACGAAGCACTATCTTGTTTAATGACCTGGTAGATAAACCCAATATTCAATTGAGCAAGTCATCTTTTAGAAGGTTCAACAATATTTGCAAGGAAATAGAAGAAGAAATAAAGTCAGGTGCCTCTCAATCAAAATACGATATTCTTAAAAACCTGCTGCATAACTTTTTGTTGCTGGCCGACAGGGAGAAACGCAAGCAAGGATTCTCAGAACTCAAAAAAGGCCCCGATAGCGATTATGTGCTGGCGTTTAAAGATATGGTCGATAAGCATTTTGTAAGCTTGAAAAATGTAGCGGCCTATTCAGCTAAACTCTTTGTTTCAGAGAAAAGATTGGGGCAGGCAACATCAAAGGTCTTAGGGAAAACTCCTAAGGAAATAATTGACGATAGGGTTTTACTGGAAGCCAAGCGCTTGTTGGTTCATGGCAATCAATCCATTAAGGAGATATGCTTTCAATTAGGGTTTGAAGAAACAACAAATTTCATCAAATACTTCCGCAAGCATACGCATAAAACACCCGTTGAGTTCAGGGAGAGCTATCTTTCCTAAGAGACTTCCTAAAAGTATCATTTAAAGGCTGAAAGTTACCCTGTGCATAAGATGAAGTATGTTCACCTTTGCATCCTAATAAGTAATAATTAAAAACAAAAGTAAAATGGAAAACTCAAAGGAAGCCATCACAACATTCTACGGAAAGTGCTTAACCGTAAACCCCGATACAAATGTATCTGAAGCCTTAGATAAAATATTAGCCAATAATTTTATCTCGAGCGGTTCGGTAGAATCAAAAACAAAGGAACAATTAATTGGCCAAATTGGCTTTTTCTGGAAACTGATTCCTGACCTTAAATGGGAACCACAGGAAATTGTAAATGAAGGCAATAAATTTGTAGTGCGCAGCATTGCTACAGGTACGCCTAAAGGTGACTTTATGGGCTTACCAACAGACGGAACAAAATCATTTAAAATAATGACCATTGATGTGCATACAGTAGAAAACGGCCAGTTAAAATCCGTTCACCACCTGGAAGATTGGGGCACAGCTATGAAACAATTAAAAGCATAAAAATGGAATACACTGAAATAGCTAAATTCAAGCTTAAGCAAGGAATTAGCGATGAGCAATTCATCGAAGCTGAAAAAAATGTCCGTAATGGGATAGCCCCGACAACCAAGGGCTATAAGGGCAGGGAATTATATAAAGATAATAATAATGAATGGGTAATAATTTTGCGTTATGAAACCAAGGAAGATATGGACGCCTGGTTTATAGCATTGAAACAAGACCCCTCAATGAAAGTTTATGGCTCAATGATAGAATTTCCCTCCATGAGAATGGAATTCTTTAACAAACAGTTGTAATTGTTAAACAAATAAAAAAAAATACTATGATTGAAACTAGTATAATACCAATGTACGTGAGAATTATTGCCGGGATATTTGCTTTGGTTAATATAGTCTATGGCATTGTTGGATATTTCAAACCTTCTCATACCTTCGAAAATAGTTCTGAGGGAGTGGACCTCCAAGGCAAAGGAGCAAGATATGCAGCATATGAATATTCATCAAGAAACGTGTCTATAGGAATAGGATTATTGATTGCTGCCGCCATAGGTTCCCCTCAAGCTATTATTATGGTTACAATTGTAAGAGCACTTGTTGAAATACAATCCATGTTCATAAATATATCCCTCAAAAAAATCAACGAAGGTTTTTATACTGCCTTAGTCTTTTTAGGTATTGAGGTATTTATCATTTTCAAAATGTTTGTATAGATTTCCTTAACTCCTTTCTATGTTGCTTTCCCCATTTAATCATTTCAAGTATAATAGGTATATATTTTCACAATATAAATCCCGGATATAAGGCCATTTCTTTATGCCATAAGGCACTGGTATGCCGTTTTAAGTATTGGTTAGGTTTAATGATTATTGTTTGGAAAATACTGTATTTCCCTTTCAATAATTTGATTCGGATTGCCATTAAGTATGTATAACTGTTCAACCCAGTTTCCAAGGCTGTCGTATTTGTATTGATAGTTGACTTTATATTTCGGTCCGCCAAAATCCATATTGTTATCGTATTGCAGGATATTAAAATGCTTGTCGTTAATCAGGTTCCCTGTCAAAAGAACCGTATCTGCTATTCCTGCATTTGTATAGTCGATATGATAGTATGACTTGTCCAACACATGCTTTTCAGCATCAAAATGAAAGATGTTGTAGTAAGTCAGCTTTCCATTTCTCCAGCTATTTGTCCGCGTGGTACAATTGTAATTATGTGTAAACTGCCTTACTATGCTTTGCCAAATGGAACTGTCTTTACCTGTATAATCTGTTTCCACTGTTTCCAGTGTATCCCCCGAATTATTGTAGGTTGTTTTTTCATCCGTTGCCAATATATTGGCCGGAAACCGGTATGTTACCCTTTCAATTTCCCAGCCTTTTTTATCAAGTTTGCAAACCGTTTTTGTGTTGAGCGCTCCGATACCATTCTGGGTCAACGTCTCATCGTTCCCTATTAGTTGCCCCTCGCCATTATAGTGGAAAATGGTAGATAACCATGGCTCAACAGTGTCGTTATTGAATGTAGCTGACTTCAGCATTTTTCCGGATGCATTGTAATAATACCTTGTCAGTTTGCAGGCAGCTGGACCTATTTTCCCATTTTGATAGAAGAGCTCCGACGAATATGTCAAATTCCCCGAAGTATCATAACGATAATCGTGCTTAGTATCATAATCATCATAATGATTTAATACTGCCGGCATCCGGTTATTTTTAATAATACGGCCTCTTCTGTCACGTATCTGTGGACTCGTATATATTGGTCTGTTAAATTCCCGGTAATCATCTTCAATCACATCGCCATACTTATCATACTTCCACGATTCTAGTATATTACCAATAACCGCACCCTTTATAATGATTCCGCTACTATCCTTTGCGACAAGATATGTCAGCGTTGTAATAGATTCTATATTACCTTCAAGGGTATTCAGGGTGCCTGCTCTTCTCCCTTTATTGTGCGGGGGTGCAAATGAAGCCAATAACATTATACAGGCAGCGCAAACACTATAAAGGAATGGTTTCATAAGTAAGTTCTCATTTATGGTTGGGCAAATAATGTATTTCCCTTTCAGTAATTATTTCCGGGTTACTGTCATTTACCAATAACTGCTCAACCCAGTTTCCAACTCTATCATAATTATATTGATAGGTATCTTTATATACAACTTTGCCATCATTGGTATACCTATCATCCTCTATTCTATTAAAATGATTGTCATTAATTATGTGATAAACCATTACCGTATCTCCTGTTCCTGCGTTGTTATAGGTTATATGAAATTGTTCCTTATCTGATAAGTGTTTTTTCAAATCAAAATGAGAGATGGTGTAATCCGTAAGCATTCCGTTAGCATCATAAACATCATCCTGCAAAGTATGATTGTTTTTTATAAACTGCTTTACTTCCTTTCTCTTTAAGAAATGGACAGTGTCCTTTCCGGCATAATCTGCTTGTACTGTTTCCAAAGTATCTCCCGAATTGTCGAATGTTGTCTTTTCGTCCCGTGTCAAGTAAATATTGAACCAGTAAGTTGTCTTATCAATTACCCTGCCTTTTGTATCGCGCTTCAAAACGGTATTTTCATCCGGCTCCAAGTTATTTCCATAGTCGCAGGTATTCGCCACCCGCGTTGATTTAGATTCATCTTTCTCGGTAAATTGTCCCATTTTATTATACCGGAATAAGGTTGATGCACATGGGTGAATTGTGTCGCCATTGAATGTAAGTTCTTCCAGTATCTTACCGGAGGAATCGTAATAATATTTAGTCATGTTGCGGCACGTATCCCAGGAACTTCCAATATAATAGGTACATTCACAGTATCTTCCATTATAATAAGTGCATTTAGCAGAATAGAGCAAACTTCCCAAAGCATCATAACGATACGTGTACTTTTGAATAGCTATCTGGTTGAAAGTGTTAGCTCTCCATATAAATTTGACAGGCTCCGTATTAGCTCTAATTCTCTGCATGTTGGTTTCCGCTGTTGAATCCATTGTTTCCTTTAGATCTCCATTGGGAAAATATTGATAGATGGTCTTTCTGCAAGGTTTGCTAATTGTATCGTATTTGTCATTTTCAATCAAATGACCATATTCATTATAAGTCCACGATTCTTTTGTATTCCTTATAGGCGCGCCTCTCACAACGGCACCATAGTGTGTTACTTTTACCCATTTTATATGCCCGACAAGGTTTTCATTAGCAAATGTTATTTTCCTCTGTTTACCCTGAGGTTCAAAGGATGCTAATAATTGGATACAAGCAAAGCCTATAAAAAGTATAAAGGCAAAGTTTCTCATTTGACTGCAAAAATCATCTATAAAGATGAAGTCCAAATGAAATAACAAAAGCTGCCATAGCCCTTAAAAAATAATAAAATGATTCAAAAACAGGTGTGCGGTAGGTGCGCAATTTTGGTGCGCAATTTTGCTTCCTTTTGTATGGTTTTGGTTAGTTTTGCATCGAAATGCTTGGTATTGTAGCGGTAGCGCAGTACTTAAAACATTGCGTGTCTTTCTCAACATTTAACTGCAAGAAACAATTAAATATATTCATCTCTAAAACTGTATCACTTTTGTCTCATCTCAATAAATTGAATGTAGTAAGGCCCTATTAATAATGGTTTTTTAAGAGGGTTCACGTCGGGGGTCACCCAGATTAAGCAAAAAGCGCCCATCCCTTTTAACTCAGATTGTTAACAATATTTTTAACAAAACAGAACAAAATCGCGCTCCAAAAGTGCACACATTCCCGCACGGAATTTACTATAAGATCTATTTTAGTGTAGCACTACCCTTCAAATGCCCTTATAGTATAAGATTGAAGTCAATACTTAAACTATCATCCCTGCACCTACTGTCTCATTGGTAGTTTCATCAATTAGTATTAAACTGCCTGTATTACGATTTTTAAGGTAACTATCAAAAAATAGAGGACTAGTAGTTCGAATGGATATTCTTCCGACATCATTCAGTCCTATTTCTTTATCATCTTCAACCTGTTGAAGCGTATCGATATTTATTTTGTACTGAACATCTTTAACTATGCCCTTCAAATCCTTTGTTGTATGTTTTATAGCATACCTACTACTAATTGCAAGCTTCCTTTCATTGAGCCAGCAAATCATCAGATCTATATTTTGTTCTGTTATGGGTCTATTATTCTCCCTTACTAATATATCACCACGGCTTATATCAATATCATCTTCTAACAAAATAGTAACTGACATACCGGAAACAACACCTTCAATAGGGCCATCATAAGTCTCAATAGATTTTATTTTACTACTGAAGCCGGAAGGCAATGCGGTTACTGTATCACCTTTTTTTATTACACCGCTTGCCACTATGCCAGCATAGCCTCTGTAATCATGATATTCTTTAGATTGAGGGCGGATAACATATTGCACCGGGAAACGGAAATCAAGGCGGTTCTCATCATTCGTTGCATTTACATTTTCAAGGTATTCTAGTAAAGTCTCTCCTTTGTACCAAGCGATCTTTTCTGATTTATGAACCACATTATCACCACTAAGAGCAGATACAGGGATAAACTGCACATTCGCTACTTCCAACGTCGAAGAAAAACTTTGAAATTCATGACGTATCTTTTCAAATACTTCTCGTTTAAAATCTACTATATCCATTTTATTTACACAAACCACAATATGCTTTATTCCAATAAGCGATGTAATAAGCGTATGCCTGCGTGTTTGTTCTGTTATACCATTTCGGGCATCAACCATGATAATTGCAAGATCTGCATTAGATGAACCTGTAACCATGTTACGCGTATATTGTATATGACCTGGAGTATCAGCAATAATAAATTTCCTTTGGGGAGTTGAAAAATAGCGATACGCCACATCAATAGTAATGCCTTGTTCACGTTCAGCACGCAAGCCATCCGTAAGCAATGCCAAATTTACATTTTCTTCTCCGCGCAACTCACTACTTGCTTTTATAGATTCATACTGGTCTTCGTATATTGATTTAGTATCATACAGCAACCTGCCGATGAGTGTGCTTTTGCCATCATCTACACTACCTGCGGTAAAAACACGTAATAATCCTTTTGTCATAATCTTTGTATTATAGTTTCAAATTAATTTTAAAAATAGCCTGCCTTTTTACGGTCTTCCATTGCAGCCTCCGATCGTTTATCATCAGACCTTGTACCTCTTTCCGTAACTCGAGATACTGAAATCTCTTCTATCACTTCATCAATATTCGATGCATTGGATATTACAGCACCTGTGCAACTCATATCGCCTATGGTACGGAAGCGTACTGTATAACTTCCGATCTCTTCTGTCTCCTTAGCTAGTAAGAAGTCTGACATGCTGATTAGCTGTCCATCTCTGTTAATACATTCACGCGGATGCGAATAGTAAATGGAAGGAATAGGAATATTCTCTTCTTTAATATATTGCCAAACATCCAGCTCTGTCCAATTACTTAATGGAAAAACACGAAAATGCTCACCTATATTTTTCCTACCATTAAACAAATTCCATAATTCCGGACGCTGGTCCTTTGGGTTCCATTGTCCAAACTCATCACGGTGCGAAAAGAATCTTTCCTTCGCCCTAGCCTTCTCTTCATCTCGCCTGGCACCACCAATAGCAGCATCGAGTTTCAGTTCTTCAATAGCGTCGAGCAAAGTAACGGTCTGCAATAAATTGCGACTTGCATTATATCCTTTTTCCTCTTTTACGCGGCCTTTATCTATAGAGTCTTGTACATATTTAACAATCAGTCGGGCATCAATTTTTTTCACCCAATCATCGCGATACCGTATTGTCTCAGGAAAATTATGCCCTGTATCTATGTGCAATAAAGGGAATGGAATTTTTGCCGGCCAGAAAGCTTTTCTTGCCAGATGGCTTAATACAATAGAATCTTTACCACCGGAAAACAACAACGCTGTTTTTTCAAACTGGGCCGCTACTTCACGTAATATGTAAATAGATTCTGACTCCAATGTATTAAGATGACTATTCTTTGAGCGCATTTTTTTTATATTTTGAGTTAGTATTTAATATATAGGCGGTCCGATAGCAGTTAGCATTACTAAATCTGAAACCCGGTATTTTCCCGCCTTTTTATTTTAGTGCTTTTATTTGAAAGTATATTGGAAAGTTATGCGATACACTAGGTAATAATCTGATTTGAGGTTGTCTGACCCGTATCCATTATTAATTCCATCATACCAAATATTCGGTAAGAAATGCACCTTTTTATCAGGCCTTGGTGTCCAGTCAAGCCCTGCAGTGGCAAATGTTTCCGAATAGGTATTTTGGGCAACTAGCCTGCTCGTAAATGTTTCCGTAGTGTTAAACTTATACTTAGTATCAGGATTATATCCATCATATCTGGCAAATACATTCAGCTTGTTTGGAATAATAGTCACATGTCCGAATACCGAGAACCCTATTTGTGTTGCAGTAACCGTATCGTTATTCGGGTTAGGATACTTCTCACTGGTAGCAAATGTTTCCAATTCACCATTGATGTTATTCTGGATAAAACCTTCTACTCCAACACCAAATGTTCTTCCATTATAGGCTGAATAAACCCGGAATGTTTGAGTTGCATTTTGATATAGCTTTTTTGTTTTGTAGGTCACACCGCCATAGTTAATATAGTCAGTATAAGCACCAACAGTTAGTTTATCATTAAAAGCCTTTAGGAAAAGATTAAATCTGAATTTTTTATCTTTATCAGTAGTACTATTCTGCGTGGTACCGGAATTTGTAAATTCGGGAACAGGTGTATTTCCTGAATTATTACCAACCATAAAGCTATAGCCAATAGATGTTCCGGTTCGGCCTGAATCTACTTTTTTCTCCCAAATCTTACCCCGTAGAGTTGCGCCCATATCTGTTGTACCATCAATCTTGCGTAAGTCCATCATGGTTCTTTCAATATCCCGGTAGCCCCATAAATCTTCCACAGCAGCACTGGAAGCTGTAAGTTGCTGGCCAATTATAAGGTCGCTTTTTGGAAAAATATTCGACCAGGTAAAATAGGCGTTCTTTAAATAGACTGTTCTGTTTCCGTTCGCATCTGCATCACCTTCATAGGCAAGTAATGCACTTGCCGAAAATGCATCATTGATTCTGTAATCGTAACCTAAGTAGGCTCTTCTTATTTCAAATGCATTCTGATTTTGCGTTGGGCTTGACTGGGCTCCTAAACCTTTGTATTCAAGGTTGCCATTTCCTCTTCCGGCGGAATCGCCGCGTTTTACATAAGTATAATCACCAAAGGCATAACCCCATAGGTTGCCTCCCGCCAAGCTTGTGCTGGCTTGTTGGGCATTTGCATCTCCATATAATAATAGGGTCATTCCAATTCCAAGTATAATTCTAATACTGATTTTTGTTTTCATTTTTGTTTTTTTTTGCGTTTTATTTTTTTAAGTATTTATAAATTTTTGTATGCTGCATTGCTTAATGCAATTGGCTAGTATCTGTTTTTTGTTGTGTGTGGGGAAATGAATGTGCTACTTAGCACACACAATACAGATAGTAATTACCTTTTTTATTTTGTTTATTTGTTTTTATAATTAATATGAAGTCCGCATTCTTTTTTGGTATTGCTTTCCCACCACCAGCGTCCTGCACGTAAATCCTCCCCCGGCTTTATAGCGCGTGTACATGGGGCACAGCCGATACTTATATAGCCTTTATCGTGAAGAGGATTGTATGGTATGTGATTATCACACACATATTTCAATACTTCATCATACGTCCAATTTAAAAGTGGGTGGTATTTTACAACCTGATTTGCCTCATCCCACTCTACATTTTGGAAATTACTCCGATGTGCAGATTGATCTGCACGAATGCCCGTAACCCAAACCTTCTTGCCGCTTAATGCCCGCTTCAGTGGTTCTACTTTACGTATATGGCAGCATTCTTTTCTATTCTCTACAGAGGCATAAAAGCTATTCGGGCCTTTTGTGCTCACCAAATCACCCACTACCCTTGCGTCAGGGTAATATGCCTTTATAGGTTTCTTATACTTGTCGAGTGTGCTGCTCCAAACTGAATAAGTTTCAGCAAAAAACCTTCCTGTATCCAATGTAAAAACTTCAATGGGTATATCATTGGAAAATATCATATGTGTTATAGCTTGGGCTTCGTGACTAAAGCTGGTAGAATAAACCATCTTATCCGGATAGATTTTTGCCAATGCTTTCAAAGCTTCCATAGGGTCGGAGTCTTTTATTAGATCTTTTATTAAAACTAAATCATTCATAATTTTATACTATTTCAATTTTAAGGGTTTTTATTTTTTCATTCAACTTTATCTGGCAAGAGAGGCGGGAATTTTCAAAAACCTGGGGCAACGTTTCCAATGTTGCGGCTTCATCATCGTTCAATTCATCCAACAGAGAACTTCCATCCAGAACTTTTATATGGCAAGTAGCGCATAAAGCCATCCCCCCGCACATACCTTCTATTTCGGGGTGCTCAGCAGCTTTCAAAAATTCCATCAGGTTGAGCCCAACATTATTGGGAACCTCGAAATCTTTTTCAACGCCTTTTTTTATAACCGTTATTTGAATGTTCTCGTCCATCTCTTAAAATGCTTTCACGCCATTTACAGTTGTATATTTTAATGTGTATTTAACACCCGGATTAATGTATTTGTAAATACTATGGCTAACAATAGCAGCCTCGTGAAAACCACATAATATAAGCTTCAACTTATTTTTATAAATATTTATATCGCCAATTGCATATACGCCACTAATATTTGTGGAGTAATCTTCCATATTCACTTCAATTGCATTTTTATCAAGATTCAGTCCCCAGCTTTCAATAGGGCCAAGTTTCGGGCTTAATCCAAATAGGAGAATTAATTCATCGGTTGCAATAGCCCTGCTATCTTCATCTGCTTTGTTTTGAACTACAACTTCTTTTAAAATACTATCGCCATTTACCTTGGTAAGGTTTGAATTAAGAAGCAAATTCACTTTCCCCTGTTTCGATAATTCAAATACTTTATTTACACTGTCAGGCGCTCCACGGAATGACTCACTTCGGTGAACCAAAGTCACTTCAGCAGCAATCTGTGATAGGTGTATTGTCCAGTCAAGCGCTGAATCTCCACCGCCAGCAAGCACCAGTTTCTTATTCCGAAATTTCTCAGGATCAAGCACCATATAGTTAATTCCATTGCCACCTTCAAAGCGATTCAACTCCGGAACTTCAGGCTTGCGTGGTTCAAAACAGCCGAGTCCGCCCGCAATAATTACAGCCTTGCTGTTTATTTGAGTGCCTTTATCGGTAGTGAGCACAAAATCCTGCTCGCCTCTTTTCTCTAATGCTTCTATTCTTTCACCCAAGGTATATCCCGGTTTGAAAGGCTCATTCTGTTTAAGTAATTTATCCACCAACTCCTGTGCTATAACAGTTGGATAACCCGGTATATCATAAATAGGTTTTTTAGGATACACCTCGGAAAGCTGCCCGCCTGGTTGCGGCAAATAGTCAATTAGGTGCGTATGGAGTTTGAGCAATCCTGCTTCAAAGACTGCAAATAATCCTGCAGGTCCAGCTCCAATAATTGATATGTCTGTTGTTATCATATTTCTGTTTGTTAAAAAAATATCTGTTTAAGACTAAGTATAATTACAGTAATAGCCACGAATATCATGCTGATTTTTACCGGAATATGTTTTGTCAAATAAGGACCGACAGGTGTACCCAAAAGGCCGCCTGCAGCTAACCACAAAAGAATTGACCATTTGGAAAAACCTACCAAAAAAATCAGTGAGACAGAACTTGCAATCGCGATAAAAAAGCGCGATAAAATAACCGAACCAATCGTATAGCGAGGGTTTCTTCCCCCTGCAATTAAGGTAGTGGATACAATTGTTCCCCATCCACCACCACCGATAGCATCTAGAAAGCCCGCAATAACCCCCAATGGAAAAATGCGCCTTATTTTTATACTGCGCTTTATTTTTCGTAGTGCCTTATAAAAAATTAACAACCCCAATGCCAGTGTATATAAAGATATGGCAGGTTTAATAATATATCCGTATGATTTGATAGAGTATAATAAATATGCTCCCGTTAATGCACCCAATATGCCCGGTATTAATAATTTGCGGAATAGTTTAGTATTTACATTCCCCATTTTATAATGAATGAGCCCTGTTGAGCCGGCGGTAAAGACTTCCAGTATATGAATGATGATAATTGAAAATGCAGGAGGAACACCTGATGCCATCAATAATGCCATAGTCGTAACACCATAAGCCATTCCTATAGTACCATTAATAACTTCGGCAACAAAGCCCACCAATGCATATTTCCATTGCGAAACATCAACTTGATTAACAAGCCCGCTTATTGTTTTGGGAGGCAAATACACAGCAAACAGATAGCCTGTTATAAGCAAGATGAACGCGAATAGAGATGAGAAAAAAAATCGCTGCCTTTTTAAACGCTGCTTCTTTTTCTGTCCTTCTTTGGTTGAAAGGCTGTTGGTAATTTCATTTAACTCCTTCACCTTTCTGGAGAAATCACCACCGAGGTATGTCCTCACCTTTGAAAGACTATTCACTACGTCATCAATCTCATCCGGAAAGTTTTCATTAAGTGTTTCTTTAATGCGCTTAGCAATAGTCGGGGATTTTCCATTAGTTGATATGGCAATCTTTACATTACCCTTTTGCACAATAGAACCCAGATAGAAATCACATTGCTCAGGCGTGTCAGCTACATTGGTAATTATCTTCCTTTTTGCTGCCTCCTGACGTATACACTCACTTACCTGTTTATTATTAACTGCAACTATTACAAAATCTTTTCCTTCTAAATCATTAGCCATGAAGGCACGACGGGTAATAGAGAGGTTCCGGTATTCTTCTCCGAGCCCGATAATTTCATCCAATACTTCTATTGTCACCAAAGATATTTGGGTAGCAGGACTGTTTTGCAACACAGCATTGAGCTTTTCAAGCGCCACATTGCCACCACCCACAATAAGCACCTTAAACTTTTCAAGTTTCAAGAATACAGGAAACAATTTATTTTCTATTGTTGTCATTATCGTGTATTAGTTTACCAAATATTTAAGATTAGAAAGATGCAGCGGGAACCTGTCATGCAATTCCACTACTTTCCCTACCACAATTATCGCCGGTGATCCAATTCCTTTTTCAGTAGCCGCATCTACTATTGAATTTATATTTCCTATCGCAATCCTTTCATTTGGCAGTGTACCATTCTGAATAATAGCTGCGCCTGTTTTGCCTTTACCAGCCTTTTGGAATACCTCTACTATTTGTGGTAGCTTGCTCACACCCATTAATATTACCACCGTTGCATCTGTCTGTGCAGCTTTTTCCACATCACTTGATATTTTACCTGAACTGGTGGTACCTGTTATGACCCAAAAACTTTCACTCACACCTCTATGAGTAACAGGTATTCCACTCATCCCGGGTACGCCTATTGAGCTCGATATACCAGGCACAACAGCAGTTTCAATATCAAACAAGGATGCATATTTCACTTCTTCTAATCCACGGCCAAATACAAAAGGGTCACCCCCTTTCAGGCGAACAACATGACCGTATTTATAAGCATACTCAATTATTTTACTGTTTATCTGCTCTTGTGAAAAAGTGTGCCGGTGGCTGCGTTTACCTACATGGACCTTTAATGCTTCCAACGGAGCATACTTTAATAGTTCTGGATTTATAAGTGCGTCATAGAACACCACATTCGCTTTAGCAAGCGCCTTAATTCCTTTCACAGTAATAAGGTCTGCATCGCCGGGGCCGGCTCCCACTATGGTTAGTTTCGGGTATGTTTTTGTTTTCATTATTTCAAAATAATTTAAATGGTTAATAGCTTTACTTTCTGTTGGCGATATTCTTTAGCACGTACGAAAAATGCTTTTGCACTATCGAAATACTCTTCAGCAAATTCTTTAGAAGGCTCCCGCTGATTTATTTGCAAGGCAAACTCCCTAAAGGAATTTTCCAGTATAACATCTCCCGTTTCTATAAAGTATTTATCAAAATCATTGATGATACCATGCTGTGTATTTACATGTACTTCCTTATCTAACAGCAATGCTTTAGCTGCGCTTATTAAAGCAGAATAGCTGTGGTATATACTGTCATTCCAACTTCCTGCATCAAAAGCTTCGGCACTCCATTCCAGTTTTTCTTCCGCTTCATAAATTAGGGTCGCAACAAGGTCTATTATAACGGAGGCGCACTCCCCTACTCCAATTGCAGTTTTAAATTTCTCTATACCACCCCAGTCAATATATTCCTCATCCATCAGATCGCTATTGTTACCCAATGTTTTCAGTAATTGATAGAAATAATTTTCACCGTTACGTTCATAGTAAGTATTAAATTTTTCACCATTCTCGGCATTCAATTTATAGTCATCAAGTAGTGTACGTAATACTTCTGGTGCACGTTTACTTGCCACTTTAATCACCTTATCAGAGATGCGTCCGATACCATTGCCAACTGTTCCACCACCAAGCAACACTTGCAAAGCTGGTACTACATGAGCACCCACTTTAAATGAGCTACCATGGAAACCTATTTGAGCCAGAGAATGCTGCCCGCATGAGTTCATGCATCCGCTGATTTTAATTTTAATATCGTTATTGTGAATGAGCTGAGGATATTCTTCCACTATCACCCGCTCCAGTTCTTTGGCTACCTGTGTGCTGTTTGAAATGCCCAAATTGCAGGTGTCCGTTCCAGGGCAGGCTGTTATATCTGCTATGGAATTAAAACCCGGCTCGGCCAGTTGCAGTTTTAATAATTCAATATATAATGGAAGTAACGCAGCTTCTCTAACAAAGCGCAGTAAAAACCCTTGGTTAATTGTAATACGGACATCATCGGCTGCATAAAGGCTTATGACATCAGCCAATTGTCTTGCTTTAGCGGTGCTGATATTTCCTAATAGCACTTTCACATATACCCCTAAAAATCCGGCTTGTTTTTGGTGAAATGTATTTGTAGCCAACCATATTCTATACGATGCTTCATCTAAAGGCCGGAAGGTGCTATATGTTTTTCTTTCGGGAACAGTAGTTAGAGGGATATTCCTATTGATCGTATATTCCTTATGAATTACAGCTTTGCTTTCTTCATCCACCAAGTTTAAAAATTCAGCAAGTCCAATTTTATTGATGAGGAATTTAAGTCTTGCTTTGTGGCGGCTAATGCGTTCCCCATGCCTGTCAAATACGCGTAAGGCAGCTTCAATAAAAGGAATTACTTTGTTTTCGGGCAGAAACTCAAATGCTGTTTGAGCGAGAAAAGGTTGTGCGCCAAGTCCGCCGCCTAGCAATACTTTGAATCCTCTTTCTTCAACCTCATTCTCCATTTTTACTTTGGGTATGAACCCGATATCATGTATGTATGAGAAAGCAGTATCCTCTTCACTGTTAGAGAAAGCAATCTTTATTTTACGCCCTAATTCCTGCCCGAAAGGCTTTCTTAAAAAGTAGCTGAATACAGCATGTGCATAGGGAGTAACATCAAAAGGTTCATTCGGATCAATGCCGGCTTTGTCAGATGCGGTTACATTACGAACTGTATTTCCACAAGCTTCACGAATGGTAATATCATCCTCTTCAAGCCTCGCCCATAATTCTGGTGTACGGTCAAGACTTACATAATGTATTTGAACATCCTGCCTGGTTGTCAGATGCAAAATGCCTGTAGAATATTCATCACTAATATTGGAAATAGCGATAAGCTGTTTCGGGGTTACTCTGCCATAAGGCAATTTTATCCGAATCATTTGTACACCTGGTTGGCGCTGCCCATATATGCCACGGGCAAGCCTTAGGCTACGGAATTTTTGGTCAGATATGCTGCCCGATTTAAACTCGCCTATCTTTTTTTCAAGGTCGATGATATCTTTTTCTACTAATGGATTTTCTATTTCAGTTCTGAAACTTTTCATGTGTATGCTTATTATTTTTTTACTACGTATTGACTTGGAACAATAAAAAAAGCCCCTCTGTTTTGCAGAAGGGCTTTTATTGGACACGCCTTGTTTCAATAAGGCCGAACTATATCCCTTCTACATCGCATTTGCATACAGCATGTACATATCATCTTTGTAGATGTATAAGGTTTGAAGATATAATATGGCTTGTTATTTTTCATATTGTGGGGGCAAAAGTAAATGTTATTTTGATTAAATAACTTAATATCTATAGATTTAATAGATATTTATATTTAAATGCCTGATATACAATGAATAAATTTTAGTACTGTGTCTTATATTACAAATATTTTTAAAATAATAAACACCTCAATAGCTAAAAGACGGCAGCAGTTATGAAGCCTTCCTTAAAAGAGTCGGACTTTATTCATATACCCCTACCCTATTTTACATTTAAGAATTAATTAGTTATAGGTGCGAATCTACTTGATATGGACAAAAAAGGTGGCGTTTCTATATAAGATAATTTTAGTTTCCCTTATATAATGTTAGACTCACCTCTTGATGGTATTGATAAAATAGATATCTATTAAAAACACCTCACTTTTGCATCACCTAGGGAAATGGAAGCAATGAAAGCCACATTAATATGGGTTCTTTAAAAGGGTCGAGTTGGGGGTCTTACTTGCTCTCAAGGTAGTCCCTATAATTTTTCCACCTTCTATCAAGTCGTCATTTTTTTTTAACTTTGTTCACACTGATAATGAAAAAAAATACTCTGATAATATTTTTATTTCTGTTCCCACTAGTTGCGGGTATAGCAGAACAAATAAATAAAGATTCTTTATTTAATGCGGTGAAAAAACTAAAAAACGATACCCTTAAAATTGCCAAGTTAAACTCCCTGTTTGCTAAAGCTGCCGGCACGGGCGACTATGTCCTCGGTGATTCTATCTATAAGCTTTCTCTTCAAATTTCACAAAGCCTAAATTATAAACTTGGTATAGCTACTGCCCTTTCTGACAAGGGTGATATATGTTGGTTTACTGGTGATTTTTCCCAGGCATTAAAATATGAATTGGATGCGCTGGCCATTTTTAAAAACATTAATGATACTATTGGTGTTGGTAATTCTTATGGGAATTTGGGAGCTATTTATAAAGATTTGGGAAATTATTCCGAAGCATTAAAATACCAATACATGGCCCTACGTATTGACGAAGCATTAAAAAATAAACCGGGTCTTGCTATAGATTATACAAATATCGGTAATGTTTACCAGGTAATGGGCAATAATGACCAGGCCCTGAAAAACGCGCAAATGGCGCTACATTATGACGAACAAGATAAAGATACGGTAGGCCTTGCCGCCGATTATGGAAACATGGGCATCATTTACAAAAAATTAAAAAAATACGATGAAGCTATAGTGAGCCAAACACAATCGCTTAACCTATGCAAAAAAGTTGGCGATAAGCAAGGAGTGGCGTTAGCATACGCCAATATGGGCACCATATATAATGCCATGAAGAAATTTCAAGAATCGCTTAATTGCCAATCGGAGGCAAAAAAAATAGCGGAAGAGCTTGGAGATAAAAGTACGCTGTCTATTACTCTGTTGAATCTTAGTGAGGTATATGCAAATATGCACCAACCTGCCCAAGCCTATGAGTATTTAAACAAAGGGCTTGCTTTGGCGTTGCAGGTAGGAAATAAGGAATACATTGAAGCAGGTTATTATAATCGTGCAAAATTAGACAGCTCCAAAGGCGACTTTAGGGCCGTGTATAGAGATTTTAAGCAATATATGAATTACCATGACAGCCTATTGAATGATGAAACGGCTAAAAAAACCATGCAGTCGCAAATGCAATATAGTTTCTCACACCAGCAGGATTCCATAAAATCTTATCAGGATAAAAAAGATGCCATTGTAGCCGGCGAAACTAAAAGGCAAACAATAATTACCTGGTCGGTTGTAGCAGGGTTTCTATTAGTGCTAACCTTAGCAGGATTTATTTTTAGGGGATATAAACTAAAACAAAGGGCCAATCTTTTACTTGAAGAACAAAAGCGGAAAATAGACGAAGCATACGGAGAGTTGCATGAAAAACATAAGGAAATAACCGACAGCATTAATTATGCAAAACGGATTCAAGATGCTTTGTTTAAAGATGAGGAATATGTAACAAAACACCTGCCTGAACATTTTATTTTCTTTAAACCAAGGGATGTTGTTAGCGGCGATTTTTATTGGGGACATGAACGCGAAGGTTATTGGTTTATTGCTGCAGTAGATTGTACAGGACATGGTGTGCCAGGGGCTTTTTTAACCATGCTTGGTAGTGCATTTTTGAACGAAATTTGTGCGACAGGCGATGTGCCTACTCCGGCAGAAATATTGAACAGGTTGAGGGATAAGATAGTAAAGGAGTTAAGCGGCCATGGCGATGTGAAGGATGGGATGGATTTGTCACTTTGTAGGATAAATATGCAAACAAAAGAAGTGCATTGGTCAGGTGCAAATAATCCCCTGTGGTATATACAGAATGGAGAACTGAAAGAAATAAACGCCGACAAACAACCTATAGGGTATCAGCAAGGGCAAAAGCCCTTTACTAACTATATTATACATCTTGCTAAAAATGATATGCTTTACCTCTTTACTGATGGCTATGCTGACCAGTTCGGCGGTCCTAAAGGGAAAAAGTTTAAATACAAATCTTTAAGCGAAAAGCTGAAAATGATTTATGAAAAATCATTGGAAGAGCAGAAAAAGGTCCTTGATCTGACACTGCAAGAATGGAAAGGAGCATTGGAACAAGTGGATGATATACTTATTATTGGAATAAGGGTTTAATATTGTTGAAAATTATAAAACCGCCTCACTTTTGCCTCACCTAGATAAATTGAACCAATAGACGCCCTCTTAATAAAAGCTTTTTGGGAGGGCTCACTTCGGGTTCCGGACAAAGTTTAGTTGTATTATAAAAATTTAAAACTAAGACAGAATAAAAAAATTAACCTACATTTGAATTAACAAGAAACACTATCTAAGCATAAGTACAGTTTAGTTTGAAGACATACATTTTTTCCTGGCCAATGCCAATAAAGCCTTTATCGAGTATTTTGTTTTTTTGAAATCCTAGTTGCCGACACTGTCTTAAATAGACTATCCATTTAGGATTTAAGCATATTCCACAAGTACGCATTTTTATAAAGCAAATCAGTTCGTGCTACTATGCTTTGCGGTTATTCGTAACGCAGTGCATCAATCGGATTAAGATTTGCAGCCTTGCGGGCAGGGTACCAGCCAAAGAATATTCCGACAAAAGCCGAGAAAGCGAATGATATGGCAATAGAGAACGGAGTAATTGTAATGGGCCACCCGCCAAATTCAGCTACCAATAATGCTATGCCAATACCGAGCAGTATGCCGATAAATCCGCCTATAAAGCTTATGAAGATTGATTCAATCATAAATTGCAACAGCACATCTCTTCCTTTTGCGCCTATGGCCATGCGTATGCCAATTTCCCGGGTTCTTTCGGTTACAGATACAAGCATAATATTCATAATTCCTATTCCGCCTACCAGCAAAGAAATGCTGGCTACGCTGGCAAGAAGAATAGTCATAACAGAAGTAATGGTGCCGAAAATGTTGGCGATTTCCTGTTGCGTGCGCACCGTAAAATCATCATCATCCGATGGCGCCAATTTATGGCGTTGGCGCATTACTTTACTTATTTCATCAACGGCGTCTGTAATTACATCTTCCGATTTTGCAGAACAATAAATACTATTCAAATATAAGGTAGACATCATTCTATCCTGAACCGTAGCGAAGGGAGCAATAATGGCATCATCCTGATCCATGCCAAATGCATTCTGTCCCTTCCTGTCATATACACCTATAATACGATAAGGGATGCTGCTTATCCGTATGGTCATACCTACCGGATTGGCATCACTTCCAAAAAGATTGGAATCTACCGTGTGGCCAATTACGCAAACTTTTGCTGCTGTTCGTTCATCTGCATCAGTATACCTTTCACCCATGGAAATAGTTATATCGCGTATTTTAAAATAGGCTTGCTTAGCTCCGATAATAACCGTACTCCAATTTTGCGAACCGGCTACAACCTGCACACCCTGATTAACCACGGGGGTAACATAATCGAGCAAATCGCAACGGGCAGCAATGGCATCGGCATCTCCATTTACAAGGCTGTTGGATGATCCTGCGGCAAGGCGTACTCCGCCTTGTGTTACAGCGCCCGGCATAATCATAATGGTGTTTGTTCCAAGACTTTCTACAGATGCCTGTATATTCTTTTTTGATCCTTGTCCTATAGCCAGCATAGCAATTACCGAGGCTACTCCAATTATTATGCCCAGCATGGTAAGAAAACTACGGAGTTTATTCTTGCTCATTGAACGGTAGGCTATTATGATAAGATTTACAATTTTCATTTTGTTTCATCTAAAGTTGGAGCAGGCAATTTTTTCAGTTCTTCCGTTGCGGTTTTTCTTTCGGGTACTTTACTGTTTGAAATTATGGAGCCGTCACGAAAGACGATATTGTCTTTTGCGAACAAGGCTATATCCGGCTCATGGGTTACCATAACAATGGTAATGCCTTTATCATTCAACTGCTGAAAAATATCCATTATTTCATAACTGGTGCGGGAATCCAGATTTCCTGTTGGTTCATCGGCCATAATAACCCGCGGGTCATTAATAAGTGCCCTGGCAATAGCTACACGTTGCTGCTGTCCGCCCGATAATTGGTTAGGCATATTATAAACCCTTGTTGCAAGCCCTACTGATGTTAATGCTTTCATGGCCCTTTCCCTGCGTTCTTTTGCGCCTACTTTATTATTATATACTAAAGGAAGTTCCACATTTTCCAATGCGGATGTACGAGCAAGGATATTAAAAGATTGAAAAATAAAGCCGATTTTTTGGTTTCGGAATTCAGCTAATTCATTCCTGTTCATTTTGAGCGCATCAATGCCATCCAGGTAATATTCACCGGTGGTAGGTTTATCAAGGCAGCCAATAATATTCATGAATGTTGACTTGCCCGAGCCGCTGGCACCCATAATAGCAGTAAAATCTCCATTATTAATATCAAGTGAAACTCCCCGGAGTGCATGCACTTCTGTATCGCCCATTTTGTAAGTTTTCACTAATTTTTTAACTGATATAAGGGTGGGTGCCATATTATTTGTTTTTATGCTGGAATTTAGGCATAAAAGGGCTTGATGAGCCAGATGGAGTGGAAGAAGCCTGTGCTGATGCTGCCGAACTATTCAACCCCGTCACCACCAAATCACCTTCCTTTATTTCACCACTTACTTCCGTATATATTCCATCTGTCAACCCTTTTTTTACACGCACCGGAATTATATCATCTCCTTTTTTTATCCAAATGTAGGAGAAGGGTTGTTCTTCAATAATTTTATTAGCTACTTGCTGAATTCTTACTTCAATGCTTCTTTTAATCGAATCGGGAATTACAATGGCATTATCAATATATGTTTCAGGCGGTTCAAAACTGAGTGCATTTGCCGGCACCCTTAAAACACCAGTATGAACCTTTACCCTGAAGTTAACATTGGCAGTTAGGCCGGGAATAAGCTTCAGGTCAGGGTTTGGGGCCTCTATAATAACAATGTAGTTTACCACATTTTGCACGGTAACCGGATTCAGCCTTATCTGGTTAACAGTTCCATGAAAGACATCATCCGGGTAAGAATCTACTGTAAAGTCAACATCCTGGCCATTTTTTATTTGTCCAATATCAGCTTCATCCACATCTGCCTGAACCTGTAATTTAGTTAAATCATTGGCAATCGTAAACAAGGTAGGTGTGCTGAAACTTGCAATTACCATAATGCCTATATCGTATGTTCTTTCTATAACCACACCGCTTATAGGTGCTCGTATATATGCGTACTGTAAGTTAATTAATGCACGTTTGTATTCTGCTGCCATAGATTCAACAGTGGCAATTTGGGTTTGGTAATTTGTCAAGGCCAAATCATAATCTGCCTGAGCTGCCACTTTGTTATCCAATTCAATTTTTTCACGGACGAGTTCCCGCTTATATTCATCGCGCTGAGCGATGGCTTTATCTAAGGCAGCTTTCGCATCAAGCATAGTAGGATATAAAATTGTAGTATCAATCAATGCCATTAATTGCCCTTTTTTTACTACAGAATTAAAATCAACATATTCTTTTAACAAGAGCCCGGTAACTTCTGTACCAACCTGAATTGTAGTATCGGCAGCCATGGTTCCTGTTGCGGTAACTGTAACCTTCACATCTCCTTTGTCAACCGAGGCGGTTCTCCAAAAGTACACCAGGTTTTTGTATCTGTTCAGGTAGGCATGAATTCCTATACCTGCACCTGCAAGTACAACAATTACGGAGATTATTATGATCAAATTTTTTTTCATCTGATTTTACATTGTTATGGGTTTACCCTGGTAGAAGTCTATTAATTTGGCTTTGAACAGGTAAGTATATTTTGTTTGAACAACATTTTGCTGCGCTTTCAGGTAATTGGATTTTTCCACTAAAAAATCAGTGGCATCACTCGCTCCTATTTCAAATTTTTTTTCCATGTTTTGGTAAGTAAGGGCCTCCGTTTCCAATGCTTCTTTTGCCGAAGCATATTGTGCGGCGGCAGCGAGCAGCTGGGTATAGGCCTGCTCTATACTTTGGCGCAAAGTAATTCTTGCCGACTCTTCATTTAACTGTGCATTTAAACTGTTAATTTTTGCGATGTCAGTAGTATTCCTAGCCTGGAAATTATTGAATATGGGAATAGAAAGACTTAAGCCTATGCCCTGATTAAAATTGTCGCTTAACTGATTCCAAAAATTCGAAAAAGTATTAGTAAGACTTGGAATACCTGTATAACCGATTACCAGTTCAGAAGGATTGCTTTGAAGATAACCAATGGGGTTTTCCTCATACACTTCATTATAACCTAAGGTGCTGCCAGATGTTTTTATAGCTCCGCTGAGTGAAAGCTTCGGCTTATAGAGGCTTTGAGCGACTTTAATGGCGGCTTCGCTGGCGTCAAAGCTAAGTTCAGCATTTTTAATTTCCGGCAAAAAACCCTGGGCCGTAGTATAAATATCTCTCGATGTTTGGGGAGTAACAGATAATGAATTGTCACTTACTTCAGGGCGTTCAACATCAAAACTAAACAATACAGGAATGTCCATTAATTGCATTAAATTAACTTTGGCTATTTCTAGTGCAGTTTCAGCATTTACTAACGTTAACTTATCGGCTGCCGTTTGCGATTGCATTTGATACTGGTTAAGTATTGGATATTTGCCTGCATTTACCCATATTTTTGTTTCATTCAATTGTGTACTGTCCGATGCCAATTGAGAAATAGCAATATTTACTTGCTCATAAGATGCAATCACCTGCAAATAATCAGCAAGGATACCCAGTGTTAAATCGTTCTTCATTTTTTCCACTCCCTGGACACTTGCATCGTAAATAAATTTATTCTCTTTAATCGTGTTTTGATATTGTAAGCCGCTGTATAAGTTAACGCTGCTGCTAATAGCAAAACTATTGGTCGTAGTATTTTCGTCTATATATGTCCCTGTATTAAGGTTTTGTGTTTTCCCGAAATTTAAGCCGGGTGCATCGGTTACATTCAAATTGGGCCATAAGTTATCTTTTGCCTGTTTAAGGTTAATTTGATTTATCTGACTATTTAATACTCCTTGTTTAACCGTAATATTTCTTTGTATGCCCGTATCGATGCATTGCTTTAATGTCCACGGCTTTTGCTGAGCGAAGACAGGAACAGATAGCAAGAACATGGCTAAATGTAAGGATGGTATTTTCATGGGGTTTATTAACGTTACAAAGGAACAATTTGGACAATAGGATGAGCATGACAATTCTCAAGCCTTTTTATGATTTCTCTCATAAAAGGGGCTTCGCTTTTCGTGGACATTTGTAATTAATTAAGCGATTGAGTGGAGAATTCAGTTCAACATATTGAAAATATTGGAGATAACCGTCAAATAAGCATTTGGTTGGACTCTTATGATGATATTTTTTCCGATTTTGATCCACGGCCATATGCGGAACGGATACTTTCAGATGACTTTATCGGAGAGTTAAAAAAGGTTTCAAGGGAAGAAGAATTTGAAATTGGTGAATTAAGGTTGCTTCTGCCGGAGAAAATTCGCAAACAAGAATCAGAGCCAACCATTGTTAAGCGTATTTACATATACTTTCGGCAGGGGAATTATTATATCACCCGTAGGCTGAAAATTACCCGCGGCAGGGCAATAATACTAACGCTTGTTGGAATGACAATGATATTGCTTGCCTCCTATATTTCGGCTTTGCAGACAGATAAATTTTACATGCGAGTTTTATTCGTGCTGTTTGAACCTGCGGGATGGTTCTTTGTTTGGACAGGCATGGATGACCTGTTTTTCGCAGGCCGAAAAAGAAAGGGAGAAGTAGATTTTTTTTCAAAAATGGTAAACACAAAAATTGTTTTTGCAAGTTTTAAATCATAATCATAAATTAAAATGGGAAATAATAAAAATGAAAACGGACCAATTATAAAATGGTTCAATGAAATTAATAATTCGGATGTCCCTTTGGTGGGAGGCAAAAATGCTTCACTGGGTGAGATGTATAATAAACTTACCGATAAAGGAATAAATATCCCCGACGGGTTTGCTTTAACGTCTGTTGCATATTGGGAGTTTATATACTCGAATAATATCTATAATCCGCTTGCTGAGTTGATGGCTTCGTTGGATAGAAAAAGCTATTCTAATTTAAAGGAGATAAGTGAAAAGGCCCGCATTATAATACGCACAGCAAATATGCCGCAAGAAATTGAAAACGATATTCTTGAAAGTTATAAGCGCATGTGCGAAATGTATGGCGATGATACGGATGTGGCTGTACGAAGCAGCGCTACTGCAGAAGACCTCCCATCTGCCAGCTTTGCTGGCCAGCATGAATCATATTTGAATATACGGGGAGGGCATATGTTATTGAGTGCAGTTAAAGATTGTATTTCTTCCCTTTTTACGGAAAGGGCAATTAAATATCGCGAGGATAATGGTTTCAAGCATATGCAAGTGGCTCTTTCGGTTGGCGTACAAAAAATGGTACGCTCCGATAAGGGATCTTCCGGCGTAGCATTTACATTGGAGCCTGAATCAGGATTCAGGGATATTGTGCTTATTACCGGGGTTTGGGGCTTAGGTGAAAATATTGTTCAGGGCACTGTAAACCCGGATGAATTTTATGTTTTTAAACCCACATTCAGACAAGGTAAAAATGGAATTGCAAGTAAAAAAATGGGTGCAAAAGCAAAAACCTTAGTGTATTCAAATTTGTCGGATCATCAAATGGGGGTTACAACAATAAATACAGATACCCTCCCTGAAAAAATGGAAATATTTGTTTTAACCGATGCGGATATTAATATACTGGCTAAGTGGTCGCTCTTAATTGAAGAACATTATGGCAGGCCTATGGATATTGAATGGGCCAAAGATGGGGTAACAGGCGAATTATTTATTGTGCAAGCCCGGCCCGAAACAACCCATAATCAAGATAAACTGGTAATTCATAAAGAATATTACTTAAAGGAAAAAGGAAAAATTCTTGCCAGGGGGAATGCCATTGGCGATAAAATTACTTCGGGCATAGCTCGGGTAATTTCATCCCCTTTGGAAGGTGACAAAGTTAAAGACGGAGATGTGATTGTTACGGAAACAACAAACCCCGATTGGGATCCCTTGCTAAAAAGAGCTTCTGCTATTATAACAAATAAAGGGGGGCGGACCAGCCATGCATCCATTATAGCCCGTGAACTTGGACTTGTTGCAGTGGTTGGCACGGGCGATGCCACGCAAAAAATTAAAGACGGACAAACAGTAACCATAAGTTGCGCCGAAGGGGAAACAGGTAATGTATATGATGGAAAATTATTATGGCAGGAAGAAAGCATTGATTTTAAAAACATAAAAATGCCGAAGACACAGCCTCTGATGATTCTGGGTGACCCCGACAAAGCCTTTAAACTTTCATTTTATCCGAATAAAGGCATAGGGCTTATGCGTCTTGAGTTTATTATTAATAATGCCATACAAGTGCATCCTATGGCATTGGTGAAGTTTAATGAGTTGAACGATAATGAAGCAAAAAATACAATCGAAAAACTTACACATCATTATCCCGATAAGGAAAAATATTTTATTGAAAAGCTTTCCCAGGCGGTGGCAACTATTGCCTGCGCTTTTCATCCTAATCCGGTAATTGTGAGAATGAGCGATTTCAAAACAAATGAATATGCCAATTTAATAGGCGGAAAACAATTTGAGCCTAAGGAAGAAAATCCCATGATAGGATTTCGAGGAGCATCCAGGTATTATGATGTACGATATAAAGAAGGGTTCCGCCTGGAATGCGAGGCAATGAAAGTGGTAAGAAATGAAATGGGATTAACCAACGTAAAGCTTATGATTCCATTTTGCCGCACCCTTGAGGAAGGAAAGAAAGTGGTAGATCTTATGGCTACAAATGGGTTAAAGCGCGGAGACAACGGATTAGAAATATACATGATGGCAGAAATACCAAGCAACATTTTGCTGGCGGAAGAATTCGCCAAAATATTCGATGGGTTTTCAATTGGATCTAACGACCTTACGCAATTAACGTTAGGAATTGACAGAGACAATGCAACTATTAGTCATTTGTTCAATGAAAAAAATGATGCCGCAAAACAATTAATAAGTATGCTGATTAAGAAGGCTAAAAAAGCCAATATAAAAGTCGGGCTATGCGGACAGGCACCAAGTGATTTTCCGGAATATACCCAATTTCTTGTTGAAGAGGGCATTGATAGCATTTCATTTAACCCGGATGCATTGCTGAAAGGAATTGAAAATATTAATGCTGCTGAAATGAGAAACAAGTTAGTTCTACAATAAAAATAACTATATCTCATGAAAGCTCCCAACTATATTTCTGCATCTGAAGCCCTGTCGATATTAAAATCCGGAGACAATGTTTTTATTCAAACTGCTGCAGCGGCCCCTCAGCAATTGATTTTTGCCATGACTGAAAGAGGGAAATCATTGCAAAATGTTTCCGTATATCATTTACATACCGAAGGAGCTACACCCTATGCAACAGAGGAAATGACAGAGCACTTTAATGTACATTGTTTCTTTATCGGAGCTAATATGCGGGCTTCTGTCAATAAGGGTATTGCCGATTATATCCCCGTATTCATGAGCGAGGTTCCGGCTTTATTCCGGAGAGGAATAATAAAAATTAATGTTGCTTTATTACACGTATCGCCGCCCGATGAGCATGGTTATTGCAGCCTTGGAGTTTCTGTAGATGCTGCGCTGGCAGCTATGGAAAGTGCACAAAATATTATTGCACAGGTAAACCCCAACATGCCCCGGACTTTTGGTTCAAGCATCATTCATTCTTCGAAATTTACAGCTTTTGTTGCGGTAAACGACCCGATTTTTGAGGCTGATTCCGGACAGGCAAATGAAACGGACATTAAGATAGCTGAAAATGTAGCAACTCTAATTGAAGACGGAGCTACACTTCAATTAGGCATTGGTAAAATTCCTAATGCTGTATTAAGCAAACTCCAAAACCATAAACAGTTAGGAGTTCATACCGAAATGTTTTCAGACGGAATTATCGATTTGGTGGAAAAGGGAATTATTACAGGGGAGTTAAAAACAATAAATAAAGGGAAAATAGTAAGTGCCTTTATATTGGGGACAAGGAAACTATATGATTATGTAAATGACAATCCGATGATTGAAATGCGCGATTCGGCTTATGTAAACAATACTTATATTATAAGGCAAAATCCTAAAGTAACAGCTATTAACAGCGCTGTGGAAGTGGATATTACCGGACAGGTTTGTGCCGATTCAATAGGCAGTTATTTATATTCGGGCGTGGGTGGACAAATGGATTTTATACGCGGGGCATCACTATCGGAAGGGGGGAAACCTATTATTGCAATGCCTGCTGTTACCAATAAAGGGGTTTCGAAAATTGTATGTCAGTTAAAACAGGGTTCGGGTGTTGTTACTACCAGGGCTCATGTACACTATATAGTTACAGAATACGGGGTGGCTGATTTATATGGAAAGAATATTAAACAAAGAGTACGGGAGCTAATTGAAATTGCACATCCAAATAACCGGGAAAATCTTATTAAAGAGGCGTTCAACACGCTAAAAATAATGATTTAACAACCCGATTGGCTTTTAATACCAATGGAATAATCAACCAATTTTAAATAAAACGAACTCCTCATTTTGTGTAGGTATGGTCGTTTCAATTTTAAGTTCATCTTCTATTTTAACCTTGAAAGCTTCCTGAACCATGGGCTCTCCATGCACCAAAAATATTCTGGAGGGTTTTTGTTTATACTGTTTAAGCCAGTCGAGCATTTCCTGTTGATCAGCATGGGCAGATAGGGACGAAATTTCACAAATACGTGCCTGCACTTTATAGTATTTACCATACATTTTTATTTCATGCACCCCTTCACGTAAGGCTCTTCCACGTGTTCCTTCGGCCTGGTAACCTACCAGCATAATAGTATTCTTTTTGTTTTCGACATAATTTTTCAGGTATTCTAAAACCCGTCCGCCCGTTAACATACCGCTAGCGGCAATAACAATCTTGCTCCCTTTCTGGGCAATTACTTTTTGGGTGTCATGCCAATCTTTTATAATAGTTATATTCTTATGAAGTGCCTTGGAATCTTCCGGTGTAAGCTTATGCCAATCCGGGTATCTGTTTAATATTTCTGTAGCGTCAGCACCCATTGGGCTATCCATAAACACAGGAATATCAGGAATGTTAAGCTTTTGCTTAAGTTGCAAAATTATGTGCATTAATTCCTGGGCCCTGCCCACGGCAAAACTTGGAATGAGTAAATTGCCTTTCCGGTGAATGGTGGAATTAATAACATCGCTTAACTCATCCATAACGTTTCCATTACTGTGCAACCTATTTCCATAAGTGCTTTCCATTATAATAAAATCGGCCAAGTCAATTATAGTTGGCGGAGCTAAAAGCTCTGATACTTTTCTACCTATATCACCTGTAAAAATAATTTTCTTTCCAAAACACTCCATTTCAATAAAGCAGGAGCCAAGTATATGGCCATTTTTAAGAAATTGAAAGCGAATATGGGGCGATAAGTTTATCCATTCTTTATCAGGATACGTCTTGAACTGACCAAGCGATTTTTCAACATCGGCGGTAGTGTAAAGAGGAAGGGCCGGTTTATGTTTTGAATAGCCGTACCTGTTGGCACGATCAGCATCTTCTTCCTGTATTTTTGCACTGTCGCGAAGAATAATTTCAACAAGGTCACGTGTGGGGGGAGTCATTAATATGTTCCCTTTAAAACCGGATTTTACAAAAAGAGGAATATATCCGCAATGGTCAAGATGTGCATGAGTAATAAGTACGGTGTCAATTTTATCAACCGGAACAGGCAATGGCGACCAGTTTTTTAACCGTAATGATTTTATTCCCTGGAACAGTCCGCAATCAATAAGTATATTTTTATCCGGGGTTTTTAAGAGATGCTTGGAGCCTGTAACGGTGGAAGCCGCGCCCAAAAACTGAATGGATATTTCGTTTGACATAATTCTATTGAATTTGTTTTATGATGGCTTCATCTAGTTTTATCTGATTAGTTTCATGCCGTATCGTATTGCAAGTTACGATTTTATCCGCTCCCGATTGCTTTAATTCAGCATATGCATTTCCGGCAAATACGGCGTGAATGCCAATGCAAACAGGCAGTTTAGAACCTTCATCTTTTAAGTGCTCAATTGTTTTTATCATGGTTAAAGCGGTGGAAATAATATCATCTACTATTACCGGGGTATGATTTTCCAGGTATTTTTGAATATGCGGAATTGAAACTTTTACGTTCTTATCACCTAAGCGGGATTTTACCAGAACGGTATAAGGAGCGCCTGCCTCTTTGGCCACTTCACTTACCCATTGCTTGCTTTCCATATCAGGGCCTATAAGAATAGGGTTCTGTATATTTTCTTTGATCCATTTTGAAATGTAAGGTGCGGAGTGAATTACATTTGTAGGGATGGAATATATGGATTCGAGCGAGCTGATGCGGTGCAGGTGGGGATCAACTGTAATAAGTTCATCAATAAAAGAGGAAATGAGATTTGCAAAATGTTCGGATGTAATACATTCGCCGGGATTAAATTTTTTATCCTGACGCATATACGCAAGGTAAGGAGACACGAGTGTAATTTTATCTGCTCCGGCATCTCTTAATATTTCGGCTAAAAAATAAAGCGGGAGAAATTTTTTGTCCGGGCGGTCAAGCGTACAGATAATTATAGCTTCTTTCCCATTTACATTACTTTCAAGCCGTGTGTACGATTCTTCATCAGGAAAATAATGAAATACAAATTTTCCTTGCTCACATTTTAATTCCTCTGTAATACTTTTTGCCAGTTGCTCATTGCCCGGAAGGGCGAATACAATTTTATCCATAAGCTTGAATTATTTTATTGTTATAATGTTTTTTTCAATGTCCACATATTGTAAAACATAGTTCATTTCGCCCGATGTTTCAGTAAATATGGTGTAAAGTACATCTCCTTTTTTTACGATTTTGCCCAACGGCGAGAAAAATTTTACGCCTGCGCTTGGATGGTCCGGAGCGCCCGCTATTTTAGCAACTCTTGCAATTTTTCGGTTATCAATTGAAGTAACAGTGCCCGATATGTTTGAGCAAATATCGTGCCGGAATTTTGCGAATGTTGGTTCTGTAAATCCGCCCTGTGCCGTACAAATGGCAATAAATTTTTTATACGCTTTTCCCGATGAAAGTACTTTTGCAGCTGTTTCATACCCTTTGCCATTTTTCAATTTCCCTGCCAGTTCCAGCAATTCACCGGCCAGCAACAAGGAGCGCTCCCTTAGGTCGGCAGGTGCATTTTTTTCATTTCTTAAAACAGACAATATGTCCATCGCCTCCAGGGAGGGTCCTAATCCTATACCGACAGGCTGCGATCCGTCGGTAACTACAACTTTCATTTTCAACCCAACAGCATTTCCTGCCTGTTCCATCAGTATTTTTAAATGATTTGCAGCTTCAATACTTCGTAGTTTTACAGTTTCTCCAACAGGCATATCAACTACAAGATTTGTGGAGCCCGCTGCTACCTTTTTAGATAAAACAGATGCGATTAACTGCCCTTCACTATCCAGGTCCAAAGCCCTTTCAATACGAATAAGAATATCATCTGCGGGGCTCAGGTTGGCGCCACTGCCCCATACTACGCATCCGCCTTCTTTCCCTATCACGTATTTAATTTTTTTCATTGACAGGTTTACCGGAGCCATCACTTCCATTGTATCTGCCGTCCCCGCCGGCGAGGTAATAGCACGCGAAGAAGTTTTAGGCATGGTAAATCCAAGAGCAGAAACTATGGAAACTATGATAGGAGTAGTCCGGTTGCCGGGCAGCCCTCCAATACAATGTTTATCAACCACTATTCTACGGTTCCATTTAATCCGGTCTCCGCTTGATATCATTGCTTTGGTCAAGGATATTATTTCGTCTAAATTCATATTGTTGCCTGCAAATGCAGTGATGAAAGAGGAAAGATGCACATTTGAATAGTTGCCCTTTACAACGTCTTCCACTATTTCACGTATCCCTTTTTCATCAATATGTCTGCCGTAAATTTTTGCTCTGATATGTCCTAATGATACCAGAGGCTGCAGATGTGAAATTTCAATTTTGTCGCCGTCTTTTACCCGTAACGAACTCCATGCCATCTCTGATAGTCCGACCTCTCCTTTGTTTAGTAAATTGGAATGAACTACATCTATACTGGCGACGATGGAGAGAGTGCCTTTATTAATTCGGACCCTTGCCAGCGCTTCAAAACCTTCTGAAATAATTACTTGAGAATCTGCCCGGATATATGCCACATGCTCCTTTTGGGTATCAATTCCAAGCCGGCGCACTTTTAATTTATTGATAGATTTATTTTCCGCTTTTTTCATAGGGTGATTTTCATACACAAAGGTGCTTACTATATAGAAGCAAAGCATGACGGGGATCAACGCAAAGGGTGATAAAAATCATATCGCCTTTGTACTTCAAGTGAAAGGAGGTTGTACTATCAAAATTTAAAATTGAACCAGAATAAAAAAATTAATCTAAGTTTGAATTAACAAGAAACACTATCTAAGCATAAGCACAGTTTAGCTTGAAGACATACACCATATAGCTAAACCAACCGATGGAATGATTTACTTACAATATAGTTGTAAGTTATTAAGACCATATTTTGTATATTTACATTAATTAAAGGAACCTTTTATGATAAAACCTTCCTTGATTTTCACTATGCAATAGAACTAATATTATCAATGAGAAGCCGTTATCTTACCATATTATTTATTGCTATAAAAATTTTCCCAGGATTTGGCCAAAACCATTCAATTGACACCTTGCGGAACTCCTTAAAAACTGAGAAAGAAGATACTAATAAGGTAAAAGAGCTTAATAAATTAAGCGAATATTTTTGGCGATTAAATAAAAATGACTCAGCAATGTATTTGGCTAAAAATGCTGAAGTATTAGCAGAGAAATTGAACTTTAAAAGAGGGAAAGCTGATGCATTTTCTAATATAGGAAGTGTTTATAGGGAACAAGGGAATGAGTTAATATCTCGGGAATATCTTTTAAAATCATTAGCCTTAGACCAGGAAATCAAAAATAAAACTGGCATTACTAAAAACTATAATTTAATCGGACTTACTTACATGGTACAAAGCGATTACCCTAAATCACTACAGTACTTTTTTAAAGCATTGGCCATGAATCAGGAAGCTGGAGATAAATATGACATAGGAATTAATTTTTGCAATATTGGTAATACCTATTTTAGTGAAGGTAACTACTCTGAGGCTCTGGATTATGATTTTAAGTCTTTGGCAATTGAACAGGAGCTTGGAAATAAACGAATTATCGCTATTAATATCAATAACATAGCAAATAATTATTCTAAGCTGGGGAAATACTCCCTGGCACTGGAATATAGCTTTAAGTCTTTGGCAATTGATCAGGAGCTTGGCGACAGATATGGCGTTGCTGGTAGCCTGTACAATATTGGTAGTTATTACTTTTCTGAGGGAAATAATTCCCAAGCCTTAGAATATGATTCCAAGGCTTTAGTTCTATTTAAGGAAATTCAACACAAAGATGATGTTGCGCCAACCTTTCTAAGCATTGGATATATTTATTCCAGGCAAAAAAACTATATAAAAGCGAAAGAATATTTTGATTCTGCAATGTCTATTTCAAAAAATAATGGATACAAAGAAACCTTGAGAGAAATATACATTAGAATGGCTGAATTAGACAGCGCACTTGGTAACTATAAAGCAGAAGTAGAAGATTACAAAAAGTTCGTTCTTTATAGTGATAGCATTGTAAATGAAAATAACACAAAAAAGATAACACAAACGGAGATGAATTTTGAATTTCAAAAGAAAACTGATTCTACAACAGCTGTGCAGGACAAACTAAACTTAATTGCAGAGAAAAAGAGCCAACAACAAAAGATACTGCTCTATTCTTTTATGGCAGGTTTTGCTCTTATGATTGCTCTAGCTTTTTTCATATTCAGGGGTTACAGGCAAAAGCTAAAAGCTAATCTTTTAATTATCCAACAGAAAGAAGAAGTTGAAAAACAAAAGACGCTAGTGGAAGAAAAAAACAAAGATATTACAGACTCCATAAATTATGCTAAAAGGATTCAAAGAGCCCTGCTAAAAGAAGAGGACCATGTATCGAAACACTTGCCTGAACACTTCATACTATTTAAGCCAAAAGACATTGTAAGCGGTGATTTTTACTGGGCCGTTGAAAAAGAAGAATATTTTTATTTTGCCGCCGTTGATTGTACTGGTCATGGTGTGCCGGGCGGATTTATGAGTATGCTTGGCCTCGCCTTTTTAAATGAACTAACCAAAGGCCCTGCAATACAGACCCCGGCCGAAATACTGGATGAACTTCGCACTAAAATTTTGAAAGAATTAAAACAAACAGGCGGTGAAAATGAAACCAAAGACGGGATGGATATTTCGCTAATGCGCATGAATCTTAAAACAAATGAGGTACAATGGAGCGGAGCAAACAATCCCCTGTATGTTATAGATAATGAATTGAAAGAAACCCCCGCTGATAAGCAACCAATAGGCTATTATCCTTCTATGAAACCATTTTCCAATCATATTATAAAAGCTGAAAAAGGCAGCATATTATACCTTTTAACCGATGGCTATGCCGACCAGTTTGGAGGGCCAAATGGAAAAAAATTCAAATATGCACAGCTTAAAGAAGTGTTACTTTCCATTCATAAAAAAGACATGAAAGAACAAAAAAATATTTTGAATGAAATTTTTGAAAATTGGAAAGGTAAGTTAGAACAAGTAGATGATATCTTGGTAATAGGCTTACGGGTATAATAGTTTGTGGTATTTCGTAAGACCAATCCAATAAGGCCTTTCCATTTAGTTTTTTACAGGTAAGATCTTTTTTTCTGTAACCAGACTGAAACAAGTGTTATGTTTAGTCTAACGAAGAGGACTTTGGTATAAATAAAATCCTATCCCAATTAGATGATATCCAGAAAACACTTAAAGAGATAACTGAAACTACCAGTCCTCTTACTGGATGGTATAATGAGGCACAAACACAGAAGATACTTTGTCTTAAAGGTACATCTCTTTGGACCCTAAGGAAGTTTAATCAAGTTAAGTCCTCAAAAATTAGAGGTAGGACTTTTTATTCCATTGATTCAATTATTCGACTTCTTGAAAAAAATTCAAGATGAATATTTGATAATCCACCTATATTATAATATAATTTCAATTTATTTTATACCGAAACCAGTTCCTCAATCAGTTCCTTTTATGTAGGTTTTTGGTTGTTTTATGGTTTTCATTAAGATATTTGAATTAACTATAACCCCTTGACCAATAAAATACAAAGCAACTTTTAAGCAACCTGAAAACAATTAATTTACTCTCTCCGGGACCACAGAAACAAAGAATAAAGCCTGTAAAATCAACTGTTACGGGCTTTATTTTTTAAATCGGTACAGTATTCACTCAAACTTCCTGTATAACCCTTGCCAGATAAGGGTTTCACGTACTTATAAAGTTTCAGTACAATATTCACTCAAACGTTTATACGCTTTTTTAGGCTTTTCAAGAGGTAAAATATTGGAAAGAACTTTGGAAAACCGCTGTATACGTATGTATAGATGTTTATAGGTATATAGGTACAAGTCCTCGGCCTCTATGAGGTGAATCAAATTTATAGAAAAACTGAAAAAACCCTTTACTACTAGTTATATTTTTTCTCGGTAATAGACACGCAGGATTTTAAGCACTGTGTTACTCCTAAATTCTCAAATATTTCGATGCAAAACCAAGCAAAATCGTACAAACGGAAGCAAAACTGCGCACCAAAAGTACACACCTGCCGTACACCTTTTTTTGAGGGGTTTCCTTCTTTTCAAACCAATGAACCTTTATTTACCTATACCCGAGAATTGATTTACCGAAGCCACAAAACAAGAATGTCCCTCTGTTCCGGCATAGATATTAGAACCAACTACAACCAGAGAATTAATAGTACTGTTTTCCGGCAACCCTGAATTCACCGCTATCCAGCTTGTGCCATTATTGGTGGAAAGAAAAACTCCCTTCCAATAAACAGCTGCAAAAAGATTTAAACCGTTCACAGCAAGTGCGTTTATATTTCACCCATAAGGGCATGTTTGCTGCCATTGGGCATTGCCAAGCAGATTAGCACAAATTGACAGAAAAAAAAGAATTGACTTTTTCATGGTGCGAATATATTCTTGCAGTCTGAATAATAGATGAATATTTATATATTGTCATTTAACCTCGGAGGGTTAACGACTGATATTCTTCCTTTGCTCCCCCAGTTCAGTTGGCGTCACACCGAACAGTTTTTTGAACGCAAATGAAAAGTGGGATATATCTTCAAAGCCTAAGTCAAGATAAAATTCGGATGGCTTTTTATCCTTTTTGTCAATAAGGAAATGTGCTTCTTGCAAACGCTTTTGCACCAACCAGTGATTGGGTGTTTCGTTAAATATTGTTTTAAAATCCCGCTTGAAGGATGATAAGCTGCGTCCGGTCAAATACGCGAAACGCTCTAAGCTTACATTGAAGGTATAATTGCGGTTCATAAATTCTTCCAGGTTTATTTTCCCTGGTACACTGAAGTCAAAAAACAAACCCGCCAGTTCAGGTTGCGCTTGCAACAAAATAAGCAACAACTCCTCGCGCTTAACATCAGCATAGGCCTGGTCAAATATTCCCTCACTATTATAATAAGAAGATAAGGAATGAATAAATTCAGGCACCAAATTATTTTTAACGGGCCATATTACGGACTCAACCGAATCAAATTTTTGGACATTTATTTTATGCCGCTCTTTAAATTGTTTCAGAAACTTTTCATCGAAAATGAGGATTACCTTTTCGGTCGGTTCATCCGGTGCAGGGTTGTTGTAGCGGGCCAATTGGTTTTTGCGGCCAACACAATAATCGCCCGGTTTAAGATTATAATTTTTATTGCCGCAATAACCATTCATCTTCCCCTCAATCAAATAAAAGAAAAAGTGTTCGGGCACAAACTGCTCAGCCGAAATTTCAGGCCCTATTATGCAGGTTTTATGTTTTACGGCACTCATATTATCTCCCAAATTTAATCATTCTGCACTATTCTTTATAATTTAGCTTTAGCCAACAAGGCACGTGTTTCGGCTAAAACACTGTCTTGAAACTTTGGGTCTCGCACCAATTCTGAACCAAGCATAGGTTCACCTTTTTCGTCGTAATATACCCCGGTCTTAGCCGACTCATTAATCAGAATTTTTGTAATGACCTTTGCCGACTTCTTGGGTGTGCTGCTGTATTTGGAGAACGGAGGAAGTAGTGCCATTATTTGACCAAATACGAGACGCATGAGAGCATTTGTATCTTCGCCACCAAGACCTGTTCCCTGTGTAATTCCCGGTTCCACAGCAATGAAGTTTAGCCTTGTATTTTCTCTTGCAAGTGCCATTGTGGAGGCAAGAACGCACTGCTTTGAAGTGGAGTATGCATCTACGCCTGCCATTTTGGATCCACCAGCTTTCCACTCTCCCTTAGCACTGGCCTCAATAGAGATATAACGACCGCCTTTCATTCCCAAAGCTTTTACAGGTTTGCGTTCAGGGTCTTCCATTGCAGAAGCAATGAACACTACGTTTGCTCCGTCAGGAAGATGAGGCGCAAGAGCTTCGGTTAATGCAAACGAGCCAAGATGATTTGTGGCAAACGTCATATCCCAGCCCTGAGCACTTTTTGTTGCTTTCTGTGGCATTATACCTGCATTGTTGAGCAACCCAACTATCGGAAGATTTAGCTCTATGATTTGCTGTGCCGCACGACGCACGCTTGTAATATCTGAAACATCGCATACTATCGAAAGGGCATGTTGTCCTATTTTTTCGATTTCTGTTTGTACTTCAGTTAGTTTTTCGCGATTTCGTCCAACCAAAACGACTGTGCCATGCTTAGCCAGTTCAAGCGCAGTTTCATGACCAATACCGGAGGTTGGCCCAGTAATTATATACGCTTTTTTATCCGAAGTGTTTTTCAATATGGTATTTGACATAGTTTAAAATTTATGATGCAAAATTGCACACAAAATCCCCATCAGTGTTTTGTTGAAAAGTCCAATGTTGCTTTGTTTAGAAGTTCAAATGCAGAATACTTTGCTCATCGAAGGATTCGAAGTTCCTTCAAGATATTTGCCCAATGTGAAATCAAAACCTCCCGAAGTTCCAAACTTCGGGAGGTTAATATTACACTAATACTTTTCCAGCTTTGTCTTTAAAAAACCTTTTCTGGCTTTTTAAAGCTTCGACCAATGATTTTTGAATGTATTTTATGTCCTTCACTGCTTCAGTAGTAGTTGACCTCTTCTTAACTTCTTCCTGGTTAGTTAAATCAACTTCTTCAACACGCTGGTTTATCCACCAAAGGTTTCCAAATGGGTCGAGTATTCTGCAAACCTTTTCACCAAACCAAAGTGCAGTAATGTCAGTAACTGATGTAGCTCCCAGTTTTATAGCTTTTTGATAAGCCTTTTTAATATCTTCCACATACAAGTTCAAAAAGCTTGGTGTAGGTGCCCAACCTTCTCTTGAATCAAAAAGCATCACCATAGCATTACCTATTTTTACCCTTACGTCGATTATAATACCGTCTTCATTTGTTATTCTGCTATGCGGAATTTCTTCTGCATCAAATGCAGCCGTCAAAAATTCGATTAAGTCAGCTGATGAGTTAGATATTATCCATGGCGTTACCGATGTGTAATTCTTTGGTACAGTTTTAATTTTTTGTTCTTCGTTGTTTTTCATGATTTTGTTTAGTATAGATTAAATTTTCGAGTGCAAAACTACCCTGATCCTGACTTTACAGCTTTATAGAATATGGTCTAAAGATTACATATACCACAGATTTTTTCCCGTTCCCTGGTATCCTCGAAGTTGCACTTCGTGGGCAAGTAGCCATTAAAGTTTTAAAATGCTGCCTTACTAAAAATCTTTTAGGAAACGATATAAACGAAAGAAGGAACTTACTCCTTAATCTAGAGTTTTTATTAACTTCGTTTCTTGGCAGTCAGGAAACCAATTCATCAAACAAACGTTTTGCAGTTTGCTCTAAATCATTGCATAGGCCTGGATGAGGCCTGGATGTTTGAATAACCGAACTTCTTACAGCAGTTAACCACCTGAAACGAGACGGAATATCAAGTTGTCCTATTAGTCCACAATTTTCGGTACCCATTGCTATTTTTTCGAACGATTCTAAGTTAAGTCTTATTTGATCCAGGTCAAGGTCTCTGGAAAATGAACGAAGTTTAGCTTCATTGAGGGTAAAGAGCACCTGTATGTATTTTTCTTCTTTGCAAAATAGAATAATACCTACATTGATGAATTCTTCACGCTCAACAAAAGGTAAAACACGAATTACAGCATATTCATATAAGTACTTCTCGTGCATTTTGTGCTTCTTTTGTAAACGTTTCAGAATAGCTCAACCTGATTTGCAGAAATTGTAAATATATTTCTCTGATTGATTGAGGCGTATCCTTTATGCCCTCCCAATGCAACCACTCCTCTGGAATAAGGGCGACTATATCCCTCAGCTTTTCTTCGGTTAATAGTTTCTTAAATTCTATGTTTGTTTCTTCCAGCAAGGTGGCCTGAGGTAAAAGTACATGATCTTTTATATGCGGGAAAGAACTTTTTGCATGCATTTGCCAAGTTGACCAAGAGTGATGAAAATATAAACAAGCTCCGTGATCAATGAGCCACAATTGCTTATGCCATATAAGCATATTAGTATTCTTAATTGTACGGTCAATATTTGTGATATACGCATCAAGCCACACTATTTGCGATGCAAGCTTTGGGTCTGTTTTTTGGACAACCGGGTCGAAACCAATTGCGCCAGATAAAAACTGCAGTGCTAAATTTAATCCCCTGCTGCCTTTAAGCAAATCCTGAATTTCTTCATCGCCTTCAGTGCGGCCAAAGGCTTCATCCAAGTTCGCGAAAACCATTTGAGGAACATTCAGGCATAAAGCACGAGCAATTTCTCCGCCAATTAATTCTGCAATTAAGGCTTTCACACCATGCCCTGCACCTTTAAATTTCAGAACATATTTAAGGTTATCGTCGGCTTCGGCCAATGCAGGCAAAGAACCACCCTCGCGTAAAGGCTGAAGATAACGTGTTACATTTACTGTTCTTAAAGAAAGGCTATTGTGCATTATTATTATAATAATTCCAAAAGTAAGGAACTTTCCAATCAAACCAATAGTAATAACCAAAAAACAAAAGTCACTTCTTATGAAAAAAGTGAGCCGGACTTAAAAGATCGCTAGTTTGGCACTCCCTATAGGTAAGCATAATCATACAAAAGGAAGCGAAATCGCGGTCCAAAAATGCACACCTATCGCACACCTCTTTTTTAAGGCCTTTCCAAAGTTAAGATTAAAATCCCGAGCGGATTAAAGGGTTGTCTCATAAGTTATTTGTAATGATGAGGACTTTGGACTACAAAGGTAAAATATTGGAAAGTCATTTTAAGAACCGATGCATAAGTGTATATTAATGCTTATAGGTACTTATTTCCTAGTCCTCTGAATCCATTAGCCATCTGGGCATAAGACAACTCGCATTTTGAGGGAAATATAACTGCTACTTTACAATACAACTAGGGAAGGTAACAATAATCACATCAATGTTTTGAACAGTACAATCTTTTGATTCCAGATTCCAAAGTCTTACTGCCTCACTTGCACTATAGAATTGACGAGTTGAATCAATTTCAAACCTGCAATTACAGCCTTTAATTTTCATCTTGGGTAGATTTTCTTTGAAATTGGATATAGCCCAGGAAGTCAAATAATCGCCTGGATAAGTTGTTGAGTTTTTGGTCGGGTTATAAACCCAACAGAATATACTTGAAATGTATTCGGTATTTTCATCATCCAAGTTTGAATAAAAGTGAGCATAGGCATAATATTTCTTACCGACGCTATCCGTTTGAGCAGTTACAGTATTTGAGAAAGCTATAATCACAATTAAAATTATAATATAAAATACCTTCCCCATCTTCATTATTTCTTCTAGTCAAAGAATTATAAAAAGCAAAGTTATGTTATATCCTATTATTATGAATGTATTTTTTGTTTAAAAGAACAAGGCTTATTCAAATACCCCACTCTATTTTAGAATTAAGGCTTAGATCTTTATAGGTGCGACTCCTGGATCGGGAAGGAACAAGTAATTCTCTAAAACTTAGATAGCTGGAAGGGTGAACTTAAGAAGAAGGATGAATTTGAAGAAAAAGAGAGGATTTCAAAACATCTTGAATCTAAACACAGAAACCAACAACGGCAACTATATTTAGAAATACACCTTGAGGATATTATAAGTAAAAGTTTAAAAAAGTTTACAATATATGTAGTGCTGAGGGTAGAAAAAATTACAGCAAAATATTCCCTTTACTGTTCTTTACTGGTTGAGGATCAAGCCACTTATATACAATAGAATAATTTGGGTTAGGTTCATCTAATCCCTTACATTCAAAAATCACTTTAATTTCGGCTGCTTCTTTTATTGAGTATGTTAAATTTATATTGCGCCTTCCTTCTACTGATTGTGTTGTTATTTTGGAATTATATATCTTTTCAGTTTGACCACCAGGATAAGTTACTAAAATCTGGATTATTGCATCAATCAAAGTTATGGATTGATCCCAAGAAATTTTTCCAACAAAAAGATACATCTCGCCTTTATTGGGATTTAAAAATGAAATTTCTTGATTGAAAATCCCCTTTTTCTCCTCCATGGTGCTTACCTTAAATTGAAATGTTTTCTTTTTAAATTGAACTATTTTTGTCGCATCTCCTGATTTTGATTTGATCTTCTTATTTTCCGGGGTTACTTTCGGGGGGTATGGATTGGTTTTCATTATAAATGTTTGGATTTTTATATAAGTTAATTTATAGTCCTTTTTATACTAATTATTTAGAATTCAAATGTACCTAAAAATGCAGTGCTAACCCCTTAATTAGAAAAAGTAAATAATAGTACTAGAGTCAAATTTGATGGAAGGAGTTTTCGGCGTGTTTGGAATATTGATTGTTTCCATCTCACTTTGCAATTTTGGGTTTCTACTATTTGTGAATTTATAAAGTTAAACCTTTATTCCCAAAACCAATATATCATCTACCTGCTCAAGATCGCCCTTCCATACTTCCAATGCTCTATCTAAAGCATTCTTTTGTTCATCCATGGACTTGGCTGCATTTGTCAATAAAAGTTCTTCCATTTGCTTGTATTTAAACTTCTTTCCGTTCGGGCCACCAAACTGATCTGCATAGCCATCAGTAAATAAATATAAGGTATCGCCTTTTTGTAAGTTTAGGTTATGTGTATTGAATGGAACGGGTTTGTCACATTTACCTATAGGTTGTTTGTCTGCGGCCACTTCATGAATTTTTCCATTATTAATATACCAAAGCGAATTATAGGCACCGCTCCATTGAACTTCATTTGTTTTGGTGTTTATGCAACACAAAGATATATCCATACCATCCTGCACGTTACTTTCGCTTTTTTCGAAGGTTTCAAGTACAAGTTCACGCACTTTATCGAGAATCTTGCCTGGTTCAATAATATTAAACTCTTTCACTGTTCGGTTTAAGGCATTGGAACAAACAACACTCACAAGCGCACCTGGAACACCATGACCTGTGCAATCTGCAGCTGCAACCAAAATATTATTACCGGCACGTTCCATCCAATAAAAATCTCCTGCAACAATATCTTTTGGTTTAAACAAAAGAAAAAAATCTGGAAGATATTGTTTAATAATGCTTAAAGGAGGCAGTATGGCATCCTGCAAACGCTTAGCGTATGTGATTGAGTCGAGAATATCTTTATTTTTTTCTTCTATTTCTTCAAAGGAATCTTTTAGCTTCAATCCAGAAATGAAATTTTCTTTGGTCAGACTATAACGTGTTTTCATTCCAACATAAGAGAAAATGATAAAAATAATACCAAACAAATATGCGCTAAGTATATTGGGAATATCTATTATTGCTTCCTTGCGAATTAAAAGTATCATCGTCAATGCAATGGCATGATTTATACTAGTGACCACCATAAGGTTTTTTGCCCTTCCGAAATAAAGCACCCCTCTAACCAATGTAATCATGCTTACTCCAAGAATATAGTTGTGAACATTTTCGAGGCGGGTTTTTGAAGCCATGAAGCTGAATAAAGTTGCTATTATTACAGAAACTGAATACGTTAATACAGCAGGAGGTAGTTTTATTTTTTTATGAAAAGCAACAGAAAAAAGAAGCAGGAACGATAAAGGCAGCGCCAAATAAAGAAAACCTAAAACCTGCTGCATTCCATTTTGAATTTCGAGAAATGCAAAAAAAGGAATTATGATTGCCGCTAACAACCAAATTTTGGTTATGGATTTGGTGGCAAGGCTTTGTTCCTCTTTTGCCCAGGCTATGTCATAATCAGAGGATTGATCCATTATTATTTGGTTACGGATAGTTTTAAATTTGTCTTCCCCGTGTTTAATAGGAGGATGTAAAGATAGAAAATGGATTGAGAATTTTGCTGCTCAATATAAAATTGAGCATGAGGCTGCCAGACTATACTTTTACTCCGATTATCAATATATCATCAACCTGTTCCAGGTTGCCTTTCCATTCATTGAAGGTATTTTCAAGTATGCTTTTTTGTTCTTCCATGGACTTGGTTAACGGCAGGAATCCACATACCGGCAAAGCAATCAAAATTGCAGCAATGAAAGTGACCAAGTTCAAAGCTGGTGCAAACTTGAAGAAAACTGTTAACAAGTAGTCAAAAGCTGATTCTTGAAGAAAAGCCCTAAAGAAATGGGGGGGGGTATTTTGCTTAAGTTCGTATTGGAATTTGCTTTTTCAATTATTGCAATGTGTTCAATTAGTTTTGCATCCACTCTTCACACATGTTGAATTTTTCACTTAACTTTCCTTTTATCCGGTGTATTTTCACTCTCACGTTAGCTTCACTCAAACCCAAAATTGATGCTATTTCGCTTTGGTTAATATCTTCCAGTTCAAGTGATATTATCAGCCTTTCAGATTCGGGCAACTCTGAGATGCATTTGTAAAGGAAAGCCGTTTTAGCCTCGATGGAATTTGATGTTTTGTCTTCCTGTTCTTTTGGCATTTGACCTTTAGGCATCCGTTTCTCCTTTTCAATCTGGCGCAGGCATTGGTTTGATGCTATCCTGAAAATCCAAGTACCGATAACCGATTCGTTCTTAAATTTTCCCAACTGTTGCCATATTGTTATAAAGGTTTCCTGTGCCACATCTTTCGCCCAGTCTTTGTCATTCAGGTAACCCATGCACAGTCTATATACACGCTGGTAATATTGTTTATATATCTCTTCGAAGTTCATAATGGCCTCTTTTTAGATTGAAATGTAATTGCGGGGCTTACTTATTTTCAGCAAATTGGTTCCGGATATTCTGCAGCGCGTTAACAGAATCTGTTAGACTGTATAACTTTTTCATTTCTCTGGGACGTAAAACAAACCATGCGAATGCTATCCATCCTGCACTAAGCGCATAAGAGAGTACCTTATGTAGTAGCGATTCGGACATGGTCTCTTCAATCAGTGCTAAAAAAAGGCCTACCGACAGGGCAATAAAATAAATAGTGATGATTTTTTTATAAAGCAGTTCCAACTTATTTTTTAGTTCTATCATCTTGTCGAGGAAAGTACTGCTATCGAAGGCGCTAAATTCATTTTTCAAAAACATGTTTAATATTGAGTTCGATACAATGAGGTACAACACAATACCTAAAGCCATGATGGTAAGCCCGATTTTTGTGGTTAGCATTTCATTTTGCATCTTCTGCTGTTCGTAAATAATGAGTCCTAGGATTGCAGCTACTGAGAAGCCGGAAAAGAATAACTTATTCCTGATCTTTCCAATTGTTCCCTTAGCGGTGGTTGTTACTTCCTGTATAGGCGGTACAGTGGTTGATTCATTTTTTTTCCAGATTTCTTTTAGGTCGTTAGTGTTTTTCATAAGAGTTGATTTTTGTTTTGTTTGCCTTTTAGATACATAGGCTAATAAAATGTTACAGTTTTTCTTGAATTAAATCTGTATTTGCCTGATTTTAAACATAAAATATATCAAAGATAGGTTTTTATCAGGATGAAATACTAGGAGAAATTAGCAATAATATATTCCGGGTAAC
>Ga0302277_1000231_pt1 | contig 44399 bp, 41 predicted proteins | sample III_Bog_N3_1_FD_198759 | JGI IMG/M metagenome (GOLD analysis project Ga0302277, IMG submission 198759) | Peat permafrost microbial communities from Stordalen Mire near Abisko, Sweden - III_Bog_N3_1 | ecosystem: Environmental > Terrestrial > Soil > Wetlands > Peat | place: Sweden: Abisko... | reverse complement strand
ATTTCTCTCTAACTTGCATGTGTAAAGTATCTATATAACGTATATTCTGGACTAGGATCAAATCCATTTATTATTATTTTTCTTTGCTATCTTTATTTTTGACTTTAATTCTTTTTATATTTCATCAGCGGCCCACACCAACCGGGCAGAAACCATTGGCCCCGCGCTGATTGGACCCGTTATACAAAAACCCCCCAAACCAAACACCATTGGTGTCAACCCAATAACCGCGCGCCCCGAATTCGTGACAAAATGGAGTGCTTAGCCATTGGGTTTCGAGCCAGTAAAGAAAAGAGAATAAAAACGAAAAAAATGACCTGTTAGTAAATGCCAAGCCCGCCCGCGCTGTAGGCAGTGGGGGCGTGGTGAGACATCGAAGATGTCGGATGAAATAAATCCATAATCTTTATGAATGGCTGTAAATGATCCAGTTAATAATTCAAATAACCACTTACATTTTATATATTGAAAATCATTCAGCGTTCCGCCGGACGGAGACCAATAAACCGAATTCACCACGTCCGTGCCCAATTTATTAAATGATCCCCCAAAAAAAGTACCATGTGCTGAACCTTTATTTTTAATGATTAATAATCTATTATATTTGTTCATTCGGAATAACGGGATTTGAACCCATAATTTTTAGTTCCCAAAACTAACATATTAGCCATTATATTATATTCCGCACAGGTCAAGCGCAAGGTAAAAATCGATGTTGTACATCGATTTTTACCTTGCGCCCCATTTTTTGGGAACCAATTGACCTTTCTATTCCCCATTTTTGACCGTGCCCACGTGGGTGCAACCGCATGTTCCCCCAATAGCTCCGTGGGGTAATTGGGGTTTAAAGTTTATAAAGACCCGGCAAGTTACCAGAAATGGTAAAAAGACGAAAATTGATACGGACACCTTTTCGATTGCGTTTTTTTACTTTTGAAGGCAACACACTACGTGTTACATTTTTTACGGATCCCCCCACGTTTAACGTGTGGGCGGTCGTGGACCCCATTGACCCACGGCCATGTCGATTGGGCCCTACGCATTGAGTCGTCAATTTATATTTTTTCATTCTCATAATAAAATCTATGTAAATTAAATGGAACTGGAATATTTTTGAATAATGGTTTTTTTAATATGATTATTCCTTTAATATTATTATTTATTTCTAGATAAGATATATTCGGAATCATATTATTTTTTCTCTTTTTAAACCATAATTCATAACCTTCAATACCGGCAACATTGGGGGATGTAAACAACGATCCAGAAATATTGGGTGCCGTGGATTTATAATATTTCATCAAACTATTGTTGATAGATAGATGTTTTACTGTAATGAAATAACCAGGTTTAAGATGAAAATGAGAAGAAGTAATAGTATGATTATTTATTTTTATATTCCCATTTTTGATAAATTTGATGACCGCTTCTTTATTTATAAACCAATTTGTTCTAAATAAAAGAATATCTAAACGAGTTTCAATATTTGGTGTTAATTTAGTAGTTTGATAATATGTTTTTAAAAATCTATAAAAAAACCATTTTATATTAAACTGATTATTCTTAATTCTTTTTCCACGAGGTGTAATGCTAACGCCGTGTCCCTGTATTATATTTTTATATTCTTTAAATAATATTATATTTGCTATATTCTTTTTTTCCCAACTTAATTTTGCTCCCATTTATAGATAACGGGATTTGAACCCATATTTTTTTAGATTCTAAATCTAATGTGTCTACCATTCCACCATATCCATAACCCCCCCAATTAATTTCATTTCATTTTGATTTCAATTAGGGGAAGGTTATACAAAAATACCGTAAGCCAAATAAGGGAATCGAACCCATATAGAACTAATTACAAATCAGACACATAACCATTATGTTAATTTGGCGGCGTAGCCTGGGGCCGACGTTCAGGATTTTTCACTTTCGCCGTTTATCTTTTATGGGAATTGAACCCATATTTATATCTTGAAAAAATATTGTCCTGACCTTTAGACGAAAAAGACCCATTCACCGATCGCCGTAAGGGGTGGTGAATAATGGGAATTGAACCCATAATGAAAAGAATCACAATCTATCATTTTACCATTAAATTATATTCACAAAATCAAAACGCCCGAATCATTTCTAAATCTAATTAGAATTGAACTAATGACATATCGCTTATCAAGCGAGCACTCTACCACTGAGTTATAGATTTTATAAAACCCGCCCGGCGCCCCGCGTTAACGCGGGGGCGCCGGGCGGTTCAATGTATTGGGTACATGGTACTATTTCGGTCCCATTTAGTCGATGACGTCGCGTTCATCGACGTCGAAAAACGTTAACGGTTAATACACACGTTACCCCAATTCATTTTTTAAATCAATTTGGGGGTTAATTTTTTTCCCTTGATAAAAAAAAAAATATATTATCTAAAAAAGAGAAAAAAGGAACTAAAATTATAAAATACATAAAATAAGTTATTGTTAATATTTGTCCTATTAATACATAAGGATATTCAACCGGGTTTCCACCGATCCAACCTAATAATAAAAAGTTAGCGGCGAATAACCAAAATAAAATTTTCCATAATGGACGGAATAAAGATGAACGGATTAAAGAAATATGAAAGAATGGTAAAGTCAATAATATAAGTATTGCTGCAACCATTGCTATTACTCCTCCTAATTTATTGGGAATAGAACGTAATATTGCATAAAATGGTAAAAAATCATTCTTTAATCCCTAGTTTGTAAAACATTGTTGAATGCATATGTGGTTTTATTAAGGGTTTTATCTTTAATAAATCGTTTTTTGAAATATAAATTCTCATTCCAGTTTTATGTTTATGTAATGTACAATTAATTTTAAAATTTTTATTTAATGCCTCAACTAGTATATTTATGTCTTCTAATTTAAACCCATAGGTATTTAAATGTAAGCCTTCGTTTTGTTTACTTCCATCCCCCATAATCCAAAAAGCTAGAGACAAAGGTGTTAAATAAATATCTATGTTTTTTGGAACAACTTTAATATTCGACTGGTAAAATAAATCATAATATAAATTAAAACATGGTAATTGTCTGGTTGTGAAAGTATAACATAAATATGATTTATTATTGGCCGTCCTAGTTTTGGGTGAAGATACTAGATTATCAGTACAAAATTTTTTAAATAATTCATAAACCATAAAAAAGAATTCTTTATGTTTATCTGATTGTGTAAAATGAAATCTCGTATTAGCTCGTTTTTGTAAAGTACCGTCACTTAATATTATTCCAATTAATACTTGTATTTCTGAATCAGATAAATTTAATTGAGATTTTGGATAAGAATCTATTTTCATTTTTTCACCCTCGTCGGCCGTTGGGTCGAGTTGTTTATTATTAATCCCAACGGCTGAAAGAGTCTCAATATCATTCTCTACGTTTTAGGTTAAAGAATGGACTTTATCTTTTCGACGACTTGTCGAATTCTTCGTTCAGTCTCTGAGGCTTATTTATTTAGCCTGCTGATTGTAATTTACACAGTATGTTAAATTTTCAGTATGTTAAATTTTCAGCATATAGAAGAATGAATTTGCCCGGTCCCTTCACGACCGGGCAAAGCCGCCGCAGCGGACCAATGGCATTTATTTAACCATTCAGGAACAATATGCTCTGGTGTTACTAAAGGATTTGCAGGTATGTAATTATCCGAATGGCCTAATAGATTAGGAAAGAAAAATAAGAAAATAGAAAAAATAAAGGCAAATACGATAAATCCAAAATAGTCTTTATACGAATAATATGGATGTAATGGTAATTTATCCATATTAGATGAAATCCCAAGTGGATTATTTGAACCGTGAACATGAAGAAAAATTAAATGAATTACAACCAGAGCCGCCAATAAAAATGGTAATAAAAAGTGTAATGAAAAAAATCTATTTAATGTCGGGTTATCAACTGAGAATCCTCCCCATACAAAATAAACTATTTCTGAACCTAAGTAAGGAATTGCGGATAACATATTAGTAATAACAGTAGCACCCCAAAAACTCATTTGCTAATTTCTTAATATATATATAAGGGCCCGCGATAATTTTATATCATCGCGATACCGTTGATATGCAATAATCGTATGAAACACGGGGCTACCCTTTTTATATAAATATATTACTTGTATGTTAATACCCTACGACCGCCATGGTCTATGGGTTTTATTCAACACCCTAAAAGAATAAATGGGTTTATTTATTCTAGAAATTTCGACTGTACATTAAGCACCATTGCAGGCACCCATCAGCGGACCAGTCTGTAGCGATTTTACACTCAACCGACGGTCTTGAACTTAATCGTTAACCGTTTTCACTGACATCGCTTTATTCCCCCCAGGCTACGCCTGGGGCAACTATTTTTTAGTGTAAATTACATAGTTAAGTCCCCCACGCGATTGCCCCCAGGCTATGCCTGGGGGTTGACGTGGGCTGGCATTAAGAATAAAACTATGATTAAATTTAATAACCGTTTAATTTATAATACATACTCGGAATCATAAGATCTCTGATCGATTTCGATAATTTCGGTAATTGATTTTTAGGTAAATAAATTATTAAACCTGCTTTTCTTGATTGAATCGTTGTTTCTATATCAAATTTATTTTTTAAGGCCTTTTGAAGTAATGTAACACCATCAATATCAAAACAATAAGTTGAGAATATCAGTCCACTTGGATGTACACCACCATCATCCATTACCCAAATGGCTAATGTTAAAGGGGTTAACAACTCTTGAATGTTAAAGGGAACTATTTTAACTTTATTCTGATTATAAAAACTATGATAAATCCAATTAAGAGAACTATAGGTCCAAGTTCTAAATTTATATGAAAAATAAATTTTATTACCTTTATTTATATTACGTTTTAATTGAGGTTTTTTAGAAGAACAATAACCTCTTTCTGAAAAAAAATTATGTAACCACATGAGATATTCTACATTAGGAGATCCCATGTGTATATGAAATCTTGTATTATGTGAACGATTTTCAGCCCAACCATCACCCAACATGTTACCAATTAACACGGAAATTACGTCCAGGTTATGTGGTCCAATACGCTGAAAACCAGGGGCCTGGGGGCCCGCTTTGGATGACACCGCAGTCGAATTGTGAAACAATTCGGTCTTACGATCCGGTTCCACAAGGGCGACCAACGGTGTTATATTCACAAATGTAAAATTAATCGGACAATTTAACCATGTGGGGCCATATGAACAACCCCATGGCAATACATAACCTAGGAAAGCTGTCAAATTCTTAATTATTAAAATACCGTATCAATAAAAATTTTTTATTTTGTTTAAATTTTAATAACCACGTTCACGAATCGTTGCACCAATTTTGTGCACCACAATGGGCGATAAGTGATTTATGCGAAATTTGGGCAGTTACGAACCAAAGGCGCCGACCATTTTACAAATGGGTGGCACGACCCCAGGCTATGCCTGGGGGTCGGGGCCCATTTGGATCCGTTTATTTCGAAGAATTCCGACTGTACATTAAGCATCATTTCAGATACCCACAAGTGATCCAGTCTGTAGCGATTGTACACACAACCGACGGTCTTTTATCTTAAAATAATCGTTAACCGTTTTCACTCATGTAGCCAACAATTAACCCCCGCGTTAACGCGGAACATTATTTTTTGTGTAAATTGCAGAATGTTCAAGCAGTGAAACACTGCTTCATTAATAGGACTACAGAAATTTTATTTTTTCAAATCGGACCCCCGGGCTAAACCCGGGTTGCCATTTTCCCAAGAACGACGTCGCTCGCTACGGGTGGTACGTGTTATTTCCAGGTGCGAAGGGTTGATAATGCCCTTGAATTTTATATGTCATATCAGGAACCAAATATGGACTAATAAGATTACCTAATTTATTCATTGATTCTTTCCAAATAGAAATGCGCCATTGGTTCTCAACCCCGGTCTTAATAACTGTACATTTTAAGTCATATTTAGTTTTTAAAATATCCGCCAAAAATAATGTTTCGTCCAGAGTAAAAGAATTAGTGGCTATGTTTACACCTTGTTTAATTTGTCTTGAACCATCTTCCATAATCCACATGGCTAAACCCTGTGGTGTTAAAAATTCAGGAAGAAAAGAAGGAATTTTTTTAGTTAATTTACCATTAATTTTATGATAAAATCCATCATAAACCCACATTAAAGAAGTAAACGTAAAAGTGTTAAATCGCAAAAAGGTTTCGTTTTTACCATTTACTTTTTTAATAATAATTTGAGGTGTTTCCGATTTTGAATAACCAAGTTGGTAAACTAAACGATTCATATGATTAAGATAAGTTGCATTTTTACTACTTTGTTCTAAGTAAAATCTAACACTTGATTGATCCTGTCCTTTTACTAAAGTTCCCCACCAATCACCTAATAAACCAGAAATGAGTAAAGAAAGAAAAGTAAAATTATGTGGACCGACCCTTTGGGTCGATTTTGTATTTGATTCAATGAATTTTAACCCGCTCGAATAAAATCGTTTATGAAAAACGATTTTACCGCTATCAAATTGTTTGACGGGTTGACCGATAAAATAACCGGGGACATATTCCCCCCGATTTTAGAATAAAATCGGGATCGAAAGAATATAACACCCCATCCGAATTTGATAAATAAAAAAACCATTTAGGGCAATTCATACCCATCATGATGAAATATATAATTACACCTACAACCCATAAACCAATACGAGGTTTAGTATAAGAACCGTAATATAATCCTCTACCTATATGAATATATACACAAATAAAAAAAAAAGAAGCACCATTTGAGTGAGCATAACGTATTAACCAACCATAATTTACATCCCTCATGATATGTTCAACAGAATTGAAAGCATAATCAATATTTGGTGTGTAGTGCATGGCTAAAAAAAGACCAGTCAAAATTTGAATACCTAAAACTAATGCTAATAATGAACCAAAACCATATAAATAATTTATATTAGAGGGTAAAGGTGAATCAATAGCAAATTCGTTTGCTAAAAATAATATTGGATTTTTTTTAATTATTTTCATATGATTTTAACCAATCTATGTATTCTTTTATATTTACAACTTTTATTACAATTGGCATGAATCCGTGTTGCACTCCACATAATTCACTACATTGACCATAATAAACTCCATTACGTTTTATATATAATGATGTTTGATTTAAACGACCTGGGATAGCATCTATTTTTACACCTAACGCTGGAATAGTCCATGAATGAAGAACATCCGCGGCAGTTATAATTACTCTTATAGATATTAAAGAAGGTAATATTAATCTATTATCAACTTCTAATAATCTTAATTGTCCGTCTTGTAAATCATCTGTAGGTATCATATAACTTTCAAAATTTATTTCTGGTTCTTTATAATCATTATATTCGTATTCCCAATACCATTGTCTACCAATTGTTTTTATTGTAATTGTAGGATCTAAGATTTCATCCATTAAATATAATAATTTAAATGAAGGTAAAGCAATTGTTATTAATATAAGCGCTGGAGTAATTGTCCAAATGATTTCAATTAATGTACCATCTTTTAATTTTTTATTACTTATCGGATGTTTAGAAACATTATATTCTCTAATAATAACAATTAAAAACCATGAAACAAATATTGAGATCATAATCAAATAAAATAAAATCCAATTATGAAGATTTACTATACCTTCCATTATTTTAGTCCCCGAATCTTGAAATGACAATTGCCATGGTTCGGCAATATCCATAAATTTATTTAAAATAAACATTTAGTCTGATTTTTTCTTTCTATTCTTACAAATCGAACCATGTGCCGAACACCATTCTTTTATGTCACCCGTACCGCGCCCACAACGCACGGCGGAACACCAAAGGACCCCGCGGGGCCCCCGCAATGCAACCAAATGGATCACAAAGCGCCGGCAGTTGGGGTCATCGGGACAATTTTTCCTCCATTTACAAGAAAGAAGGGATTTGAACCCTTAATTGATGAATTTGGAGTTCATTATTTTACCTATTAAATTACTTTCTTGAACCGATTTTCACGTACCCCCGTGTGAAACACGTGGGTCGTTACATACTGTTTGAAAATGGAATTGAACCATTGACACAAAGATTTTCAGTCTTATGCTCTACCACTGAGCTATTCAAACCCTCAAATTGCGCCATGTGTTTGTAAAATCAACATGTGGTAATTCGGTAAAACGTAATGTGAAAAACCGTCAATTAAAATTGCCGTGAACATGTTGATTATTCCCCCCCAGATTAGAGATGAAATTGAATCATCATTAATGAGTTTGCAACTCAGTACATTTCCATTATGTTATCTAATCACATTAAGGAAAGAACAGGATTTGAACCTGCGTGGAAAAAATTCCTTAAATTTAGCAAATTTATGTTTTTGACCAACTCAACCATCTTTCCCGAATACAAATATTGGGAGCTCTAAAAAATTTATTTATCCGTTGACGGGACCGCATGACCGTGTGAAACACGGCACCCCCCCGTGTGAAACACGGGGCACGTGTAAAACACGTGTGGTATCCCCTTACCGAATATACCGCACGTGAAGGCGCCGTTCACGGTGTTAATTAAAATTACGGCAAAGCACGGTTTGGACAACCGTTAAAATTAATAACGAAAATATGTTGGATTAAAAATACATAATAAAATAATATGAGAATGAAAGAAATAAAGAATTAAAGATAATATGGGGTGATAAACCAAAAAAAATCACTAAAAATGTAAAAAATAATAAAATTGAAAATTCGCGGAAGAATAAATCATTAAATTTCACAACATACATTGTCAATGACCCAAATATTATTCTATTTATTAACCAAATTGAATAAACTGCCGACAACAGTGCACTTAATGATGTAAATAAACCAACTATAGGGTTTAATTCAAATAAAGGTAATAAAATTAGAAATTCACCAATAAATGAGGAAGTACCTGGAAAACTTAAATTTGCTAAATTTAATAAGAAAAAAAATAAAGCAAATAGCGGCATTACATTAGTTAATCCACGATAATAATATAAAATTCTGGAATGGTGTCGGTCGTATAAAACTCCAATTGTTATAAATAATCCACTTGAAATAAACCCGTGGCTTAACATAATATATAGTGAACCAATTAAACCTTCAAGTGATTGTGAAAATAAACCTAATAAAACAAAATTCATATGACCGATACTAGCATATGCGATTATTTTTTTTAAATCTATTTGACGAATTGTTGATAGTGATGAATATATTATACTTATTATACCTATTGTATATATTAATGGTAGAAAATATATTGAACCATATGGAAATAAAGGTATTGAATAACGAACAAATCCATAAATTCCTAATTTTAATAAAATTCCGGCTAATAATACGGAACCTGCTGTTGGGGCTTCAACATGAGCTTCCGGCAACCAAATATGAAAAGGGATAATTGGAATTTTAACAGCAAAAGAAGCAAAAAAACTTAACCATAATAATATTTCTTCTTTTTTTGTAAATTCAGTAATATATAATATATCTAAATCTAATGTTCCTTTTACATAATATATATAAATTATTCCTAAAAACATAATTAAAGAACCCATGTAGGTGTACACGAAAAATTTAAAAGCGGCTTCAATTTTTCTATTTCTTACTCCAAATTTTCCGATATATATAAACATTGGTATTAGTATACTTTCAAATAAAATATAAAATACTAAAATATTTAAAGTTAAAAATAATAAAATTAATAGAAATTGAATAAAAAATAAATAAGTAAAAATTTCTTTTTTATTAAATTTATTATTCCAATTGATTAAAAGACAAATGGGTTGTAATAAGGCCGTTAAAATTATAAAAAAAATAGAAATATTGTCAATACCAAATTTTAAATTAAATAAATTAAAATGATATTGAAACTCAATGGAATTATTATCTAAATTTAAAAATAAAAATAAAGTATAAGAAAATAAAAGAATACTGGAAATAAAGGAAATTTCACGATAAAATTTATCAAAAAAGAAAAGATAAATTAATGGGAACAGACTCAAAATTATTAAGATTTCTAACATTTTTGGTTTTGTAAGTTTATCAGGCGCCCATTTTCGCCATGTAACAAGTTAACCACCCCACACACATGTGTGGGGGGGCCATTGAATCTTATAAAACCGAAACCAATTCTACCACGCCGCCCAATTCGACCCCCCGGCGTCCCCACACACATTACGTGTGTGGGGGCGCCTGGCAATCAAATAATTTGACTGGTGACCGTAAAATCGAATCCCGTTTGATCTTTCGACATGTCCGTTAACGCATGTCATTATTTTGCCCCTTTAAAATCCCCAATTGAATTGGGGACGAATTTTTCATTACATTAAATGTGGTGGCTTACGATAAAACCCTTATTATAAAAGTATAATCAATAATATTTTTTTGGTACGTTGGATCTTTATAATATATAAGACTTACTATAAACAAAATGGCAACGCGGAATAACCAAATTTTTGGTCTATTGGTGGTTTGGTCAGCGTAAAACTACTGTGGGCCGGTTCAATCGGACCCCCCCGCGCCGCATAGCCATCGCGTATCAATGAAAATTGATCATAATAAATAAAAAGAAATAAAAAATAAAAATAATAAATAAGGAAAAGAAAAGGAATAAATATAAATAATGGCTAAAACTGAAATAAAAAAGAAAAATGTAAAATGAAAAATATCTCCTGTATGAAAATACTTCCAGTTTAACCCATAATCTAATATTTTTTTACCTAAACCCTTTGCACCTAACCACTCTAATAAACCACGATCAAAAGATTTAAAAGGAAAAATATAAGAAAAAAATAAAAAATTAAAAGCGAAACGATTGTAAAAAAAATCAAAATACCATTTATAACTAAAGAAGGAATAAACATAATAAAAAGATAAAACAAAAATAGGGAAAAAAGAAAAATAAAATAAATAAGAAATGGCAAAACCAGTTAAAGAAAATATTAAAGGTAATAATTTAAAAGATAAAGGTAATAATTCAGTATCAATATCTAAATTTTTCCAATTCCAAAAAGTAGTTCCTAAACCTACAAATAAATCTTTAATTAAATACCCTGCAAATATAGAAAATAATGCTAAAATAGCTAAAGGTAATAAAGCAAAAATATTTATAGAATGAAAATTGGAATAATAAGTGAAATTTAAAGAAAAAGGTTTATGATAGAATAAAAAGAACAATAACCTAAATGAATAAAAAGATGTTAAAAACACCGTTATTAAAGCTAACCAAAAAACAAAATAAGAAGAGAAAGTAAATGTTGATAAGGAAACTTCTAAGATTAAATCCTTAGAATAAAACCCAGTCAAAAACGGAAACCCAGCTAAAGATAAAGAACCGATTAAAAAAACCGAATAAACAAAAGGTAAAAATGATATAAACCCACCCATATATCGAATATCTTGTTGATTATAAAATGAATGTATAATTACCCCAGATGATAAAAATAATAAGGCTTTAAAAAAAGCGTGATTAATTAAATGAAAAAAAGAAACATCAAAATTTAATAATCCACAAGCTAAAACCATATCAGTATAAAAATTTGGACTATTTTTTCAATTCAATAAACCGCACACGTGCGGTTTGTTGAATTGTTTCACGTATAGTCTCTGAGACATTAAACAAACCTTTTAACTTATTGACATGCAGGAAAGCCCACACCGTGTGCGTTAAAGTAATTTATCTGTTGTCTGCTGATTGTAAAATGAAAAGGATATAAAATAAATCAACCTTGGTGATTACGTTTCAGCATTTAGTGAAATTTTATTAGAGCATATGGCTACCCCGTGTTTCACACGGTCATATTATTGGTTCAAATTTGAACCCGCGTTAACGCGGGGGCGAAAGTAAATGGGGGTAACGTTCTTTTCATGTCGCCCCCCTAATTGAAATCAAAATGAAATGAAATAAATTGGGGAATGAATAAATTATCAGATGAATAAAATAATATGTTAGTTGGATAAAATAATATGTTAGTTGGATAAACCCTAATTGACTAGAAGTTGAATAAGCGATGACACGTTTTACATCATTTTGAACTAAACCAGAAGATGCCGCAAAAAATGCTGTTAAACCACCGATGATACTAATAATAGTTAAAGTTATTGGTGTTATTGCAAATATTGGAGATAATCTAATTAATAAATAAACTCCCGCAGTAACCATTGTTGCCGCGTGAAGTAAGGCCGACACCGGAGTTGGCTAATATACGGCGTCCGCTGCGTAACCCATACCCATTATATATTCTTATAATTTCTTATCAAACATTATTTATAAAAATGGAGGCGCCAACCATTTTACAAATGGGTGGCACGACCCCAGGCTATGCCTGGGGGTCGGGATAATTGAAACCATCGATCTCGGTCAATTAATGTAAATGTATAACATCATTTAAATATGATGCAACTAAAACTGTAAAAACATAAGCTTGTAAAAAACAAATAACAAATTCAAGAATAATTAAGGCTAAAATTAATAATGAAGGAAATAAACCAAATATACTAAATATTCCACCATAAATAAATATATTCCATGTGAAAAATGAAATTATATTTAATAATGTGTGTCCAGCAAACATATTCGCAGCTAATCGAACACCTAAACTTATTGGTCTCGTTAAATAACTTATTATTTCAATTATTGCAATTAAAGGTAATAATGCAGCTGGAACACCAGACGGTATAAATAAATGATAAAAATGGAAACCATGAGTAATTATACCAATTAATGTTATTCCAATAAATAATGATAAACCTAAACCTAAAGTAATAACAGGATGAGAAGTAATAGTTAATGTATATGGAATCATACCTAAAAAATTAGAAAAACAAATAAATAAAAAAATAGTTGTTAATAATGTAAAATATTTTTTTCCTTCATTACCTATTTGATCAGTTATAATAGATAATACGAATTTGTACAAGTTCTCTAAAAGTAATTGCCAATTTGAAGGTATTATATATAATTTTTTAGTATTATTAAAATTAATGGAAACCAGCAAAGCTGTTGTAAAGATTATTATTAGATTTAAAGAAGAATTTGTGATTGATAAATCATATTTCCCAATGGAAAACCCTACTAAACTAATAATTTTAAATTGTTCTAAAGGTGAATGTAACATTAACGAGCTGGATTTATAATATTTTTATCGTTTAATTTATTACTTTTATTGGCAGAACGTGCTATCTGCGCATCATAAATTTTATCCCATTGTGAAATATAAGATTGTGCACCATATTTATTGGGGGTCATTGCGGCCGAAGTTTTTTTATCGATAGAATAATCAAAATCAAATCCTGATCTATCTTTATCTTTTTTCGTACCTTGGATCTCTAATAAATTTTTTATATAATTTCTAATAATGAATAAAGATTGAAATGTTGGTATAAGTTTGTCGTTTACAAACCAAAAAAGAAGAATAAATATTAACAAAAACCACTGAAATTGTGTAAAGTATGTATATATATCTAATTGAGGCATAATAAATAAAATTAATTTTTCTTTTTATATTACTTGTGAAGGTCCGATGATTCGTGTACATCATCGGACCCACGTAAGATAACGGGGCCAAACCGGTTTGGCCCCATTGCTACAACCCACATTAATTCATTCGGCCCCGACGGGTCGATGTGGGTTGTGAAAGAACCGATCGTGAAATTAATGAATTAATAAAAAGATAGTTGAATAAAAAGAAATAAAAGCTAAGGATAAAGGTAAAAAAGACTTCCAACCTAAACGCATTAATTGATCATAACGATAACGAGGGAAAGCAACACGAACCCATATAAAAAGAAATAATAAAAAAGATAAAGCAAGAAGTCCAAAGGATGAAAACCCACCAAAAAAAAGTAAAACATTTAACCAAGACATAAAAACAATATTTCCATATTCGGCTATAAAAAATAAAGCAAACCCCATAGACGAATATTCAGTTGAATAACCCGCCACTAATTCCGCCTCAGCTTCAGGTAAATCAAAAGGAGGTCGGTTTGTCTCTGCCAGAGAAGATATAAAAAATAAAAGAAATAAAGGAAAAAAAGGAATGATCAAAGGCAATTTCATAATTGTTTGTATAAAAATAATATCTAATAGATTTAAAGAACCTATATAAATTATTAAAGACATAATGATTAAACCAATAGAAATTTCATAAGAAATCATTTGCGCAGTAGACCTTAATCCTCCTAAAAAAGAATATTTAGAATTACTTGACCACCCTGATAAGATAATACCATAAACACTTAAGGATGAAATAGCAAAAATATATAAAAGAGTTAAAGGGATTTCAGTATAAAGAGAATGAAAACCAAATGGGACTAAAGACCATAAAACAAAAGATAAAAATAAGAAAATTATTGGACCTAAAAAGAATATAATTTTATTCGCAAAAGAAGGGTAAATTAATTCTTTGATTAATAATTTTAAACCGTCTGCGAATGGTTGTAATAAACCTAATATTCCAACAACATTTGGACCTTTACGTCTTTGCATAATACCCATAACTTTACGTTCAATTAAAGTTAAATATGCAAGACTGATTAAAACGATAAGAATTATTATTAAAAATTCGATAATTTTTGTAAATATTGTAAACCACATCATCTTCCTTATTATAAATCAAACTTTTCCAATCTTCTATTGGGGTCGTCTTGCGACCCATTATGTGTTTATCCCAAATATGATTCGACATGGCACGATAAAAAAATTGAAACCGAGCCAGCGCGTTAATTTTGTCCTGAGCTGCGTTAATTTTTATAATGATGATCTGTTTCAACTTTTTGCTTACACACACACGTGTGTGGGCTTTTTGTGCTTGTATTGGGGGGGTGCAGTGGGGCAATCGGGCAAATGAAATGTGAAGAATTGATCAACGTTAATAACCAACCCCCAATTTTACATTGGGGGACCGTAAATATATAATGTTTTGGAAAAATATGAAAGAATTAATATATACAATAATATACAGTGGCCTTAAGGTGCTAGCAATATTATTAATAAATATGAATTATTCAAAGGTAGTACAATACTACTTATTTAATAAACTACTCAACGTGAGTAATTTGTATGCCATTCAATATTTTGAAATATTTTTAACAAATTTAAGTTTATCAATATATATTACGATAATAATATGTATACCATTAGTAATAGGTGATATAATAAGATATATAAAAAAGGGTCTATATAAAAAAGAATATAAAGAAATAAGGAAAAAATATAAAGAAAAATTAAGAAACGGAATAATAGAAAATATAATAAATGTAATGATAGTAATACCAATAATAATTAACAGCACGGAAGTAAAAGAAATAAAACAATTGTACACCTATGGAAATATAACAAATCTAATAATAAAAATAAATATAATATGGAATATAATGGGATTAATAATAAATAATCTAAAAGAAAGAAAACAAATATATATAATAATAATAAGTCTAATAATAAGTATAATCCCCAATAAAAAAATAATAGAAATAATAGAAATAATAATAGGACTTTGTATGTATATTGAAATTAAAATAATAATAAACAAATATAAGGGCCGCTACCATCGACCCCCGCCGTGTGTCGGGGCCGTACCCAAATTGGGGACTTATTAACCAAAACGAGATATTATAGTTTTAATGATAAAATAAATATTATTATTTATAAGGTGTAAAAAGTTAGAGAAAGGGCCACAGCGGTCGTACCGACGTTTGTGGGTCTAACAAAAACCAATGGGTTATTTAAAGTCCTGATGTAAAAAATCGGACCCCCGGTGTTTGGGGTCCAATTGATAAGTCCTTGCCGGACTGGTGAATTGGTACGGGAAACACCGGGGCGCCCGTAAGACGTACGGGCGCTCCATTCTCTATTTTTACCCACAAATAAATACCCCCAGTCCACCAATATGTACCTTAATATTGTGTGTCAGTTAATGGTAATTGATTAAATGTATGATAAGACGGAGGTGTGTTTAAATACCAGTCCAATGTATAGTTGCGGTTTGATTTATTTAATAATGTTGAATCAAAAAAAGATATTGAAGGAAATGATGTAAATGGAACTTTTTTTACGAAGATGTCTAATAATATATATATAAAAAATATTGAAGCAACTAACGATATTAATGATCCAAATGAAGCTATGTAATTATATGGTGTGTATGCATCTGGATAATCTGGTATACGACGTGGCATTCCACTCAACGAAGAATAACGTGAGGAATACTATTGACCCTCAACGGAAAATAAAAACTATAAAGGAAAACTAAAACTAAATATATATTTATCATTATAGACATTACCTGTATTAATATATTTTTTAAGTGTATCAGACCCCATTTTCAAAGTATTTTTGGCTATTACAAACCCGGGAAAAGTCATTATTAAATTTTTTGTAGCCGCGCCGTACCGGCGTACTGGCTTAGATAACTTTTTTATTGTTTCCGGGTCTTTTTTCTTACCATACATTGGATTATTGGACCCTGTGCGATCTTTTGTCATGTAATATAAAAATTCGGGTGCCGCAACATTTGTTTCAAATGTTGCGGCGGGTGCCGCAACATTTGTTTCAAATGTTGCGGCGGGAGATTTTTCTTTACCATACATTGGATTTTGTTTACCTTTTTTTATTTCGCTTTGTAAATTTTTAGTTTCTTCCGTATGTTTACATCCAAAGAATGAATTTTTTTCCCCTTTGAAATTCGCCTTAGTTTCTTCTGTATATGTATATTTTTTATTTAGTAATTGCGTAGCTTGACTTCCTTCCTTATTGCCCTCAACCGAAGAAGCCACTGTATATTATATTGTGGGTTAAAATCATAGATATATTTTTCTTCTTGTTCACGACAATATTCGACTCGTGCGTCGGGTGTCTCACCTAATATTTATAAAATCACCAAACTGAAAGATTCTAACCCATACTTTTTTATGGCATTAAATATTATACTAAACTTTTTTCGACCGCCGCCCCCGCGTTAACGCGGGGGCGCCGGGCGGTTCAAAATATGCGGCGATGCGCTTTTGTAAATTTATTCCGGATCCAATGTATTGATCTCCTGTTATATTCTTAAGGTATATGCCACTTTGATTTTTTAATTCTTTGTAAATAAGTTTTTTATCTATAATAACATTAATATACAACTTCGCGATTGAATTTGATTTTTGAAACATGGTGTCCCGATTCTATTGTGCTATATTGTCTATAATTTATATTTACTATCATTTCTTTTTATTAGTTTTATTCTCGGCAAATTATTAACGGACTATATCTTGGATCGGCATAATTGCGCCGACCAATCACGTTTAGTCTCTGAGGGGCGCTAACGCTCCCCTGCTGATCAATCTGATAATTTAGGTAAACGTCGATTTTTCAGCAAATAGTAATATAATAATAGCACTTAAGCGCCAACGGCCTGATGGAATGACCTAAGAAATGCATAGGAACAACTTATTGTGTTTTAAAATAACAAATATCTATACCCTTAGTTTATCTATCTCTGTATTATATCTGGTATTTACTGAAATATTTTTTATACTATTAAGTTTAGGGTTAAATAAATATATCGCCAATTGTTCATATAATCTAATTTCCGAGGGGTGACAAAACGTTAATATTATAGCGGTCCAACTCGAACCATTATTTATCTTGGTATAATAATTTAGTAAAGACATTGTTGGCAACTCGAACTTCTGACAATATTTCTGAATATTCATTTAAACGTCTTCCGATATTTAATGATGAACCGATATATGTTAAAGTAGGCCCTGGGGGTCCATATAAACACCCGCCGCAACATTTGAAACAAATGTTGCGGCACCCGCCGCAACATTTGAAACAAATGTTGCGGCACCAGAATTTCCATAATACTGTTGACTAAATTGTTTATTATACTTAAAATTAAACGCCGCGGGCCCAAAGGGTTGAGACATCGAAGATGTCGGAACCGACTTTTTTAGAAATGATTTTATTTCGATAAGTTATATAAACATTTTAACACAATTGTTAGATTTTATCTTTATATAATTTACAGGCGGTAAACGTAAGGATTGTATCAAAATCAGGGCCAACGCGTTGGCCGTGATACCGCATGTTGAATATATGTTGCGTAAAATCTTTGAGAAACCCAATAAGCCTTTGCTGGTTTTCTGCGGATTGACTTGCCCCCGATAGAAATCGGGGTTAGAAACGGACCCCATAAAACGATATTGTTTATATTGGACCCCCAGGGGGGTGCGATAATATTTTAATTACCGGCCGCAAGTACGATATTAAGTGGTTTCCGCATATGGCAACATTAATTTAAACACAAAATATGTGCCATTCCCTCCTTGAGAATGTTAAATTAACCCCAATGAAAAGAGTCCAAAAATGGATTTTTCCAAAAGTTTCATTATAAGAATATCCAGTGATTTTCGGGAACCAAAAATAAACACCCGCGAATAATGCAAATACAGCACCCATTGATAATACATAGTGAAAATGCGAAGGCGCTGAAGAGAGACACATACACACACACACTTGTGTGTGTGTGTGTCTTTTATCCGCGCGCCCACTGGACTATATCTTTATCTTCTTAATTTGTCTACAAAAGGGACTTTTGTCCATTTAGGATTAAGATATTTTATAAAATCTAATAAAAATTCAGAATAAATTTTAAATTCAAGACTTTCATAATCAGCTTTTTGATAATGTCTAATTTCTAGAAAACGTTTAATTTTACTAATACGATAAAATTTTAAATCACAATAGAGTCTATTAATCATAAAAAAATCATATAAATGAATCATCCCATTTACAGTTTGATATTTAAACGCAATTGATTTAAATCTTTTTTCGACCGCCGCACCAAATGGATTTTTCTTTTCTCGTAACAAAATTGAAGGTGTATAATTAGGTATTACTTTATCGAGAACTAATTTATTGGAGTACTTATTGTACTCCAGTTCTAAGTTACACTCTATTCTATTTCCTGGATAATTAAATACAATAGACCCGTCCGTATCTATTAAACCTGAAAAGTAAGGATCATATGGTTCAATATTATAATTAGGTTCTATATATTCAATATTTAAAGAATCACAGGCTTTTTTAAAACTATCAACTTTAAGTCGTATTAAACCGTTGATCATATTGATGATCAACGCCATTTCTTGTTTTGTAGAGACTATAAACATACAATAAGTATTATTATTTAAATGTTTAATACGTCCAAAATGTAAGTTATTTTGAATTATATTTAGAATTTTTATATCTCTAATATGAAATTTTATACGAATGGCTTTTAATACGAGCCCGGTCCCTTTGGTACCCGCTCTTCTTAAATCAAAATTACCATCGCCATCTATAACGCCGGCTAACCAAGCATTAAATTTTTTATTTTTAGAAGATAATTGACGTATAGTCTCTGAGGATCCTCGGTTAATAAGATTTTTATCAGTATCAACCGGACTTGTGTCTAAAAAGTTTCCTGCTGATTGTATTTCGGGGCCGTTGTCGGACCCCATATGATTATTATTTTCACTATTTAATTGCGGACGATTATGTCCGCTCAAATCTATTTGTGAAGATAAATACCCGACATATTTGGAAATGTCTTGATTAAATAGTAAATAACCATAACGGCCCCGCGTTAACGCGGGGGCGAAAATAGTTTCCAGCATATAGTCAATTTCATTACCTTGGTCACCCGAGGCACGGCCCAATTGAGCAACCACATAGTAGGAATCATGTAACGCGATATCTAAAGAACCATTAGCAAGCACAACACCAGTTAATCCCCCGATTGTAAATAAAAACACAAATCCGATAGCGAATAACATTGGAGTATTTAAAACAATTGAACCTCCCCATAATGTAGCAAGCCAAGAAAATATTTTTATACCTGTAGGAACTGCGATTATCATTGTTGCGGCTGTGAAATAGGCTCTTGTCACGGCTGCGACGACGTAAAAAATTGCGCCGTTCGCATCCACATCGTATTAATACGATGTGGATGCCGTAGGACTATATCTAACGACATGCGGTAAGACGAACCCAATTGATACCGGGTATCAATTGGAGATTAGGATACGGAAAAATACCCCCACATCGTATTAATACGATGTGGACGCGGAATTATTTCACTTACGCACCGCATGTCAAAATATGGCGTATAGTCTCTGGGGTTACTATATTTTATTTGATTCATTTGTCAACCACCTCCCCATGCCCCCAACACGTGTGGGACCCCGAAATGTTGCCGGCGTACAATATTACCGTGAGACTCTCACGGTCCATTTGCACGCCATATACTTAGCACCTTTAGTGCGCCTTTTTTATTCAAATGTTCTTTTCTTTGACATATTCTATATATTTTTCTATATTTGAAGTACTTAACGTACTTCGAAGAAATGAAAGGGTGATGATCAAAATGCCATATCAATTCTCTGATAATTTTATTTGGAAAAGGTATTTTAATTTTTAATTTTTTATTTAGGGGATCAACGATTGTTGATCGACCCATGTCGAATAACATTGGGTTCTTGGCCAAATATTTACAGATTAGCAATACGGCTTCGGTTTCCCTTTCTTTATATTTTATATTTATTTCAAAAAGAAGCCCACCCACGCCCGTTGGCACCCCACGTGCAACGCGACGATCGTTATGGTAATTGGTCAATAACGATTGGTGCGTTGAATTTAGGATGGATTTTTTAAAAAATAAGTGAAAATCTTCACCTTTTAAAATTCCATCTAAAAATCCAGTGAACCAATAATTTCTTGGTTCGGTACTGAACGTGGAGGCGTTCGTTTTTGTTAGTGGGGCCCGTGTGAAACACGGGGTACCTATGGGTATTTGTATTTGTGATATTTGCCACGTATTGATGTCCAAACAAACTTTACCCAAAATTGTTGAATTACAAATTGGGACCGTTCTTCCGAACGTACCGGGCACCCCGTGTTTCACACGGGGGGTGTGGGGGTTGCGGTATTTTGTCGGTTTTATAACAAAAATCCAACGAAATCCATTTTTGTTTACCGGTCCCCTTTTTGTTAAAATCCCGAAATGGTCACCACGATGGGCCATATGACCCCGTGCATAACATGGGGTCGTTAGTGTACCAATTTTTTTATAACAAATCCAGCCGCAATATGGACCCGATGTTTTATTTAGATTTGATACGCCCCCGCGGCATGCGTCCACAAAACCCCGTGCTATGCACGGGCTCGGAATGTTAACATTCCCACATATCCAATTAACTTGATATAATATTGGTCCGTAGGTTGATATATAAAAATTCTGAAACCCGTATTGTGCTACGTTCCCACCCGACTTAACGAGAGCTAATGGGGCCACAATAATGGGGTCAATTTTCGTCGGTTGGATTTTTGCAAAATCCAACGGCTCGGTTCTTGGGCCCCCCTCCGCAACATTTGCAAATATATTGGGTTTCGTATTTATTAATTTATTTTTAATTAGTTCGTATAGAAACAATAAACCTCTGCCCGAATATTTTAGCGGTGTGGTGTAAATTTGAGGATTTGGTTCGGAGGTTAAGATAATCACTCCAGTAAAAAAGCGGTAACACATCAATAAATTTTTTACTGAGGAGGTGTCCAGGGCCAAATGGTTTGACAAATGGTTAGACAATATGGGAGCCTTTAAAATAAAATGCGAGCGGCGGTTCGATTCAATTTCGTCAATTTCTTCAATTTCTCCATATCCAAGTTTTTTTTTTAAATAATAGGCCAATGATCTTTCAATTCCTGGTATTTTCAGTGTTAAGCCGCTGTTTTCTATTATACCACACCCTTGGACTAAACCAGCAAGATAAAATGAAAAACCACCGGGTGTCGGTTTATGATCAGAAATTAAATGATCTGTAATAATTAAAGGTAAATTTCGGTTTTGTTTTTCCATAATAAATACAATGCGCCGTACCCGCGCTTAACGCGCGGGGGCCACGACGTGGGCTTGAACGATATAGGGTACGGGCCGGGTCAAGGACAAACGGTGTAAAAATTTGATAAACCCCAAGCTACGCTTGGGGGCCCAATCGGGCCCCCCACTAACGACCCCGTGATTGTGAACAATCACGGGACGCATGGCCGTGTGAAACACGGCGGGGAAATGATATTGAATCTAAAAATATAGTGACCTGCTTATTACCAAAATTTTTGGGTTTAAGCATATAGCCAAGCTGGGTGGAATAATCGGGAGGGACCCGCTGACACAAAATAATGTAACCGGACCATCGCTAGGGACTTTACTATCCGACGTGCATCAATCAGGCCCAAATCGAATTAATCACATGCGGGCCCCGTGATTGTGAACAATCACGGGGCGGTTCGCTTACAATTATTCGGTAGACCCCAATTTATTTTGAATCAAAACCAAATCAATTGGGGATTATATTTATCAACATCCATACCCACAGTAAACATATGATGGGCCCAAACAATAAAACCTAATAATCCAATAGATAACATTGCGTAGCTTATATTATATGCGGGATTAGTTATAATTCGGGTCTCGTCTACTCTTTGTACTAAGTATTAACTCTTTTATCCTATTAAACCCGGCACTTGTTAAATGATCATTGTTTTTTATTAATAACATTATCTCTTTAAACTCTAAAAAATCTAAATGTTTAAGGTTTTGTAAATTATATTGAGTAAAATGCGGGATTATGTTTGCTAATAAACTATTTTTATCTTGAACAATATAATCACATCTTGCTTCTTTATCTCTATCTACTATACCACCACAATTAAAATATTCTATAAATAAATTCATTAAAGCTAAATCTTTATTATGCTGTGTTATAGAAAAGTAGTAATCTATTTTATACCCTAATTTATACCTTGAATCCTCGCGGTAATTTATGTGGAAACCTCCATCCCCGGCCACAAAACCAGAAACCCAATTAGGATTAAGCTTAATGTCAGTCGGTAACAATGTAGTAATATTTTTGTTAATTGGAAGGATATTTGGGTAATTTTTTAGTATATTTTTAGACACCACCCCACGATTAATGGCCGCGTAGTAACGTAATATTATTTCGAATCCTTGTTTAGTTAAATGTTCACCCTTTTCCATTAAATGGACCACATCAGCCCCAAGAACAAAATCTTTTTGTTTTAAAGTAAGTAAAGGATATTTAGTAAAAAGGGGTATAATTACATTAATTAAATCAGTTCTTTTAGTGACTCTAAAAACTGCGATGTTTCTGTCTGTCCTAATATTTACATAGCCAATATTAAAATAATCTTTAATTTTATATAGAATAAGTTGATCTTTAGAATGTAAATTTATTTCAAATGATGCTGTTACTTTATGGCTACTGTTGCGATAATTTTTTGATTCATGAGATGCTGAGGTAGATGGTAAATTACTTATTATTATAGAAAAACAACCTTCTGCATCAGTAAATCCTGTAATCCAATAAGGGTCTAGAGTTAAGATTTTATGAGTAGAGATTGAATAAAATTTTAATGTGAACAAAGTCACTAAAAAATGAAAATTTAGCTTATTATTTAATATATTTTTTGTCATTATACTTCTTTTACAATCGATTGGTGTGTTCCTATCGAATACTTCTATTTTTATTTTTGGACAATATTTTAATCTTTACGAACCTGACCTGTTTGTCATTACGGGACGGTGAAGCCCTATATCCCGGCCCGCCGTTTATAAAGATTATCAACGTAATGTCTCTGAAGAATCCTGAAAATATTCGGTTTCTTGCGAGTTAAACCACAAACGCCGAGTCCGAGCGGTGTAAATCCGGTCGGGCTTTGCCGAAGGTGTTTACACCGCTTTGCCGCCATGTTGATTGATTAATTTTCCCGCATTTAGTTGATATTCACTTAAAAATTTATATTTATCGACAAAACCAGAAAAACGAGCTAAGAATTGATTTTGTTTAAGTGGGCCTACGACCATACCTAAATAACCGAAGATTGGTTTATTTGCAAAATGTGGGATTACTTGAGAAATTATTCCAAATCCCGGTAATATTATAATATAGCTAGATCAATAGAGCGTTAATCTTGTTGCTCGATAATAAAACTTAATTAATCTATTAGACTTTCTCTTAAATAATAGACATGAAACAATAGGTACCCCGTGTTTCACACGGGCCCCGCCGACCGATTGCCGCGCGGCGATCAATTTTTGCGAAACAAATGTCGAAATTGACGAATGCATTTGTTCCGCCGCTACAACCACACATATTACCTATAATTACGTCATTGCCTCCACCCCTCCCTCCTCTGTATAACTATAATGTTGACCAATTTAGAATTCATATTATTCTTTATTTCTAATATTTCACTAATTCCGGTTTCTGTCAAATGTTTATTTTGTTCAATTAATGTATATGCTTTTTTCCATTTTAAATAATTATAATGTTTACTTGAAAAAAGATTATAAGTCTCAAAATAATCGATTATATTTTTAGCGTTTTTGTCGAACCATAATAATACGTGTCTTGTTTTTCTCTATAACCAATATTGCCTCCAAAATAATTTTTTATAAGATCGAGAAGTAGTCTTTCTTTTTGATCAACTTGAAAATTTAATCTAATTTCTGGTTTAGCTCTTCCCTCGCGACTAATAATTTTAATCTGGAATGAGGCGTCAGCATCAGAAAACCCAGCCAACCAAAAATTATTTAAATCCGGATTAGAATTTAAGGAAAGAACAGGATTAGAAATTAAAAAAGGAGTTTTAAATTGACCAGCGGCACCGCCGCCGATTTGATCTAATTTACTTTTTTTTCTAAATTTGCCGTTAACTAAGTTTATAATTTACTCTAAAGTATTTTTATCATAAATAACAAAAGTAAACGCATTTTTATTTTTAATTTTGTAAAAATTGCCAGCATTTAATCTTGTTTTTAAATATTCCGCTAAAATTATATCTGGGTTTGAAAAAACAATAATTAATTGTTTTTTACTAAAATATCCGTCGCCGTACCCGCGCTTAACGCGCGGGGGCCCTGCCAAATTATAGTCGTCGTTGAGCAATGCATAATTAAAAGAATGGTGTATGTTTGAAATTGTATGATTTTGTGTTAAGTTCATATTCATGTTCTTATATTTTATTGCATAAAGTCTTTGGGTTGTTGATTATACCAACAACTACTGATAAATATATTTTTCAGTATTTAGCAATATTATGAAGCCTATATGACCTCAGGATGACCAAAAAACCAAAATAAATGTTGGTATAATACTGGATCTCCTCCACCTACTGCATCAAAAAATGAAGTATTGAAGTTACGATCAGTTAATAACATTGTAATAGCTCCGGCCAATACAGGTAAAGATAATAATAATAAGATAGCAGTGATTAAAATACTCCAAACAAATAAAGGTAATTGATGAAAACTCATAACTCTCATATTAAATATTGTTGTAATGAAATTTATAGCTCCTAATAAAGATGAAACACCTGCTAAATGTAATGAAAATATTCCTAAATCAACGGCACCCCCTGAATGAGCTTGGAAACTTGATAATGGTGGATAAACAGTCCATCCAGTACCAACACCACCTTCAACGAACGCAGATAATAATAATAATAAAATTGAAGGAATTAGTAACCAAAAACTTATATTATTCATACGTGGGAAAGACATATCGGGTGCACCGATTAATAATGGAACCATCCAGTTCATAAAGCGGACTCCGCTTGATGGACTATATCTTACGAAGTAAAAGCGACGCATTGTATTACAATGCGGGGCCGCTTTACCCTAATTCACGAATAGTCTCTGAAGAATAAATAAGGTTTAAATTAACCTGTTTTTCTTGCTGATATTACGTATAAAGCGGCCCGCGCTTAACGCGCGGGGGTCCGCGCAAGTTTCTCAGCATATAGTGAAATATAATGGCGTGTTTTAAACGGCCAGGCAACTGATTTTAAGGGTGTGGTAAAAAGACCATAAAATTTATTAATAATATTCGACAAAAAGTAACTTAATGTGTTTACTGCATGTCGATTTGATCTAAATGTTTCCATTCGAATCGCGTTCATTACATTTCTTCCTTTAAAGTAGTACATAATTTGATTTTTATTTAACGATTTAACACCATTCAATTTATTTTCTAATTTAAAATGTTGACCAATCTTTATAATCTAATAATTTGGATGAGTACATTGAATATTTATTAAAATAATTAAATACTTTTTCATTTGATTCAGAATTTGACGTTGTTAAAAAATAAGTCGAACCACGGTTTGTTACGCGATCTCTCTCTCTTAATGTTTAATGTTTCAGCGATTTTAGCCATTATATCAAAATAAGATAAATCACCGTCGTAACATTTTTGTATAAAGATACTTTCAAGTAACCATCCGCATTCACTAATCCAGCTAACCAACTATTCGATAATAAAGGGCTTGTATCTAATGGTAAAAGTTGGGTATAAGAATTTAACCACTTAATTAAACGATGTAATGCGGGGCGGCATTTTACCATTAATTAAATTAACCTTACCTTCAACATTTTGAATTTGATAAATATAGAAATTACCCGACATATTTCCATGTCCCACAAATTTTTGTAATTTTTCGGCAAAGTAAAGTGGCGACTTACCTGTTACTGACCGGTTGGAAGAGGGGCCCAGCAAAATAATAACTTTTACATTGGGGGGCCGGTAGAATTGAAAAAACGCGAATCTTTCTTCTCATTTGCTTGTATTTTATAAAATACGGCGTTAGAAAATTGATTATTAATAAATAACTTAAAATTATTAGGGTTACCGAATCCACCTATCATCGCAGGCATAACAAAGAAGAAGATCATTAAAAACGCATGGGCAGTTATTATAACATTATATAACTGATGATCTCCACCTAATATTTGTATTCCCGGTGCTGTTAATTCCAATCTTATTAAAACAGAAAAGGATGTTCCTAACATCGCAGCAAATAATGCAAATATTAAATATAATGTCCCAATGTCTTTATGATTAGTTGAGAACAACCATCTTTGATACATTTGACATGCGGGCCCCATGCCAATCAGGAAACCAAACCCCCCGTGTGAAACACGGGGCCATATTTTTTTACAACATGGTTCCCCAATGGATTTTGCGTCCCCCATGTCGAATCTGTGCGGGTTGGACAAACTCTATTGTCAATCGACTTTTTTTGGACTTTATCTTCGTGATCCAGCCACCATTGTCGTTTGGGGGGGTTTTTTATATGGGTCAAATCGCCGTACGGCGGTTCCTATCCAATTAACATGCGAAGAACCCATGGCGCGCTGGCGAACTGTATTATATATAGTCTCTGAAACATCATTTATGATGTCTGCGGATTTGCGACCGTGTGAAACACGGGGCCACCATTTTTTAAAAATGGGCCCGCGGCTTCGCCGCGGCGCCCCCGTGTTTCACACGGGTTCAATTGCACTTTCCGCATTTAATAATATTTAATGAACCCGCGATTCATTAGAACCTAATGAATCGCAGGTTCGAAAGAGAGCTCAACTCACCCTCCATAGCATCCGGAAGCCATGTGTGCAAACCAAACTGAGCAGATTTAGACATAACACCAATAAAAATAAATAATGTAATTAAAGTAAAAATATATAATGAAGTGTTATTATCAAACGGCTGTAATAAACTAAAAATTATTTCAAGATCAACAGATCCAAAATATATTGTTAATAATATTATTCCTATTAATAAAAATATATCTCCAATTTTATTTATTATAAATGCTTTTAATGCTGCTTTATTCGCCAGTACTCTTGTATACCAAAAATTTATAAGAAAATAAGATATTAAACCCACACCTTCCCAACCAAAAAATATTAGAAATAAGTTATTGGAAGTAACTAAAAGAATCATAAAAAAAGTAAATATTGATAAATAACTCATAAATCTAATATAATGTTTATCAGAATACATATAATATATTGAATAAAAATGAACTAAAAAAGAAATAAGATTAATAATAAATAACATAGATACTGTTATTGAATCAAATTTTAATTCCCAATTTATTTGTAAATTATTTATATTTAACCAATATCCGAGATCTATATATACTACAGAATAATTATAAACTACTTCATAGAAAGCTACTGTTGTCAACGCTAGTGTGACTCCTATTGAAGCAGTAGATATAAAAAAAGCACCTAAACCAATAAAACGACCAAAAAGAATAGTAAAAAAAAATCCTAACAAAGGTAATAATACAATTAATAAATACATTTTAACCTTTTAACAAATTTACAAATCTTACACTAATTGTTCCTTTAATACGATAAAATATTACTAATATTGCCAATCCTATCGATGATTCGGCCGCTGCCACTGTTAATATATATAAAGAAAAAATTTGTCCAATAAGATCATCCCTAAAAAGTGAGATCTCAAGTAAACTGAAGCTAACCGATAATAATAATATTTCTATTGACATTAATATTATTATTAGATTTTTTCTATTTAATATTATACCTAATAAACCCAACATGAACATTATTATTGCTAATTTCATTTTCTTTCTTATTATACCCCAAATGATTTGATCGCCGGTTACTTCTTTATAGCATGTCACTTTGTGCGTTGGGGGCTGGATCAATCGTGGTTTGGTTTACAAATGGGGGAAAAATTTGACCCCCCCACCCATGAGCCGGTGCCGAGAAAATTGTTAGTGATTAGCACAACCGGCATAAAAGAAATAATATGCAACATTTAGAATTTTTTGAATTGACTTTATTTATAGGTTTCTCCTTTATATTAGTTATGATTACATATTCTTTAGCTTTTTTATTATCTTTTTCTCAAATATTTAATATTGGACAGTCTTTTGATAAATTTTCACCTTATGAATGTGGTTTTAATCCTTTCGACGATTCTCGTAATCAATTTGATATTTCATTTTATTTAATTGGAATTTTATTTATTATTTTTGATTTAGAAGTTTCATTTTTATTTCCGTGGGTTCTCTCTTTAAATCATATTCATATTTTTGGTTTTTTACCGATGCTAATTTTTTTAATTATTTTAACTATTGGTTTTATTTATGAATGGTTTAATGGTGTATTGGATTTTTCGTAAGCAGCACCAATCGGGTAAAATTTGGGTCAATTTTTTACCGTTTCCCAATTGATCAATTCGTTAAAGAATTGGTTGGTTTATTTGCGGGCCGCTTGGTTTGGTACAACTACAAACCGCAATAATCGACATGGCGTGACGATTGCTCATGTCAATAAAATACAATAAAATTAATTAATGCATAATGCGTAAACCTTTCCAAATGTATTCTCATATTGATGATCTAAAAATCATTCAATTAAAATCTTCACTCTATCCCATTCCTTTTGTTGGTGTAATAAATCATACTATATGTTCAGGTGTAATAACTTCATCTAAAATAAATAGATTACGAAAAGATGGTATGTCGTTAAAATATTTTAGAAACAATTATATACTTTCTTCTGATATGAAAAAAATATGTAAACAACCTTTAACTATTGAATACAAATCGGCACCGCATGCACTGAACGCTGGGCGTGCATCCGATGGAAAACATTTTTTTTGGACAAATGTATCTCCGCAACTTCTTTCAAAAAAATTCATAAAATCCGTTGACATAGGGCGATCGGTAATCGCCCCAATAGGCCGCAAACACAACCTATCGGATTAATCTTCTTTTTGATCGACATGGACCCCCCCATGTTAGGTAAAGGAAACATTCATTCATTCGACCGTGTTTCACACGGTCGAATGAATGTGGGTCCCACGCATTTGTTGCCCCACTTTTTGCAATCAACATTTTCAAAATGTTGATTGCGTTTATAGTATTTCCGTAAACCACATTACATTCTTAATTTAAAGGATAAAATTATGGATTTCTAATTCATTAATATAGGTTCAATTCCTATAGAGTGTATTGGGGCAATGGCCCTTCCATTTCTAACAGAATGTCGCGGCCAAAAATGTTATTGGAATTAATCATAATTATTGGGACAATTGCAGTAATAAGTGCAAAAAATCCTGTTCATTCAATTTTATTTTTAATATTAGTCTTTTTGAACACAGCAATGGTTCTTATTTCACTTGGTATTGATTTTTTAGGGATATTTTTAATTATTGTATATGTTGGTGCAATAGCAATATTATTTTTATTCGTTGTTATGATGTTAAATGTCAAATTAACTGAATTAAACGATAATATTTATAAATATTTACCTATTGGATTCTTTTTTGGAGTTTTATTTTTATTTGTATTCTCATTATTTGCATCCTCTGGATACGACCTATTGTCCGACAAAATCGATTCATCTATCAATTGGACAAATGAATTAAAAATTAAAGGAAATAATTTAGTTCAATTAGGAATTTTACTTTATACTATTTATTTACCCTATTTAATGGTAGCGGCTATAATATTATTGGTTGCTATGTTAGGTGTAATAATATTAACATTTACAAAATCAAAAGAAAATCTTTATCAAACGGTTTATCAACAAAATTCTTCATTTTTAAATAATAATTTATTTTCATAAATGTCTAAAATTGCATTACGTCTACCAATTCATCATCACTGGAATAATTTATATTTCCAAAATTTTACCGGTCCAGACCGTTCATATCCTTTACCTTTTTGGTATTCAATTAAACAAGATCAATATACAGCACGAGTGCTCAAAGGGTATTATAATTCAAGTTGTGGTAAAATTGAATTACAAAAAAGAAGAGAAGGTATAAATATTTATATAACACATAATTCAACTATAAAAGTAAACAACTTAATTGACATGAGGGGGCCTTCGGCCGGCAAAATCGTTCTTTCGCCCACAATTGTGAACAATGGTGTGGGGCATAAAGATGTTGCACCCCAAATTAACCCAAATTTAACGAGAGTCGGACCAACTCTGTCCTCCAGAAAACAAAAATGGAGCGTTAGACCAATATTGAGTTTACTTAAAAATCGTATAAGTATTTATAATTTATATACATTTCCAATACATGAGGGGGAATTGTTAATAAAATATTTGTTAAACGACGTCGCTCGCGACGGGAAAGGGAATAAAGGAATAAAAGAAAGATTAAATAATTTACAAAAACTGTTGAAATTAGGTTTAATAAAAGGAATTAAATTTAAAATTCAGGGTCGTTATAAAAAATCAACAAGAACTCAAAATGAGATATATCAATTCGGACAAATACCTAATACCCCAACTACAAATTTATCAATTAAATTATATTATACATCAACAATTCTCTTACAATCATTAGGTTCATCCTCGTTACATCTTTATATTATATACAACCACTTGGAAACGACACGTGGTTTATCGGGAAAAATTTGACCCAATTGATCCATTTTGTTTGTGGATCGTTTGGATTTTTCAACCGTTAAATAGGGGGCCCATGTCGACGTAACCCGACACGTGGTTTTCATTATCAAAGTTTACTATCGAGCCAAATGGGGTCAATTTTTGACTAACATGCTAATCCCCAATTGATTTCATTCAGCCGTGTGAAACACGGTCAAGACGAAATCAATTGGTGGTTTAACCCCCGGGCTACACACGGGGCCGGAATTATCTCATGCCCCCGTGGCCCCCGCGCTTAAGCGCGGGGGCCCCGCGGCCCGTGCAGAAAGGCACGGGCAAAGAAGGGAATGAATATAATAAATTTAATATTTACGTTTATCTCAATTAATTGGTTTTTAATATTTACACCATTTTTTAATTTTACTTCTTTTAATTGGTTTTTAATTTGGAGTTTTTTTATCACAATCTTATTAATACTTAATCATCCTTTTCTTGACGGTTATTATTTTAATACAATAATTAATATTGACACATATAGTGAACTAACATTGTTGATATTTACATCATTATTTATTATATATTTATATGGAATATTTAATTCCAGTGTAAAAAATTATAAAGAATTACCATTATTATTATTAATTACATATTTTGGATTTACAACATTAATAGTATCCAACGATCTATTGATGCTGTATTTATCTATAGAATTATTTTCATTAACATTTTATTTATTAACAACAATTCATCAAAATTATTATACTACAGAGGCGGGTATAAAATATTTTATTTATAATTTTATAGCCGGTGGATTTTATTTATTAGGATGTGTATTAATATATTTAGATTTTGGAACAATAAATTTTGTTCATCTAGCTGAGCTAGCCCAGTTTGGAAAAAGTCAATTTGGATTTTTATTTATTTTAATATCATTTTTCTTTAAATTATCTATTGCTCCATTTCATTTTTGGACTCCTGACATTTATGTAGGTGTTTTATATCCTATTACTGCATATTTTACAATATTTCCTAAATATATAATCGGTGCCTTTTTATTAAAATTTTATATATATGTAATAAATGTGGGAAATATTAATAATTTATTCTTATTTTTATCTGTATTGTCAATATTTATAGGAACAATAGGGGGATTAAATCAATCAAACATAAAAAGATTATTAGCATATTCAACAATATCAAATGCTGGATTTATAGTATTATTAATATATTTTGGAACACCTCTATCTTCTCAAATATTCCACGTGTACGTGTTAACTTACATAATTGCCAATCTTGGGTTATTCACATCATTAATAAATTTAAATATTTCTAATATGTTAGGATTAAAAAATATCTTCACATTAAATCCGCTGGGTGGTATATTCTTAGCAATACCAATATTATCATTAGCTGGTTTGCCACCATTTATAGGATTCATGGCAAAATTTTTATCAATATTTGTATTATTAAGTAAAAATTGGTTCGTCGTAGCGACGGTGATATTATTACTTTCTGTATTATCATTATTTTATTATTTACGATTAGTTCATTATATATTTTTTTATTCAAATAATTCATCAAAATTTGTACCTCAAGATTTGACTGCTGATAGCTCGAAAGATTGGGTGCCAACGGCGGATCTTTATCAATCATATATAATAATAATATCAAATTATATATTAATAACGTCGACGATGAATCCATCAATATTAATATTAATATCCTCAGTTATATCAAATAGTTTATTTATATCGTAGAACAAGATTAACACGGTCAAGCGTCCGTGTCCAGATACCGTATCTTTTTAATATTTAGTAAATCTTATAAATATTAAGTAAATATTATAGTCCTACGGCATCCACATCGTATTAATACGATGTGGATGCGAATCGCGCAAATAGTTAATCTTATACGTCTGAAAGTAGACGCAAAAGAAGATGGCTTTGTCCATACAGAAATACTATGAACCCCACCAATAAATACTTACAAATAAAAATAACCATACCACGTCAACGAACGTTCATAAATTTGTCCATATTATTTATTTATTTAATACTTAAGTTTATTTTGCTTACACATTGTTTAATTTTTTAATTTCATTCACCAGCTCGGTGGCTTTTTTATTACGATTTTCTGAAAGTTCATTAGACAATAATTCTATTAATTCACCCCAAATTTCATAAACATACTTTTTATACGATATTAAAGGATATTTTTCTAAATGGGGTATAATATACGATTTTATCTCTTTATTTGAACATACTTGATATTGTATATGTCTATATTCACCATCAGATGATTTTTTATTATATACATTACCACAATAAAAAAATTCTTTAATTTGCGCGCTGCGTCGAATAATGTTATTTTTATGTTGACTAATACTTAAAGAAGGTTGAAAAGCCACTCTCGTTTTTTCTAAATTTTTATATTTAATTGAAGCGGATAAAGAACCATCTCCATCAATAAATCCAGTTATCCACCAGGATGGTAATTTTTTTTGATTATTTGGATAAGACAGCCCGATTGTGTGAAACATATTAGTTGGGGTCCTGAGGACCGGTATTTTCAAAATTCTTACGGCATCCACATCGTATTAATACGATGTGGATGCGAATCAGGAAATAATTTAATTATATTTTTTTTATACCCTTCATTCATTGAAAGTGCAATTTCACCAAATTTTCTTAACCCATCTGAAGTTTTATAATCCCCAGTATTAATCATATTAATACCCATATTGAACAACTCATAGTCGACGAGTTTAGTACCAAATAAAGGGTAAGAATCAAAATGGAGGATTATTAAATTATTAATTAGATCTAAATTATCAAAAGTAAGACGAATCTCGTTATGGGGTGAATAAAAAGTAATTCGACTGCGTGTATTATGAAAAAAAGAATTAATTTGATAGATTAACTCTTTATCTTTTATATTTAAACCAATAGAAAAGGAAAAACGAGGATGAAATTTATTATCTAAATTTAAAGAAAAACAAGATTCAGCATCACAGAAACCAGAAATATAGAATGGGTCTAAAATTTTAATTTGATTTTTATTTTGAAACATATTCGACTGCGTGTATTTTAATAAATAAATAATATTAGGAACAGGCTATTATGATAACTTTAATCTTGTATTACTTATTTTCATACAAGAACCGGTTTCCCGGCGACTAGAGTATACCTTACAAAAAGAGACAACATAGTTGTCGACTAAATTGAAGAACCGTCTACTCGTTGCTCTTTTACAGATAGAGATAAAACACGGCGGATGCCGTCCCCTTAATCTGACTTAGATCCGCGGTCATCCATTTCATTACTGAGATCTCTTGTGATGTTACCATACCTTGAGTCATTAATCAAGCCGGTTATCAAGTTTCCAAGATAACTTTGGTTACAAGAGCTTTAGGACTTTCCCGGAATTTGATTCTTAAGCACTATAAAGGGGCCCAACCCTTAAGTTTATGCCAGTACCACGCTGCGGCTTCAAAACCAAAATGATGAAGATTAGTTAAATGATATTGAATTAAACGAATTAATGAAACAGATAAAAATATAGTCCCTATAATTACATGAAATCCGTGGAAGCCAGTAGCCATAAAGAATGTAGAACCATAAACACCATCCGCAATTGTAAAACCAGCTTCGTAATATTCATATCCTTGTAAAGCAGTAAATAAAATAGCAAAAAAAATAGTTAAAAATAATGCTAAAATTGCTTCACGACGATTATTTGCTATTATTGAAAAATGAGCCCAAGTTACTGTTGCCCCTGATGATAATAATAATACTGTATTTAATAATGGTACATTCCATGGGTTTAAAATTGCAATACCTTTTGGTGGCCATATAGAACCTAATTCAACGGCAGGAGTTAAAGAAGAATGAAAATATGCCCAAAAAAAAGCAGCAAAAAAACAAATTTCTGAAATAATAAATAAAATCATTCCTAATTGTAAACCTTTTCTTACTTTTTTTGTGTGATGTCCTTGATATGTTGCCTCACGTATTATATCACGGAACCAAAACCCAAATGTTAATATTAATAACACTAAAGCTATATATAATAATATTAATCCATATTTATATCCTTTCATATATAAAACCCCAGAAATTGTTAAAACAAAACAACTAAAACTTCCAAAGATAGGCCATGGTGAATTTTCAACTAAATGAAATGCATAAAATTTACTCATTATTTTTTCGGCTTGACTCTCTATTTTTCTTTCAATTAATGGAAATTGGACTTGAACCAACAACCTATGGATTATGAATCACATTATTCTGACCAATTAAATTATTCCATTACCCGAATAACCTTTCATTAAGTTATTCGGGAATTGAACCCGAACTAGTGAATTAAAAATCCAATACTCTACCCTTGAGTTAATAACTTACGTGTGAAACACGGGCCCCGTGGGCCCCCGCCGTGTAAAACACGGCGACTCTTTAGAATGGATTTGAACCAATAATATAATGGTTAACAGCCAATTGTTTTAACCGTTAAACTACTAAAGATAAATGAAGAAGATTAGATTCGAACTAATGAAGCATAATAGCGTTGAATTTACAATCCAATGTTTTAAACCACTTAACTACTTCCTCTTGTCATTTTTGTCCACAATCCGGTCCACGGCCGAACATTAATGAAGTAATAGGAATCGAACCTATAATTATGATATCAAAAAACACTGTCTTACCATTTGACGATACTTCATAAAATTTATTGACATGACCCCACGCGCGCACAGCGCGCGTGGGGTCACGGTAATTCGGTTTGAAGGCGATCGCATGTCAATAATCGGTTTTACCGCGCGCCGAACTTTTACGCCATTGTACATTGTCGGGGAACCCACCATTAGCTACCACGTGTTTACACCGTTTCGGCCTCGATACGGCCCCCAACGCATGCGTTGGGGGCCGACGCATTGTATTACAATGCGGGGCCAACATTGTGAACAATGTTGGCTTTTTTACATAACAATTATTTACGTAAAGATTTTTTTTTTCTACATCCATTGTGAGGATAGGAAGTAATGTCTTTTACTTTAATTATTTTTAATTGCGCTAACCTTCTTAAAATGAGATTACGAGTCGGAGAAAAACCCCTAACGACTAAAATAAAATAATGAGAATATAAACCAGAGCTGTCAAGACGTGATATAAATTTTTTCAATAATTTTTCTGCACCGTATATTGAAGATCTTGTTGCTCCTTTAAATCCTAACATACCCGTGGTGTATTGAAATAAAATATGTTCTTGCGCTTGTGGTTTATAAAAACTGGATTTTTGTTGTTGTGAGACAAAATTAGGGGAGGCGTGTATACGATCACCAGTCCCTTGTCTAGTTAAAATAAGACGTGTATTATTATTTGTACATATTAATTTAATGATCATATATTATTCGACGAATGTCATCATTCGTCCTTTTTATATCAAATCAACATGAGGTTCTGTAAATAACCGCCCCCGTGTGAAACACGGCGGGCCAGGGGGGTAAATGATGTAACCGACACCGTGTGGGCGGCTACGCCGCCGGTTGAAATATAAAAAGAAAAATTTGGCCCATAATGTGGGTGACGAAAAATTAGAATAGAATAGAAAGAAAAAAATCATATTAAGAATATCTAAACATTGAATGAATTGGAGGAATAATATCCAAACTCTTGTGTAAATAATTAGTGATATAAGAATGTCCAAAAGGGAAACCAAACCCCCCGTGTGAAACACGGGGCCATATTTTTTTAAAACGAATATGGTTTATCGGGAAAAATACCCTATAAATTGAAACTACTAATTAATAGGAGGAAAAGAAATCAACAGAGAAATGGAAAGTAATGGCGAATGAAATCCAAAAAAGTGAATGTGAAATGTAATATGGTTGGGTCGTAGCGTAGGATCAAAAAAGAAACAGGGGAGAAAGTGTCCCGTATTGAAAAGCGTACCTAACCAAGTAAAAAAGTAAAAGAAAAAAAAAGGAAAATTGGGGAAATCACCCTCAAACTAAAAATATAATTCAATGATTAATAGTGAACAGTACCGTGAGGGAAAGATGAAAAGAACCATAAAAATGGAGTGAAAAGATCTTGAAATAATATGAGAAAAGCAGTCAGAGGAAAATGACGTACCTTTTGCATAATGGGTCAACGAGTTATAAGAATTTAGAAGTTGAAAAGCAAACGTGAGTGGAAAAATAACTAAATTATTATAGACCCGAAACCTAGTGAGCTAATTATGATCAAATTGAAGATTTTCGAAGAGAAATTGGAAGATTGAATACGTGTTCGTAGTAAAGAACTGTAAAGAATTGTGATTAGAGGTGAAATGCCAATCAAACTAGGACATAGCTGGTTTTCTGCGAAATATATTTAAGTATACAATTGAGTTGAAATTAATGAAGGTAAGAAAAGGGATTTGAACCAAATCTGAATAACATTAAAAAAAAAACCAATTGACAGGCAATAAGTGATAAGATTTATCGCCAAAAGGGAAACAACCCAGATCAAAAAATAAGGTCCCTAAGCATATCTTAAGTGGGAAAAATGAAAAAGGACAGAGACGTGTTTCACACGGGCACTGTCAAATTAAAAAAAATCGAAATTTAGACTTAGAAGCAGTAATAATTTAAAAAAAGCGTAATAGCTTATCGATTATTAAATTTAAAATCAAAAAATTAACGGGACTAAAAGATATCACCGAAATGTTGAATGGACCATTGTCCAATGGTAGTGGAATAATGTGAAATTAATTTATCACATGAAAAAATGTTGACATGAGTAATGTAATTGACGATTTAAAAACGTCATCCCCGCAAGTTCCAGGTTTCCTTAAAAAAAAGAAAACTGAAAAGGGTAATACAGTATCTAAGATTAAAAATCGATGATAATTAGTTCAATCAAGCCGCCATTTATTTTGCGGCCCAAGAATGAGGGAAAAAAACAAATAATTGGATTGAAACAGGAAAAAGTTAATAACTGTACTAAAATCAACACTGATGAACTGGTGATTTACACTAAGGGGTTTAGTTAATGATTTCGAAGGAATTAGGCAAAATAACTTTGTAACTTAGGGAGAAAAAGGGGCATGTAATCGTGCTGAAACATAATCGGGGGGAATGACTGTTTACTAAAAACACAAGACTCTGCAAATTCAAAGAAAGAAGTATAGCGTCTGACATCTGCCCAGTATCATAACTATAAAATTGGAATTGAAGAAACTAATTGAAATCATGATTAACGGCGGCCGTAACCATAACGGTCCGAAGGTAGAATCGCTGCCTTTAACTTCACTATATGCATGAAATCTTAAACGAAAGATAATATGCAGGTGTCAATGCAAAATGTTGCATTGACACTTCAGAGATTAAACGTGAAGAATTAATATTATTGTATGAATCTATCATATAAAAAGAATGAAAAAAAAATTACATACAGAGTTTAACACAATTAACTTTATGACCACACGATTTTTACACAATCACATGGCAATCGATTTAGGTTCACCATTGAATAATATAGTATATAAAAATGATGAAAATTTTTTATTTATGTTATGGCTAGTCGGATTTACGGATGGTGAAGGGCGCGCTGAGCGCGGAAATAAATAAACGTACTGATATGAAAACAGGTTATCAAGTACAAATATCATATATAATAACCCAACATGGTAGAGATTTAGATTTATTATTGAAAATAAAAAATAATTTAAACAATTCAGGTGAAATAAAATTAAATAGAGGGAAAAATGGAGGGAATGTTTATCAGTATCGAGTAAGAAATATAGAAACAATAAAAAATTTAATAATCCCAATATTTAGTAATTTTCCTCTTAAAACAATGAAAAATTTAGATTTTCAGGATTTTAAATTAGTAGCCGAATTAATAGAAAAAAAAGAACATTTAACACCTGAGGGAATAGAAAAAATTAGAAAAATAAAAGAAGGTATGAATAGAGGACGTAACACAAATAATATTAATTAAGATATAATCCAATAAATTGAGCGAAATTCCTTGTCGGTTAATTTCCGACGCGCATGAAGGATGTAACAATTTCCCCACTGTCTCCGGAATCAACTAAATGAAATTGAAATAATCGTGCAGATGCGATTTTAAGACAGATAGACGGAAAGACCCTATGAACCTTTACTATAATTTGATATGAAGACATACCAAAGATATCAGAGTGAAATGGTTAATAAGTGTAAATCCATTATATACAAGGTATGCAAAATGTCAAAAGGTTAGTTTAACTGGGGCGGTTGTCTTCAAAAGAGTAACGAAGACGTGCGATAATTCACTACTTAAGCCGCCACATTTTTAATGTGGCGGTTCGAATTTCAAACTGAGAACACAGAAAAAGAGGATTGACAGTGAGAATTACAATTCAAACTGGCGCTTACGCGGGTTGTATTGATCTGACATACAATTGTGATATATGTGTCACTTAACGAATCAAAGGTACTCTAGGGATAACAGGCTAATGATCATCAAGAGTTCGTATCTACATGATCGTTTGGCACCTCGATGTCGGCTCATCATATCCTCGGTCTGTACAAGGACCGAAGGGTTAGACTGTTCGTCTATTAAAATGGTACGTGAGCTGGGTTTAGAACGTTGTAAAACAGTTCGGTCCCTATCTTCTGTCTAATTTATGATTATTGGGATCCGATTTAGTACGAGAGGAGTAAGAGGAATTAATCAATGATGAGTCGAAGAAGGCCGTGGGAACGGCGATGACGATGAGTTAAATTAATCATGGAATTATCATTGAATTTATCAGGATATGAGAATTCCCCCAAATTGTTCATATAAAAAATGTATTAGACTAATACGCAAAGATTGATGGTAAAAAGGAATCAAAAGATTTTTTTGCTTATCAAGACGAGATATGGAGGGCCTCCATATCTCGTCAACATGTGGTTACCACATGTCGACTTATATAAAATATATTCTATTCTTAAGTGGATATAATTTAATGGTAAAATCTTAGTCTTCCAAACTGAAGTTATGGGTTCAAATCCCATTATCCACTGACACCGCATAACTTTACCACATTCATTCGGCCGTGTTTCACCCGGTGTCTAGTGCAGCGACATTAAGATAGAGTTTCGAACCAGCTGGTTCGAACGGGCCCCCATGTGAAACACTCTTGACGTGTGAAACACTCTTGACGTGCGCTAGGTTTATAGTTTAATGGTAAAAACTCTCCGCTCATAACGGAGCTATTATTGGTTCAATTCCATTTAAACCTAACACACATGTGGTGGCGTTATTATGATTATAAGATTAACTTACAAATATAAAATTGATTCAATTTACGATCCCCCGGGGTTTCATTCGAATTGATCGCCGCGCGGCAATCGGTCGGAAATGATGGGATTTGAACCCACGATAATTGACATGACAAACCAACATTTTAACCATTAAATTACATCTCCGACGGCGTTGGTTTATTTTGGTTACCCGTTTTTTAAGGTCGTACACCCAATGACCAAACCCGCCGTGTGAAACACGGCGGGGGCGCCGGGCCAATGAATTCGCCCACGTGTAAAACACGGGGAAAATTTTCCACCGTTAAAACCAAATGGGTGCCAATTCCACATTAAATAAAAATTTTTACGGGTTTACAATTACCCATCGGATTCACATATATACATACCGAAGACCAGTACCGCTGAACAGACGGAATGGGATTTGAACCCATGAAGAGAATTCATATCTCTTTTTAATTTTCAAAACTAACACTATAAACCGCTCTGTCATCCGTCTAGGACCCCAACACTAAATTTTAATGTTGAGGCAAGGGGGCGTCGGCGATATAAATTACGCCCTAAATTGTATGTCAGTGAACAATTGTTGATCCGGGTTATATCCCGGGGCCACATGGCCTATCGTACGCCAGACAACATTTGGATCTGACTATACTGCGTATAAGATTAAGAACGCTAACATTAAAGCAAATAATCCTACAGCTTCAGTTAATGCAAACCCTAAAATAGCATAACCGAATAATTGTTGTTTTACTGAAGGATTTCTCGCTGTTGATTGTACTAATGCTGCAAATACTGATCCTACACCAACACCTGCACCACCTAGTCCTAACGTAGTTAAACCGGCACCAATAACTTTTGCACTTTCTAACATATTTATGATAATTTTATATAGCACCCCCCACGTCAAAGACGTGGGGACCCGTGCTATGCATGGGTTTTAATCGACGTAATTTTTTTACAAAATCAATTTGACGTCGAATAAAGCGACCCACAGCGCCCCACGTGCACCTCCCCCCCACACACATTACGTGTGTGGGCGTGCGGTGGGGCACCTCAATTTCACAAGGGTGACCATTTACTTAAAAAATGGATCATGCGCCGATAATTTTTTATCATACTATCTTTTCATCTTCGAATTTCCTTCATCCGGCCGATTTTACGCGGGTCTAACGTTGCGTTCATTCGATTTATAAATGTACCATGCCTCGATTGGGACCCATATTGGTTTGTCGAGGGGTGTCGTTGGCGGGCGGTCAATTAAGCAACGCCGCGCGCGGTGCCGCTTTTGATGTACCATAAAGTGATCTGGATTTCTTTCTTCCTTCAACACCTTTCAAATCATATTTTCCTCTAACCACGCGATATTTTATGCCTGGTAAATCTTTTACACGACCACCTCGTATTAAAACCATTGAATGTTCTTGCAAATTGTGTCCTTCGCCTGGAATATGAGCTAAAACGACTTTGTCGTTGCTTAATTTTACTTTACATATTTTTCTATTGGCTGAATTTGGTTTTTTAGGTTTCATTATCATAGTTTTTAATACCGTGGCCTTTAATTGAGGATTTTTTTCTAAAGAAGGTCTTTTAATTTTTTTAATCGGATCTTTACGTAATTTCATAATAACGCAAGTATTGGAATCGAACCAATCTTCTTCAGATTATGAGCCTGATGAGTTTCCTTTACTCTATCTTGCGTGGAAAAAATTATTCCCCACGTTCAATTATTTTACCCCTAATCGATGGTCCGTCATGGTACCAATGGGAACCATGGTATAACCAATCGCCGGGTTAGTTAAAATGGGCCCAAAGCGGCCCAACCCCTACACGTGTGGGGTAATGAAAATTGGAAATGATCAGAGTTGAACTGATGACGTCTACATGCAAAACAGAAATTTTACCAATTAAAATACATCCCCAATTAAACCCCCAAATCGCCGGCTCCCCCCGATTTTGTGGCGCCAATTGACCTTTTTGGTCGCGGGCCCCCAAGCGTAGCTTGGGGTTTATCAAATTTTCCTTTACTATATTTGGAAGGATTTGAACCTACGTCGCCGAATTCGTACTACGGTGTTTTTATCCAATTAAACTACAAATATACCGCGCGCTGCGTTAGGTAATAAAGGAATTGAACCTTTAATCTGGGGTGTGTAAGACCTATATTTTACCATTAAACTAATTACCTTGTGGGTTTGGTTTACTAACATTTCGCACGTGTGAAACACGTAACCCATTTTGGCCCACAGATTTACCCATGTCAACTATCCATTTTCGGAGTTGAACCGAAATAATAATAAATTTTAAGTCTATCGCGTCTACCAATTCCGCCAAACGGATATAGATGAGAACTTATGGTATCAATTTAAGAATTAAAAAATCCAATTAATAATCCAACCGCAGTTTCTACTACGGTTACCTTGTTACGACTTCATTTTAGTCATTATTGATAAACATAAACTAAGATATTTTTAAAACTAATCTCAATCGTCGGAAACTGGTCCGACTTACTGGACAAACCCAATAGTTTTATTTTTCCTATTTCATTAATACAAATTCTTCCCAAAATGTGACGGGCGGTGTGTACAAGATTTAAATACAAATTCACCGTAAGAAAGTTTAAACGATTACTAAAGATTCCTACTTCAATTTGTCGAATTACAGACAAATTTCCGAACTAAGATAAACTTTTAAAAAGATTCCGTAAATATCACTAATATACTCGCCTTTTTATTTATCATTGTAACACGTGTGAAGCCCAAAACATGAGGGTCATGAATATTTGATATAATCTAACTTCCCAGCACTTATAGCACTTAGTAAATCGTAAAAATTTAATACGATTAAAAGATTTCGTTCGTTTAAGGACTAAACCAAAGATTTTACAACACGAACTGAGATCAACCATGCAACACCTGTAAAATCACCCGTGTGAAACACGAATAATCCAATCAAGAATTGGTAAGTTTAAACGTGTATTTTCGTATTAATCCACATGTTCCACCTTTTGTATAAATCCCCGTCAAATCCTTTGAGTTTTAATCTTGCGACCGTACTTCTCAGGTAAAAAGAGACATCTTTGATGTCGATAATCTACTTTCATTATTGATAGTTTGAATTACTAGGGTCTCTAATCCTATTTACTCCTCAAACTTTAGTTCTATAATGTTAGTTAAAAATAGATAAATGCTTTCGCTTTTGATATTCCAACAAATATCATTAATTTTCATTCTTCCATTTGTCATTCTTTTATCTCCTTTTTTAACTCCATTCATTAGTCAAACTTTTTTTACCCAATCATTCTGAATTACGTTTGCCCCATCTGTATTACCGCTGCTGCTGGCACAGATTTTGCCAGGACTAATAAATTCGTATTTCATTATAATTTCGAATTTTTTTTATAGATCACCGTGTCACGCTTGCGCACATTGCACAGTATTCCCCACTGCTGCCGATTTAAAACCGTTTGAGCCTTTGTCATTCTCATTGTGGTTGATCATTTTCTCAAACCAACTAAGGATCTTTGGCTTGGTAAACTCTTCTTTCACCAACTACCTAATCCTGATTAGGCTTCTCCTATAACCCAATATGGTTTCGACTTTTTTTGTCCTTTTATAAGATAAATTCCTAATTATTACTCACCCGGACGCTGAAATTTCTCTCTAACTTGCATGTGTAAAGTATCTATATAACGTATATTCTGGACTAGGATCAAATCCATTTATTATTATTTTTCTTTGCTATCTTTATTTTTGACTTTAATTCTTTTTATATTTCATCGGCGGTCCACACCAACCGGG
>Ga0302277_1000228_pt1 | contig 44656 bp, 33 predicted proteins | sample III_Bog_N3_1_FD_198759 | JGI IMG/M metagenome (GOLD analysis project Ga0302277, IMG submission 198759) | Peat permafrost microbial communities from Stordalen Mire near Abisko, Sweden - III_Bog_N3_1 | ecosystem: Environmental > Terrestrial > Soil > Wetlands > Peat | place: Sweden: Abisko... | reverse complement strand
AACGGGTATCAAATTTCAGAGTCCCCCCCAGAATTGCCGACAGATTGGCACAGCATGCCGCGAAATGCGTCATCATCGCCTCGATCACGAAGACATCATCGCCATCGTCCCGAAACCCATTCTGACGCAGATATAACCCCACCGCCCGGTACTGCCGCCCAACATTCAACGCAGTCAACGGCACCAGCAGAACCAACTCCGAACGGGCTTGCGGCGTTACCACGGTATCGCGAAAGGCTTGAACCCCGCGACGCAACTGCGACGCCACCCGCTCGGCATCATCCCCTTCGACGCTCCCATCCCGACCGGATAGCGGCAATGCATCATGATCATGGCTCGCCGCGATCAGATGCTCCTTCAAAATCGGACCCCAAAGGGCCGCCGCTGCCAAATACTCGACGACGAAACGCAGAAACGACGCCTCAACTGGCGCGATGAGGGTTGTGTGCAGCGCTCCCTCGCGAGCCTCGCTCAACCGCCTGAGATTAATAGCCTCCAAAAAGGCAAGCTGCTTTCGGTGATCGCCCAGGCAACGCCCAATCACCTCCACCGCCCGCTGACACAAACACTGCCGCAATATCTCCGTCTCGGGTTCGTGAAATACATCGTCCAGCACTTCGGTCTCGGCCATTTCGTCCAGGCGATGCTGAACCATGTCTGCCGTTTTAGCGAATTCCGTATGATCCAGTGCCGCCCACAGGCCCGCCACATCAACGCGCTGAACCATGCCCGGAATCACCCGCCGAGCCCTTAAAAACAGGGGATCACCGACCAAAATCGGCTCAAACAGCTCTGTGAACAGCCGGCGGGCACGCTGGGGGCGCCGCCTGTTGAGATACTCGATCACAGTCCGTTTGACGATCTCGGCCCGACTCGCGTGACCGGGAAAGGCCAGCCGGGACACCTGACGCAACAGATCGCGGACCTTAGGGGCTGGCAACGGCGCCACCAACGCCATCACGCGCTGCCGAAGGGACTCATCCACCGGCCCCTGAGTGGGATCGTCATTTCTGTCCCGCAGCAAACAGCCCTCCCCCAAAAGGAGGGGCTTTCCCACAGGCCCTCGAATAAGGCGCTTTCGTGAGTTCGCCCGCCCCCCGCAAAGAGTCCGTCAGCCCCTTGCGGGTGTGTCGGGCAAAGCTCAACAAAACCACAGCCACGAACACCACTCATCCCGTGACAGTGTAGGCCCGCCTTTCCGGCACCTGTGGCACGCCCCCTACGACAACGCCAAGCGCACTTCAATCATATCGGCCCCATCGACAGGCTCAATCTCGCGGAAACCAAGAGCACGACACAAAGCCAACACCGCGCCATCCGCCCGCGAAACCTTGCCATAAACCTCACCAACGCCCCGATCCCGAGCATAAGCAAGGCTCTTGCTCATCAAGATGTGATCAAGACCGCGCCCTTGCAGTCCACTCAGAACCGTGACTCGAAATTCGGCAGTTCGACCATCGGGATCGGCGCTGATCCGAACGCCACCATGAATTTCAGCCACCGGCCCCCGGAACGGAGACGCCACCGCCACCAAGCCCATGTCGCGGTCATAATCAATTTGGGTCAGACGAACCACCGCCGCATGGGTCAGGGGCGGGATTGAAGTTTGGGAGTCCGACTGACGATTTTCGCTAAAGACCCGCTCGAAGGCACGACGCACGGCAGGTTCATCTTCGGGCCGGATTGGGCGAATCAGATACTCTTCACCATTCTGGAGCCGAACCTGCTCCTCCAACTGCTTAGGGTACGGACGGATGGCCAGCCGCGCCGCGCCGGGCCGCTTGGGCGGCGCCACCTTGATCCGCGCATCGAGAGCCAACACCCCTTTGTCGTCGGCAAACAGCGGATTGATGTCCAGCTCGGTGATTTCGGCAAAATCCGTCACCAGTTGCGAGATTTTGATCAATGTATGGGCGATATCGTCGATCACTGCCGCAGGCTGATTCCGATAGCCTCGCAGCAGCCGGTAAACCAGTGTGTGTGAGATCAATTCGCGAGCCAACGGCATATTCAACGGCGGCAGCGCCAAAGCCTGATCGGCCACCACCTCGACACTGATTCCGCCCTGACCGAACAGGATCACCGGGCCGAACAATTGATCGTCGGTCATGCCGATAATCAGTTCATGGGCCCCGGCCCGCACCGCCATTTGCTGAACCGTAAACCCTTCGATAACGGCATCAGGGCGAGCCAGCCGCACCCGCTCCAACATCCCTTCGGCTTCGGCCCGCACTTGCTCGGGATCGGCAATCCCCAGCACCACGCCGCCGATGTCCGACTTGTGGGTGATATCCGGCGACAGAATTTTCAACGCCACCCGCCCACCAATCGCCCGCGCGGCTTCGGCGGCTTCTTCGGGAGTCGTCACCCGGCGCGTGTCAACCACCGGGACGGCATAGGCCGCTAAAACCTGCTTGGCCTCGTACTCGGTCAACCAGCCTCGCCCTTCGGCCAAAGCGTGGTCGATAATGCCCCGCACGCGGACCTCATCCACCGAGAATTCCTCGGGGATCGAGTCCGGAGTTTGCATCAGATTTTCCTGATTGGCACTGTATTGAACCAGATGCATAAATGCCCGGATGGCGTCGCCTGGTGTATCGTAGGTGGGAATCCGGTTGTTTGCGAACAAAGCCCGAGACGCCACGGCAGCCCCTTCGCCCAACCAACTGGTGAGCACTGGCCGCTGACGCCCCAGGGGATGCTTGGCGACGGTTTCGACCACCGCCTGGGCCGCCCAATAGCTGTCACCAACCGCGCTCGGGCAATTGAGTACGAGAAACGCGTCGGCGTCGCTGTCGTCGAGCAAAGCCGAGAACGAGTCCGCGTAGCGTTTGGCGGTGGCGTCACCGATGATGTCTACGGGATTTCCCTTGGACCATGTCGGCGGCAGGAACGAATCCAACTTCACCATCGCCTCCGGGCCGATCTTGGCCAACTGCCCCCCGGCCTCGATCAACGAATCGGTTGCCATCACCCCGATGCCGCCGCCATTGGTCAGAATGGCGAGGCGGCGCCCGATCCGCTTACCCCCGGTGGCCGACAGCCCCATGGCCAACGTCTCAACCGCATCAAACAGCTCGTCCAGATCGCGCACCCGCAGCACGCCGGCTCGGCGGAAGGCGGCATCGTAGACGCGATCTGAACCGGCCAAAGCGCCCGTGTGTGAACTCGCAGCCTTGGCCGCCTCGTCGCTGCGTCCGGCCTTGATCACAATCACCGGCTTCTGTCGAGCCGCCGCCCGTGCCGCCGACATGAATTTACGAGCGTTGGAGATCGCTTCCACATACAGCAGAATCGCCCGAACCCCAGGGTCCGCCGCTAGATAATCAAGCAAATCCCCAAAATCCACGTCGGCCTTGTCGCCCAAAGAAATCAGGTGGGAAAAGCCGATATTACGCGAGGTCGCCCAGTCCACCACCGAGGTCACAACCGCCCCAGACTGCGCCACCAGCGCCACGTCACCCTTCAAGGGCGCCACATGGACAAAGCTGGCGTTCAGACCAATGCCCGGAATCATGATGCCCAGGCAGTTGGGGCCCAACACCCGTAGCAAATGCGGGCGGGCCGCGTCCAACACCCGCTGTTGCAGGGCCTTCCCTTCCGCCCCCAGCTCGCCAAAACCGGCCGTGATCACCACCGCCGCCCGCGTCCCCCGAGCCCCCAACTCGGCAATCAGGCCGGGCACGGTCTCGGGTGGCGTGCAGATCACCGCCAAATCCGGGGCCATGGGCAAATCTCCCACCGACCCGTAGGCCAACACCCCTTCAATCGCCCGCTCGCGCGGATTGACGGGCATGATCGGCCCTTCAAACCCAGCGTGAAACAGGTTCTTTGCCACCACCTGACCGATCGAGTTCGGTCTGCGGCTGGCCCCAATCAGGGCCACGGATTTCGGCTTCAGCAGAAAATCAAGATTACGGACGGTCATGGCTGAGACCTTATGGCTGGGCGCAACGCGCCGACGTCTTAGGAGACTTCATACCACTAGGCTTCTGAACGGCCCACAAACCTTTTTGAAGCCTTTTGCCCTATAGATCCTCAAATGGGTTGCTTTATAGTCACTGCCCATACCCACAAAAGGCCAACCCCGAGGTCAAAAATACAGTAAAACGGCGCAGGAATGGATCACTTGCGCTCGGCCCGTTCCTTAACCGCCTGCTTCATCGCTTCGAAACCGGCCCGACTGGCCTGTTGAAGACCCGGAACTAAGATCGGAACAAAAACACCGGAAAAATCTTCCACGGAGTGCAATCGACAACGGTCAGAGGCCAAGGGCTCAATGCGAAACCCATGTTCGCCTTCGAACAGACCGGGAGCCAGGACTTGGCTAACCCAGCGCAATTCGCGCGGCGATGAGACAATTTTGAGGCGCGGCTTGAAGGTCATCACTGGCTTGCCCGGCAAAGCCAATTGGAGCGTCAAAATCGCCCCGGACTTGAGCCGACCTTCGATCGACACGATGAACGGATTCCACTGGGGATAAGCAGAAAAATCCGTGAGAATCGCCCACACCCGCTTGGCTGCCGCCGCGATCTCGACGGCAGACGCCAGCGGAGTCACTTCAAAGCGGTCATCAGGCATGATCGAGTCGACTCCCGTCCCGGTCGGCGGACTCGCCCCAAATCCGATTCCGGCCAACGCCACCACCATCCAAGCGCACCACACTCTCTGGGACTCTCGACACCCAACCGCCCCCCTTACCCCGCATCCCAATGGACCCTAAAGGCATTTGTGCCACCGAAATCCCGCCAATAAAGCCCGTAGGCCGACATCTTCACCGATACACACGATAACGCTTGCCCGGAAGCAGGCGCGAAATCCCAGTCTAATCATAAACCCGCCGACATGGCCACCCGCTTGACCAGGATCGAATGCGACAAAGCATGCGCGCCGGCCTGAGTTGTTGTAGACTCGGCGGCAACGGGGTTCCAGATGAGGCGCGGTGGCGCAATTGATAGTAGAAAGACAACGGGAGTCGTGTCCGCACGATCATGCCCACTGTGTGACCGGCGCGCTGGCGCAGGCTGAGGCTCTGTGTGCCGCGCGGGGGGCTCGTTTGACCGCGTTGCGTCGGCGAGTCCTGGAATTGGTTTGGGCCAGCCATCGCCCGCGCGGAGCCTACGATATTCTTGACGATCTGGGCGACGAAATGGGTACCGCCGGACGCCGAGCCGCCCCTCTGACGGTCTATCGGGCGCTGGAGTTTCTGGTCAGTCAGGGATTGGTGCATCGGATCGAATCCCTCAACCGATATGTCGGTTGCGCCGAACCGGGAGCCAGCCATAGCGGCCAATTCCTGGTGTGCGACGGCTGCGGCGTCGCCTTTGAGCTGAATGATCCCGGTATCACGTCGGCCATTGCCACCTGCGCGGTGGCGCGCGGCTTCCAGGTTCTTCGTCCAACCATCGAGATTCACGGCTTATGTCCAGCCTGTCAGGAGGCCGTCTCGTGACCGCTGTTGCTTCATCCCCCGCCTCTGATCCCGCCGCCGAAGCGGCGGTTCGACTGCCGGTCTCGGTGTTAACCGGCTTTCTTGGCAGCGGAAAAACCACCCTGCTGGCCGAGTTGCTGCGCCACCCCGAAATGTCTCGCGTCGCCTGTATCATCAACGAATTCGGCGAAATCAGTCTGGATCACCTGCTGGTGACCAAAAGCACCGAAGACATGGTGGTTTTGGGGAACGGGTGCTTGTGCTGCACAGTGCGCGGCGACTTGATCGATACGCTTTGTGACCTTTTCATGCGCCGCGTTCGAGGGGAATGCCCCGAGTTCGACCGCGTGGTGATCGAAACCACCGGCCTTGCGGATCCCGTGCCGGTTCTGCATGCCTTGATGAGCAATCCGTTGGTGGCCGCCCGATATCGACTGGATGGAGTCGTGACCACCGTGGACGCCGTTCACGGTGTCGGACAGTTGGACCAGCACCCGGAAAGCGTCAAACAGGTGGCGGTCGCGGATCGATTGGTGGTGACCAAGACCGATCTGGCCGCTCCCGAAGTCGTCGCAGCTCTGATGCGCCGTCTGCGTGGACTGAACCCAGCGGCACCGATCACCGCCGCTGCCCGAGGCTCCCTCTCTCCGACCGCCGTGTTTGATGCTGGCCTCTATAACCCCGCAACCAAAAGCCCCGATGTCGGGCGCTGGCTCAACGAAGCCGCTTATCTCGACCGCTCGGACCAGCACGGACAGGGGCATGGGCATGACGGCCACGGCCACGAGCACGGCCACGCGTGCGCGTCCGACTGCGACCACGGTCGGCATGACCGACGCATCACCTCCTTCTGCCTAGTGGTGGATAAGCCGATGCCGTGGGAGCGTTTCCTGGATTTCGCCGATGCTCTGATTGCCGAACATGGTGACAAAGTTCTGCGCCTCAAAGGGCTGCTGAATATTCAGGAAAGCCCGTCGCCACTCGTAATTCATGGTGTCCAACATCTGTTTCATCCGGTGGTTCCACTATCCCGATGGCCAGATGATGACCATCGCAGTCGGATCATCGTGATCACACGCGATCTTGGTCGCAACACTGTCGAAACTCTATTGGATACGTATTTAAATACGCCCATCGCATCGGAATAATCAGTCGCGATGACAACGGGTCGGAGGGAGATCAGGGGATGAGGCAAACGGCGATACGGTGGTTCACCCGAGCGGTGGCCGTTGCGGCGGTGGTGGTGGGGGTTGGGATCGCCGACTCGTCTCCTTCGGGTCTTGGCGGAAACGCTTTAGCCGCTTCGGCAACGCCCACCTCCCCCAAGACGGTTTGGAAAAGTAAAAGCACCCAACCCCACACCAGCGGCGCCCTATGGGACCGCAGCGCCCCGGCAACCCCACCAGCAGCGGCGTCATCTGGCGGCTATACCAAGCCGGGCGCCGGAGCCGGGGCCCCCTCGGCCAAAGCCGTGCCACCGACCGCCGCGCCTCAAACTTCCGGCGGCTACAGCAAGCCGGGTACCAGCACCGTAACCGCCGCCGGAGTCACGGCACCAAATGCCGCCGCCCCGCCCACCTCGCCGCCACCAGGATCGTCGGTGGTCAGTTCCGGCGGCTACAGCAAGCCGGCCTTGGGCCTCGGACTTGCCGCTGGAGTTGGGGCCGCTGCCAACAGCGCCTCAACCAGCGCGGCCCCAGCAAGCGCGCCGGTGGCTAGCTCCGGCGGATATACCAAGCCATCCCTGGGGACCAACGCCAACACAGCCACCCCAGGAAACGCCGCTCCCAGTACCCCGGCCCCAGCAAGCGCGCCAGTGGCTAGCTCCGGCGGATATACCAAGCCATCCCTCAGCGCAGGATTGGGCGCCGCCGCTGGAGCCGCCGCTGCCGCGAGCACCGCCGCCCCGTCCCCCCCCCCAGCCACCTCCTCGGCCAACACTCCATCACCAAGCGTAACGGCTGCCGCCAAGCCACCGGCCGGCGGCTTTGATCGTGGCGCCAACCGCCAACTCGCCAACCAATCGCTGGCCCGTTACAAGGCTGAACAGGATCGCTTCACGGCGCCACCCCAAGGCACATTGACCAACGCCAGCACCTACGCCCACAACCCGCTCTATGCGCACAACGCGGGACGCTATGCGAATTACGATCAGGCTTATGCTGCGCGTGATACCTACCGCAACAATAACCCCTGGACTCCCCCCGCCTACGCCTATCGTTCGGCCCCCTCCTTTGGCATGTGGGATGCTTTGTTCTGGTGGATGGTGCTCGACAAAATCACCGAGCCATCCCACGCTGCCGCCGCTTACAACAATGCCAATGACCCTGGTTTCCAGGCGTGGCGCCGCGAAGCCGATCGTCAGGCTGCCGACAACGCCGAGTTGAAGGCCAAACTTAACGCCATGGACGCCAAATTGGCCACCATGCAAGGGCAGCCCCGCGTTCCTGGAACCTTGCCCCAAGGTGTCCCTGCGGCAGTGGCGCTGGCCCCGGAAGTGGCGGTGGCGCCGCACGAGGTTGCGACGCTGGTCATGGGAACCGGCAGTCCTTCAGGTCACTATTATCCGTTCTGCCAAGGTGGCGACGGCGTCCACGGTCTGCGCGAGCATCTTCAGGGGCTCACCCTGGACTGTCGGGTTACCAACGGTTCGGCGGAAAATCTCGATGGATTGGTCGACGGAAGCTTCGATGCGGTTATGATCCAGTCAGACATTTTCGGCGACTGGCTATCGAAACATCCGGGCGTTCACCTGGACGCCCTCAAGGCGACGATTTACCAAGAATATGTCCAGGTGCTGGCCAACAAGCAGGCCAAAATCAAACGGATCAGCGATCTCGACGCCAGCCGTCACCTGATCTATCTGGTCGGATCAGGGGCTCAGGCGACCTGGGATGGCTTTGCTGCCGTGGACCCAAGCTACGCCGCCTTTGACACCGCCGGTCGGGTGCGCCGGGTGCCTAACGATCCCGCCGTGCTGAATGCTGTCGCCGCCAATCCCGATGCGGTGATGATGTTTGTGTCCGGGCTCAAATCCGATCTGCTGCGCCGAGCCAACGATCAATTCGGGGACGCATTGACCATGGTCCTGGTGGATGATAGCCGGTTTGCAAGCGTGCTCGATGCCACCGGCCATCCCGTTTACGCCTATGCCAAGATTCCCAGCGGCCTTTATCCCAAGCTCCAACGGAGCCGCTGGTTCGGCCTCACCTCGTCGGTTCCGAGTCTGACTGTGGGCGCGGTCTTTATTCTGTCGGAACAATGGGTCAGCGAAAACGGCGTTGCCAATCTCAGCAAGGTCGAAGATGCCTTGTGGCACACGATTCCCGAAATCGAACATAAGGTCGGCACCGGCAGTTAAGATACCGACCTAGAAACCACAACTTGACCTCGTTTCTATCCTCTTTCCTTGTCTCTGTTTTCGCGGAGGGATCATGAGTTTCCGGCTGATCAAAGATATAGTGGCCATCAAGCTCGGTACACATGAGAAGCCAGCCCCTAAAGGACCGTTAGGATTGGGGCTTGGCCGCGCTGTGACCATCGACGAGGCGCCGTTCATCCTGATCTCCGGGGCCAGCGCGGTTTCCTACCCTGGCGAGCACTGTACAGTGATCGGTCATGGAACCGTGGCGGTGGGCGGCGTGACGGCTCATCGCTATTATGTGTCGGGCCCCGGCGGTGCCTTGGCCGGGATGCTCCAAGTGGTTCCCGATCAGGAGTGCCGTTACTTCCGACCGTTCGACGAGGTCTATCCCGCCAGCGCCGACGAATGGCGATTTTGGCTCGACCCTGCCGACGGCTATATTGGCTATCCCTGCTTTGACGCCAAAGGCACGCTCTATCAGCGGGTATGGAGTCCGGGGGAAACACGGGTCGCCCCGCTCAGTTTTGACGAAACCGTCGAGCAGGCTGATGGCAGTCGCGGCAAGGCCGAACACAATGCCATGCTCTACGCTCGCGCCATCACCGGCCCCGGCGGACAGGCCTGGGAGTATTTGTTGGTTTCAGCGGTCCAGAGCGCCGATGGCAATGCCTGGATTGACTTGATGCTGGGCATTGACCTGCTGCCGGCGGCAGTTACGGCATTTTAAGGCCCGCGAATCCAAAGAAAAAAGGGGGCGCCCTATGGGTGCTCCCCTTCACAGCCTCCATCATAAAGCACATCCAAAACAGGGGTCGATGATTGAAGGCGCGTCGCACCTATATCGCTCTTTGGCGCGGGCAGCGGACGAGACGAGCGTCGGCCCCCGTGGGTGCGAACCTGTTGGATCTGGCGATGAATAATCCTCGGCGATCAGTAGCCTTCCTTGATCAATTGCTAGGGTTTCAGCAAGCGTTGGACACGGCCTCGTCGGTCGAAGAAATTGCCGCGCTGGCCTGCCGAATGGTCGAGCGGATCGCACAAAACACCAAAGTTCGATTCTGCTTGCCCGGCCAGTCGCCAGCCACAACGGATCCGATGGCTGCCAACAGCCTTCACGAAACCTGCGACACTTGCCCTTTCGCCCAAAGCCTAACCGATCAAACCGTCACAAACACCCTGGAATGCCGAGCCGGCCTGGCCATTGGGCGCCGATCCGTTGCACTGCGGACCCATCGGCACCTCCACGGCTTTTTATTGATGACCGGCTCTCTGGCCTGGACACCAGGCGTAGAAATGGGCACCGTTGCGATCATTGCTCAGTCCACCGCCATGGCTCTGGAAAACCGAGCCTTGCAACAAAGATTAGAGACCAGCAACAATCATTTGCGCAATGTTAACCAGAATCATGATCACTGGAAGTCAAAGCATCAAACGAAGGCCGATTCCAAAGTTCCTTGGCCAGTCACTGATGGTCCGCATCTGTTGGTGCAAGCCTTAGAAGAAAGCCCTTCTTCGATCCTAATTACGACATCTGATGGCACAATTGATTACGTGAATCCTGGTTTTATCAAAACTACGGGCTATTCGTTTGACGAGATTCGAGGGAAAAACCCCCGTCTTTTGAAATCTGGGCTAACCCCTGCCGATGAATACCGCGCCATATGGGAAGTCATCGGTCATGGGGGAATCTGGCGTGGAGAGTTTCACAACCGCCGTCGCGATGGCTCGCTGTATTGGGTTGCCGCCTCAATTTCACCCGTCCGCGATCAAAATGGCGTCATTACCCATTATGTTGCGGTGGAAGAAGACATCACCGAATTAAAAGCACTTCAGGAACGACTAGGGCGAACCGAGGAACGATACCGGGGCGCCAGCGAAGCCAGCCGCGATGGTTTATTTATTTTGGACGCCATTCGCGATCCAACCGGATTGGTCGAGGATTTCCGATTTGCCGAGGTCAACGTCATCGGTTGCGGCATGGTCGGCAAATCTCGGGAAGATATTGTTGGTCGATTGTTAAGCGAGATTTTACCCTTCGCCCGCGCTAAAGGATTTCTCGAAAAATATCAAAGGGTCTTTCTCCACCGAGAGGTTCTCGATGAGCAATTCGAAGTCGAAGGCGCAAGCATCCTGCCGATCTGGATTCATCATACCGTGGTCCCCCTAGCCGACGGAATCGCGATCACGAGCCGCAATATCAGCGAATTAAAACGCTATGAGGCCGCACTGATGGCCGCGCGGGCCGGCGCCGAAGAAGCCAATGCTGCCAAATCAGTCTTTTTGGCCACCATGAGCCACGAATTACGAACCCCCCTAAACGCCATTCTTGGCTTTTCCGAGCTGATTCGAGATCAAACCTTCGGCCCGGTCGGAACCCAACGCTACGTCGATTATGCTGCCGACATTCACGCTAGCGGTCGGCATCTCCTCGACCTGATTACGGCGATCCTCGATCTTTCCAAAATCGAGGCCGGCAAGCTCGAGATTGAGTTAACCCCCGTAGATTTGGCACCATTGTTGCGGCAATGCGTCAGTGTGGTACGAACCCGCGCCGAAAAACATGGCCTATACCTAGTTGAAGATTTCGCCCAAACGCCCTTCGTGATTTGGGCCGACGCCCGAGCAATCCGCCAAATCATGCTCAACGTGCTGTCCAACGCTGTTAAATTTACACCAAGTGGCGGCACCATCACGATTCATTTGGCGATTGTGGATTCGGATTGGGTCGATCTCTCGATTTCGGATACTGGCATTGGGATTCCCGACGACCAGCTTGACCGGGTGATGAAGCCATTTGAACAACTCGACAATCGCTACACCCGAGGCGCTGGTGGCACGGGACTTGGGTTGGCATTGGTCAAAGCTTTAGCCGAATTGCACGGCGGCTCAGTGACTTTAATCAGTAAAGTTAACCAAGGAACCACCGTTATTATCCGCATCCCACGTCAAGGATCACGCCATACCGCCGCGATTCCCTGGTCTTTCAATTTGGGAGGCACCGGGTTATGATCTTAGCCATTCGTGGCACTTGCTTTCTACGGCCAGCACCGCGATGGGAGGCCCCATGCGTTTCGTCATTGCCACGCTGATCCTCTGGGGGCTTCTCACCGAATCGGTGGCAGCAGCCCCGCAATCCAACTGCCCATCCCGAGGACAAATCGTCGATTCACTGGCGGGGAGCAGCCTGATGAGCGACCCCTGGCTAGCCCTCTCTCTCGGTGGTTTCGTCGGACTCACCAGCGCCTATCTGGGAGTCCCAGCGGGGATTGTCGCTTCGGTTCTCGGGGGCGGCGCTGCCGCTCTCTCGGGATTCGGCGCCATCGAGGCCCTGGACTTGGCCTTACGCAGCAATCTGCCTGATATCGCTGACCGACTTGGACGCGACACCGACGATCTCTATGATCAAATGCGCTATAGCGAAGATATTATTTCAGCCAATTGGTTGGCAAAGGTGGTGGGGGGAACCCTGGGGAGTTTGTACGGCCTTACCACATCCCTGGAAATCGGCCCCTTGCACGGAGTGGGCGTCAGTGCCGCCATGGGCGCAACGGGGGGAATCGTCTTGGGTGATTTATGGCATCGATGGGCGCTTTGGCCATTTCACGACAACCTGTCGGACCACTGCCGCTCTTCCGCAAACAACATCCGCACTTGATCTTCCCCCTCCTGGGCTTCCGCATTCCAATCGCCAAATTCTGCTGCATAAGTCGTCACGGCCTTGCCAGCGCCCGCAACGGGTGATATAGAGTGGCTCCTGCGTCCGGTGGTCGGGCCGGCGCAGCGATGCGGGCGTAGCTCAATGGTAGAGCTCCAGTCTTCCAAACTGGTGACGAGGGTTCGATTCCCTTCGCCCGCTCCAGATTTTCGAGGTTCGCCGTGTGGACGCGGTCCGGTCGGCGATCGTGTTGGTGATCGAGTCGACTGACTAGGACACCGCAACGGGCACGGGAACGGAACGAAGAGTAATGGCAAAGGCAAAATTTGAGCGGAATAAGCCGCACTGTAACGTAGGGACCATCGGTCACGTTGACCATGGTAAGACGTCGTTGACGGCGGCCATCACCAAGGTGTTGGCGGAGACCGGCGGCGCGACCTACACGGCTTATGACCAGATTGACAAGGCGCCGGAAGAGAAGGCGCGCGGCATCACGATTTCCACGGCGCATGTGGAGTATCAGACGGCCCAACGTCACTATGCTCACGTCGATTGCCCCGGCCACGCTGACTATGTGAAGAACATGATCACGGGCGCGGCGCAGATGGACGGCGCGATTCTGGTGGTGTCGGCAGCGGACGGCCCAATGCCGCAGACCCGCGAACACATTCTTTTGGCCCGTCAGGTGGGCGTGCCGGCGATCGTGGTCTTCCTGAACAAGGTTGACATGGTTGACGACCCCGAATTGCTGGAATTGGTCGAGCTGGAAGTGCGGGAGCTGCTGACCTCGTATCAGTTCCCCGGTGACGACATTCCGATCATCAAGGGATCGGCGTTGTGCGCGCTGGAAGACAAGTCGCCGGAAATCGGTCGTGAAGCGGTTCTGGAGCTGATGAAGGCGGTGGACGCCTACATTCCGCAGCCGGAACGTCCGAAGGATCGTCCGTTCCTGATGCCGATTGAAGACGTGTTCTCGATCTCGGGCCGTGGCACCGTGGTGACCGGCCGCGTGGAGCGGGGCGTGGTGAAGGTTGGCGAAGAAGTGGAAATCGTCGGCCTGAAGGCCACCGTGAAGACCACGGTGACGGGCGTCGAAATGTTCCGCAAGCTGTTGGATCAAGGCGAGGCGGGCGACAACATCGGCGCACTGCTGCGCGGCACCAAGCGTGAAGATGTCGAGCGCGGTCAAGTGTTGGCAAAGCCGGGTTCGATCACGCCGCACACCGTGTTCAAAGCCGAGGCTTACATTCTGACCAAGGAAGAAGGTGGGCGTCACACCCCGTTCTTCAGCAACTACCGGCCTCAATTCTACTTCCGGACCACGGACGTCACCGGCCAGGTGGTGTTGCCCGAAGGCACCGAGATGGTGATGCCGGGAGACAAGATCGCGATGCAGATCGAGTTGATCGCGCCCATCGCCATGGATGACGGCCTGCGCTTCGCCATTCGCGAAGGCGGTCGCACCGTTGGCGCCGGCGTCGTCGCTCAGATCGTGAAGTAAGGCGAGTCGTTCTGTTCTTTGCCCGTCTGTGGTGTTTGATGCACCGCAGACGGGGATCGCCGGAAGCACCCAAAAGAACCGGGGTGATTTCGCAAAGTTGTGCTTGCTAACCGCCGTGACATCCGTTACAAGGGCAAACGCTTTTTCGGCACGGTCGGCACGGCGCACCGTGGCAGTGTCTTTTCGCATGACGGCTCTGATCACGGGGCGTTTGCGCAGAGAGGCCGTCACGAAAGGGCGGTGGGTGACACTAGGTCGGAAGGATGAGGGTCCGAAACGGGTCTTAGGAGTGTAGCTCAATTGGTAGAGCACCGGTCTCCAAAACCGGGGGCTGTGGGTTCGAGCCCCTCCACTCCTGCCATTTTCGGTTTCGAGTCCCGCTGGTCGCGTTCAATCCGGTGGGTTGGCGCGTCCTGAAAGGCTGTTCGGTGAATCACCGTTCCCTGCAACGCCGCCCCTGCAACGCTGAATGTAAAACAAGGCCATGAAGCAATCCCCCGTTGAATTCGCCCATGAAGTCCGCCGCGAGGTTGCGAAGGTAACGTGGCCATCACGCCAAGAGACCTTGGTCACCACGGCCATGGTGTTCGTCATGGTGATCCTGTCCGCTATTTTCTTTCTAGTGGTGGATCAGGTGATGTCGTTCGGTGTGCGTGAGTTTCTCGGCTTGGGGAGCTAACGCCGTGGCTGCGCGCTGGTATGTCGTTCACGTCTATTCGGGATTCGAAAAGAAGGTTGCCCAGGCGATCCGCGAAAAAGCGGCGCAAAAAGGGCTAGCCGACAAATTCGAAGATATTTTGGTGCCGACGGAAGAGGTGGTTGAGCTTCGCCGGGGCGCCAAGATCAACACCGAACGTAAGTTTTTCCCCGGCTATGTTCTGGTTCGGATGGAACTGTCGGATGATACTTGGCATTTGGTCAAGAATACGCCCAAAGTCACCGACTTTTTGGGGGGTGGCGGTCGGCCACAGCCGATCAGCCAACATGAGGCCGAGCGAATCATCCATCAGGTTCAAGAAGGCATAGAGCGGCCCAAGCCTTCCGTTGTATTCGAAGTTGGGGAGCAGGTGCGCGTCTGCGACGGTCCCTTTACTTCATTCAACGGTTCGGTCGAAGAGGTGGATGAGGAGAAATCCAGGCTCAAGGTCGCAGTGTCGATCTTTGGTCGTTCGACCCCGGTGGAGCTGGAATATAGTCAGGTTGAGAAGATTTAACGCCGTTGGCGGGGGCGACTTTCGAGTCGGCACCTGCTCTTCGCGTTAAGGCAGGCGCGGGAGGCCTTTCCCAAAAGTCCTAGGGAGGCCGGACCGCGCGCACCCGTGCCGCCATTGGGGCGGTGCTTGTTCGAGGTGTCAAGATGGCAAAGAAGATAACCGGCTACATCAAGTTACAGGTGCCGGCAGGTAAAGCGACCCCGTCGCCGCCGATCGGCCCGGCGCTCGGTCAGCGCGGTTTGAATATCATGGAATTCTGCAAGGCGTTCAACGCCCGGACCCAGGATTTGGAAAAGGGGATGCCGATCCCGGTGGTTATCACCGCCTTTTCCGACCGCTCGTTTACCTTTGTTACCAAAACGCCGCCGGCCAGCTATTTCCTGCGCCAGGCTGCCGGAATTGACAAGGGCTCGCAGACCCCCGGAAAAGGGTTCGTCGGTCAAGTGACGATGGACCAGATCCGCGAAATCGCCCAGAAAAAGATGAACGACCTCAACGCGCACGATGTCGAGGCGGCGTCGCGGATGCTCGCCGGTTCGGCGCGCTCGATGGGTTTGCAGGTGGTGGAGTAAGACCATGGCCAAGACCGGAAAGCGGCTGCGTAACGCCTATCAGGGGATCGATCGCAACCAATTCCTCGCGCTTGAGGAAGCGGTGCGTCAGATCAAGGCCAAGGCCAGCACCAAATTTGACGAGACCCTCGAAATTGCCATGAATCTGGGCATCGACCCACGCCACGCTGACCAAATGGTTCGCGGCATGGTGTTGCTGCCCAACGGAACCGGCAAGACCGTTCGGGTTGCCGTGTTTGCTCGGGCGGCGAAGGCCGATGAAGCTCGGGCGGCTGGCGCTGACGTGGTCGGTGCCGAAGACTTGGCTGAAAAAATTCAGGCCGGCCAAATCGACTTTGATCGCTGCATTGCCTCGCCAGACATGATGGCGGTGGTGGGCAAGCTGGGCAAAATCCTCGGGCCGCGCGGCCTGATGCCGAATCCCAAGCTTGGCACTGTGACCCCCAATGTCGGCGAAGCCGTTAAAGCGGCCAAGGGTGGCAACGTGGAGTTCCGCGCCGAAAAGGCCGGTATCGTCCATGCTGGCATCGGCAAGGTGAGCTTCACCGAAACGGCTCTGGTCGAGAATGTGCGGGCTTTCATCGCCGCCATCAATCGGGCCAAGCCGAGCGGCGCCAAAGGCACCTACATTGAGAAGATTTCTTTGAGTTCGACCATGGGACCGGGCATCAAGCTCGATCTTGGGACCATCGCCACAGCGGCGTAACGGGTCTGGTCAAAGCCAATCGCCGCTGTTCCGGGGCTGTTTAAAGCAGTCTCCGGAATTGGCGGCGCTAAGGACAGGGGCGCCTCGTTTCACGAAGTCTCCCCTGCCCGCCCTGTCCGAGACCGTGGGTGCCAAGTCGGCCTTTGGGCTGGTTGGGCTTAAAATCGAGATGCCCGCCGAGACGGGAGTTGCGACCGAAGACTGCCGATCCTCAGGATATCCTGCGGCTCGGTCAAGGGCGGTGAGAACTTCTGGGACAGGTTGAGCCGGGGCGAAACCGGAATCGGAATCGCCTCATGGTGCAACTGAAGGTACGGAGGCGATCCTTTGGATCGGACACAAAAGGAGAAGGCGATTGCCGCGTTAAATCAACGCGTGCAGGACGCGGCCTTGGTTGTGGTCACGCGCCATAACGGACTGACGGTCGCGGAAGTGACTGATCTGCGCCGGAAGATGCGCGCGGCGGGTGCCGGCTTCAATGTTACGAAGAACCGGCTTGCCCGTATCGCCCTCAAAGGCACCAGTTTCGAAACTCTGGACGGACTGTTCAAAGGTCCGACCGCGATCGCGTATTCGCGCGATCCGGTCTCGGCTGCTAAGGTAGCGACCGAGTATGCCAAGGCCAATGACAAGCTCACCATTGTGGGGGCAAGCCTTGGTACCCAGCGACTCGATGCTGACGGTGTGCAGGCGCTCGCCAAGCTGCCGTCTCTGGATGAACTGCGGGGCGGTCTGATCGGCATGATCAAGACCCCGGCGACCAGAATCGCGGGTGTGCTGCAAGCGCCAGGAGGCCAATTGGCTCGGGTGCTTTCGGCTTATGCCAAGAAAGACGAGACCACAGGCGAAGCGGCCTAGTGCAAAGACTCAATCCATCCCAAAAGTTTACGTTCTGGAGTTGACACATGTCTAAGTTAGAAAAGCTGGTTGAAGAGTTGTCGGCGTTGACCGTGATCGAGGCCGCCGAGCTGTCGAAGTTGCTTGAAGAGAAGTGGGGCGTTTCGGCAGCGGCTCCGGTTGCGGTTGCTGCGGCTCCGGTTGCGGCGGCGGCGGCTCCGGTTGAGGAGCAGACCGAGTTCACGGTCATTCTCGCCACCGTTGGCGACAAGAAGATCAACGTCATTAAGGAAGTGCGGGCGATCACGGGCCTGGGCTTGAAAGAAGCCAAGGATCTGGTTGAAGCCGCACCGAAGCCGGTCAAGGACGCCGTCTCGAAAGAAGACGCCGCCAAGATCAAGAAGCAACTTGAAGACGCTGGCGCGACCGTCGAAGTCAAGTAAGCTAAACTTGACGATCGCTAAGACACATACCGCAACGCCGGCCAACGGCGGATCCCAGGTGGTCCGTCGTCGGTCGGTGTTTGCGCCTTCTGCACGGGCGGCGGCGTCAGACGCGGGGTAGCGGCGTCGCCGGAGTCCGATCTGAGAAAGGTTCGGGGACATCCATGGCTAAATCCTTTACGGGACGGAAGCGTGTTCGGAAAAATTTCGGGCGCATCCCGGAAGTCACCCAGATGCCAAACCTCATCGAGGTGCAGCGGAGTTCCTATGATCATTTCCTCCAGATGGATGTGCTGCCGGAACGGCGAAGCAACGTCGGTTTGCAGGAGGTGTTTCGGTCGGTATTCCCAATCCGGGATTTCTCGGATCGCGCTGTGCTCGACTTTGTAAAGTACGAGCTAGAGCAACCGAAATACGATGTCGAAGAGTGCCAGCAGCGAGGGATGACCTTTGCCGCGCCGCTGAAGGTGACGCTGCGGTTGAGCGTTTTCGATATCGAAGAAGATACTGGCCTGAAGTCGATTCGAGATATCAAAGAGCAAGACGTCTATATGGGCGACATGCCCTTGATGACGGCCAATGGTACCTTCGTTATTAACGGCACCGAGCGCGTGATCGTGTCGCAGATGCACCGTTCGCCCGGTGTATTTTTCGACCACGATAAAGGCAAAACCCATTCTTCGGGTAAATATTTGTTCGCTGCGCGGGTCATTCCGTATCGTGGCTCGTGGCTGGACTTTGAATTCGATGCCAAGGACATGGTCTATGTCCGCATCGATCGTCGACGCAAGCTGCCTGCAACGACCCTTTTGTTTGCCCTAGACGGCGCCGAAACCGCGCGCCTGCGTGAAACGCGCCGGGAGCCCTTGCAACCTTACGAAGCGCAAGGCATGTCGAAGGAAGAAATTCTTTCGACTTTCTACGGCAGCATCACCTATGTCCGGGTGGCCAGCGGTTGGAAAACGCCGTTTGATGCGGAACGCTTAAAAAACGTCAAGCTTTCTTCAGACCTGATTGATGCCGCCACAGGTGCGGTTGCGGCAACAGCCGGAACCAAAGTCACGCCCCGATTGGCCCGCAAGCTTAAAGAGCAAGGCTTGGTTGACCAGTTGGTTTCAACCGAAGACCTGACCAGCCAGTATCTTGCTGCCGATTTGATCAATGTCAAAACCGGCGAAGTTTACTATGAAGCCGGCGAGGAACTGACGATCGCAGCCATCGAGAAACTCGAGAAGGCGGGGATTTCAGAAATTCCGGTTTTGGCCATCGATCACATCAATGTGGGCGCTTATATGCGCAACACGATGAATGCGGATCGGAATGCCAGCCGTGAAGATGCACTGATCGATATCTATCGCGTGATGCGGCCAGGCGAACCGCCAACTCTCGAATCCGCCGAGGCCCTTTTTCAAGGGCTCTTCTTTGATTCCGAGCGTTACGATCTGTCGGCGGTTGGCCGGGTCAAGATGAATGCCCGCTTAGGCTTCCAGACCGACGATCAGGTTCGAGTTCTGCGCAAGACCGATATTCTGGAAATTCTCAAGGTTCTGGTCAATCTGAAGGATGGCCGAGGGGAAATCGACGATATCGATCATCTGGGTAATCGTCGGGTGCGCTCAGTCGGTGAATTGATGGAAAATCAATACCGGGTCGGGCTTTTGCGGATGGAACGGGCCATCCGTGAACGCATGAGTTCGGTCGAAATTGACACCGTTATGCCCCATGACCTGATTAACGCCAAGCCGGCAGCGGCAGCGGTGCGGGAATTTTTTGGGTCTTCGCAGTTGTCCCAATTTATGGACCAAACCAACCCGCTTTCGGAAATCACCCACAAGCGCCGTCTTTCGGCTTTGGGGCCGGGGGGTCTGACCCGTGAGCGGGCGGGCTTCGAAGTTCGCGACGTTCACCCGACCCATTATGGCCGCATCTGCCCGATTGAGACCCCTGAAGGTCCGAATATCGGTCTGATCAACAGCTTGGCCACTTATGCGCGGGTTAATCAGTACGGTTTCATCGAAAGTCCGTATCGGAAGGTCCGCGACAATATTGTTACGGACGAGGTTGTTTACCTTTCGGCTATGGAGGAAGGTAAATTCACCGTTGCTCAGGCAAATGCCGAGTTAGATGATGACAACCGTTTCAAAGCTGACCTGATTAGCTGCCGACGCGGTGGCGAGTATTTGATGGTCAAGGCCGAGAGCATCGATCTGATTGACGTCTCGCCCAAACAGTTGGTGTCGGTGGCGGCAGCGTTGATTCCCTTCTTGGAAAATGACGACGCTAACCGGGCCTTGATGGGATCGAACATGCAGCGGCAGGCGGTGCCATTGCTGCAAGCTGACGCGCCGTTGGTCGGCACTGGAATGGAAGCGACGGTTGCTCGGGATTCGGGCGTTGCGATCGTTGCTAGCCGTTCTGGCATGATTGACCAAATCGACGCAACCCGCATCGTTATTCGGGCGACTGAAGACACCAATGCAGCGGCACCTGGCGTTGATATTTACAACCTGCTTAAGTTCCAACGCTCCAACCAAAACACCTGTATCACTCAACGGCCATTGGTTAAGGTCGGTGACGTGGTCAGGGCTGGAGACATCATCGCCGATGGTCCCAGCACGCAGTTTGGTGAACTGGCTCTGGGCCGGAATGTCCTTGTGGCCTTCATGCCCTGGAACGGTTACAACTTCGAAGATAGTATCCTCATCTCTGAACGGATTGTCCGAGACGACGTCTTCACCTCGATCCATATCGAGGAATTTGAAGTCATGGCTCGGGATACCAAGCTTGGTCAGGAAGAAATCACTCGCGATATTCCCAATGTTGGTGAAGAGGCGCTGAAGAATCTGGACGAAGCCGGTATTGTGTACATCGGCGCTGAAGTTAAGCCGGGCGATATTCTGGTCGGCAAGGTCACTCCAAAGGGCGAAAGCCCGATGACCCCCGAAGAAAAACTGCTCCGGGCGATCTTCGGCGAAAAAGCTTCGGATGTTCGGGACACCTCGCTACGCCTGCCTCCCGGTGTCGCCGGAACGGTGGTCGATGTTCGAGTGTTCTCGCGTCGAGGTGTCGATAAAGACGAGCGCGCGATGCAGATTGAGCGTGCGCAAATCGAGAAGCTGGCAAAGGATCGTGACGACGAAAAGGCGATTCTGGAACGCAGCTTCTATACTCGACTGAAAGAAATCCTTCTCGGCCAAGTCGCAGTCAGTGGACCTCGGGGTTTCCCCCTGCAGAACCGCCCCCTGACCGAAGCAGACCTCAAGCCCTACACCCATGGTCAATGGCGCCAAATCAGCGTTACCGGCGATCAGGTGATGGAAGACATTGAGGCGATGGGCCGGGCTTTTGACGAGTCCATCGACGCTCTCAAGGCTCGCTTTGAGAATAAGGTTGAAAAGCTCCAGCGTGGCGATGAGTTGCCGCCTGGCGTTATGAAGATGGTTAAGGTCTTCGTTGCCGTGAAGCGTAAGCTTCAGCCCGGCGATAAAATGGCCGGTCGCCATGGTAATAAGGGCGTGGTGTCCAAGATTATCCCGATTGAAGACATGCCATATCTGGAAGATGGTCGTCCGGTGGATTTGGTCCTAAATCCCCTGGGCGTGCCTTCCCGGATGAATGTCGGGCAGATTCTTGAAACACATCTGGGGTGGGCTTCGGCTGGTCTTGGGCGGCAGATCGGTGAGATGCTGGACAAGCTGCGCCATCGCTCGCGCAAGGACGCCTCGGCAGCAGCGCCAGGAGCCTTGGCCCTACGAGAGCATCTACGAACTGTCTATGGTGAACGGCAGTTCCAGGCTGATGTCGCCGATCTCAGCGACCCCGAGTTGATGGAATTGGCGAACAACCTACGAATCGGTGTTCCTTTCGCAACCCCCGTCTTCGACGGTGCGCGAGAGGAAGACATCTGCATCATGCTCGAAAAGGCCGGACTTGATCGTTCGGGACAGGTCACCCTGATCGATGGTCGAACCGGCGAAGCCTTTGACCGTAAGGTAACTGTTGGCTATATTTACATGCTGAAGCTTCATCACTTGGTTGATGATAAGATTCACGCTCGGTCGATTGGCCCTTACAGCTTGGTCACGCAGCAACCCTTGGGCGGCAAAGCCCAGTTTGGTGGCCAACGGTTCGGAGAAATGGAAGTGTGGGCACTTGAAGCTTATGGTGCCGCTTACACACTTCAGGAAATGCTCACGGTCAAGTCCGACGACGTGTCGGGTCGGACCAAAGTCTACGAGGCGATTGTTCGTGGCGATGATAACTTCGAAGCCGGCATTCCCGAGTCCTTCAACGTCCTGGTCAAGGAACTGCGGTCGCTCGGTCTCAATGTCGAATTGAACCAGCGCACACTTTAAGACGGAACCGAATCCCCTCCCCACCAAATCGGGGGCGGGGATTCGGGAGTACGTAGCGGTCGAGTGATCGAGGCAGGAGAGAACGTATGAACGAGTTGATGAATGTATTCGGTCAAGTCCCTGGGCCGCAGAGCTTCGATCAAATTCGCATCTCCATCGCCAGCCCGGAACGGATCCGGTCCTGGTCGTTCGGCGAGATCAAGAAGCCGGAAACCATCAACTACCGGACTTTCAAGCCTGAGCGGGACGGCCTATTCTGCGCTCGCATCTTCGGGCCGATCAAGGACTATGAATGCTTGTGCGGTAAGTACAAGCGGATGAAATATCGCGGTATTATCTGCGAAAAGTGCGGCGTTGAAGTCACGCTGTCTAAGGTACGACGCGAGCGGATGGGCCATATCGAATTGGCTTCACCAGTCGCCCATATTTGGTTCCTCAAGTCCTTACCAAGCCGGATCGGGTTATTGCTCGACATGACTTTGAAGGATTTGGAACGGATTCTCTATTTCGAAAGCTATGTGGTGATCGAGCCGGGCTTAACCCCGCTTAAAGAGCACCAGCTTTTGTCAGAAGAAGAGTTTGTCGTCGCCCAAGACGAATATGGCGAAGAGAGCTTTAATGCGGCTATCGGGGCTGAAGCCCTTCGCGTGATGCTCTCAGCCCTGGACATGGAACAGGAAAAGCTGACGTGTCGAGAAGAATTGCGAGATACCAATTCTGAGGCCAAGCGCAAAAAGTTGGTCAAGCGCCTCAAATTAATTGAGGCTTTTCTTGAAAGCCAATCGCGCCCAGAATGGATGATCCTTGAAGTCATCCCGGTTATTCCGCCTGAACTGCGCCCTCTGGTTCCTCTTGATGGCGGTCGTTTTGCGACGTCTGACCTCAACGATCTGTATCGCCGCGTCATTAACCGCAACAATCGGTTAAAGCGGCTGATCGAACTCAAAGCGCCCGACATTATCGTGCGCAATGAAAAGCGCATGCTTCAGGAAGCGGTCGATGCGCTGTTCGACAACGGACGACGGGGACGGGTGATCACTGGGGCCAATAAACGGCCCCTGAAGTCGCTGTCGGACATGCTGAAGGGGAAGCAAGGCCGGTTCCGTCAAAATTTGTTGGGCAAGCGCGTTGATTATTCCGGTCGTTCGGTCATCGTGGTTGGCCCGGAATTGAAGCTTCACCAGTGCGGTTTGCCGAAAAAGATGGCGCTGGAGCTATTCAAGCCCTTCATCTACGCTAAACTTGAACTTTATGGCATGGCTTCGACCATCAAAGCCGCTAAAAGAATGGTCGAAAAAGAGCGGCCAGAGGTTTGGGATATTCTGGAAGAGGTGATTCGCGAGCATCCGGTTCTACTGAACCGCGCACCGACGCTTCATCGACTGGGGATTCAAGCCTTCGAGCCGGTTCTGATCGAAGGCAAGGCGATTCAGCTGCATCCGTTGGTTTGCACGGCCTTCAACGCCGACTTCGACGGCGACCAGATGGCGGTCCATGTGCCGCTGTCCTTGGAAGCCCAGCTCGAGGCGCGGGTGTTGATGATGTCCACCAACAACATCCTGTCTCCCGCCAACGGCAAACCGATCATCGTCCCGTCTCAAGACATCGTGCTTGGCTTGTACTACATCACCATGGAACGCGCGGGCGAACCGGGTGAAGGCATGGTGTTTGTCAATATCGGCGAAATCCAGCAAGCCTTGGATGCCAAAGCGGTTAGCCTGCACGCTAAAGTTCAAACCCGCTATCACACGGTAGATGCGGCAGGAAAACCGATTACAGTTCGGATGGCCACAACGCCCGGACGGATGATGCTGTCCGAGATTCTGCCCCGGCATCCGGCGGTGCCGTTCGATATGATCAATCGGGTGTTGACCAAAAAGGACATCACCAACGTCATTGATACGGTCTATCGCCATTGCGGTCAGAAAGAGACGGTGATTTTCGCGGATCGGCTGATGAAGTTGGGCTTTGCTCAAGCCTGCAAGGCCGGTATTTCGTTCGGCAAAGACGATCTGGTGATTCCGCCGGCCAAGGGCGTTTTGGTCCGTGAGGCTCAAGATCGGGTTAAAGAGTATGAGCAGCAGTACCAAGATGGTCTGATCACCCAAGGCGAAAAATACAATAAAGTGGTCGACGTTTGGTCAGAATGCACCGAAAAAGTAGCCGTGGAGATGATGAAGGGAATCTCCGATACTACGAAGTCGGGTCGCTACGTCAACGCTGTATACATGATGGCTCATTCCGGCGCCCGTGGTTCGGCGGCGCAGATTAAACAGCTTGCCGGTATGCGTGGCCTGATGGCCAAGCCGTCCGGTGAAATCATCGAGACTCCGATCATCTCGAACTTCAAGGAAGGTCTGACCGTGTTGGAGTATTTCAACTCCACCCACGGCGCGCGGAAAGGTCTTGCCGACACCGCACTCAAGACCGCGAATTCTGGTTACCTCACCCGTCGTTTGGTGGACGTGGCGCAAGACGCGATTATTGTCGAGGTTGATTGCGGTACCAAGCGGGGGATCACCGTTAAGGCCGTAATTGATGGCGGCGAAGTAATCTCACCATTGGCCGACCGAGTATTGGGTCGGTCTGCGGCGGTGGACATCACCGATCGCCTGACCAATGAAGTGATCATCGCCGCCGGACAACTGATCGACGAAGCCGGAGTCGAGATCATTGAAAAAGCCGGAATCGATTCGGTCTTGATCCGCTCGGTTCTGACCTGCGAAACTAAAGATGGCATTTGCGCCGCCTGCTATGGTCGAGACTTGGCGCGGGGAACCACCGTCAATATCGGCGAAGCGGTTGGCGTGATTGCCGCACAGTCGATTGGCGAACCTGGCACCCAGTTGACCATGCGGACCTTCCACATCGGCGGTGCCGCCCAGCGTGGTGCCGAGCAAAGCCAAGTCGAAGCGTCGCTTGATGCCAATGTGCGCATCAACAACCGCAATGTGGTGATGAATAGCAGCAACGTCCCGGTGGTGATGGGCCGAAACTGCGAAATCGTGCTGCTCGACGATGCCGGACGGGAACGCGCTCGCCACCGCGTGCCTTACGGTGCCAAATTGCTGGCCGACGAAGGTCAAGCGGTGACGCGGGGCCAACGTTTGGCCGAATGGGATCCCTACACCCTGCCGATCATCACCGAGCGGGAAGGAACGGCGCACTATATCGACTTGGTTGAAGGCATTTCGGTGCGTGAAGTGGTGGACGAAGCCACCGGCATTTCTTCTAAAGTCGTGGTTGACTGGCGCCAGCAACCGCGTGGCGCCGACCTTAAGCCTCGGATTACCTTACTGGATCCATCTGGTAACGTCATCAAGCTGCCGAATGGCCTGGAAGCGCGCTACTTCATGTCGGTTGACGCGATCTTGTCGGTTGAGAACAACGCTCACGTCAAGGCTGGCGATACGTTAGCTCGTATTCCGCGCGAATCGTCCAAAACCCGCGATATCACAGGCGGTCTGCCTCGGGTGGCGGAACTCTTTGAAGCCCGGCGACCGAAAGATTTTGCGATCATTTCGGAGCTGGATGGACGGGTCGAATTCGGTAAGGACTACAAGACCAAGCGTCGGATTGTTGTCCGCAACGATGAAACCGGCGATGAGCGGGAGTATTTGATCCCCAAAGGCAAGCATATTAGCGTGCAAGAGGGTGATTATGTGGTCCGTGGCGATCTGCTGATGGATGGCAATCCGGTGCCTCATGACATCCTGGCCGTGATGGGTGTCGAAGCTCTGGCCAACTACCTGATTAATGAAATCCAAGAGGTCTATCGTCTCCAAGGCGTCAAGATCAACGACAAGCATATCGAGGTCATCGTTCGCCAGATGTTGCAGAAGGTCGAGATCGATGACGGCGGCGAGACGACCTTCCTGGTCGGCGAACAGGTGGATCGTGACGAGTTCGATGAGGAGAACCACAAGTCGGCACGGGAAAATCTGAAGCTGGCCACTGCGAAGCCGGTTCTTCAGGGCATCACCAAAGCCAGCCTTCAAACCCGTTCCTTCATCTCGGCAGCGTCGTTCCAGGAAACCACCCGCGTCCTGACCGAAGCCGCCGTCTCGGGCCGAATCGACAGCCTCGAGGGCCTCAAGGAAAATGTCATTGTTGGCCGCCTGATCCCAGCGGGCACCGGGTCGGTAGTTAATCGCTTGAAACTGGTGGCGGCAGAGCGCGACCGGGTGGCGATGCTGCCTCAGCCGGCCCATCCAGCCCTTGGGTCTGAGGATGAAAGTTCGGCTGCCTGATAACAGCGCAAAGCCGTTCTATATCGTCGAGTCCCATTGACGGGAGCGCGGGTAACGGCCCGCGCTCCCGAAGTTTTTGGGGGCTCTCTCCCATGGGCGCTAGGATGGCGGTATTTTCTCTGGCTTTCGCCCGGACAAGCGCATGGAGACAAGCAAGCACCGTCGCAAACCAGGCTCGGCGCACAACAACGCGAGAAGCTGATGCCCCCCGCTTGCCTTTATCTTTCGATGATCTGAAGCAGGTCACCAGCAAAAGATAGACATCCACAGACCAACGGCCCTCCGAAACCACAACCGGCATCCAGAGTCGTTGTATAGTCTGCGATCGTCAATCCGCCGTGAGTGGGGTCATACCCTCGAACGACTCGGGCAAAGCCGCCATACCGCCGATTAATCCGGGTAAAAGACTCGGCCCCCCACCAAAAGGCGTCCCCTTGGGCCTCAAAGGCGCGACCGGCATCCAAGCCGCCGCTCACCAGCAGCACCCCGCCGGTTCCATCTGTCGCCCCACCTGACACATCCAAGGCTGCCTTAGGTTCGCCGGTATAAGCGGCCCGGCGCAACCCGCTGAACAACGCTTCATGACCGGGGGCGAAACGAATTGCTTCTCGTAGGGCATTATTAAATCGCGTAATGGTCCTGACCCCATCGCGCGCTGCCGCTATTGCCTTTTCAGCGGTGGTTCCGTAGGCTTCCAACGTCGAGCCGATGCCTTGGCTCAACATCCAGGCCATGATTTCGCGGGGATTGGGGGCCAGTTGCAGTTGCAGCAGCTTGTGCCACATCTCCTCCTGGCCGCCCCGTAAATAAACGATATCGGAGGCCAACACACCCGATACGGCCAGCAGAGCTCGGCGAAACAGCAACAGCTCCTCAATGGTCGCGGCAACCGCTACGCCACGACCAATGAGATTGCCGAGATAAACCAAACGATCCCCCGGTCGAAATCTCTGACCAAGGTCGTCATGCAACGCCCCTAACCGATCAACCTCGGCATGAATAGCCGCCACTGCCCAAATTCTGCGTGGGCGATGGAGATCGACAAAGCGCTGACCATCCACCATGAGCTACACGACCAGCCTTGCAGCTTGCGCTCGCATCATCCGAATCCACTAACCGTAACACTCAACCATCAGATATGGCACAACGACACCATGCCGCGCTTTAAGCCCTCTAACGCCGGCTTATGCAGCCTTGGTTAGAACCTGTTCCAGCCGCTCGGTGGCCTTTAACTCGTCGATCTTTTCAACGGCGGCCAGCTCGCGCGCCAACCGCTCCAGCGCCGCTTGGTAAATCTGCCGCTCGCTATAAGATTGATCGCACTGATCCCCACCCCGATACAGATCCCGTACCACTTCAGCAATCGAGACCGGGTCTCCCGAGTTGATCTTGGCTTCGTATTCCTGCGCCCGCCGACTCCACATGGTCCGGCGCACCCGTGAACGCCCCTGAAGGGTCTCTAGCGCAACCTTGATTCGATCCTTGGAGCTGAGGCGACGCAGCCCCGAGTTCTTCGCCTTAGCTACCGGCACCTTAAGCGTCATGCGTTCTTTTTCGAAAGTGATCGCATACAACGTCACTTCTTGCCCAGCAATATGATGCGTTTCCACACCTTCAACGCGACCGACACCGTGGGCCGGATAGACCACGAAATCTCCGGCCAGGAACTCTAGCTTTTGCGACATTCTGGTTGGCTCTCACTGTGTGCGTTGGGCAACGCGGTTTACCACGTCCCCATAACCGGGGATCCGGCCAGTCGGCGGTTCCGGCCATAACCGGGCTATCGTCGACAGGCTGCGGCCTGTTGCAGCCATGGCTTACACCTTCCCTACGACCGGCGATCCGGAACGCTGGGGCACCCCTTCGCCAGGGCAACCGCTTCCGCCTCTATGTATAGCGGATATGTCGCGAAAGTTACATACTCTTGAGCCACCACGGCGCTATACCGCGCACACACAGACAGGGTAGCTGTTATGCTTGGTACGCATAACAGCACGTCTCCTGCCCTGCGCCATCATTCCAACGACGCCTGGTTGCCATCACGCGCCCGGCTTGTCCGAGAAGAACTTTGCGAACTTATCGTCCACAGCTTTAAAGTCATCGGCGTCGGCAGGAGCTTCTTTCTTCTTAGTAATATTGGGCCACATTGCGGAATACTGCCGATTCAGTTCGAGCCACTTTTCTGCGGAGGGCTCGGTATCCGGGGTAATGGCTTCCGCCGGACATTCCGCCTCACACACGCCGCAATCGATGCACTCGTCAGGATTGATGACGAGCATATTTTCGCCTTCGTAGAAGCAATCGACAGGGCAAACTTCAACGCAATCGGTGTATTTGCACTTGATGCATGCTTCGGTAACAACGTAGGGCATTCCCCTCTCCCACACTCTGCTTTGCGGCACCACCAACGGAGGCCCCTCATCGGCGCCTTCCGTACCACGCTACCGCCCCTCCGACAACCCTTCCGTCCGGCACCACGAAACGCAGACCCGTCGAGGCAAGCCCCTTATGGCGATTGACCGCCGATCATGATCCCGGCCAGAACCAACCAACCAAACCAACGATTGGACTTAAAGCGCAGCAGGCAGTCACCGGGATCGTCAGGATTCCACGACCACAATTGCCAAATCAATTGTACTGCCGCAAGTCCCAACCCGATAAAGCATAATGGGTTTAATCCGGCGGCGGCCTGGGCTAGACCTAAACCGATAATCGTCACGACGTAGAACCCGGCAATCCATGGCCGACTGTTCCGCCCCAAGCGCAGCGCAGTCGATTTCACGCCGATGCGGGCATCATCTTCCTTGTCTTGATGGGCATAAATGGTGTCATAACCCAAAGTCCAGGCAATGCCCGCCAAGTAAAGCCAAAGTGATGGCATCGCCAAGTCGTTCGTGACGGCAGCCCACCCCATCAAGGCGCCCCAATTGAAGGTCAACCCCAAAAAAGCCTGGGGCCACCAGGTAATCCGCTTCATGAGTGGATAGGTAAAGACCAACAGCAGCGACGCAACGCCAAGGCCGATTGCCATCCAGGGCAATTGCAACAGGACAATCAACCCTAACAGCAGCAACCCCACAATAAAAACCAGGGCTTGCCGAACGGTGATGGCACCACTTGGAATAGGGCGCCCACGCGTTCGTTCAACCTGAGCATCCAAATCACGATCTAGAATATCATTGACCGCACATCCGACCGCCCGCATCACCACGGCTCCTACAGCGAACATCCCGAACAGCGCCAGCTCGTGCAGGTCGGGCCATCGGGGATAGGCCAGCGCGAGGCTCCACCAGCAGGGAAACAGCAACAGCCACGTCCCAATTGGACGATCCAGGCGGGCCAAACGGAGATACGGGCGTAGCCTCGCCGGAACCCGGCGATCGATCCAGTCGTCTCGACCGATATCCGTGTGGCCAATGTTCGCATCACCGATTTCTATTGAGGCGGTCGGTTTGTCGAATTCGCACATCGCTCCCATATTCCTTAAAGCGGGTACACGCCGTCCCCGGTAGCCACGAATTAAAGAGCCTGCCCCAATGCCGAATGCCCGCTGCAACGACCCGAGCCCAAGCATGATAAGCGCATTCCAACACCCCTGTAAAACGGGCGATCGGAATTGCGGTGAGCAGAATCCTGGTGTGACTTCCTGAAAAGGGGTTAGGCTACGGAAACGGTGGAACTGGAGAAAGAAGGGGACGGATTCGTGATCGGGCCAACAGCGTATTTCCACCGCACCTATGACGAGACGATGGGGCTTCTGATTGAGGCTCGCAATTACGCCATTTATCACGACTCAATCGATTCTCGAACACTCTCACCCCAGACCCGACTTCAGGTGAGCTATGAGTCCCTACGCGTCACCAGCCGCCTGACGCAGGTCATGGCGTGGCTGCTGGCCCAAAAGGCCGTGCACGCGGGGGAATTAACCCTGGAACAGGTGGCTAGTGAGGAGTATGCGCTTTCGGGCGGCACGGTCTGCACCGATCCTTCGGGACCGGAAAACGAGGCCCTTCCGAACGGCCTTCGGAGCCTCCTCGACCGCAGCCTACGCCTCTACGTCCGAGTCGCACGACTAGACCAACAGGTCCGCCGTTACAACCTGGAACATACAGAGATGCAAAGGGAGGGAGCAGCCCCGTAGGTGCGAGTGTCAGTCTTTACAGGCTCTGTGAGCGTCCCGGAAGCGCAATCTCTCCCCCGCTTTAAAAGAAAGAGTGGGCAACGCGCTTGTGATCCAGGAACATTCTCTCGCCTCCGGGGCGACTCCTTACCCCCGCGCCGACTCGGCAACGGTTGCCGTTGCCGCTTCTAGTCTCTTCAGTTCATCCTGAGCCGCCGTCAACAGGGCTGTAAACTGTTCGCGATCGCCACTGACTTGGGCCGCAAAAGCCTGAAGCTCTCCGATAGCAACCGTCAATTCCGCCTGACGCTTACCCACGGCCCGCAACTCAAGCAGCTTGGCCTTTTCGGCATCCGTGAACAACAGCGGGCGACCGATGATCCCCAGCGCCATCAAAAGCACCACCAGAACCATGACCCCATTGAGCCCCAACAACCCCAGCACCAACAGGCGCCCCTGGCCGCTCCGGTGATCGATCTTGCTGGTTCGCAACTGCACGGCATCAAGCTGGGCCTGCATGGCCGCAAGCTGGGCCTTAAGGCTGGCGACTCCGCCAGTCACGTCGGCCAGCGTCACCGGAGGAGGAGCCGACTTCCCCGGAGCCACACCCTCCGGCGCAGCGCCGCCACCCCACAACGACGACACGCCTTGAACCACACTGTCGAAAAAGCCGACATGCCGGGATTGAGAAGCCGGGGCGGCTGACTGAGCCAAGGTCGGGGCGGACTGGCAACCACAGAAAACAAACAGCGTCGTCAATCCGACCAGCAGCAATCGAGTCATAGACAAAGCCCCCTTTTTTCCAGACGCCCGCAACCTCAGCCAATCGACTAGCGCTTCAACCCGAAGTTGGCGAACCGCTTGTTGAACTTGGCAATCTGGCCGCCGGTATCCAGCAGCTTTTGCACGCCGGTCCACGCTGGGTGAGACTTGGGGTCGATATCCAAGCGCAGCGTGTCCCCGGCCTTGCCCCAGGTGCTGCGAGTCTTGAACGCCGAGCCGTCGGTCATCACGACGTTGATCTCGTGATAATCCGGATGAATGTCGCTCTTCATGTCTGACGATCCCTACAAAACGGTGGGGCCTTATAACCGCTGTGAAGGGATGGCGCAACAGCTTCGATAGAAAAGGCGCACACCACCCCGGTCCCCCGGCCCCGCTCTTTTACGCAGCGCCAACGGTGGTGGATGGTGATGGGCGGCCACGGCAGTCCGAAAGCCGTTTTTAATCAACTCACGGGTCGTCGATTGACGATCTTCGGGGCTGTCGGTGGCCCGACCGGCTTTGCCACAGTCGGCTTTGCTGGCGCCCCAGCGCCTGGACGGGGCGGAACCGTCTGCGGCCTGGGGTTGGCCTGCCCTTTTTGGGACTCGCCGGACTCTCCGAACAGCCAACGTCGAATCTGCCCTGGCACGCCACCCGAATCATTCCCGGATCGAACCGAGACACCAGCCCCACCAACCCCAGCAGCCCGCAACAGGCGCTCGCACTCTTCCTTATGATGATCCAAAAGAGCCTGGCGTTCGACGGCGTGATGTCCGATCAGCCGTGACACCTCGGCTCGCGCCACATCAACCTGCTCGCGCAGGTCGCCCACCCGGTTGCGAAGCTCATCAATGGTGGCATCGGCAGCCGCCAGATTGGCCACCCCCTGGTCATGATCGCGCTCGGCAACGGCCCGCTCCCGCGCAATTTCCTGCTCAAGGCGCAGCAGCTCGGCCCGCAGATGTTCGGCGCTCTGATCGCCGATCCGTTCGCGCAGCTCGCCGATGGTGATATTCGCGGCGGTGAGAGCGGCCGTTAACTGGTCCTTTTCCCGAACCGCCGCTGCCTGCTCCTGCACGCGCTCCTGTTCGACTCGTGCCAATTCAACATGCGCCGCTTCCAACCGCCGATCTCGTTCGGCGAGCGCCGCCAACAGCCCTTCGACGGAAGGCAGAGTCTCATCCCCAACGGGCTTCGACTCGCCGCCCTCCTCGACGACAGGAGCAAAAGCGGCTACCGCCGGAGCCGCAGACGTCACCGGAACGGAGACGGCCACAACAGCCGCAGCGGCGGGCTCCAACCGCTCCAGCGGATCAGGGTGGTGATCACTGGCCGGAACCGCCTCTCCCTTGGCGGCCAGCCTCGACTTACGGACCACGGCGTCCAGACCGATGGAAGGCCGTTTGCTCATCGACTTCCCCCCTGCTTGTTCAGACGCGCGGCCAGAATCTCCCACAAACCAGCAATCTCGGTGGCAGCCTTACCGTTAGGGTCCATTTCGCCGGCAGTGCGCCCATCAATCATGGCGGTCGGGAAATCGACACGATCAAAAATCGTGGCGGCCACTCGGCCATGCAGCGCCAGCGCCGACAAGGTCTGTTGGATTAGGCGCGTGGCCGGCTTGGCGGCGTTGATCACGAAAAAGAACGGCTGATTGCCCGACCGTTCCAACATATCCAGCGTCGCCCCCACCGAAGCCAAATCGATCGGCGATGGTCGGGTTGGGACCACCACAAGATCGGCAAGGGCCAACACCGACGAAATGGTCGCGGTGATGGCTGGCGGGGTATCGATCACCACCAGCCGAAAGCCATCGGCTTCCAGGTCGCGCAGCGTGTGCTCCAACTCGGCGATGGTGGTCCGCGCCATCGCCGGATGCTCGGCCTTGCGCAGATTCCAGGTGAGCGCCAACGACCCTTGAGGGTCCACATCGACCATCACCACTGGCCCGGCACCAGCCTCGTGGGCAGCAACCGCCAGATGAAGCGCCAGCGTCGTCTTCCCGACGCCCCCTTTTTGAGATGCCAGTACCAGTTTTCGCATGGTCCTGTCTTCGCTTCTAAAGCCAGATGTTAACCTAGCGTGCCCGCCACGTCGCCGCAATCGGAACCTCGTCAGCGTGCGACAATAGCGAATGAAGCCAAGGGCGCGGACGCCGCCCAACTAGCCGGCCTCAAACACCCGCTCGGGCGGAAAATACGCCCGAACCGTGGTCCCACAACCAAGGGCGCTGTCGATCTCCAAAGAACCGCCGTGCTTCTCCACCAGCGATTTGGTCAAGGACAAGCCCAAGCCAGCCCCTTCAAAGGGACGGGCCAGCGTACTGTCAATCTGGGAAAACCGATCAAAAGCCCTTGGAATATCCTCGGGCGCCATCCCAATTCCGGTATCCTCGACCGCCAAGCACAGCCCGCCGGCCTCAGCCCGCGTCACCGACACCGTGACGCGTCCACCCGCCGGAGTAAATTTAATGGCGTTTGAAATCAGGTTGCGTAAAATTTGTTTGATCATCCGGCGATCGGCCATCAGTCCCAGTTCGGTTTCCGAAGGCGATGCTTTCAAAGTCAGACCCGCAGCCTCGGCGGCAGATTCAAATTGGCGCAACCGCTCCCCGACCAGATCGGCAAGGTCAACGGACTCTTCATCCAATGGCATTTGGCCGCCGTCGATCTTAGCAATATCCAAAATATCGGAAATAATCGATTGCAGATGCCGACCCGAGCGATGGATTACTTGAGCGAATTCCCGATATTTTGGTGTTCCCAGAGGACCGCATAGCTCTTCAGCCATCATCTCGGAAAATCCGATGACCGCATTCAAAGGCGTGTTCAGTTCATGAGACATATTCGCCAAAAATTCAGTCTTGGCCCGATCAGCAATGGCCGCATGCCGCAAAGCCTCCCGCAATTCATGCTCGGCGCGCTTGCGGTCGGTAATGTCGTGGACCACGCCATGAATCCGCATGGCCCCATCGTGATCGTCCCGGATTGGTTCGCATTGAAGATTGACAGTGCGGATGGTCCCATCTTCCAGAAGAATACGATGATCAAGATGAATCGGACTACCCTCGGCGATCAACATTTGCCTCTGATTTTGAAGTTCGATTCGATCATCAGGATGTACAAAGCGCAAATAGTCAGAAAAACCGGCGGCAAAGACCCCAGGTTCTCGTCTAAAAATACGGTAGACTTCGTCCGACCATAAAATTTGGTTTGCCTGTAAATCTTCTTCCCAATTGCCTAGATGAGCAATTCCTTGCGCTTCAGCCAAACGCCGCTCACTTTGCCGTAATTTATCCTCGGCGCGCCGACGTTCGGTCACATCCTGTCCAGACCCCAGGGTTCCAGCCACTCGTCCTTCAGCGGTCATAACCAGCGCATTGTGCCACGCGATGACCCGCACATCGCCCCGGCTCGTGATCACTTCATTTTCGAAATACTCCACCATCTCAACCGCACCTTGCACCACCTGGCTATGGGCGGCACGCACCACCTCGCGAATGGGATCCGGGACCACCCTCTGAAACCAGTCGTGCCCAAGCAATTCCTCTTCCCGGTAACCGAGAACTAAACAGCCACGAGGATTAACCCGTCGAACACGGCCATTAAGGTCCAGCTCAACAATAATGCTTTCCGAAATCGCCAAATATGTTTCGGCCCGCTCTTTCTCTCGCAGCAAAGCTAGAGCTGCTTTCCGGCGCTCTGTAATATTTTGATGTGAAATAACAATTCTAACTGGACCAATACTAGTAAAACGAGTTATCCGACCGACATACCACTCCTGCCCTTGGCTGGTCATGCAAGGATATTCTTGGGTATATTCCAGACGCTCACCCGCCATAACCGCCCGAATACCGGCAGCGAATGCAGCGGCACCGTTGACTTCACGGCCATTGGCAGCATCACAGATCGCCAGATAATTGACGCCAACCCCTATTTTGGCTGCGGGAGCACCATGACTTTCGGCGGCCTCGTACCAAGCGCGATTGGCGACGATGAGAGTCCCGGTTTCATCCAAAACACACAATTGTGCGCTCAAAGCATCAATGGTCGAGAGGGCGATCCTCTCGCTTTCCCGGTTCGCGGCCTCGGCCTGTTCCCGCCGCCTCAACGCTTCCCTCAACCGCTGGGTCATCAGAGCGATCAGGGCAGCAAACACCACAACCGCCACACCGTAAAGAATGGCGCCCTGGGACCAGTCACCCAACAGTTCAGCCTTGTCCAAGGCCACCGTCATCACCAGCGGACCCGGATCAAACACCTCATCGGCCACGATGCGGACCCGTCCGTCATTTCGAAAACGCCCGATTTGAATGTTCGAGCGCTGGCCGCTATCCCGCATTGCCTTGAACATCGGCACCAACGCCAACGACAGGCCAAGCTCCCGTTTGTCGATGGGGCTGCGGACCAAAATCCGACCATCGTACAGTAACAACGAAACCACGCCGTAGTGACCAGTATCGATCGACTCGTACAATGTTCGAAGATAATCGGTGTCGAGAACGCCCAAAACCACTCCGGCAAAGGCTCCCTCTGCGGTCTGGAGTCGACGAGTCACCGTAAATAATTGACGACCAGTCACCTTCCCCCAAATAGGGGGACCAATAAAAAGACCGCCATCGGGATGATCACGATGGAATTGAAAATACTCTCGATCTGCCACATTAAATTTTACAGCCGGATAAATTCTTGATAACTGAATTGGATTGCCGTTAGCATCAAAAATATCAATTTCACGCAAAAATCTAACCTGATCAGTAATGTCAATTAATAGCTGGTGTAAGTCCTGATTATCCTGATTTATGGCCAGTGGACGGGTCTTGGCCACCTGCAAAACATGCAACAACGCCTGATCAATGGTTCCGATTGCGGCCTGCGTCTGAGCCGCCAACGTCCGCGCCAGATTACGGGCATTGTGTTCGGCGCTTTGGACGGCGGCCCGATAATCGGATACCAGATCGACCACTGAAACCAAGAGCAAAGCCAGGGTCAAGACCAGACTACCCAGGGTAACGGCCCGCCCTAACCGTCTTTTCGGGAGAGTGTCTGACGTCTCGTATCCTCGCCGACAACGGCCATCCGGCCCAGGCCCATCACCCGCCATCGCCCCGTCCCGTCGGTTAACCGAATCTTCACGGAGTCATCATGCAACGTGGACACAATCGGCGCCACCCATAAAGCGAACAGCTTCAGGCTGAATCATAGATTTGCCTTTACGAGCGCGGGGGGTTGCGTTGATGGTAATTTTTTAGGAAATTCTGGAATGTATCAACCTCAGCAACCCTTGATTTGATCGAAGCCAGATCAATCAAGCCGCCGGCCTGTTCAGGACGGGTCAACACGGCAAAAGCATCGGAATCTGCGGATTTGGTCATGGCAGAGCCAAAAGCCGCTCGCAGAGCCTCCAGGCGCTTACTGTCACCGGACAAAGCCAAAGCAATGGCCCGATTGAGCACCAATTGACTGGTGGTTTTATCAATAGTGCTGTCCGACGCGGGGGGCGGCCCAATGACCATATCCAGCGCCGCCGCAGCGTCATCCCAACGCTGATCATGCCAAGCCAAATCGACGCGCAGCATGTTGGCAGGGCGGCTGGCGTCACCTTCTAACAGTTTTAAGGCCTCAGCACTGCGGCGCAACCCTGACAAGGCACGGGCGCGCAGTAACCGGCGATCTTCAAATAGGTCTGGTGGCAAAGGATCAAATTCGCTGGCTTCAAGCGCCTTCAACGCCAGATCGGGCTTACTGTCCAGCAAGCGAATCGAGGCCAAGCGGGTTCCAACCTTGGTCCGCTCCAGATCGGTCAGGCGGTATTCCACCTGATGCTGAAGCAGCTCCGCCGCCCGACCCAACAAGTCAACTTCGACCAGACGTTCCGCCAACTGTCGGATCACCTCGTCGCCCGCCGTCCCGACCGGAGTCAGCTCGCGAAACTGGTCATACAGTTCGATGGCCTTCAAGGGAGACAGCTTGGATGCGCCATCCTGGTACAGCGAGCCAAACATCTGGGACATGGACTGGGTAATAGCGGCGGCCTGGGGACTGTCGGGGAAATAGCTGGCGGCTTCACGCAAAGTATCAAGGCCATTGGCATAGTCACCGGCCGCCCACTGTAACTCTCCATGACGTTGAATGATGCTCAGTTCCAACGCATCACCGCGCCAAGCAAATCGAAGCCGGGATAACCGATCGGCAGCCGTCGCGGCAGAGATTCGCTTCTCTGAGAATTCTAGATTGACTCGTGCCAAACCGGCACGCGCCCTGTAATAACGATCATCACCGCCTTCTGCTGCCTGAAGATGTTTAATCGCCATCGGGATTTTATCGCTCTCGCGCATGATCTCACCGCGATAGAATTCCACCGATGGCTTATTCTCCATTTCTGGCCCTTCGCGACGGACCAGTCGTTTCAGGATCCGATCGGCCTCACGCGGATCATTGGTTTGAATCCGGGCTTCAACTCCCAGCAATGATAACCGCCGAAAATAAGGATCCGGGTAACTGGCGATAATATCGTCGGCCAGATAGAAATCGTGAGCAACCCGTTGCCAGTTCTCGCCAAGCATGGCCGAACCGACTGCGCGCCACAAGGTCGCCTCCCGGTTATCATCCAGGCTGGTTCCAACCAAATCCGCCATACCATCATGGACCGCACCGGCCCCAACCCGCGCCGCGCCGCGCAAGGCCCGATATTCCGGCCATCCCTGCACATCCGGCTGGTTGGCCGCCAGCACGTCCAGAACACCAATCGCCTCTTGATTGTAGCCATGGGCGAAATAGAAGCGCGCCAATTCCAATCGGGCGCGATTCCGTTCCCTGGGCACAGCGTCTGCCACCGCTTCCAGCAATTCCTGGCGATTCTTGGTAAAGTCGCGGATGCTGCCATGTTGCCAAGCGGACAGATCGAACAGTCGGTGATCGCTGCCGGGGGCCGCCGGAGCGGCGGCCTCATCACTGCCGCCGCCCAGCGCCTTGAGAATGGTGTCGGAGGCTCCGGACGTCGCCGGTCGGACCAGCGCCATGTCGGCAGCCGGCGACAGATGCAGACCACCTGCCGCCGTGACTTCGACGCCCTCTCGCACCAAACGGGCCGCAACGCCGTCCCCGTGCGGACGGATGACGATGCCCTGAAGCGCCGGCACAAAGTCCAATTCGGGAAAGCGGGTGGCATTTGAAACAGCCTGGGCTGCCATCGGCAGTGGTACCACCAGCAGCCGGTCACCGATCTCGGGATCGGTCAGCTCAATCACCGATGGCGCATCTGGAGCATGAACCAACACCCGCCCACCCAACGGGAAATCGGGCTGGGCCTCCACCGGCAAGTCTTGGCGTGCGGGCTGGACCTTGGGCACGAACACCACGCGCCACACTGTGCCTTGACGATCGACGACCGGACGCAACCAAGGTCGAATTGTCACCCGAAAGGCGCTTCCTCCCGTCGCCAGCACCGGCTGAACCGTGCCGATTAATCCCGTGGCCGCCCCGACCACCGAACCTGCCCCGATCGCCAAGGGCCGATCAAACACCAAATAAAGCTGATTCGACCGAATATAAATGGCGGCCGCCGCTGGTTGACCAGGATCAAACATCAGCATGGCCGAAGCCGCCGCTGCCGCCGAAGGCGGAGGCGCCGATATGATCGAAGGGTCCATGGCCGCCGGAGCCGCAGGTGGTGCGGGAGCACTGATCGGTTGGGACGATACCGCTCCAACCGGCGCCGCCGCCGGAGCCGGAGCCAATGGGACATTTGAAACCGGAGCCAGAGCCGGAACCGACGCTGGGGCCGGAGCCGGGGCTGGGGCCGAAGTTGGAGCGGGCGCTGGTGCAGAGGCCGGAGCCTCAGAAGGGGGCGCCTTCGTTTCTGGTGGTGAAGGTTTAGAAGCAGGAACCGGCGGCGGGGCCGCTGGTGGAGGCGGCAAAGCTGGGGGCGGCGGAGCGGGCCGAGCGGGTGGCTTGGCTGGGGGTGCAGAAGCTGCGGCTGGCGGCGGGGGGGCCGATTTATCTTCGCTGACGTCCAGAAAGATCGAATTGCCGTTACGGCCATTCCCCATCACCGTGGCCGGGTGCTTGAGGACAAAACTCACCGTCCGCCCGTCAGGTTCGACCGCCGCAGAGGCAAACCACGCCGGCAGCCGTTGCAGCGCCGGTTGAAGGGCGGGTTCCACGGGTTGGTCGAAATTGACCAACAGGCGATTGCCAACCACCGAGATATTGACCTTAACCCCAGGCATTGGCCAGTCAAAGACGATGCGGGCAAAGGTTCCCCGATCGGCGCCCCGTACCGGCACCGGGCTGGCCGCAGCCGCAACGGGCGCCACAATCAAGGCCGTCACCGTTGCCATCATCACCGTCATCGCTGCGACGCCCAACAGGAGCGCTCGCAGCCCGTGCCGCGTCATGGATCAGCTCCCCTCCTCGAGGTCACGCACGACAATATCGATCAAGTGCGCCCGTCCCATCGACGTGGGTTCGCCATTCCCGGTCAAACTCCGCACCACCAGATGGCGCTGATAGCCGGCCTGATGGAGAGCCGTCCCCACCGCCACCGCCCGCGCCAAAGATAATTCCCAAGGATCCCGCTCACTCGCGACAGGAAGCGATTCGGCGTCCACATGACCAGCCACCTCGATCCGATTGCCGATCCGTCCCAGCACCCCTCCCAACACGAACAGGATTCCCCGTCCGCTCTCGGTGAATGTGGCCTGGTCCGCCGCAAACAGCAGGTGATCGGGAAGACCGATGATCACCCGATCATCCTGACGCACCGGCACCAGCCCGGCAAGGTCGGGATTGCCAGCAAACTGACCCTTCAGCAAAATCCCGAGATAGTCGAGGTTGATCGGCGATCGGGGGTCCAACACCGAAACATTGAACACGGCCCCCGAACGCACCCCGATTTGCCGTGCTGCCAAAGACGAGGCCAACGCCTGCCAACGCTGTTGCAGCGGTTCCGCCATGGAAAAGGCCAATACGAAAAAGGCTAACATTAAACAAATAAGGTCGGTGAAACTGATCAGCCAGATACTCCGCGCAACCGCGCCCCGCGTCATGCCGGTGACCCGTGGCCCCCCGGTGCTGCGCCCCCTCAAGCGCAAGCGCCCCAAATGGGGCAAACGGGACCGAGGCGACCGCTCACGGCGTCGCACGAAGCCCTCCTGTTCCGCCGCGCGGCTCTCCCGGCAACCGGATGGAAAACAAAAACCGTGCAGTACCGCCCTGCCCCGGTTCGATTCCCACCGAAAGCGCGTCCGCCGGAGCCCGGTCGACAATCAAGGCACGAGCCATGGCCGCCCCCCGCGCCACCGGATCACCGCCGCTCCCCGCGCCTGCCGGTTCTTCCCCGACGGCGATCAGAAAATCCATATCGAACCGAACCCCGTCATGATTTCCAATCTCACGGGCGATGCGGTCGAGTAACCCCAAACGCTCGGGGCGAACAAAGGCACTCTCCCCTTCAAACAGCTCCGCCGTGGGCATGCTAACCACCATCAGCCGTCCGCCCACCACATGGTCGACCTTGGCAATCGCAAGGTCGGTTTCAAACAGGTCGCCCAGCCGCTTTAAACCAGCCAGGGCGATGGCGGCAACGCTCCCCCGTCCGGGCGTCGGCTCGGTCTGGTCTGCTCCGGCGGGTTGGGCCGCAAATGTGCGCTCGACACTGCCCAGCACGGCCCGCACTCGATAGTCGCGCGGACTCGAATGCGCGTTCAACACGATGAAAAACACCAACAGCAGCAAAAACAGCGACAAATAAATCAGAATCGTACCATTCGCCGAAGACGACGACACCGAAGGCGACGTCCCAGAGGCCCCCCCGGAGGGCGCGCCGACCGCAGACGCCGACGTCGCCCGCACTGCCCGCACCGCCGGATGGCGCGAGGATAGCATAACCCGCCGCCTAATCGAAGGACGCCAACAACCGATCAATCTCGTCCTGATCGATCGCCGCGCCTGGCAGCGACGGCCCGTGAAGCAAAGCAACATCAGGGTCAAAGGCCGTGGTGGCTTCGACCATCGCCACCGGAGCAGTTACGGCGCTCGCCCGCGTCGCCACCGCCTCGAACCCTGCCGTCTGCTCGCCAAATGCCACGATCAGGGCATCCACTCGAGCCTCGATGGTCTTCAAGGTCCGCACGACCTTGGTGATGCGTTGGCCGGTCACGTCCTGAAAGTTGCAGGCTTCGAACACGCGAGTCACAGCATCAATCAACACCGCCCCTTTGTCCGGCTCCAACGCCGAAGCCAGCGCACCAATCACATCGCACGCGTCCATGATGGTGTTGGTGGCGGCTTCGGTGGCGCCGACCACCGCATCCAATTCGTCGGTGGCTGAGGGAATATGGTTTTCCCGAATCTCATTGGGCCGGATGGCGGCAATTTCCGCCTTAGCGTGCTGGATGTAGCGCGCCAGCCCTTCCAGCTCTTTATAAAGTTTGATGTCGCTGGCTGAGACATCGCCGCCCAGGCTCGCCAGAATCTGGTGAACGATCCCGCTCACATCGTCGAGACTTAACGGCGTCAGCGCCTCGACTCGGGCCTGATCGAGACGCAGACGAAACGACTTGTCGGCGCTCGGGTTGATCGCAAGGTTCGACATGGCACTCCTGGCGGGCTATCCTGAGAGATCCGGAAAGGGTCGGCTCCTTCCAAGGCCGCCGACTCTACCACAACGGGCCGGTAACTTGACGTCCATGGCGATGATTTATCGTTAATACGTGACGAATGGCAATGCGATCCGCTCGGTCCGGCTTCACTGAGGCACCGTCGGCAAACGGCGCCGTTCCGCCAGAGCCGTCGTCAGATCTTTCGCCTTGATTGGATCCATCGCTCCCAAGATCAACGCGGTCTTGGCCTCTTTCATTCGCTCGACCACCTCCAGAAGAACCGGCATCTCCAGCGCTTCGAAAATCCGAGCCGCGTCCTTTGGTTTCATGGTCTCATAGATACGGACCAAACTTTCCAATTGGGCTTTCTGCTTATCGTCAATCTGCTTCAACAGCGATTGGATTTCGTTACGCACACCTTCTAATTCTGCGAGTTTTTGATCAAGGCGCTTTTCCGCCGCGACCATCAGGGCCTCACGTTGGTCCAACTGGCGCGCACGCCCATCCAACTCCTCGCGCCGATCGGTCAGGTGTTTAACCAACTCCAAATCGACGGTCTCAGGCCGAGGAAGACGACTCGCATCATTGGCATCGGCTGCCGACGGATCCGCATCCTCCTTGGCGGGAGGCGCTTTGCCTGCGGCTCCCGCCGCCGGTTCTTTGGCTTTGGGAGCCGCCCCCCCTGGCGAGGCTGGCGGCGACGGCGTTTGCGCCTGAAGCGGCGCGACTTCGGGCAGCCCACCGCCTCGGGTCAAGACCCGCCAACTGTCACCAACCCGCACCCCCAACATCAGCACCAGAAGGAAAATGGTGATTGGCAGTAAGCGAAAACGGGGGCGCCGTCGCACCAGGGGCTTGGCAGACGGTTTCGCACCCGCTGCCTGACGAACAGGAGTCGTCGACGTCGGTGCCCGCGCCGGAACCCGAGCCAAAGCCGGAGCCGACGCCTGAACCGGAACAGCCCCCGCAGGCCGCCCCTGCGCGGCAGCGGCTGCCGCGACTCGTGCCTGAGCGGCAGGGCCGACCACCCGAATGCCACCAACCGTGGTGGATTGAATGCCGGGCGAAAATCCAACCGGAGACGGGGGCGCTGAAGAAGGTGACATCGCCGCCCCTGGCGCGGCCTTGGCCGCTGGGGATGAAGCCGACGGCCCGGCGCCTTCGGCTTCCGCTGCGGCCTTGAGTTGGGCGAACAAACTGTGGGCCAGCGCGCTTCGCGTCGCCGGGTCATGGGCGGGCTTGCCGGGCGTCGAGCCCCCCCGACCGGGTGCCGCCCCTCCCCGCCCTCCCAACCCCTGCCCCTCAGATTTTTCAACCATGACCGATTCCACCTAATCTCCTGCATCTGGTGCTCCGCACCGATGCCAGCCGGCCTTGCTCTAGCGGCGGTTTTCCATTGCTTCCAACAGCTCCCGCTCCGCCCGAGACAATCCCTCGGTTCCTTCCCGGCGCGCCGGTCGCGATTCATCGGCCAAAGTGACCCCGGAAGGCACCGCCCCTCGCTCGACGGCATCCGGCTTGCCACCGGAACGGCGTGGAGATTCGCTCGCAGCCGAATCAGTCCGAGGCGGTGGCCCCCAGCCTCGAGACTCTCGCCCTTCATCGGGCTCGGACAATGAGGGCCCCTCGGCTCGGGACGACTCGGCAACAAACGACTCAAGGCGCGCCAAGGCCCCCCGACCACGGGGCAAATCACCACCGCCATCCAGATCTAAAGATGGCCGCGCCCCTGATCGGGATGGTTCCGAGCGCGACGGTTCCAAGCGAGGCGGCTCGGGACGGGGTGGCTCGGCCTTGGGCGGGTCCGAGACGAACGACTCAAGACGGGCCAAGGCTCCCCGACCACGGGGCAAATCACCACCGCCATCCAGATCAAGAGCTGGCGGACGCCGCACCTCCGCCCGCGACGGCTCAAAACGGGGCGGATCGGCGCGAAGAGCGTCCGACCGAAGAGTATCTGAACGAAGGGTGTCCAAGCGAGATGGCTCGGGACGGGGCGGATCGGGACGCGGTGAATCCGAGCGCGACGAATCCATACGGGGCGATTCCGTAACCGGACGCCGGGCGGGAATCGGCGAAACCGGCCCACGCGCCGCCGTCGGGGCTTCTGCCAACCGTTGGGCCAGCGCGTCAGCGGCTTCGATCATGAATTGCAGTTCGTCGCGTAGAGCCTTGCCCCGCTCTAAATTCTTCTGCAAAGCCTCGCCGGTTTCCGCAGCGGTGCGCTTCATCGCCTTGGTTCCGGCTTCGGCCCGAGCGGTCGCTTCGCCGAAACTGCGAATCAGCCCTTCCAGTTCGCTGCGGCTCTCCTGAAGCTCGATCAGCCGGCGATTCAGCGTGACCGCGTAGATGATGGTTGCGATCAGCAGCCCAGCGACCAGCAGATCGAGAATCAGGGCGATGGTTGGAGCCATCAGTGGGATATCTCCTGTTTCGGCAGCTCTTTGTCGATGCGAACGGCGATGTTACCGCCCTTACGCCCCATTCGGCCCTGGAACATTGGCACTTCACCGCACCGCAGCTCGATGACTCCGTCGGCGCTGGCATTCAATAGAATGCGGCTTCCGACTTTCCAATCCAGCACCTCGTGAAGCGACAGCGTCATCTCGTCCAGCACGGCGAGAAGATCGACATCGGTCACCATCAATTCCGAAGCCAAATGGGTTTCCCAAATGGAATCCCGGCCAAATTTTTCACCCATGAACATCTGAAGCAACAGTTCGCGTACCGGCTCCAGGGTAGCATAGGGGATCATCAGTTCCAGGCGACCGCCGCGATCTTCCATATCGACCCGCAGCTTGACCAACACCGCAGCGTTAGCCGGGCGAGCAATGGTGGCA
>Ga0302277_1000219_pt1 | contig 45371 bp, 38 predicted proteins | sample III_Bog_N3_1_FD_198759 | JGI IMG/M metagenome (GOLD analysis project Ga0302277, IMG submission 198759) | Peat permafrost microbial communities from Stordalen Mire near Abisko, Sweden - III_Bog_N3_1 | ecosystem: Environmental > Terrestrial > Soil > Wetlands > Peat | place: Sweden: Abisko... | reverse complement strand
CATCACTATGGCTGGGGTGAGGCTCCCGGTATAGCTGTCATAGGTGCCTTGGGAAGAGAGATAGCTGCCGACAGCCGTATTGATCGACAGCGCGGTGGCATCGGACGGAGCCTTGATGACATACTTGGACAGCAGCACGTTTGATGCCTGATACGCCTTTAATAAAGCCTCATGCTGCTTCTGGGCGACGGCCAGATTCTCTTTTCCTACTTCAAACGCATTTTGTGCGGTATCCAAGGTATCCTTGCTCACAGATTTTGGATCCAGATCGTAGGATTTTTTCTGCTTGTCCAGTGTATCTTGCAAGCTTTTCAGGCTCGCCTTTGCGAGTTCGATCTGCTCTTTGGCCGATTCAGCCTGAGCTTTTTGTTGCTCGGTTGTTGCACGTTGCACAGAATCGTCCAGCATAAGAAGCGGCATTCCGGTTTTCGCCTGCTGTCCTTCCGAAATTAGTATCTTGGCGACCACCCCTGGAACTTCAGGATAGATGTTGATATTTTCGCCGCTCGTCTGATAGCTTTCGATAATTCCGTTGGCGTAGATTCCTTTTTCATAAGGATTCGAAGCCGGTGTGAACGCAGGCGGCTGAGCCTTGATTTTTATTCCGTATATATAGGCGCTGACAAAGCCTGCCAGAATGCCTATGATCGCAAGCGCGAATAACAGTTTATTTCTCATGCCAGTCTCCTGCCTCAACACCGGTTATCCTGCCATCTTCCATTTTTAATATCCGATCTGCATACTCGTATATTCTGCTGTCATGCGTAACAATAATAATGCATCGTTTCTCGTTGAGAATATTCTCTTTTACAAACTCCACAATTTTCCTGCCCGTATCTCCGTCCAGAGAAGCCGTCGGTTCATCGAAGATCAGAATATCCGGGCTGCTGGCGATCGCTCTTGCAATCGCTACCCTTTGTTGTTCGCCACCGCTCAATTTAACCGGCTGCAGTTGTGCTCTTTCCTTGAGGCCGACTATTTCAAGGTAGTGCATGGCGATACTCAGAGATTCATTCCAATCGTGCTTCTTTAAAATTAGTGGAATTGCGACATTTTCTACTGTTGTCAGACGTGGAAAGAGGTGGTAATCCTGAAATACAAATCCTATTTTGTTTAGTCTAAATTCGGCGATATCATCATTAGATAAATTCCAGATATTCTTATCTTCGAGCAACACTTCGCCTGAGTTCGGCCTGAGAATTCCTGAAATCATGCTCAGCAATGTTGTTTTACCACTTCCAGAAGGCCCAACGATGAAGAGCATTTCGCCCAAATAGGCTTCAAAGCTTACGTCCTTTACTGCCATGGTTTTGGCTTCCCCTTCGCCGAACCACTTGGCCAAATTGCTCGCCTTGACTGCCAGATTCGCCACGTTAGCCTCTGAAGATATCGAAAGGTTCTATCCGGATCACTTTTCTGACGCCGATATAGCTTGAAATTCCCGCGATGATGACCACCATGATAAAAGCGATCCCGAGATTTATATAAGTTATCTGAGCGGCATAATCCGGCAGCCTTAGCTTTGCCGCCATGATCATTAACGCTGCGAGGCCAACACCTAAGCCATAACCCAAAAATGCGGTAAATGTGGCCTGAAACAGGATCATGGAGACAAGTTCACTTCCTTTCGCGCCTATCGCTTTCAAGGCACCGAATTTCTCAAGATTTTCGAGTATGAAGGTATAGAAAGTTTGTCCGGATATCGATAACCCGACGATAAAACTGATGACCGTCATGATCAACACATTGATACCAAGGCCGGTCTGATACTTATAGAAATTCGAAATCTTCTGCATGAATTCATCATCCGTAAGTGCTTCGTACCCCAGTTTCTGTACCTGCGCCTGGATAAATGGAATGTCGCTGCTTTTTTTCGGTTCTATCAAAATAAAGGAGGTCGTAAATCGGGTTGAGGGGATATAGGTGATTGCCCTGTTGTAGGTCGTGTACAGTGTGGGAACTCCGAACAGACCGGAAGAGTTGGCTTTTGCTAAACCGACGACAACTCCTCGGTTATCGTTAATTTCAAATTCAGTGCCTATTTTAGGATTTTCAAGTTTCCTGAACTCTGCGTCTTCCACGACAATAAAGGCATTCTCTGCAAATATATCCTCGATTTTTCCTTCAATAAGTTCGGGTCTACCAAATAGAGTGGAATCATCCAGCCCAACGACTGTCACCGACTGATATATGCCACTGCGAAGCTTGACCAGCGCACCGCCTGAATAAAGAGGTACGGCATATTTAACGCCATTGATACTTCTGACGGCGTCCAGTACGTAATCCGGCATGGGAATGCTGCTGGAAACGTTATTGACTGCCGGATCCATGACCCACATTTTTGCGCCAATATTGAGAACGGTTGATGACGCTCTTGTCAAAATTCCGGCGAACATGGATGTCATCATGATCATCAAGAAGACGGCAAAAGTAATCCCGACGAGCAGTGCAGCGAACTTCCCCTTGTCGTTGACAAGAAGTTTAAAAGCGATTTTCAGGATTCCCTTCACGGCTACTTTCTTCTTGGAATTTATATTTTTTATCTTGAAGGCGGAGTGGAAGTGTGGATAGTTCAGATAGTGCTAGTGTAGGCGATTATAATTATTATATGTGGGGCGATACAAGAGAAATCAACCCTTCTCAGACTTCGTGGCATCGTATATCTGCCAACTGGCAAGGGCGACAATCATTGTACCCACCACGATGGCGTTGATCGACGGTTCTCTCTCTGTTGCGAAAGTAAGCGAATAAGGAGAAAGAATGAGCCATGTGCCAAGTAAAATATTGAAAATTTCCTGTCCTTGATCCAACAGCCTGCAGGCGGAAATGAGGTTAAAGACGAGCAGCACTCCCCCAAGCCCACAAGCATTTGCCGTGGCGGCCCCGTTTAGCGAATATTCCATTTCCCATGGGGAAACGACGAGCCAGCAACCCAGCAGAACATTTATCCAATCCTGCCATCGAATGATCATCACTTGAGTCCTCTATGTCGTTTCTTGGCTTGCACGCTATCACTATCGTCCTCCGAACTCTAGCGCTCCTTTTTAGCCCAATTAATTTATCGACAGTTCCTCAAACTCAGGTGCGAATATCATCCTGAATTATTGACCTGGAGGTGGAGGAGGTGGGGGATAGTAAGATGGTGCCGGTGGCGCAGGCGGTTGAACGTAAATCACTCTAGGCTGATAGTAGGTACCTTGAGGAAGCTGGTTCCCTTTAGCATACATGCATTGCTCGTACGCAATATCATATCGACGCTGGGCCTCACGCCCACTGTACTGAGCTTCATCTGAGCCGATTGCCGCGCCACCTAACATGCCAACGGCTGCACCCGACCCGGCGCCCTGATGACCTCCCATAAGAGTTCCAGCCACAGCGCCTATTGCGGTACCGACAGCAATACTCTTGACCTCACTATCTGTTGCAGACTGGTTGGCCGATGTTCCGATAGAATTTTGTGCGAATTGCCGGCACACACTATCTTCGGCATTAAATTGATCAAATGATTTTCCCGGGGCAGGCATCACTGCAACACTGGGGCCGTTGGGAACACTGGCACATCCCGCAAGAGCGCCCAATAAAGCTACTGCAATAACAGAATAACGCATGGTGACTACCTCCAAGCAGTTGTTAAAAAAACACAGAACCGTACATTACAAGTACCCAAATCCACTCAAGTTATACATGAGAATTCTAACGCGGCTCTGCCTGAGGAGGTTGAACCGGCACTGGCTTCCATCCTTCCGGGCAATTCGCTACATAAGGATAATAACCTTTTGCTGAATCACAGTAATACCATGACTGAGCAGGTGCCTGAGGCTGCGACGGCACTGGAGCAGGTTGTACATAGACGGGATACGGTTGTTCGTACACCGGATAAGGATAGGCATAAGGGTATGGATAAGAATAACGATATGGATATGCCAAGTCATTGGCAATGACAACACCACCCACAATCGCAGGAGCAATCCACCGGCCACCACCCCATCCCCAGCCATAACCATGACCACCACCATGACCACCATCAGCGTACGCAGGAGTGATTGATAAAACTGCAAGAATTACGATCAATAATTTTTTCATGATATGCACCTCAGTTAAAGCTTGGCTTTGCAAAACATCGATATATCAGCTTACTACTCATTTTCTGCCGCCCACAGCAACTCGCCACATTTTTCTTATGGAACCGCGTTTTTCGACAAACTTAAGAGGTTTTCGTTTTCATCATCTTTACTTCGTAAAGTTATATGGTTGAATTTGTAAACATCACCCTCAATCATTGCCCTGGAGGCGGTGGAGGTGGTGGATAGTAAGATGGAGCTGGCGCAGGCGGTTGAGCGTAAATTACTCTGGGCCGATAGTAGCCCCCCTGAGGAAGCTGGTTCCCTTTAGCATACATGCATTGCTCATACGCAATATCATATCGACGTTGAGCCTCACGTCCACTGTATTGAGCTTGACCCGATCCCATTGCGGCGCCACCTAACATGCCAAAGGCTGCGCCTGACCCGGCACCCTGATGACCTCCCATAAGGGTTCCAGCTACAGCGCCTATTGCGGTACCGACGGCAATACTCTTTACCTCACTGTCTGTTGCAGCCTGGTTGGCCGATGTTCCGATAGAATTTTGTGCAAATTGCCTGCACACATTATCTTCGGCATTAAATTGATCAAATGATTTACCGGGTGCAGGCATCACCGCAACGCTGGGACCATTTGGAACACTTGCGCATCCCGCAAGAACGCCCAATAAAGCTACTGCAATAACAGAATAACGCATGGATACTACCTCCAACTTGTTGTTAAGCAAATATTAAGCAAAAAACAGAACTACACCTTAACATGTACCTCGATCTAATCAAGTCATGAGTGGCAATTCTAACGCGGCGCTGCCTGAGGAGGTTGAGCCGGTACTGGCTTCCATCCTTCTGGGCAACTCGGCACATACGGATAATAAGCTTTTGCCGAAGCACAGTAATACCATGACTGTGTAGGCGGCTGGGCCGGAGCAGTCATTTGTGGCGCCACAGCCACGGGAGCTTGAGGCGCTACCATCACTGGGGGCTGCTGATTTATTACCATGACAGGCGGCGTGTAGGGGTCGGGAATTTCCGCGACTCGCTCAGGATAAAAATACCATACGCCACCCGCAATCCACCACCATCCAAACTGTCCTGCATGGTGGCGATGAACCCAGTAACCTCCTCGCCAAATTTCCAGATCATGCTCTCTAAACCTGTGAATATCACGACCTTCCCAATGCCTTTCTCTGTCATGGTGTTCTTCGGCAGAAATAGGCAATGAGGTTGCCAGCAAGACGCCAACCATTATTCCGCCAACAATTTTTTTCATCATACCCTTCCTTTGTTTAACCACAACTATTTCCCCGGTCTCTGCATGCAAACAATATTTATTAGGCTATATATGTATTGTATGGTTCCGATTCTCTGTCTTTTAGATCGGTGGAATAGGAAATATGGTGGTCAATTTAATCCTGCCAAGTAACCACAGTATGTCCACTTTGTATGGTTTCGGAAAAAATTTTTGAATCTAAAGTGGGGCGACCATTTTGTTCTGAAGAACATGTCTACCGACTGAAGGTTACTAATTTTCCCCCACACGCTTTACTTTCCCGATTAGAGTCCAAGCTACCGCAAGGCAGATGCTGAGATGGGTGGGAACGACTACAGGTTGCTCGGAAATCAGGAGTGGGCGATTTTAGAATCAGAGTATATTGGTATATAGACTTACCATGACTGGTGTAAGTAATTTAACGTGCAGGCACAAACAGTTGCTCGATCAGGTTTTTAATATGCGATGGCTCAAAAGGCTTGTCGCAGATCGCTGAAACACCTGCTTGCTTCACGGCAGCGAGACGTTGCGCATCACGTTCGCTGGTAATCATCATGATCGGCACGGCAGTTTGCCAGCTCTTGTTGCGAATAAATTCAACCAGCCCCTGTCCATCCATTTCTGGCATGTTGTAATCGGTAATAACCAGATCGAAGGAGTACTCCTGAACCATTTCTGCTCCCCGCTTGCCGTTTTCAGCTTCAGTAATGTTTTTGATGCCTATATTTTTAAGTACCTTGATTAGGTAGGAGCGTGCGCTCGAACTGTCATCCACTACCAGAACACGCAAATTATCAATATCGAAGTTGTCCATGTCCAGCGCAAGGCTGCCAGGGTTAAGATAGTCGAGCGTTGTGAAGATAGCTGTGCGCAATTCTTTCAGTTCAAACGGTTTGCTAAGAATGGCACAAGCCCCCGATTGACGCACGGCATCAAGGTAAAGCGGGTTCTCCTCGCTAGATATCAGAATGAAAGCTATGTTTGATAAGGCTGCATCGGCACGCATCATATCAACCAGCGTTGAGCCAGACATATCTGCAAGATACATAGAGCTAATCGTTAGGTCAGGTTGTTGTTCACGCATGGCTGCAAGTGCTGAAGTCCCATCTTGAAAAACTTTTGTGTCTAACACGCCAAGATCATTGAGATATTTTGTGACAATGCGCGCCTGCAGGCTCGACGGTTCAACCAGGAAAACGGAGAGCTCGTCCGTGCTGATAGAGGTTTTCATCTTGTTCATAATAGTTTCCGATATCGGGTTGAAATTATATTCCATTAACGAACGTCATTTGGCGCTGTATGCCACGGTCATCTGATTCAAAGCGCTAAAACTTTATCTCACTGACCGCTTTCAGTAAGCAAAAATGAGCAACATGACGGGCAAACCTTAGTGCCTTCCTGCCAAAGTAGTATAAGATATTGTGCGCAGGAGGCGATGACTGATGTCGTCGGGGGCTGATCTAAATATTGAGCACTCACGGACTATAAGGACGAGATAAGAAAAATTATAATATCGACCTAAATCAACATGCTTGCAATTGGCTGTAGTGCTGGTTATTCGCGTGCAAATCCACCGTACAAAACGATGGCTTACTTGTACCATCCAATATTTCTTTAACAGTTATGAACTTTCCAAAGCATATTCAATGGGTCGCTCTGATCACGGTGTTAGTCAATGCATCCGCGATGCTTTCACCAATCATCAATAGCGGAGATGCAATTACCTATGCGGCAATCGCGCAACATATTGCTTTAAGTCATGATTGGGCCAGCTTGGTACTGGATGGACATGACTGGTTAGATAAACCCCATTTTCCATTTTGGATGACTGCCCTATTCTTCCGAATAGGAGGCGTCAGTGCGCTGACCTACATCTTGCCGGGCTTCATTTTTCATCTCATCGGCGCGTATTACACCTATCGTTTAGCCAGGATGCTCTATAACAAGCAGACCGCAGTGCTTGCTGTATTGATTTACGTTTCTATTTTTAATCTGATGGATTCGAGTATCGAAATAAAAGCAGAAGCTTATCTGCGTGCTCAAATATTGGCGGCCTGCTATTACTGGTTGCGCTATGACACGCAATATCGCATCAAATACCTGTTGTTAGGTGCGCTATTCACCGGCATGGCTATTATGACTAAAGGTATTTTTACCCTGTTCACGATTTCCAGTGGCTTGGTCTGTTTATGTTTGTACCAAAAGCAATGGTCAAAGTTGTTCAGTATTAAGTGGCTAGCTGCGCTAATTTTATCTTTGTTGTTCGCCTCACCTGAACTTGTCGCACTGCACTTTCAGTTCAATCAACACACAGGAGGTGGCGAGCTAGAACAGCAGACTTCTGCTTTCAAATTCTTTTTTTGGGATAGCCAATTCGGACGTTTTTTTAACACGGGCCCAATACAAAATCACAATGGCCACCCGCTTTACTATGTCTTGGTATTTTTGTGGGGATTTTTACCTTGGACTATATTGTTACTTGCGGCGATTTACACTTATTTCAAGGAGATTGATAAGACTATTTCATCTGAGCGTGTCGCTTTCGTTTTCTTGAGCAGCATGTTTTTATGTACCTTCTTAATGTTTAGTGCTACCAAGTTTCAGATGGGATACTACATAGACATTATTCTTCCCTTCACAGCTATTCTATGTGCCAATTATTTAAATAAATCGACAATCAGAAGACCGTTGTTTATTGCTCAGATGTGTTTAATTTGCCTACTCGCTTTGCTGGCGATTGCGCTGAGTATTTATGTAATGAATTTCATATTACTGGCGACGATAGCGGCGATTTTGACTGGATTGTTATATTACTTCTACGCAACGAGAGCGGCGTCTTTTAATTTTCGCGCAATTGCTTACTCTGTACTCGTAATTGATATGTTGTACATCTTTTTAATTTTATTGACTTATTTGGCATTCACTCAGTTCAGTATCGCATCTAATGCCGTCAAATTATTAGGCAAGCAATCCGAAATACCAATCTATGTTTATCAAATGCCCGAGGTGTCGAGAGAATTAACTCTATACAGCAAAGCACCTTGCTATGAGGTGGACACTGTTGAATCCATTATGCAGATCCGAGGAAGTTATTATTTGATAGTTCAACACGAACAGGCACGGCAACTACAATCGGAACCTGCGAAATATAACCAACTTGCTAACATGCAATTGGTTGTTCACAAGACGGGCACTTTCAACAAATTATTACAATTGGCCAAGGGAACGTGGCCATTGGAATCGATAGACTTTCTCCAATACGTGGCTCACTAACCTATGATCCGGCCAATTCGCTCAGATGGTTTTTGGTGATAGGGTATCGCCGCAATTTGTGATCAGACAATGGAATTTGAGATTCGTGAAGATAACAGGAGACTAGTGACTCGCAGTCTGGATGTCATGTGTTGCAAAAGTACGAGCAGAAGTTTATTACCCAGACGCGGCATCTGCACAAAAATTGAATTTAATGATGCGCGGCTCAATACAGCAAAATCTGTTTGGGTCAAGGTATCGCAGCTTGCAAAACGTGGCTTGCCGTCAATCAGGGACATCTCGCCCAATGTGGTTCCCGGCTCAGCAACCGCTAGACGGGGGTTGCCGGATTGGTTTTTCTTGAGAACGGCAACTTTACCAGTCAGGATAAGAAGCAGGAAATCCCCTTCGTCCCCCTCTGTCAATAAACGAAAATCAATTGGAGCGACATAACACATCATGTGGCGACAAAGCGCTTTTACTTCATCCGAAGAAAAAGCTTCAAACAACTTTGCATGTTCCAAGCTAAGGACAGAAGGACTCCCTAAGCATTGTAATTGCGGATAGTGAATGTTGGAGTTCATTGCTACAAGTGATTCATTTACTTTAAATAGGGTTCAGGAAAGTCTTTAATATAAAACATTCTAACTTCTGCGCTAGAGATGTAACAATAGTACGTTTGTACTATCAACTGGGTTACGCTTGAACAATTTATCTAATCTGCACTTACTATATCGATTAGCTGGATCAGACGGATAAGACTTGACCGCGAATCTTGGCTACAGCCTGACTTCTGTTGATAACTTCGAGTTTTTTGAAAATGCGTTGCAGATGGTTTCTGACCGTAAATGTACTAATTTCAAGAATTAGTCCAATCTCAATATTGGTTTTGCCTGAACAAACCCACCCCATGATTTCTAACTCTCGGTCACTTAATTTCAGCACACTTTCCATGCTGGGTCCCGACTTGTTAGCCAATGCTGCATTTAGGTCCTGATTTTCTTTAGAAGTTTGGATAGGCAGGTAGTCGATTTGCCGCAAGGTGGCATCGATATAAGGCAACAGCCGATGAAAATTTTTTCTTCTGCTGGGGGAGATGTCGGTATCAGAGCTCAGCAGGACATAAAATGAATCGCTTCCACCCCGAGCATCCTTAATGGCATGCATCAAGGCAGTTTTCAAATTCTGCATGCTGGATTTTAATTGCCCATGCTGAATATCGCGACAGCGAACCACGCTACGATCAGCCATCAGCTGTGAAGGAGCACCATCCTGTGAGACCCAATGGGTATAGAGCCGCTTCAGGAATGCAGCCATTTCTTTTTCCTGCATTATGTCTGTACGTACGCCAGGAAGAACGGAAATAATATCGTAGTAAATGATACCTAGCGAGAAGTCTCCCCACGCTGCGATCATCACCTCATGAGGAAGAAATTCCTGCAACTTTCCTTGTGCCCATATCAGAAATTCGCCATGATTCTTAATTTCGAGCGACTCTGTGATTAATTCAACCAAAACACTGAGAGTGCCTTCACTATCAGCTAATATGGAATTTGTCTTGGGCTTCATGTCCATGCAAATAATTAATTAAATATCGCAAGTTTGAACTTGGTCAATGATTAGACATTTGTGTATTTACAATTTCTGTAATCCTCTCGAATTCCATAAATACATATCATACAGATCAATAAGACAATCCTACACTGAACCTACATGAAAGAATTTGCTCTTATTCGGAAAATAGATATTGCTGTATGTTATTAATATTATTGGAGGCGGGGGTCGGAATCGAACCGGCGTTAACGGATTTGCAATCCGCTGCATAACCATTTTGCTACCCCGCCGTGCTGGAAATTGCCAGAACTTAGAGAATACCAGAAGCTGAAAAATAAAGGGAAAGCAGGCGCCTTCCCAGAAAAAATTTGGAGCGGGAAACGAGACTCGAACTCGCGACCTATACCTTGGCAAGGTATCGCTCTACCAACTGAGCTATTCCCGCAAAAAACGAAGTCCGCATTATAGGGATATAAAATGCAGTGTCAAGAAAAACGGCGTTATTTTGCTTGACGCAGATGTTTTATAAATTGATGTGAATGACTATGTTTTCGCCAACGCGGGGGCATCTCTGTATAATGCGCCGCTGCGCGTTGGCGCCTGTTGCTTCATGCAGGCCAACCTGAGCTCCATCTCGCCCGGGTGGTGAAATTGGTAGACACAACGGACTTAAAATCCGTCGGCTTGAAAAGGCCGTACCGGTTCAATTCCGGTCCCGGGCACCAAATTCCCTTATAAGTAATGGCCTTAAAGGCCGTTTGTGTGAGCAACGGTTGTCGGCATCTATCATCTTTTGACATGCTTGTTTCAGCGGTAGCGATGTCAAGAATATGTCAAGATAAGGCAACGGATGTAATCCAACATGCTCCGGAGCCTAATTTGAAACTCTATCCGTTCCTTTTCCTTTCCTTGTGCGTGCCACTCGCCGTTTTTGCTGCGCCTAAATCAGGGCTTGATGTCAGCCATTTTGACCATTCCGTGCGCTTTCAAGACGATCTGTTTATGGCAGCAAATGGTGCTTGGCAGCGCACTGCAACAATTCCTGATGATAAATCGAGCTGGGGAATTGACGAGGGATTGAACGAGCAAAGTCTCGAACAGATACGCGAGCTGTCCAGTCGAGCCTTGTTGGATAACCAGGGTGACGTGGATGCGCAGCGCTTGAGCGATTTCTACGCCAGCTATATGGACGCAGCCACGGTTGAGAAACTCGGAATTAATCCGCTCAAACCGGAGTTGGCCGAGATTGCTGCGCTTCAATCAACCCAAGCGGTGGTGGGTGAATTTGGCAAGCTGCAACAAATCGGCGTCCAGAGCCCCTTGGTATTTGGCGTAGCTGCCGATGCCAAAGACTCGGTGCATTATGTGCTTTACGTCTCTCAAGCCGGCCTTGGTTTGCCGAATCGCGACTACTACCTCGACAAAGACGCGCGCTTTGCTCATGCCCGGCACGCCTATCTGGCGTATCTCACCCAGCTGTTTAAACTCAATGGACAAGTCGACTCTGCCAAACGTGCGCTAGCGATTTTGGTTCTGGAAACCAGGCTGGCGAAAGTGCAATGGACTGACACCAAAAACCGTGACGATAAAGCTACCTATAACAAGTTGAACCGACAGGAACTCGCACAGCTTGGAAAAGGCTTTCCGTGGGAAAACTTTCTGTCTGAAGCCAGCGTAACAGATACCGTGAACACAGTGATCCTGCAACAACCCTCGTATGCCAAAGCATTGGCCAATATTGTGACCGGCACCCCAGTAGCGGTGTGGCGCGACTATTTGAGCGCCCATTTGTTCGACACCTTCGCTCAAGTGTTACCCGATCCATTCGTAAAGGCCAGCTTTGTTTTCCATGAACAAGAATTAGATGGGCTGAAAGCACAAGCGCCACGCTGGAAACGCGCAGTGCAAGCGATCAACGATAATTTGGGTGAGGCGGCTGGTCGACTCTATGTCGCCAAATACTTTCCGCCGGAGAGCAAGGCTCGCATGGATACTCTGGTACGGAATTTGATGACTGTTTACGCCCAAAGTATTGATCAATTAAGCTGGATGAGCGCGGCCACCAAGGTGCGTGCGCATGAAAAGCTGGACAACTATGGCATCAAAATAGGCTATCCAAATAAGTGGCGTGATTACAGCGCGTTGGTAGTCAAGGCCGATGATTTGGTAGGCAATCTAAAGCGCGGTGCCGCTTTCGATTATCGGCGCAATATTGATCGTATTGGAGCAGAAGTAGATCGCTCCGAATGGACAATGACCCCGCAAACCGTCAACGCCTATTACGATCCGCAAATGAATGAAATCGTCTTTCCAGCAGCCATTTTGCAACCGCCATATTTTGATCCGGATGCTGATGATGCTGCAAACTATGGAGCCACGGGAGCGACAATCGGCCATGAAATCAGCCATGGGTTTGATGATCAGGGCAGTCTGTATGATAAATTTGGCAATATGAATAACTGGTGGAAGTCGACTGATCGCCTAGCCTTTACCCGACTGACCTCGCGTCTGGTTTCGCAATACAACCACTATCAGGCGATTCCAGGCCGACATGTGAATGGTCAGCTAACGCTTGGTGAAAACATCGCTGACCTTTCCGGCCTGCAAATCGCCTTCAAAGCTTACCAATTGGCGCTAAACGGCCAAACCGCCCCCGAGATGGATGGGTTCACGGGTAATCAGCGTTTCTTCATTGCCTACGCCCAAAGTTGGAACAGCAAGCGACGGGAGGCGCGGGCTCTGCAGTTACTCGCAACCGACGTTCACTCGCCTGAGAAATTTCGTACCAACGGCGCCGCTGAGAACTGCGATGCTTTCCAAAATGCCTTCGCCACTAAACCCGGCGATGCCATGTACAAAGCTCCAGAAGCACGTATTCGCATCTGGTAAATCGGCTTTCCTTAATCGATTTGATGTGGCTTACCCGGTGACAAAGGGAGGGATATCTGTTGTTCGACAAATGGATTCAGTTTGGTTCACAACTACTCGGAGATAGTCAAAAAACTCTAGGGTGTTTCCTGCTACGTAGACTAAATGGCACTAATAAAATAATCAAAATGGCTCTTGTGTTAAAGCCAATTTAGGTGGAAAATAATCTGCAATTTATCGAATATTTATTCTTTACATACATAAAATCAAATAGTTGTTAGGCTCTCTCAAGTTCGGATTTGTATAACTAACCACCTGGAAATCATCTTGGGATTGCTACGTGGGATGGCTAGTAGTTCCATCAGTTGTTTCATCGAGAGAGGCCAAGAAATTCTGGAGGTGTGCGATGCGAGTCGTTGTTCTGGGAAGTGGTGTGGTGGGCGTGACTAGCGCCTATTATCTGGCGCGTGCAGGTCACGAAGTGACCGTGGTGGATCGCCAACCTGGTCCGGGTATGGAAACCAGTTTTGCCAATGCGGGGCAGGTTTCGCCGGGTTATTCGGCACCTTGGGCCGCACCGGGTATTCCACTCAAGGGCCTAAAATGGCTGTTTCAACATCATGCTCCACTTTCCATCAGGCCGGATGGCACGCTGTGGCAGTTGCAATGGGCCGCTATGATGTTGCGTAATTGCACGGCTGCACGTTATGCCGTAAACAAGTCACGCATGGTACGTTTGGCCGAATACAGCCGGGACTGTTTGCGTGAACTGCGTGCAGAAACCGGCATTAATTATGAGCAGCGTACTCAAGGCACGCTACAGGTGTTCCGTACCCAGCAGCAATTGGAAGCGGCAGCAAAAGATATCGCTGTGCTTACTGAATGTGGGGTAAATTTTGAGCTGCTCGACCGCGATGGTTGCGCTCGGGTCGAACCCGCTCTGGGTCTGGTAAAGGATAAGCTGGTGGGTGGCTTGCGTCTGCCGGGTGATGAAACCGGCGATTGCCAGCTTTTTACTACCCGGCTCGCGGATGAAGCCAAGAAGTTGGGCGTTGTATTCAAATATGACCTGTCTGTGAATCACCTGCTTAGCGCAAAAGGCCGGATCACCGGCGTTGAGGCTGGAAGTGAACGCATTTTGGCAGATCAGTTCGTGGTCGCCTTGGGCAGCTATTCACGCCCATTATTGAAAACGCTAGACCTCAATATTCCGGTATATCCTGTTAAGGGATATTCACTGACGGTACCCATAACCAACGCCGCGGCTTCGCCCGTGTCTACCATCATGGACGAAACCTACAAGGTGGCGATCACCCGATTTGCAGAACGCATTCGTGTTGGAGGCATGGCGGAACTGGCAGGCTTCGATCTAAATCTCAACCCCCAGCGCCGGGCGACATTGGAAATGGTGGTCGGAGATCTGTTTCCTCAGGGAGGCGACATTCCCGGTGCAACTTTCTGGACGGGTTTACGCCCCATGACACCGGATGGCACACCCATCATTGGCGGTACACGCTATGATAATTTGTGGCTCAACACGGGTCATGGCACATTGGGCTGGACCATGTCTTGCGGATCAGCTCAGCTTCTCGCTGACCTGATGGCAAAGCGGCGCCCAGCTATTTTGGCAGATGATCTTGGGCTAAGCCGCTATGATGCAACAAGTGCAGCAAGTCATGCCAAGGTTGAAGTGCGCGGCCAATTGGCATGATAAACAGGGCAATGTAATGAGCCGTCCAACTGTTGCCAATATCCGTCTCGACGCATTCCGTCATAACTACAGATTAGCGAAAGAAATTCACGGAGGCCGTGCGCTTGCCGTTATCAAAGCCAATGCCTATGGGCATGGGGCCGTGCAATGCGCACGTGCGATTGAAGATCAAGCCGATGGGTTTGCGGTGGCATCAATCGAAGAGGCGCTGGTTTTGCGCGAAGCAGGGATTGCAGGCCCAATATTGTTACTGGAAGGTTTTTTTGAGGTTGCAGAAATCCCTGAGATTGAAGACAACAACTTGTGGATTGTGGTGCATCATTCATGGCAGGTTGCAGCAATATTGGCCACCAAGTTAGCAAAGCCGCTCACAATCTGGTTAAAAATGGATAGCGGGATGCACCGGGTTGGGTTGGCCCCAGATGAATATCGTATGGCATATGAAAGTCTTATGCGCCACCCGAATATTTTACAGATTGTAATGATGAGCCATTTTGCATGCGCAGATGAGCTTGTCAGTATTCACCCGCTTCAACAGATAAAAACTTTTCGTGCGGCAACGGCTGGTATTGATGCGCCTGTTAGTCTGTCGAATTCGGCAGCGGTTCTCGGTTGGCCAATTTCTTACGCGGATTGGGCCAGGCCTGGCATTATGCTGTATGGGGCGGACCCGATCATTGATCGGGAAAGTGGAGCGGACGTATCAGGCCAGCGTTTGCGCCCGGTAATGCAATTCGGGTCGGCCGTGATTTCGTTGCGCACGATCTCGAAGGGTGAGCCTGTAGGCTATGGCTGCACTTTCGTAGCCGAGCGAGCTACAAGGGTGGGTGTAGTGGCTTGTGGATATGCGGATGGTTACCCCCGCGTGGCTCCGACAGGCACGCCGGTGGCGGTAGACGGCAAGCTCACCCGCTTGATCGGGCGAGTATCTATGGATATGTTGACAGTTGATCTGACCGACTTACCCGATGCAAATTTGGGCAGCCATGTCGAATTATGGGGTGATCAAGTTTTGGTTGGTGACGTAGCGAGTTGTGTTGGGACGATTGCTTATGAATTGCTATGTAACGTCAAACGTGCGCGTTTTCAGTATTCAGATACTTCCACGCAATAGTTAAAAATTAAAGGGCGCCTCTAAAAACTCAAGTTAAACTTGAGTTTTTAGAGGCGCCCTTTATTTGATGCTTGTTATACAAATCGACCGAATTGATAACTGGCAGATCTTGATTGAAAATCACGCGGTCTGGATGCTAAATTATCCCGACCGCGTGGCACGCGAAATCCGATTAGAAATTCACGATGGTTTGCAGTCCGACGGTATTGTTCGTCTTGTGGAAAGACCCATCGTTAAAGTAGTAGAAAGACGATGTCGTCGCGATATCGTGACGCACTTCGCCACGGAAAGCCACGAACGGTGTCAACCGGTAGGTTGCAGCGAAAGTTAAATCATACCTGTTCGCACCGATGTTAGGATTGTATCCCGCAGCGTTTGGATCGCCTGCACCAAAGCCGTTGATAGCATCTCCCGTAACACCATTAAGAGCCGTAGTGGCTGAACCACTATTAGCGTTGCCAACGTCGAAAGTCCCGCCGCCGTTTGCCGAGTTGTTCAGGTAGTCAATACGTCCTGCCAGAGTCAACTTGGGTGTGACGCGCTCAGAAACAAGTGTGGAGATTCCCCACCATTTTGCATCTTGAGGGTTGCCTGCTGCATCTGCGTTGAGTGCCGCATCCCTCTGACGCCCCAGTGTATATTGAACGTTAGCATTGAAGTCGCCACGCGTAAACCAGGCATCGGTCTCGATTTGGTCGAGATGAGTACTTGCCCCAACAGGTGCTAAGCCATTAAAGTTAGAGATGGAACCTTCATATCCGGTGAACTCATAACCCCAGAACTCTTGCTCAGCATAAGTAACATTGTAGATGAGCATTGGACTTTTATTTAACCCAGCACTGCATGTACCCAGTGAGGTGCAATCGTTGCGCGCAGAGTTAGCATTCGCCAAGATAAATTTGTATTCCCAATTCCCACCATCGCGCGTTAAGTCCACACCAGCGCCAGTGTAGTAGGTCATCTCGGTGAAATCGAACAGCAAATTCTTGGTAATAAAATACTCGGCATAACCGGGATACAGTTGATTGCTGGTTACGTTGTTGATTCCAGAGTAGGTATTCACGTATGGCTCGTAACCCGATACGTCAGGCATTTGTCCAACAATAAATTTGTTATCCAGACCATCGAACGGAATTGACGCCGAAGCTTCGTGCACGATATTGCCAAAGTTGTACCCCGATCCAGCACTCTTGCTGGGCGCCAAGGTCAGGCGCAATTTCGTACCGCCATCGCCCATATCCTTCTGGATGTCGAGATAGGCCATGCCAAAATAGGAGTTGTCATACGAAGCGACTTCCCCACTGCCGTTGATGTTGGAGAAGTTGTTCAGGAACGCGAAAGAACTGGTGCCTTTTGCCTGATTGTACATATATACCGGATCGAATCCCGCGCTGATGCGCAGACCTTTCATGCCGGCAACTTCCGCACTATCCTCAATCGCGTCGACCTTGACTTGAAGCTGACTGAACTCGCTCGGATCCACGGTGGCTGCGGCAGGCTCAGTAGTAGGTGAAGGGGCAGGGGCTGCTGCCTGTTGCTTCATCATGTCTCTGAGTTCATTGACCTGCGCTTTGAGCTGTTGGATCTCGCTATTTAATTCTTCGTTGGTCTGAGCACCCGCAGCCATCGGCAATGCCAGCGCCACGGCAACCACTATCTTCTTCAGTTTCAACATGAGTTCTCCTTTTCTAAGTTGCACAACAAATAGCGGATCGTTAATAGCCCGACCACGTGGTTTAAAATCGTTCGGCTATGGCGTCCGTACGACTTCATTCTTAAAACATCTTCATGCCTCGATCGCTACTAGCATGCCTTCACGATAGGCTGCAGACTGCTCGGCCACCCGCCTGCGCTCCTGACGACTCAGCCACAGACTACTAGCGAGCACACCGACTGCCACCACAGCCACCGTAATCGTCGCAATCGCATTCACGGTCGGATCCAGCCCCAAGCGTGCGCGGGACAGGATGACGATAGGCAGTGTCGTCGACCCCGGACCGGAGAGAAATGCGGTCGATACCACGTCGTCCAGAGAGATGGTAAAGGTCAGCAGCCAGGCTGCCATGATCGATTGAACGATCAACGGTAGCGTGACCAAATAAAATACTTGGAAGGGCCTGCAGCCGAGATCCATTGCCGCTTCCTCAAGCGATTTATCCATTTCCAGCAAGCGCGACTGAATAACAACTGCAGCATAGGCCATGCCGACTGAAGTGTGTCCTGCCCAGATGGTGAAGATGCCGCGTTCGGGCATACCGAACAGACGTTCGCACATCACGAAAAAGAGAAGTAAAGATAAGCCGGTGATTACCTCTGGCACAACCAGAGGAGCGTTGATGTGAGCAGAAAATGTTGTCCGCCCGAAGAATGATTTATAGCGCACCATAGCAAAGGCAGCGAGCATGCCAAGCACGACAGAAGCCGTGGCTGTCATCAGCGCGATCTTCATGGACAGAATAAAACCATCGACGACTTCGGTGTCGTGAGCAATGACGCCATACCATTTGAAGGTGAAGCCGCCCCACAGGGTAACCATCTTCGAATCATTGAAAGAGAAGACGATCAGCGTTATGATCGGCAGGTAGAGAAATACGTACCCTGCAAAAAGCCAAGTTTTACCGAGTTTGCTATTCATGGCTTATACCCCTCGAACGCCGCCGGAATCGGCTTGATATTTGTTGAAGATGGCGAGGGGTATCAGAATCAGCCCAACCATGGTTACGGCGACAGAGGATGCCATCGCCCAGTCGTTGTTGCTGAAGAACTCATCCCAGAGGACGCGTCCAATCATCAGTGTGCTGGGTCCGCCCAACAGTTCAGGAATGACGTATTCGCCAACACTGGGGATGAAAACCAGCATGGCTCCGGCGACGATGCCATTTTTCGACAAGGGCACAGTCACCAACCAGAAAGCCTTCCACGGAGTGGCACCCAGATCATTGGCGGCCTCGAGCAAACGCAAATCCATTTTCACCAGATTGGAGTAAAGCGGCAGAATCATGAATGGTACGTAGGTGTATACCATGCCGATGGTCATCGAAAATCCGGTATACATCATTTTTATCGGCTGATCGATGAGATGCATCCACATCAACAGGTTATTAAAGACGCCGTTATCGTCGAGCAAGCCCTTCCAGGCATAGACGCGCAACAGGTAGGAGGTCCAGAACGGCAGCGAGACCAGCATTAGTAGAGCCGGCCGCATGCTGGCAGGCGATCTCGCCATGAAATAGGCGAAGGGGTATCCAATAATAAGACAGATCACGGTGTTGATTGCGGCAAACTTGATCGATGACCAGTAGGTCTCGACGTAAAGTGGGTCTGTACCGAGAAAAATATAGTTCGATAACTTGATTTTGATATTGAATATGCCATCGGCATAGCTGGTCAGATCCTCGAAGTGAATTCCATCCGTCTCCGATACGCTGAGTTTCAGTACGACCAGAAAGGGCACCGTAAACAGCATAATGAGAAAGAAGTAGGGAATGCCAATGACGCTGCGCTTGCCCCAGTCCCGCTTGAGAAAGCGCACGATGCCGTTCTTGCCGATGCTTTTTGCGATGTTCATCGTCTTTGCTCCTTCGGCTTAATTCAAGAGTACGACGACATCACTGCCGTCCCACCACGCGTATACCTGCTGACCGCGCTCGAGTTTCGTATCTTCGTGACGCGCCGCGTTCTCGCGCGAAGCTTTTATGACCGTGCCACTATCCAGCTTAACGTGGAACAATGTGAACTGGCCGAAGTAAGCAATTCCATCAATCGTACCGCGAACACAGTTGTAGCCGTGTTCTGCAGGAGACTCGCGCTGCTCGATGGTCGGTTCATGTTTCTGCAGGCATATCTTCTCGGGACGCAGGGCAATACTCACCTGCATTTCGCGCGTGCCGGTAATGCCGTGGCTGACGTAATGACGGCACTCCGGTGAGCCGATAACCACATGGTCCGGCTCATCGACTTCAACTGTGCCCTTGAACAGGTTCACGTCACCAATGAAGCCTGCCACGAATAAGCAACTAGGCGTCTCGTATATCTCGCGGGGATGCCCTACTTGCAGAAAACGGCCTTCCTGCATGACGGCAATCCGGTCAGCCATGATCATGGCTTCTTCCTGATCATGAGTTACCATGACGCAGGTGACGCCCACTTTTTTGATTATATTTACCAGCTCGAATTGGGTTTGCTCACGCAGCTTGCGATCCAGAGCTCCGAGCGGTTCGTCGAGCAATAGCAGTTTCGGACTCTTTGCAAAACAACGTGCCAAGGCGACACGCTGCTGTTGGCCGCCGGAGAGCTGATGTGGCTTACGCTTGGCATAGGGCTTGAGCTTGACGATACCCAGCATTGATTCGACGCGTTCAGCGATCTGCTCTTTAGGCATACCGTCGCGCTTGAGGCCAAAGGCGACATTTTCCCACACGGTAAGATGGGGGAAAAGCGCATAGGACTGGAACATCATGTTGATTGGGCGCTCGTACGGGGGCATCTTGGCAATATCGGCGCCATCAAGGTAAATATTGCCGGAGGTGGGCAACTCGAATCCCGCAAGCATGCGCAGGAGTGTCGATTTACCGCAGCCCGAAGAGCCGAGTAGAGCGAAGATTTCGCCCTTTTTGATATCGAGAGAAACGTCATCGACGGCTGCTACTTCGTCGAAATGCTTGCTCAATCGGTCAATTCTAACGAACCGTGAATCATCGCTACGACCTGTAGAGTTCGCAACAGAATCAGCCATGCCTAGCTCTCCCTTTTTCCTGAGTCGTTATGGTGGAGTGGCCGTAGCCACTCCTTGGTTATGGCCGAAATGTCAGAGGCCGGTTTTAAACGTTGTGTAGAGTCGCGTGCGCAGACGGCGGATGTCGGTCGGTACCGTACCAGGCGGAACCATCCTGGCCAAATCTTCCGATTTCATAAATACTGTGTCATCCGCCAGAATTTCGGGTTTGATGTACTTGGCTGCACTCGGTACCGGATTAGAGTAGAAGACCTTGTTTACCAAGCCGGCGTTGACATCCGGACGGTAAATGTAACTCATCCACTTGTAGGCGTTTTCCACGTGCTGAGCATCGACTGGGATGGCCATCGTGTCAAAAAATAACTCGGCACCGGTTTTGGGCAAAAGCACTTGGATGTTGACTCCGTTTTTCGCTTCCTTGGCACGTGCTTTTGAGATACTCATATCGCCATTCCATCCGAGCGCTAGGCATAGCGACCCGCTGGCCAGATCGTTGATGTAGCCGGATGATGAAAACAGGGTGATGTAAGGGCGAATTGTCTCAAGAAGCTTGGCAGCTTCCTTGTAATCCGCTGGATTGCGGCTGTCGGCTGGTTTACCCAGGTAGCGCAGTGCGGCAGGAAAGATTTCGTCGCCCGAGTCGAGTACAGATACGCCGCATGACTTGGCCTTGCTGATGTATTCGGGCTTAAAGAGTAAATCCCAAGCATTTTCCGGCATGGGCAGATTGCCCAGCACCGCCTTGAGCTTGTCGACGTTAATGCCGACTGTGGTGATTCCCCACATCCAAGGTACGAGATACTGGTTGCCCGGATCCATGGCCGCCAAGTTCTTCATCACGTAAGGATCGAGGTTGCCATAGGTGGTGATCTTGCTCTTGTCCAGCTTCATTAACAGACCGCCTTCGGCCTGGATCTTGGCCCAATTCGAGGAAGGTACGACAATGTCGTAACCCGTTTTCCCTGCCACCAACTTGGCGTGCAGAGTTTCGTTACTATCAAAGGTGTCGTAGCGAACCTTGATGCCTGTTTCCTTCTCGAAATTTTTTATTGTGTCTTCACCGATGTAATCCGACCAATTGTAGATATTGAGTACATTGTCTTCGCTAGCTACAGACAGGCTTGGCGTGCCAAGCGCCAATAAGGCCGTTGATAGCAGGGCGCCCAACAGTCCCACTCGATTCTTCAGGTTACTACCGAACATAATTTTCTCCTTAGGTTACATCGGTTAATAAAGCCCAACACCACAAGCACTAGGCTCACAAGGCAGTAGGCGTGACTTGGAATTTGATTGCGGCTGCGCCATACATTTTGATGGTGCAATCACAATAGTTATTTCACTCCGTTTTCACAGTCCATGAGAAAGCAAGTACTACGCCATCTCCTCTATGCATCCAAGCACAGGTATCAATTATACTTACCCAATGAATCAAAAAATTCAAGAAAAATCAAAATTTGTAGGGCAAATGCAACGTACTGTTTTATATTGGTTATTCCATTGCAATTTTGATTTCCAGTTTATTCTCCACCTAAATTGGCAATCGAACAAGAGCCATTTAGATTATTTTGATGGTGCCATATATTTCAATCCACACAATGTAAAAAAGGCTGCTTCTGAACCAAGGAAATATCCATGTCTGCAAGGTGCACTTCTCCGGTGCGCGCGACAGTCATTTCGCGCTTAACCATATCATCAGGGTGAGGCTTCACCATGCTGCCGCAGGTTGTTTCCAAACCGACCCTAAGAGTAGGTAAAACGAGGTGGCGCTCTTGGCAAGAATCTTCAGCTCAGGACGCACGCTGAAATATCCACAACCGAACCAAGCACCCGAAGCAATAGATAACTTTTTCAGAAACCAGTAGAATGAATTGTTGTTACAGATGCACGAGCTGAACCTGCGGGTTCATGCAAAAGATGACAAGGCGCTACAGTGGTATTTGAATTGAGAGTTGATCTGTGTCAAACAGAATCATTCCATCTGTTCTTGTTGTTCAAGGATATAAAAGCGATTTTGGCAACATTGGTAGCGCCCTCAGTGAACTACATCTCACATCTGTCACGATAATAACTATTGCCATTTTAAGGAAACGCAATGAAACAAATTCAAACTAAAAATGCACCGGCAGCAATTGGTCCGTATTCCCAAGCAATCGTAGCAGGATCGCTTTTGTTTACCTCAGGACAGATACCACTTCGTCCGGATGGTAGCCTCATGGAAGGCGGGATCGAGACGCAGACGCAGCAGGTATTCGATAACCTGCACGCCGTAATTGAAGCAGCAGGTGCCTCGCTAGCTCAAGTAGTGAAAACCACAGTATTTCTCAAAGACCTTCAGGATTTTGCCGCAATGAATGTCGTTTACGCGGCGGCATTCGGCAGCCATTGTCCCGCGCGTTCGACGGTGCAAGTGGCACGTCTGCCACGCGATGTGCTGGTTGAAATTGAAGCGATTGTCTCGCTGTCTTGAGAGGGATTGAGAAAGCATGACTACGCGTAAATTAATCGATGCAGTTGTCGATTTTTCTTCCCACCCTGCTGTTGCCGAGCATACGGTTGTTGCCACGGAACGCATGGTGTCAAATCCCCCCTGCCATACTACAACCTGGAATCACTATACCGATCCCACAGAGCAGTTCTTTGCGGGTATCTGGGCTTCCGGTGTGGGTGCAATGAAGGTGTCTTACAGTGAGGAGGAGCTTTGTGTTCTGCTGGAAGGACGCATCCGGCTTACGGATAGCAGCGGCGCGGCACGTGACTTCGGGCCAGGAAGTGCCTTTGTGATTCCGGCCGGATTCGAGGGGGTGTGGGAAACACTGGAGCCGGTAAAAAAGATTTATACTATTTGGCAAGCCAAAACCTGATCCGCATGAATCCGGAACGCCGCATCGATTGGCGCACAATTATCGCCCTTAATGCCGTATCGGTTTTGTCGCAATTTGGTCAATTCGGCATCGGTATTGTGGTACTACCGCTCTGGCTGGCACAGCATGGGCTCAATGCCGCGCAGCTGGGGGGATTCGCTTCCGCAGAATGGCTGGGCATGCTGATGGGTTTGGCCGTTGCCCCGCGCCTAAACAGCCAATTAGGTCACCGCATCGTCATCGCCATCGGCTTGCTAGTCTCGATTATCGGTTTCGCGGTGATACCCAATAGCAGTTGGCCCATCTGGCTACCCGCTGCTGCGCTCATCGGTCTTGGCATGGGCTTGCGCTGGATCGGACTGGAACCCTGGCTTTATCGAATAGCACCGAGCAACGCGCGCGGACGTCTGGTCGGCTTCCATGAGACCTTGCTCGGGCTCGCACCTATCATTACTCCCATATTGACGGAATGGGCAGGCATTGATGGGAGCGCACTTTTTGAACTGGGTATTGCCTTCGCCTGCTCCGCTTTGCTCCCACTGCTAATCGCTCGGCCCCCTCTGGACGAATCGGCTGAGTCGCCCGCCAGTTCCACTCAAGGGTCACCCCTTGTTCGTAATAACATGCTTGCACTGGGAGTGATCGTAGCCGTAATAGCCGGGATCACAGAAGCTTCGTTCTCCGCGCTGTTTCCAATATTCGGTGCCGGTCGCAGCCTCAGTACCGAGCAAATGGCGACCCTGCTTTCTGTTTTTGGCGTGGGAGGTTTGCTGCTGCAATATTTGACAGGCTGGCTTGCCGACCATCGCGGCTTGGCCTTCGCCACGCTGGTTTGCGCCGCGAGCACCGTTCTCTTCGCTGTGATTGCTGCCTTGCCGCTCGGCTTCATCGGCTTCGCCATAACCATCTTCGCGCTGGGCGGCACCATTACTGCCTTCCTGACGCTGTCCATCATCGCCGCTACTTCAGCAGGTAACGGGGATTTGTCTGTCAGTGTCAGGCGAGTCTCCATGGCCTACACCGCCAGTTCAATCTTCGGCCCGCTCATCGCCGGTGTTGCCATGAAATCTCTGGGCAGCGAGGCGCTAATTTGGCATGTCGGTGTACTGGCCGCAATTTTGTGCGGATACTTGCTGTTACAAGGTCGGTCGGAGCATGGTGTTGTTGGCTAGCGGCCATTTATATTTGTTTAATGGTATGGGTTTCATCCAAGACCAGCAGGGTGCCATGACGCTGAGTTAATTCGCGCAGACTGGCGATCCCGTTACTGCGCGCGCTCAGCGCAGTACAAAGCGGTTAGCATCTGTTGCAGTGGTGGTCAGTTGCCAGCAGGGCAGGCTGAATTGTTCTGCCAGCGCAGCTCCGACTTCGGGTGCAATCATGCCAGGCAGCATGGTGGTATAGCCACGACGTGCTTGCCTCTCCAGAGCGCGGGCTACCGGTTCAGGGCTATGGCCAAACATGGCGCCAGTATCTCCCAGGCAAAAATCCGCATAGTCGATACCATCGGCACAGGTAAAGTGCGCCCCCTGCGCTTGGTGGACGAAAAGAGGTGCTGGAGTACCCCAGTCGTTCATCCAGTGCATAGGCACACCATACAAAAAGTGTGGGCTGGTCTGTTGCCCCAATTGGTGCGACGCGGGGTGTAGTTTCAGATAACGCTGACGTTCCCTTGCGATCAAGCTTGCAGCATTAATGCTCAGTTTGTCGGTGGATACCTGTGTGGTGGGCATGACTGACCTTTGCTGGTTAGGGAAGAGATTTATATTTTTGCAGCGAACTAAAGCGGCTCTACCATTTTCTGTAAAAGTGGCTCTGGTGAATGGGCCATTGCATGGGTTAGTATCCTACCTAACTCTCAATCCTTATAGCAAGTTCCCCCTAAATATTTATGATATTGCTACGCACTCCATTCTTGGACATTTGTTCTTTGAACAACGCGCGACGACAATCGCCCGGCAAGATGCAAAAATACGTTAGTTGTTTCCGAATTGTCTGAATGGAGTTTCGTCATGAATCATGCTTTTGCTTATTTGTCCGCCGGTGGATTTCTCGGTTTGCCGATTACTCCTGATGCGCCGCCCGCTGCAATATCCGGCAAGCCTTTTGCCACTGCCGGAGTGAACTGGGACGGCAGCGTAACTAATCGTCCGGGGGCTCGATTTGGACCACGTGCCATTCGGCAGGCCAGCCGTATGCTGTGTGATGCAACGCATCCGTTGTTTGATACCACGCCGCTTGACCAGATGGCTGATCTGGGTGATCTGCTTTTGCCTAATACCAGTCTGGAGACCATGCGCGCTGCACTGATTCCACAAGCGAGCGCACTGATCGGCAAGCATGAGATGGTTTGGATGGGCGGCGATCATTCGATTACGCTACCCCTGTTGCGTGCTTACCGCGCCCATTATGAACGTCCGCTGGCCTGCATTCATTTTGACGCGCACTGCGATACCTGGACAGATCATTTTGGTGAGCCTTCCGGGCATGGTACTTGGGTGTATGAAGCGTTCACCGAAGGATTGGTCGTTCCAGAAGCTTTCGTACAAATTGGCATCCGATCATCCGGGGTGCGCGAGGCGCGTGAGTATGTGAATGACCATGGCGGTCGTATCTACACGGCCCGCGAGTTGCGGGGGCGAGATGGCGCAGCCTTGCAGGATGTAATTGACGAGGTACGCGCACGCATGGCAAAGGCTGGCAATCCGCCGCTCTATCTGACCTTTGATATTGATGCGCTTGACCCGGCTTACGCACCCGGTACCGGGACTCCGGAACCCGGTGGGTTAACCACTGCGCAGGCGATGACCCTTCTCGAAGGTTGGTACGATCTCAATTGGGTTGGTATGGACTGCACCGAAGTTGCGCCACCCTACGATCACGCCGAGCTGACTACCAATGCTGCGGCAACTTTAATCTGGACTTGGCTATGCGGACGAATGGCTGCAACCGCTAAAACTTGAAAGGGAAATTTTTATGCTGGCAAGTGAACAAAGGTTGATCCAGAACTCCTACTATCCGACAAGTGCAAATGCTCAGCCGCATTACCCGCGTCTGGAGGAGGATGCAGCGGTAGACGTGTGTGTAGTAGGTGCGGGTCTTGCGGGTCTGTCGGCTGCCATCGAACTGGCTGATCGCGGTTATTCAGTGCTGGTGCTGGAAGCGGAAACAGTGGGCTGGGGAGCGAGTGGGCGCAATGGCGGTCAGATCATTGCGGGTCTTGCCTGTGAACAATCGGTGATTGAGAAGGCTCTGGGGTTTGACGCAGCGCGCCAGTCCTGGGACGTAACCATAGCTGCGCTCGATTTGGTAAGAGAGCGGATTAAGCGCTTTGATATAAAGTGTGATCTGGTGGATGGTTTTCTCGGTGTGGCAGTGGGCGAGCGCAAGGGGGCGGCACTGCGTGAGTGGTATGAGGACATGGCGAAACGCTACCACTATGATGCAGATACGAAGTGGATCGAACCCCACGCTTTGCATGAGTGGATAGACAGCCCGAGATTTCATAGTGGTTACCATGACCGCCGTTCGGGCCACCTGCATCCGCTGAACTATACGCTTGGACTGGCGCGCGGTGCGGAGAGTTTGGGCGTGCGGATTTGCGAACACTCTCCAGTACGTTCTATGAGTACCGGCGAACCGACACTTCTGCGCACTGATAATGGTAGCGTCAAAGCACGTTTTGTCGTACTTGCAGGAAATGTGTATCTACCTGAAGTGGCACCCAAATTAGCGCCTGCTCTGGCACGGAGAATTATGCCGGTAGGGACATACATTATCGGCACTGAGCCGATTGATCCTGCACTACAAGCCACTTTGATTCCCTCAAATTCGGCAGTCTGTGATTCTAATTTTATACTCGACTACTTCCGGTTTTCTGCGGACCATCGCATGCTGTTTGGAGGGCGAGTCAGCTACAGCACCATGACCCCACCCAATCTTAAGGAAGACATGCAAAAGCGCATGCAGCTGGTTTTTCCGCAACTGACCGGGACCAAAGTGAAATACTCCTGGGGTGGATTCGTAGATATCACCATGAACCGCGCCCCCGATTTTGGCCGGTACGCGTCGAATGTTTATTACCTGCAAGGATTTTCAGGGCATGGCGTAGCACTGACCGGCATGGCTGGCAAGCTGGTAGCCGAGGCCATCGGAGGGCAGGCAGAGCGCTTCGACCTGATGTCGCGTATTCCTCATCACGATTTTCCCGGCGGCAACCTGCTACGCACGCCCGCTCTGGTGTTAGGTATGCTGTGGTATCGATTGCGCGATGCGCTCGGCTGATCACGATCAGTGACTCAGTGTTGCCTGAATCACATCCGCGAGAATGCGGCCATAGTGTGCGATGCGTTCTGTTGCGGCATAGGCGTAGCCGATAATCAACCCTTTTTCGCGACTCTTTCCAATGCCGTAGCAGGAAAGAGGATAGACCCGCAGACCTTGTTCTGCGGCCAGCTCGGCGATCCGTACATCATCACAATAAGATGGCAGTCCCACCAACAGATGCAAACCTGAGCCTGCAGGTGGCAGGCTTGCACCGACGCTGGTGACCGGAGCGAGTGCTTTTTGCAACAAGCGGCGTTTCTCTCCATAAATCTGGCGCAGGCGCTTGATGTGGCTGGCAAAATGGCCCTCTTCAATGAACTCGGCGAGAGCTGCCTGGATTACAACTTGGCCGGGGCGCTGCAATTGATACAGGCCGCGCTTGAAGTCCTCTGCCAAGTCTGGAGGTACTACCAAATATCCCAGCTTGATACCAGGGTACATAACCTTGGAAAAAGTACCCAGATACAGCACTCGGCCGTTCTGATCCATACCCTGCAGGGACGAGAGCGGATGCCCTTCGAAGCGGAACTCACTGTCGTAATCATCTTCCAGAATCCACGAACCCGTGCTGGCCGCGTAGTCGAGTAGCAAACGCCGTCGCCCGTAACTCATGACGACTCCTTTGGGGTACTGGTGAGATGGTGTTGTATAGATAAGACGCGGGGGACAACGAAAATCATCAATGCTGGGGGATATTCCCTCTTCATCTACCGGCACCGGATGAAGCTGTAGGCCATTGCTCTCAAGAACCCGGCGTGCCCCCCAGTAACAAGGATTCTCTACCCACACAAGATCACCATGATCGGTGAGAAGACGTGCACACAGGTCGATCGACTGTTGGGTGCCCGAGGTAATCAGGATTTGTTCCACGGTAAGGTTGACGGCGCGAAACATGCGCAGATAATTGGCGATGGCGCTGCGCAAAGGTAAATATCCCCCTGCATGACCATAGTCCAGATGCGCGGGTTGCGGCGCACGCCATTGGCGGTTGAGCAAGCGCCGCCAAAGCTGCGATGGGAAGGCGGAAAAATCGTCTTCCCCAGGGGCAAAGGGCTGCACTTCATAACTTGGTTGGTCAGTTTGACCTGCTGCAGTTATACCGCGTACAGAGAGATGGGTCGCACTTTTTGGGGGATTAGGCTTGCCTGAGTCTTTGACGTTTTTCTTCTCGGTAAATTCTTCCGGAAAAGTTTGCGCAACGCGAGTGCCACTACCAACCTGAGAAACCACATAACCCTCATCGTGCAATTGTTCAAAAGCGGCTAACAGGGTGTTGCGTGACAGCTTAAGTGCTTCCGACAAGCTGCGTGTGGACGGCAGACGTGCACCCGGAGCGAGGTGATGGCTGGCGATTGCACGGCGAATAGACTCATAAACCCTGCGGTGGGACGGCATGCGCGGAGGAAAGCGTCCCTGTTTTAGCTCAGTCAGCAGCCATTCGGAGATGGTTAAAGATTCCATAGTGTTTTTTCCTTTGAAGGCTAAATGGTACCAGAAAATTATTCAAAATGGCTCTTGTCGGATTACCAATTTAGGCGGAGAATAAACTCGTCATCAATAAAATATAACTAATATATTTTATTAAACAACACGATAGAAAAATTATTCGGATGTGGCCTGGTTCTTGCGGGATTAATTTTTTTGCTAAGTTCTGACAATTTATTAGGTGGCAAATTTGATGATGCAACAAAGCGCTCATTAATGTTTAAAGGGGTATTCAAATAGCTCAGAATCGAACACCGGTGGTGCTACTGCCGGCAGACTACAGGCAACTTGGAGACCATCCATTTCATGTGGCGGGTCACAAGTATGTAAGCGCTGTCGCCGAAGCGGCACGAGCTTTGCCCTTGATTGTGCCAGCGCTAGGTACGAAAAGCGATGTGGTGGCTCTGCTCGAGGTGGCTGACGGCATACTGCTGCCTGGAGCAATATCCAATGTTCATCCTTCTTATTTTGACCAAGAGGTGCATGATCCCTCTTTACCGCTCGATCCTCAGCGTGATGGCTTGACCCTTCATCTAATTCGGGAAGCAGTGAAGGCGGGTATTCCTCTGCTGGGTATATGCCGGGGCTTTCAGGAAATCAATGTGGCTTTTGGCGGTAGTTTGCATCAGGCAGTTCACGAAGTCGATGGTATGGCTGATCACCGTGAACCGAAGAAGGCGTTGCTGGAAGAGCAGTATGCACAGGTTCATTCTGTAAGCACGGTGGCTGGTGGGCTATTAGCTGAAATCACCGATAGCACTAAACTCATGGTTAATTCCTTGCATGGTCAGGGTATTGATCGTCTAGGTTCAGGATTAGTGGCAGAGGCGTATGCAGAGGACGGATTGATTGAGGCAATCAGCATTGTTGGCGCAAAAACTTTCGCGTTGGCGGTGCAGTGGCATCCTGAATGGAATGTATTGAATACCCCGGCTTATCTGGCGATATTTCGCGCCTTTGAGAAAGCTTGCCGGAAACGAGTTACGCAACGTCACACTGATAAGCAAAACTAAACTAAAGATTGGGAGAGATGAAGTGACTGAACCTAAAGATTTTACCCACAGCGACATGGAGAGTTGGCTAACCGAGAAACATGTCACCGAAATCGAGTGCCTGGTACCTGATCTTACCGGGGTGGCGCGCGGCAAAATTCTACCACGAGAAAAATTCACTGCTGAACGTGCCATGCGTTTGCCGGAGGCCGTGCTGGGAGTAACCGTAACGGGTGAATCACCGGAAGATCACGAGGGTTACGATAATGTATTTGGTTTTACGGATAGAGACATGGTTCTTATCCCTGATCCGAGCACGGTGCGTTTGGTGCCTTGGGCTGTTGATCCTACCGCCCAAGTGATCATGGATTGTTTCTTTCATGACGGCACACCGGTGGATTTTGCGCCACGCAACGTCCTGCGTCGGGTGACGGATCTATATAAAAAAATGGGCTGGACTCCTATCGTGGCTCCCGAACTGGAGTTTTATCTACTGGCTCGCAACGTTGATCCTAATCAACCGCTGGTGCCGCCAATTGGTCGTAGTGGTCGTGCCGAAACCAGTCGGCAGTTATATAGCATTGATGCGGTAAACGAGTTTGATCCGCTGTTCGAGGATATTTATGATTACTGCGACACCATGGGGCTGGAACTCGACACGCTAATCCACGAATTCGGCGCAGGGCAAATGGAAATCAACTTCTTGCACGACGAACCGATGATTTTGGCCGACAAGGTGTTTTTCTTTAAGCGCACGTTGCGTGAAGCAGCGTTGCGCCACAATATGTATGCCACTTTCATGGCCAAGCCCATGACCAATGAACCGGGTTCGGCCATGCACATTCACCAGAGTGTGCTTGACATAAAAACCGGTAAAAATATTTTTAGCAACCCGGATGGCACTGAGTCGCAACTATTCCTCAACTATATTGCCGGCTTGCAGAAATATTTACCGGCTGCCATGGCGCTTCTGGCTCCTTATGTCAATTCCTATCGCAGGGTAGTGCGCCACGGTGCGGCCCCGATCAATATTGAGTGGGGTTATGACAACCGCACAGTGGGTATTCGTGTACCCCTTTCAGAACAAGAAAATCGCCGTATAGAAAACCGCGTAATTGGAGCGGATGCCAATCCTTATCTGGCGATGGCCGTAACATTGGCATGTGGCTATCTGGGCATTATCGAGAATTTGCAGCCTGGGGCTGTTACTACCGGCAGCGCCTATGACGCAGATTATCAACTGCCCCGTGGCTTGTCTGAAGCGCTGAAGCTGCTGGATGCAGCGACGCCTTTGCATGACATATTGGGCAAGAGGTTCGTTGACGTCTATGTGGCTGTCAAGGAAACCGAACATGACGAATTTATGCGCGTGATTAGTCCATGGGAACGTGAGCATCTGCTGATGCACGTTTAATTTTTATTAAACCCGGATACGTATAAAGAGAAAACTATGTCGCTCACTACTCGTGAAATTCAAGCGCTGGATTCGGCGCACTATATTCATCCTTTCACTGACCATAAATCTTTGGCCAAAAAAGGGGCCCGTGTTATCACCCGTGGTGAAGGGGTGTATGTGTGGGATTCGGAAGGCAAGCAGATTTTTGACGGTATGTCTGGGTTGTGGTGCGTCAATCTCGGATATGGACGCAAGGAATTGGTCGAAGCGGCGGCCCGGCAAATGGAAGTGCTGCCGTTTTACAACAGCTTTTTCAATACGACCAATGTTCCCGCAGCACAGCTGGCGGATCGAATTATTGGTTTGGCGGGGGAGCGCTTCTCTCATGTGTTTTATGGGTCATCCGGATCTGAATCCAACGATACCATCGTGCGTATGGTGCGTCATTATTGGGCAACATTAGGGCAACCTGAACGCAACGTTATCATCAGCCGCAAGAATGCTTATCATGGCTCGACGATGTGCGGAGCCTCGCTTGGCGGTATGTCTGGTATGCATGCTCAGGGTGGTCTCCCGATTCCGGGCATCGTACACATCGAACAGCCTTACCATTTTGGACTGGCACCGGACAAGAATAAGGACGAATTTGGAATCGAAGCGGCCGGCTGGCTGGAACAGAAAATTCTAGAGGTTGGCCCGGATAAAATTGCCGCATTTATCGGCGAGCCGGTGCAGGGCGCGGGTGGTGTCATTATTCCACCCAAAACGTACTGGCCGGAAATTCAGCGTATTTGTGACAAATACGGCATTCTGCTGATCTGTGATGAAGTGATCTGCGGCTTCGGGCGACTCGGGAGCTGGTTCGGCTCAGAGTTGATGGGTGCAAAGCCCGATCTCATGACCTTCGCCAAGGGCGTGACTTCAGGTTACATACCGCTTGGTGGGGTGGTTGTGGGCAAGCGAGTGGCCGAGGTGTTGATCGAGAAGGGCGGGGAATTTAACCACGGATATACATACTCAGGTCATCCGGTGGCCTGTGCAGTCGCACTGGCCAATCTGGACATCATTGAACGAGAAGGACTGGTTGACCGAGTGAGGGAAGAAACCGGCCCCTATCTGGCTAAACATTTCGCCGCTTTGTCCGATCATCCTTTGGTCGCGGGAGCCGAGACATATGGAATGGTTGCAGGTCTGGTGCTAATGAAGGACAAGAAGCACCATCTTGCCTTTGATGAGTCGTTGGCAGTCGGCATGGTGTGTCGTGAACACTGTTTCACGAATGGATTGATCATGCGTGCGGTAGGTGACCGCATGATTATCGCTCCTCCTCTGGTATGCGATAAAGCACAGATTGATGAGATGATGAATCGGGTGCGCATCTGTCTGGATGCTACCTTGAAAGACGTGCAGTCGAGAGGCTGGTTGGACGCCTAAACGGGTAATGATGATTATCCGGGTAGATTAATGTCGTGCATGGGATTTTTGTAGTTGTGTCAGACATGGCCTGCTTGGGTTTTTTCTGCAATAACCTGCAGGTGAGCCATTGGTTCACCCGCTCATTCAGTTTGGAGATTTTATGTCTATCCAGTTGAATCATCCTGTTCTGCTCAAGCAGGCTTTGGCCTGGCTGGAAGGGAAATGGGTGGGTGCTGATTCCGGCGAAACATTTGCCGTCAGAAACCCGGCAAACGGGAACATCGTGGCGCAAGTGCCGCTCATGGGGCGTGCAGAAACCGAGCGTGCCATTGCTGCGGCAACCGTGGCGCAAAAAAAATGGCGTGCGCTTCCTGCCAAAGATCGCTCGGCCAAGTTGAAAAAATGGTTTACCCTGATCCTGCAGCATCAGGAGGATCTGGCGCGCATTTTGACTATTGAACAAGGTAAGCCTCTGGCTGAGGCACGCGGTGAAATCGCCTACGGTGCCAGCTTTGTCGAGTGGTTCGCCGAGGAAGCCAAGCGGGTGTATGGCGAGGTGATTCCTTCTCCAATGAATGACCGCCGTCTGTTGGTGCTGAAGCAACCGATAGGCGTCACGGCAGCCATTACGCCGTGGAATTTCCCCAACGCCATGATCACCCGCAAGGCCGCGCCAGCTCTGGCAGCAGGCTGCGCGATGATAGTCAAACCCGCTGAACAGACACCGCTGTCGGCCTTTGCTCTTGCTGTGCTGGCCGAAGAAGCGGGCATACCGGGTGGCGTGTTTCAGGTGATTACCGGAGATGCTCCGCAAATCGGGGCCGCCATGTGTGAAAGCCCGGTGGTGACCAAATTATCGTTTACCGGCTCCACCGAAGTGGGCCGCATCCTCATGCGTCAGAGTGCAGATACGATCAAAAAACTCTCACTCGAACTGGGAGGCAATGCACCATTCATCGTGTTTGATGATGCCGACCTTGATGCCGCCGTTGAAGGTGCGATGGGAAGTAAATACCGCAACGCCGGGCAGACCTGCGTGTGCGCCAACCGACTGTTCGTGCAGGACGGAGTGTTTGATGCGTTCACCAAAAAACTGGTTGAACGAGTGGCCCAACTAAAGGTGGGAGATGGCTTCACGGATGGCGTAACACAGGGACCGTTGATTGATGAAGCGGCACTGGCCAAGGTAGAAAACCATGTGGCGGATGCTCTATCTAAGGGGGCCAGACTGGCTGCCGGTGGCAAGCGCCATGCACTGGGCGGCACTTTCTATGAGCCTACTGTGTTGGCCGACGTCAGTCCGGATGCCTTGGCATTTCGGGAGGAAACCTTTGGTCCGGTCGCTCCGTTGTTTCGTTTCAAAACGGATGAAGAAGTCATCGAACTGGCCAATCGCACTGAGTTTGGTCTGGCCTCGTATTTTTTTAGTCGTGACATCGGTCGCATCTGGCGCGTCGCAGAAGCGCTTGAGTATGGCATGGTCGGCGTTAATTCGGGCCTCATCTCCAACGAGGTAGCGCCGTTTGGTGGCGTCAAACAGTCGGGTCTGGGGCGTGAGGGATCGCACCATGGCATCGACGAATATCTTGAAATCAAATATGTCGCAATGGCCGGGCTGTAAATCTGGTCAATGCGTAACGCAATAAATTTATAAGGGTGCCCTGAAATGAGTACAATCGATTGGCACGCCCGTGCCGCAGCATTAACGATAGATGGCCGGGCACTGATAAACGGCAAGCGCGTGGACGCCGCTGATGGCGGTACGTTTGCATGCATGTCACCGATAGATGGTCGCAAACTGGCTAACGTGGCACGCTGCCAGGCCGCTGATATTGACAATGCTGTAGCTGCGGCGCGAGCAGCTTTCGACGATCGGCGCTGGGGTGGCATGTCGCCCGGCGAGCGCAAGCGCGCCCTGATCCGGTTTGCTGATCTGCTGATGGAAAATCAGGAAGAGCTGGCGCTACTTGAAACTCTTGATATGGGCAAACCTATCACCGCCAGTATGAATACTGACGTGCCGGCAGCAGCCAACACGCTACGCTGGTTCGGTGAAGCAATCGACAAAGTTTATGACGAGATTGCGCCGACCGATGAGCACACTCTGGCGCTGATTACACGCGAACCGATAGGTGTGGTGGCGGCTATAGTGCCGTGGAATTATCCGTTACTGATGGCTTCCTGGAAAATTGCTCCGGCGCTGGTATCAGGTAATAGCGTGGTACTCAAACCATCTGAAAAATCTCCGCTGAGCGCCCTGCGTTTGGGTGATCTGGCGCTGGAAGCAGGCATACCAGCCGGGGTGTTTAACGTGGTACCAGGCTTCGGCCCGGAGACGGGCTCGCCGCTGGCATTGCACATGGATGTCGACTGCATTGCCTTCACCGGTTCGACCGGCGTCGGCAAGAAAATTCAGGTTATGGCTGGACAGAGCAACCTCAAGCGTGCCTGGTGCGAACTGGGCGGCAAGTCTCCCAATATTGTTTTTGCCGACTGCCCGGATATAGATCGCGCCGTTGCGGCGGCAGGGGGCTCAATTTTCTACAATCAAGGCGAGAGCTGCAACGCGCCTTCGCGCCTGTTGGTTGAACGTTCCATTCGCGATGAATTTGTAGAGAAGCTTAAACAATATGCTCCCCGGCATAATCCAGGTGATCCACTTGATTCTGATACGAAAATGGGGGCACTGGTTGATCAGGGCCAAATGGACAACGTTCTTAAGTATATTGAAAGTGGCAAGCGCCAAGGTGCCACTTTATGTTGCGGGGGTGAACGCGTGCGCTCCGAGTCTGGCGGGTACTACGTGGCACCAACCATCTTCGATAATGTTACCAACGAAATGACAATTGCCAGCGAGGAAATATTCGGGCCGGTCCTTTCGATAATAACCTTCGATACACAGGAAGAAGCTATCCGCATCGCTAACGATACCAGCTATGGATTGGCTGCTGCTGTGTGGACACGCGATATTTCAAAAGCGCATCTGGTCGCACGTGCGCTTCGCGCGGGTACGGTGCACGTCAATAGTTACGATGAAGACGACATTACCGTACCCTTCGGCGGTTACAAACAGTCTGGCAATGGCCGCGACAAATCGCTGCATGCGCTGGAAAAATATACTGAACTCAAAACCACTTGGATTAGCCTCGCGTAAATCGCCGGGTAAGGAAGAACAACATGAATACAAAAATCAGTAATGCCTCACTGCATCAACGTCGTCTCGCGGCTACACCACGTGGCATCGGCGTGATGGCCAATTTTTTTATTGATCACGCACAGAATGCAGAAGTGTGGGATATTGAAGGAAAGCGCTATATAGATTTTGCCGGTGGTATCGCTGTACTTAATACGGGCCATCGTCATCCCGTCATGGTTGCTGCGATCGAAGAACAACTCAAGCGCTTTACCCATACTTGCTATCAAGTATTGCCGTATGAAAATTACGTCACATTAGCCGAGCGTATCAACGCACTGACCCCGGGCAACTATGCCAAAAAGACCGCTTTTTTTTCGAGCGGGGCAGAGGCAATTGAGAACGCGGTCAAGATCGTACGTTCCAGTACAGGTCGCGCAGGCATCATAGCTTTTTCAGGCGGTTTTCATGGACGCACCATGATGGGTTGTGCGCTGACAGGCAAGGTGGTTCCTTACAAGGTTGGTTTCGGGCCCTTTCCTTCAGAGATTTATCACCTGCCCTTTCCCATGGAATTGCATGGTGTTACGGTTGAGGATTCGCTGAATGCGTTGCAGTCCTTGTTCAAGTCAGATGTAGATCCAAAGCGGGTGGCTGCCGTCATTATTGAGTTAGTGCAGGGCGAAGGAGGCTTTTATGTTGCGCCACCGGAACTCATGCGCGCCCTGCGCCAAGTATGCGACGATCATGGCATCCTGCTAATTTTCGATGAGGTGCAAACCGGGTTTGGTCGTACCGGAAAATTGTTTGCTGCCAATCACTATGATGTACTGCCCGATATCATAACTATCGCCAAAAGCATGGCGGGAGGAATGACCTTGTCTGCGGTTTGCGGTAAAGCTGAAGTGATGGATGCACCTGCACCCGGTGGGCTTGGGGGAACGTATGCTGGAAATCCATTGGCGATTGCCGCATCCCATGCGGTGATCGACGTGATCGAACAAGAGAATTTGGTCGAACGCTCGAATGTGCTGGGAAAAAAACTGATGGCGCGCCTGAAGGCTATGCAAGCCAAAGTGCCTGCCTTGAAAGAAGTACGCGGGTTGGGATCGATGGTAGCTGCCGAGTTTTTTGATCCCGCTACCGGCGAGCCTTCACCCGATGCAGTCAAACGCGTACAACAGGCAGCGCTGGATGAAGGTCTGATTTTGCTTACCTGTGGCGTCTACGCCAATGTTATGCGTTTCCTCTATCCGCTGACAACGGAAGATGCGATTTTTGACGAAGCGCTGGATATACTCGATCGCGCTTTGATGAAAGCTGGCGGGTGAATGTCTCGGCAGAACAGTCGCAAGCATTGGCTGCGAAAGTAACAGATGCCCAGCAACGCATGGGGGCAGCGGGCGTGCATACGGTTATCGCTCAGTTCGTGGATATTCACGGCTCTGCAAAAGGTAAATACATCCCACTGTCACACCTGGAAGATATCGTGGGCGCAGGTGCCGGTTTTGCCGGCCCCTCCATTTGGGGTTTGGGACTGCCGCGCAATGGTCCGCATTCGGAATTTTATGGACGGGGCGATCTGAGCACTCTTCAGGCATTACCCTGGATGCCGGGATATGCCCGAATTGTTTGCGACGGGGTTGTGGCAGGCGAGGCATTTGGGCGCTGTTCGCGTCGTCTGCTCAAACGCCAGATTGCACGCTTGTCTGAGCGGGGTTGGACGCTCAACGTGGGAATCGAACCTGAGTTTTTCTTGTTCAAGCAAGATGCATCCGGGCGACCGCTACTTGCCGATGCCGCCGACAGTTTGGAAAAACCTTCCTATGATCTGAAAGCCATGGCGCGGGTTCGTACTGTCCTTCGGAGCATGCAACAAGGATTGGAAGCCTGCGGTTTTGATGTGTTTCAAATCGACCATGAAGATGCCAGTGGTCAGTATGAACTCAATTACCACTACAGTGATGCACTGACTGCTGCGGATCGATTCATCCTGTTCAAGATGGCGGCTCACCACATTGCCGAAGAAGCAGGGTTAGTGTTTTCGTTGATGCCCAAACCTTTTGCTGATCGTCCCGGTAGTGGCTTGCACTTGCACATGTCACTCAGCGATGACAATGGCCAACCTGTTATGTCCAGCAAGACAGATTCGCATGGTTTATCAGATACGGGTCGTTATTGCATTGCCGGACTCTTAGCCCACAGCCCCGCTTTGGCGGCGTTTCACGCACCCAGTGTGAATTCATATAAGCGGCTGGTGATCGGTCGGTCGCTATCCGGGACAAGCTGGGCGCCTGCCCATATTGCTTGGGGAGACAATAACCGCACAACTGTCGCGCGTGTTACCGGAGGTCGCATCGAATTTCGTCTGACAGATGGGAGTTGCAATATTTATCTCGCCTTGGCTTCTGCCATCGCAGCCATACTCGACGGCGTTGAACAAAACAAACAACCCGCCGCACCGATTGATGAAGACTTATATGAATGGTCCGACGAACAATTTGACGAACGCGGTGTAGCGACTTTGCCGCAGACGTTAGGTCAGGCACTTGATGCTCTGGCAGCAGACAAATTACTTGCTCATGCAATGGGTGAAGATGTTGTGGCTGAGTTTCTCAATACCAAACGCCCGGAGTGGATTGATTTTTGTCGCTCGGTCAGCGCTTGGGAATATCAGCGTTATTTGACTTGGCCCTGATTGAATGAAATATTGGACATTCCTGGCAATCGCGATTGTTGCCGAGGTAATCGGAACAAGTGCACTTAAATCCGCTGAAGGATTTACGCGCCTGTTGCCGTCCCTGATTGTAGTGATCAGTTATTCTATTTCGTTCTATCTGCTTTCCCTATGTCTCCGCACAATTCCGGTTGGCGTCGTTTATGCCGTATGGTCAGGGGTTGGCATTGTGCTGCTGGCACTGATAGGTTCGATATTTCTTAAACAAACTCTGGATACACCAGCCATCCTTGGAGTCAGTCTGATTTTGTCTGGCGTGCTGGTGATCAACTTGTTTTCACATTCCTCAGCCGAGTAATTTGATATGCTTTAAATTCTGGGTATCCATAATCTGTGGTTGATTTTTGCCGAGAACCGTTTCTCATAAAAAAATTGTATTGATTTGATATGATTATGAATGTCTCATTTGTACCAGTTTGTAGTCGGTCACTATGTAGGCATGAAGTTCGCTGCTCGGCCAACTCCAGACATTCGGGAGAGTCTTCCGAGGCACACCCGGAAAAAAATGACAAACCGCCCATGCACCAATACTTGACTAATATACTATGGTTAGTATAATTTAGAGTGTATTTAGAGTCTTGTCCAAACTCAAACCCTATAACTGTGGAAGTCGTTATCAGTCGTTTCATATTCATCATAAAAATGGTTATGACTTTTAGCATCAAGCAGTCAAGGTAATCGACATTCGCCTTCGTTCCTATTAGACCGAAAAATGTCGGGTCGGTGAAGGAGGCAGTATGAGCGAAAAATCAAAGCCGCTAGAACAGATCAGAAAATCTGTCGGAACTAGATTCGCGCACCCTCCGTCTACCGAAGTGCAGACCCACTCTGCAGAGAAACCACTTCATGAGCTTCAGGTGTATCAGGTCGAACTGCAAATGCAGAACGAAATATTGCGTCAATCCCAGATTGCCTTAGAGGAGTCGCGGGATCGCTTTGTGGACTTCTATGATTTCGCCCCCAGTGGCTATATCACTCTCAGTCGTGACGCTCTGGTAACAGAAATCAACCTTACCGGCACCATTCTCCTTGGAATGAAGCGCAACAGAATTGTAAATAGTCGTTTTGTTCCTTTCATTTCTACGGAGGATCGAGACCGATGGCATCATTTTTTTCAGTCTGTACTAAATAATCCAAACAAGATGACTTGCGAGCTGAAATTTTTACGTGGAGACGGCACACACTTCTACGCTCTTCTGGATTGCCTTTGCCTGAAGCATGAGGGTAAGGCGCCTGTGGTTCGTATTGTTGTGACTGACATCACCGAGCGCAAGAAGCAGGAGTGGAGGCTAAATCAAATGGGCTTTGCATTGAATAATGTAAAGGAATCGGTCTATCTCATAAATGAAGAAGGGTATTTTCAGTATGTGAACAATGAAGTTTCCCGGGTTCTCGGCTATACCTGCGGGGAGTTACTTGATGGTATGAGCGTGCTGGACATTAGCACAATAATGACAAATGAAAAATGGGCAGCGCATTGGAAATATATCAAAATCCATGGCTCAGTTATTTTTGAATCTAAACAACGCACCAAAGATGGACGTGAGTTACCAGTGGAAGTCAGTTCCAGCTATTTTGAATACGAAGGAACAGGCTTCGTTATGGGTATTGTGCGTGATCTCACAAATCACTATAAGACCGATGCCGAGGAACGTATCGCTGCCACTATTTTTAAATCCCAGGAGGGAATGATTGTCACCGACAACAAAGGCATAATTCTTCGGGCGAACGAAGCATTTACCAATATCACGGGCTACAGCGCTGAAGAAGTCGTTGGCAAGAACCCGAACATACTTAGCTCAGGGCGTCATGACGTAGCTTTTTATACCGTGATGTGGGAAAACATTAAAAGTAATGGGTCATGGGATGGGGAAATCTGGAATCGGCGCAAGAATGGTGAAATCTATCCAGAACATCTCACGATTACCTCTGTTAAAAACCAGACTGGCGACATAACCAATTATGTTGCAACACTCACCGACATCACAATGAGTAAAAATGCTGCGGATGAAATCAGAAATTTGGCATTCTACGACCCACTGACGCAGCTGCCCAACCGTCGTTTGCTTCATGACAGACTGCTGCAAGCATTGTCTTCTAGTGACAGGAACGGACAAACTGGGGCAATGCTGTTCATTGATCTAGATAACTTCAAGATTATCAACGATACTCTGGGTCATGCCATGGGAGATTTGCTCCTGCAAGAAGTTGCAGAGCGCCTTAAATCCTGTGTTCGTGCAGGCGATACCGTAGCACGTTTGGGTGGCGATGAGTTCGTAGTGATGCTTGAAAATTTAAACTCGCAATCTATTGAAGCAGCATCACAAGCGGAAGTAATCGGCGAGAAGATACTTTCTACACTCAACCAACCCTATCGTCTCGGAATAATCGAGCATCTCAATAGCAGCAGTATTGGTATCGTCCTTTTCAACGGGCATCAACAACAAGCCGATGATCTGTTCAAGCAAGCTGACCTTGCTATGTATCAGGCTAAGAAGGAAGGCCGCAATACCCTACGATTCTTCGACCCAAAAATGCAGGATGCTATTAACTCCCGCTCCGAAATTGAAGCTGAACTACGTAAAGCAATTGGGGACCATCAATTCCATCTTTATTACCAAATTCAGATGAGCCATCAGAATCACCTAATTGGTGCGGAAGCATTGATTCGCTGGAAACATCCAGAACGTGGTTTGGTGCCACCTGCTGAATTCATTCCGATTGCAGAAGAGACGGGACTGATACTGCCCATCGGACAATGGGTACTTGAAACGGCTTGTGCACAGCTTGAAGCGTGGCAGTTAGATGCGCTAACCCATGATCTTATTCTGTCGGTCAATGTGAGCGCCAAGCAATTCCGTCAGGCTGACTTTGTGGCCCAAGTTAAATCTACCATACAGCGCTATGCGATTAATCCAACAGGGCTCAAGCTGGAGTTAACTGAAAGTGTTGTGCTTGATAACATAGATGACATCATTAATACCATGACTGCAATAAATGCAATCGGTGTACGTTTCTCATTGGATGATTTCGGCACCGGCTATTCATCCTTGCAATATCTAAAGCGGCTGCCCCTCAACCAACTAAAAATTGATCAGTCATTTGTAAGAGATCTAGTTGTTAATAGCAATGATAAAGCAATTGTAAGCACCATCGTTATGATGGCTCACAGCCTGAATTTGGAGGTTATTGCCGAAGGAGTTGAAACGGAGGAGCAACGACAGTACCTTGAAAAAGTGGGTTGTACTCAATACCAAGGCTATTTGTTTGGCAAGCCAGTGCCAATCGAGCAGTTGGCTCTGCTGAATAAAGGCTGATTGTTTCTAATCTTGGAATGTTGATACGACCATCCGGCTTACATTCTATTTTTCAAGTTGATTTCGACAAAAAGTAATATGTGGAGAAATATGTACATCCATTGGGAAAAAGAGCTTGAATTAGATAATGATCTAATTGATACGCAACATCGTATACTGATGTTGCTCTGTCGAAAATTAGATATCGCACTAAAGTCCAATGAATCAGCGCAGGTGGTACATAGGGTGATGCTGGAGTTGAAGAAATTCATAGAATTTCACTTCATTAGTGAAGAGAATCTGATGCATGAAATTGACTATCCATACGTAGATGAACACGCTCTCATTCATGCGGACTTATTGACGGAATTGGACATGATGCTGGCAAAAATTAGTCACCATAAAGAATTCCCAGATGACTTGTTATTCTTTCTCACTAGATGGCTTATTCAACATGTCGTACATGAAGATTTGAAGATTACTAAATACGTTATAAATTCTTGTAAGCGTCCCGTCGGTGAAAATCTATATATGGAATATCTATTGTCCAAAAATGTGTAATAGTTAACTAGGGTTGAACAGCGGCTGTTAGGCAGAGAATTTGCAAGGTTGACTAGCTCTTTTACCTAGTGCTAGTCGTAAAACGAGTGTCATCTATCCGGTGTAGGCCGCCAAGAACTGCGGTGGCTAACTGCGTACTACCAGCCAATTTCCGCCTGTCGCGAGTGGCCGCTTCACGGAGGGCATTTTAACTACATATTGTTACATCAAATCACTACTATTCAGATGCTAGAAAACCATGTTTACCGTGCCTTGTATAAGTACACCAAGGCGTTGTCCGTCGCGTTGGGTTACCGCGATCTTTTAACGCGGCTTCATTCCGAACGTGTGATTGGTCTCTCAGAGGAATTGGGTGAGCGTTGCGGGCTTTCCGAAAGAGAATTAGGAATCCTTAAAGTTTCTGCTTCGTTTCATGATATCGGCAAAATTGGGATACCCGACCATATTCTGTTAAAGCCGACTTCATTTGAAGCTGCCGAGTGGGAGGTAATGAAACAACACTCCATAATTGGAGAAAAAATCATGGCATCGACAGAACTTGAAGGCTCCCCGCAAGCCGCACTGATAATTCGTAAACATCATGAGCATTACGATGGCACGGGATATCCTGATGGTCTGTCGGAAGAAGACATTCCAATTTGTTCTCGCATCATCGCCATCGCCGATGCTTACGACGCAATGGCAGTAACAAGGTCATATCATCATGCGAGAAAGCATTGGGAAATAATAGAAATATTGCATGTTGAAACAGGGGAAAAGTTTGATCCAAACCTAATGCTTATATTTACCGGAATTATTGAGTCTAGCAAATTCAAGGCAGCAGAAAACTTATGACCCGTTCAAGATTACTGTGCCACTATTTGCTGGCTTTTCAAGTCTTGCGATTCAACCCAACTCAAATATTGACTGCTTTGGGTTAAAAGCTGCCTGATGCAGGAGTTAACATCTTTGAACTTTTAATGCCTGCTGGCACCTTGTTATGAGACGATCACCACAAATGTAAATCAACCACAGATTACGGATACACTAAATTATCTAAATCGAGCAATTGGCACTCGCTTTCCTGTGGCGTGATATACCTCTTGACAGTGAGTGAAATTATTTCATCGTTGGCATGACAAACTCTGCCGCGACTTGCATGCCTGCGGGCCAACGTGTTGTGGTTGTTTTAAGGCGTGTGTAGAAGCGCACTCCCTCTTCGCCGTAAACATGATGATCTCCAAATAGCGAGCGTTTCCAGCCACCAAAGCTGTGGTAGGCGATCGGCACTGGAATCGGTACGTTCACGCCTATCATGCCAACTTGCACTCGACGCCCGAATTCTCGTGCGGCAGCCCCATCGCGCGTGAATATGGCCACGCCATTGCCGAATTCATGGTCATTTACCAGCTTCAAAGCTTCCTCGAAATCTTTGACGTGCATGACACAAAGCACAGGGCCGAAAATCTCTTCCCGATAAATCTTCATGTTCGCTGTGACATGGTCGAACAGGCAGGGTCCCATAAAGTACCCCTCTTCATGACCTGACAGTTTGAAGTCGCGCCCATCAACTACAAGTTGCGCTCCTTCCTGAACGCCATGATCAACATAGGACCTGACTTTGTCATAGTGCTGACGCGTGACCAGAGGCCCCATATCAGCCTGCTCATCCAGCCCCTGATTGATACGTATGCTGCGGATTTTTTCTGCTAGCTTGCCTACCAGAGCAGCGCCTACGTTTCCCACAGCGACTGCCACCGAGATGGCCATGCAACGTTCACCTGCCGAGCCGAAGCCGGCACCGATCAAGGCATCGGCAACTTGGTCCAGATCGGCGTCGGGCATCACCACCAGATGATTTTTTGCGCCGCCCAACGCTTGCACCCGCTTGCCGCGCGCAGTGCCGGTGGAGTATATGTATTCGGCGATGGGGGTCGAGCCAACAAAGCTGACTGCCTGCACACGCTCGTCTTCGAGCAAGGTATCTACGGCAACTTTGTCTCCCTGCACCACGTTGAATACGCCAGCAGGCAGGCCAGCTTGGGCAAGCAGATCAGCCAGAATCAGACTGGCGCTGGGGTCACGTTCCGATGGCTTGAGCACGAAGGTGTTGCCGGTAGCCAGTGCCATCGGGATCATCCACAGCGGCACCATGACGGGGAAATTGAACGGAGTGATGCCGGCGACCACGCCCAGTGGCTGCCGCTGACTGTGAGTATCGATGCCGGTGCCAACTTGCTCGCTGAATTCGCCCTTGAGTAAGTGAGGAATGCCACAAGCGAATTCGACCACTTCGATGCCGCGTATGACTTCGCCACGGGCGTCACTGATGGTCTTGCCATGTTCCAGCGTGATGGCACGTGCCAACTCATCGGTATGTTGTTCAAGCAACTCCTTGAATTTAAACATGACACGTGCACGCTTGAGCGGAGGAGTGGACGACCAAGCCGGAAATGCTTGCGCGGCTGCATTGATGGCGAGCCTGACTTCGTCCTGAGTCGCATAGGTAATCTGCGCTTGGACTTTGCCAGTGGCTGGGTTGAATACATCTCCCATCCGATCTCCACTGCCTGCGACTGTTTTTCCGCCTATGTAGTGCCCGA
>Ga0302277_1000213_pt1 | contig 46202 bp, 39 predicted proteins | sample III_Bog_N3_1_FD_198759 | JGI IMG/M metagenome (GOLD analysis project Ga0302277, IMG submission 198759) | Peat permafrost microbial communities from Stordalen Mire near Abisko, Sweden - III_Bog_N3_1 | ecosystem: Environmental > Terrestrial > Soil > Wetlands > Peat | place: Sweden: Abisko... | reverse complement strand
TCAGTCCAACGGCAGTGTATCCCTCAGAGAGCGGGCCCAACACCTCACCCATTTTGAACGCTTGCACGCCGCTCCCTGAGAGATACACTGCTTGGCGTTAGGCTGCTGGCAGACACATGAATCTTGAATATCGAATCCGGAAGTTTGCCCGCAAGGCCATACCGGACGCTTTGCGCCGACCGCTGGGCATTCTTTCCGGCAGATTCCGTTCACACCTGCTTTACCCGGCCCTAGGATTGGTTTTTGACCTGACTGGCGCCCGGTTTAAGGCGGACGGGTGCACCTTTGCGATTCCACGAAATATTACCTCACTGGAACTTCGAGCCAGTTTTTTACTCCGCAATTACGAGGAAGATGAACGACGGTTGTTGCAACAATTCATCCTGCCGGAAGACGCGGTTTTGGAATTGGGAGCGTGCCTTGGAATTATCTCGTGCATCACCAACAGCCTCTTGCGCAACCCCACGCGGCACGTGGTGGTGGAGGCTAACCCGTATTGTCTGCCGGCGATTCATCGGAACCGCACCGTCAACAAAGCGGCATTTCTGGTTGAGCATTGCGCCGTGAGCAATGCGAGGGAAGTGGTTTTTTCGATTAATCCCACGCATATCACCGGGAGCAGCATCGGTAACTTCCCGGGAATCTCCTTGCGATTGCCGGGGCGCTCCTTGAGCGAACTGGTGGAGCGCTATGGCCCCTTTTCGGCGTTGATCATGGATATTGAGGGCAGCGAATTGGAAATGCTGGAATCCTCCGCCAGCATACTGCGCCGATTTCGATTTATCATTATTGAATTGCATGAGGCGGCAATCGGCGGGGCGGGCATTGATCGCTGCCATGCCTTGTTGAAAGCGGCGGGATTCGAGCTGAAGGACCGGTCTTATATCACTGAAGCGTGGCTCAATCCAGCATTCACGGGCAGGCCAGGCGCTTGATTGCCATTTGTGCCAGAGGTGGCAGTTTGTCACTGATTTCGAGTCTTAGTCTTGATTCCAATCCATAACGTAATAGAAAAAATATTCCAACAAGACCCGAGACGGCCAGATTCAATATAAATTGCCAGCGGTCGGAAAGACCGCGCACCAGCCACCAGGTTGCCAGGGCGACCGGAACCAGCCGCCAAGTTAGTCGCCAGGCGGGGAGCAGCCAGGCCAATAGATCTGACCAGTCCAGCCCGAAATAGTCCCGCGTGCGCGTCAGCCCGTAGGGCAGAGAAAACAGCAAGGTACTGGCAAGGGAAAATGCCAGCATCAGAGTGGTGCTTTCAACGCGGTGAACCACGAGATTGAGGGCAATAAAGACGGAGCCTTCAACCAAATAAATATATCTCAGGCCGCGGAGTTCCTTACTGATGCCAACCAACCCTGTGTGGACGCGCATGACGCTGCAGGCTAGAAACCACAGCGCAAGCAGGACATTGTTAAGTTCCGGCCAGCCGGCCGTGGAGCCGGTCCAGACTCTCACGAAGCTGCCATTGGCGGCGGCAAACAAGGTTCCACAAAGCACGCTCAACCCTGCCAGCAAGATTGTCAAATCCCGAATCCGCTCGAGCAATTTACCACGTTCCTGACGCACCCACATTTCCGAGAGCGCCGGGCTGGAATAATCCATGATACGCCAGACAACGGTGGTGATGATCGTATAAGCACGGGTGCAAATCGTCCAAGTAGCAGCGGCTTCCAATCCCAGCAGGCGTGCAATCAGGATGGTTTGGCTGGTGTTGATAAACTGGCTGCCGATGGAAATCAGGAAAACGCCCTGGCCGTAAGCAAACAACTCGTGAAACCGCGCGTAACTCAGGGTTCCCCATTCGCCGGCGGCGGGCAATAATCCCAATCGAAGGCAACCGCCAAGATTGACGGCAAGTGCGGCCAGCACCAGAAAGGCTTGTCCGATCAAAAAGCTGTAAATGCCGCAACCATGAAGGAAGCCAAGCCACATCACGAAAAGGCTGAGCATGGTTGAAATGGACGCACCATGGTTACCGATATCAAGCCGCTGATGCGCATACAAAAGTTGACTGAAGATCCGGGCGCCAAAATTGATGGCCGTCAAAAACGATTGACCGACCATGATCCAAACAAAGTCATGGCGAAATTCCACCGGCACATTAAGCAGCACTCCAGCCGGCGCTGAGAGAGTCGCGCCTACAATAAAAATCAAAATGCCTTGAACCATTCCAACCAAGGCACCGGTTTTAACGACACTTCCATAGGTGCCGCCGAGACGGTCGTCTTTGTGGTCGATCAGAATCCGCGAGATGGAACTGTTCATGCCCAGATCGATCAGGGCAATATAACCGCCTAGTTGGGAAACCACGGCCCAGAGACCGAACGGAGCCCTGCCCAGGTAGTGGAGGGCCAGCGATACGCTGGCCAGAGTGTAAATAATATTTGCCGCCAGCAGAATATAGCCTGAGATCAAAGAGCGGGTGAATTTTTTCAGCCGGGACATTTTTAGACCTCTCATTTAACTGCAACTGCCTGCCGCTATTCAAGCAGCGAATTGCACAACCGACGCTGGACCGTATATGCGCCTCATAAAATATTCTCCGTAGCAAACTGTTTTGGGCCGGCCGGTGCATCACTGCAATTTAGCGACTTTCCCGAAGAAATCGGTCAAGATGACGACGAGACAGGCTGAAGGAAAGTTGAATAAAACCACAACAGAACCCTGCACAAAACCGGGATTTCTGCGCGCATGTGAAAAAGGGCTTGCAAACTTTTGGAGCGGGAATAATTTTAGGAAATTGTGCGATGCTGGTCTTGAATAATGAGCCAAAATGGAAACCCCAGGTCAAACGGGGTTGAGCAGACAGTATGGCTTATCAATTTACCAACCCAGCCGTGAACTCCGCAGACAAAGATCCCAAAGTTCGACCATTGCGTATCGCATATATTATCTCCGCCTACCACAAACCCGGAATGCTTTCGCGTTTGGTCCGTCGCCTGTATAGTTCCGAAGACTGGTTTTACATACACTATGACCTGCGCAGCCCCGCCGCGGAGTTTAATTGGTTGAGCAATGAATTTAAAGGACTGCATAACGTAAGCCTATTGGAGAGACACAAATGCCACTGGGGAGACTTTGGGCATTTGTTGGCCTCATTGAAGGGAATAGGCGCAATCGCCGCCGAAGGCTTTCCGTGCGATTACAGCATTCTGCTTACGGGCCAGGATTATCCTATAAAGGCCGTAAGCACGATCAGGCATAGACTTTACGAATCCGGAGCTAAGTCCTACATGCAGGCCACGGCATGGCCAATTCCCAAGTGGGAGAACGGACGTGCCATCAAGCGTCTCGAGAACTATCATTTCCATTTTTCCTTCCCAAAATTTCTTTCATCAATGGGCAAGCCGTTTATCCGTCAGAAAATTTCCATTCCATTGAAAAGAAAACTGCCCGGCGGGCTACTACCTTACTTTGGTGCCGCCTATTGGTGCCTTGACCGGCGCGCCTTGAAACAAGTTCATGAATATGTCAGTGACAACCCTGCTTACGTCAAATTTTTTAAGAGCTGCCACATACCCGAAGAATGTTTCTTCCAAACTATTTTAATGAACTCCCCACTTGCGGGAGAAGTTGCCACTCAGAGTCTTACCTATGTAAACTGGCGCCCCCCGTGGCCGGGGATCCTCACCAAGTTGGACCTACCTGCACTGATGGAGTCGGATTGCCTTTTTGCCCGCAAATTTGACACCGACTCTGACAGCGAAGTACTTGATCTGTTGGACAAACTGGAATGATCGCTCAGGCACCAGTTGCACAAGCAAGGAATTAACATTCCCAATCTGGCATATCACCCAAAAATCCTATGAAAGTTCTTATATCTGCCATCGCCTGCAATCCATATCAGGGTTCAGAGAGCTATTTCGGCTGGGCGGCCATAACGTGCTTGAGCAAGCAACATGAACTGTTGGTAATTACCAGCGGGCGAAGTCGCCCCGACATTGAAAAGGCACGGGCTGAAGGTTTGGTCCCGCCCAACGTCCGTTTTTTTTACTCCGGAGATGCTGACAAGACCTGGCACCCCAACCGGTTGCTGGCTCGCATCCAAAGCTGGAAGGAATACATACAGTTTGCGAATGACTCATTGCGCGTGGCGCGGGAGTTGCAACAATCGGAAGCCATCGACCTGGCTCACCACGTTACCTATTCGACCTGGCGGGTTGCCTCACCACTCTGGCAATTGGGACTTCCCTTCGTGTTTGGCCCAATCGCGGGCAATGAGCCGTTTCCCTTCCGGCTCTTTCCAGTCTTGAGCCCGGTGGGAGCGGCTTTCGAATTAGCCCGGAAGACGTCGAACGTGCTTTCACGTTTTTTCCCGGCGGTACGACGAAGCATCCGCCACGCTTCCCATATTTTCAGCATCACCGTGGAGTCGGAAGAGTTGATGCGCTCCATCCGGGGTTCCAGCGAGGGAATTTCGCGGCTTTCCCCGGGCTTCTATTCGGCGGCAAAGGTGAACGAATTTGCCCGTTTTGTTCCTGACAAAAAGGTGGATGGCCGGCTGCGACTATATGCGGCCGGTAATTTGGGGGGACAAAAATGCATCGCGATCGCCCTGAAAGCCCTGTCGCTGGTAAAGAAACGGGGCGTGGATTTCCAATATCACCTTGGATCGAGCGGCCCCGAAATACCGCATTTGAAAAAGCTGGCCGCTCAGCTTGATCTGACCGGCGAGGTTGTTTTTGGGGGCACCATGAGCCGCGAAGATTATCAACAGGAATTGGGCAGGACGCATGTTTACTTGCTGCCGAGCATGCGGGAAACTGTCGGACTGACCATGATGGAGGCGATGCTGGCAGGGTGCGTACCCATTGTTGCGGACAACGGCGGCCCCCGATTTACCGTCTCGGATGACTGCGGTTATCGGATTCCGGTCAGCACAGCGGGACGGATGGCGGAGGCCATCGCAGAAGTCATCGTGGCGATTGATCGTGACCGTAAAATTGTTGGGGAGAAGGGAAAGCTGGCCTCGAAGAGAATTGCGACGTATTTCACCGAGGAAAACTATCGCGACACGGTCAATGCAGTGTATTTTTCGGTGACAAAAAAAGGAAAAGCTTGAACCAAGGAGCGCAGCCGGCCGGCGGCCGGAGAATGCCGGTAAAAGGTCTTGCCAGCCAACTGAGCTCGCGTAAGTTAACCTTCGATAAACTCTTATTTGTTGAGGCAAAGAGTTTCACGAGCGGTAATTTGATTTGGTCCGATTTTTTATGAAAAGAATTCTCAATGTTGCATGCGGTGGCCACGATTATGGCACCGACTTTGTCGATATGTATCCCCAGCGGGATAATGTCATTCAATGCGACCTTGAAAAAGGACTGCCCTATCCCGATAACACTTTTGATGAGGTTTATAGCCGTTGTTTTTTTGAACATCTCAAAAACCCCTTCAACATGTTAGTGGAAATGAGGCGAGTGGCGAAGGTGGGCGGAAGAGTCCGGGTGATCACGGACAACGGAAGTTACTGGGTATTTGCGCTCGATAACCGGGCCCACACTGGTGGCTATGAGAAGAGCGAGTACCCGGATGACCGGCACTATTCTTTTTTTACGAAAACCCATCTCGTTCATCACTACACCAAAGCCGGTCTGGAAGTGGAAGAAGTGAAGTTTGTCGAATACTTCTCCACGTCGTGGAAAAAACAACTGGCCTGCCGTACCGTCCAGACCATCTTAAAACTGACGCCCTTTCGCAATATGGCTTACGGCCGGATCGAAATTGTCGGTATTAAAACGAGTCAGGCGGATGCCACTCTAAAATAGGGATTCACTGGAAATTCCCCAACCAGTACCGCTAAATCAGATCCGGTTCCACCAGACCCCAGTGGGTTTGGCCACAAAAAACTGAGTGCGGCTGTCCGGGCTCTGCCTGGTGTAAATGGAATAGCTGGTGGCCGCCAGACCGAAGTGTCCCGCTCGCAACCGCCGCAAACGGTGGCTTAAAATCCAAACGGGTTTCAAGGGACGCAACCATAGCGGAATCATTCGACGCGTTTCATTCAATTCGCGGATGGCATTGGGCTTGAGATTCATGTTCTCGCCGGTATCGGCAAAAACTGAGGCAAATACCGGGCATACCGCCATGGGTACCCTGGCTTTCAACAGTGCGAGCATCCAGTGAAAATCACCCAGATCCCGCCAACGCGTGTCGAAGTAAATTCCGCGCTCATGGATGACGCGGCGGCGGATGAAAACTGAACTGGTCAAAATGGGAAATCGAAACCAGATGTGCCGCGAGTCCGGCACCATCAGATGCCGATGGCAGATGTACTTGCCATCACCGTCCGTAACGATACTTCCGGCCAGGGCAACTTCCACCTCCGGATGCGCCTCAAAAAAACTTTTAACCGCCGCCAATGCTCCAGGAAGATATTGTTCATCACAGTTCAGATAGGAAAGGATGTCTCCGGTTGCGCGCCGATAGCCGCGATTCACGGCATCGTACATTCCGCCGTCTTTTTCGATGTAAGCTTTGACCCGCGAATCCCCAGGCAACCAATGCTGGGTCCCATCATCGGAACACGCATCCTGGACGATGTGCTCAAATTTGACGCCCGATTGATCGGCGACAGAGGCAACGCAGAGTTTGAGCCACTCCGAATTACGGAAACTTGGGGTAATAATTGAGAATTTCATTCCCTGCGCCTGACATTTGTGAGCCGGGCTGCGCTTGATCATCAGATTTCCGAGGGTCGGAGTCTGTTCAAAATGCGTTCACAATTCATGCTTTTGTTCGAAATCGCTGAGCCACGGGTATCTGCCTGCCCATACCGAAAGCCCTCGACGATATTTTCAAGCCCGGCGCAGCCTGCCGACGTTTATACTCGGTGAAATTCACCTTGTTGACCACATCATTAACGATATGATCTGGAAAACCTTTGGCGATTATTTCCGCTTTTCCGAGATGCTTAACGATATAGCAATCGAGTATCTCATCCAAAACAGAGTAAGGCGGCAGAGAATCTTGATCTGTTTGATTGGGGCGCAATTCGGCGCTTGGCGCCTTGCTGATGGAAGCATTTGGAATGATTTCGCGATCGCGGTTTACCCAGCGAGCCAAGCGGTAGACATCGGTTTTAAAAACGTCGGCGATAGGCCCCAATGCTCCGTTCATATCCCCATACAGAGTGCAATAGCCAACAGCCATTTCCGATTTGTTGCCCGTGGTTAATACGAGTGCGCCGAATTTATTAGAAAGGGCCATCAAGGTAAGCCCGCGCAAGCGGGATTGAATATTTTCCTCGGCCTCATTCGGTTTGGTGCCGGAAAATAATTTCTCCAACTGCTGCTCCACGGCCTTGAAAACGGGTTCGATGGGCAGGACTTCACAGCGGATGCCCAAATTTTTGGCGAGCGCGTCGGCGTCGGTCAAACTCCCGCCGCTCGAGTAACGCGCGGGCATGGCCACACCCATAACTTTCTCCGCGCCGAGCGCATGGACGGCAATCGCAGCAACCAGTGCGGAATCAATGCCACCCGACAAGCCGACGATCACGGATTGAAAACCGCATTTGCGGACATAATCACGCACTCCCAGCGACAATGCAGAAAACAACAACTCGTCATCCGGCAAAAACTCCAGATGCGCAGGCACCGGCTTACCCGGTTCACTCCCGCGCAGAAGCAGTCGGCTTCCGTCAGCGGGTGCGATCAAGTCCAAATCCACAACCATAACGTCCTCGGCAAAACCTTTCCCAAGCCCGAGGATTTCCCCGTGGGAATCGAGAGCGACACTATGGCCATCAAAGATCAATTCGTCGTTAGCGCCAATGGCATTGACTTGGGCCAACGAAATTTTCTCGTCGCGGGCAACGCGGCGCAGCATTTCGAGCCGGGTTCTCTCCTTGCCGACATTCCACGGCGAAGCGGAGATGTTCAAAATGATTTGCGCCCCCTGCAAAATGAGTTCCTTGACGGGATCGCGGCGATAAAGGCGTTCCGGCCAAAAATCGTCATCATTCCAAATGTCTTCGCAGATCGTCAAACCGAGCTTGACGCCGTTAAACAGAAAGGGGGCAACTTTCTTTGCCGGTTCAAAGTAACGGTCCTCGTCAAAAACATCGTAGGTCGGCAAGAGACTTTTTGAGGTGCACCAGATCATTTTACCATTCTGCAAAATGGCGGCGGAATTGGAGAGTGCGCGGCCGGGCCGCTCCGGATTTTTGGCCACGAAACCCACGCCGAGGGGGACCAAACCAATCGCCTTGGCAGTTTCGGCGAGCGCGGTGAGATTAGCTTCAACGAAATCGTCCCGCAAGAGGAGGTCCCGCGGGGGATAGCCGCACATGAAGAGTTCCGGTGCCAGAACGAACTCGGCTCCTTTGCCGACGGCACCAGCATAGGCGGCCAAAAGCTTTTCACGATTGGCCGCAAAGTCGCCGACGGTTGAATTAAGCTGGAGCAGGCCGATTTTCAATGGTGGGATAATAATGGCGAAGTACTCCTGATGAAATCCTGAAATGAAACCAAGTGGCGGCTTGCATTTCGGGTGTGCCGCCATTTAAGGAGCCTCCGCAACCAAGGCAATTAGTTGGCTTCCATAATACGAAGGGCGGCAGCGAGAGAGGAGAGATGTTGCTCCAATGCGAAGCGTGCTAGAAAAGTCTGGCGCAGACGCTCGCCACTCTCATTGGTTAAAACTTTGAGCAGCATGGCGGCGATCTCGGTGCTGTTCTGATCCTGGACCAGACCCGAATAATCCAAGGGCAGCATTTCGGGTAAAGACCGCCAGCGGGTCGTGATAATGGGCAGTCCAAACGCCATGGCCTCGATCAAATTGACGGGTTGATTCTCACCATGATAACGAGTTGGAAAAAGGAAGAGGTCGGCATCCTGTAATAACTGATCTTTTTGCTGGCCGCTGACAAACCCAAGATAGGCCACGGCAGTGGCGGCCTCAGGCCCCTGACAAAAGCGATCGAACTCGATTTTTTCGTCGTCGTTAATAAAATTGCCGGCGGCCAGAAGCCTTAATTTCAGAGGCAAATGGCGGGCGGCCAACTCCCGGTTCGCCAGCACCACGGCCTCGGCGGCAGCGAAAATGCCTTTTTCCCGTGTGCAGTGAGCTAGAAACAGAACATTGACGATCAATCTTTCAGAAGTTACCTCGCCGCCAAATATTTTCCGCCGCCGGTCAAAACTCCTTTGGCGAACCCGCGCGATCTTTTCATCAAAATCCGGGCAAGGATCCGGAATGCCGTTATCAACCACGCGAATATGCCGTGACAAGAGCTTTTCCGCATCCGCGAAGTTATAACGTGAAAGCACGATGCTCAGGTTCACGGGGCGAAACAGTCGGTAAGTAGCTGCACGGACGGTGATGTTGGTGGAGGTTTCGAGCCATTTGGCCAAACCGGCAGCATGCCAATGCAACGTCATCCTTTTGAAAAACGGGCGGCAGATCCACATGATCATCCAATCACGGTAAAGGGCAACGGCTTTACCGGGAGCGGGCACGTAATAAAAATAACTGACATCGTGGCGAAAACGAATCCAGATGGCCTGCAGACAGAACCAGAAAATCAGGAATATCTTTGTCCCTTGAAATTCGCCCACATCAGTGAGATCTTGCGAGAAGCGTGCATTAACATGGTAACATTCAATGCCCAATCCGGACGGGGGGCCGGGCGGGCGGTGGCGCACGTCCCCACCGAATCCATCGAGCATCAACTTGACCATATAACTCTGGCCGTGGTGAGGCGGGGGCGTGTGGGCAAAGACGAGGAGCTTCATTCCGATATTCCAGCGACGTAAATCTGGGGGAGATCAGGGCAACAAGGAAGATTTTTCATGCAGACTGGTGTTTTCCATTTCATCCGTTATGCTCGGCTCGATTTTCTATGGCGATCAAGAGGGTTAATGTACTCGGGGTCGGCATCAGCGTTCTCAATCTGCCTTCAGCTTTGACCGCGATTGCCGAAGCGGTCAAGGATCGACGCAAGGGATATATTTGTGTGACGGGGGTGCACGGGGTGATGGAAGCGCAGACAGATCCAGCATTCAAGGCTATTTTGAATCAAGCGATGCTGTGCACGCCCGATGGCATTCCCATGGTTTGGGCGGGAAAGCTGAACGGTTTTTCGGAGATGGACCGGGTTTATGGACCGGATCTCCTGCTCATGGTCTGTGAGTGGAGCGAGAAATCCGGCTGCCGCCACTTTTTTTACGGTGGCGCGGACGGGGTTTCGAAATTGCTGGCGGAGAAATTGAAGGCCAGATTCCCGGGGCTGATGGTGGCCGGAACATTTACTCCGCCATTCAGGCCATTGACTGCGGCCGAAGAGAGCACGTTCCTGGAACAGGTCCGGGATTTGCAGCCGGACATCATCTGGGTTGGTTTAAGCACTCCCAAACAGGAACGATTTATGGCGGAGTATTTGTCGAGATTGGACACGACGCTCATGGTTGGGGTTGGAGCAGCTTTTGATTTTCACAGTGGCCGGGTCAAACAGGCGCCACGCTGGATGCAGCGTAACGGCCTCGAATGGCTTTACCGGTTGTTTCGGGAACCGAGGCGGCTGGCAAAACGCTATTTGCGGAATAATCCGTTATTCCTGTGGAAATTTTCCTGCCAGTTGCTACGTCTGAACCGGTATCCGCCTGTTTGACGGTGCGATTTGAATTGAGCAATCATGTCGATTGCGCTATTTCGATGAAGATAATATGCCTGTAAATATGCCTGCTTTAAACGCAAATGAAACAAGCAAACAACCGCCCATCGGCGGGATGTTTTGGCCGCATGAAATCGTCTTCCTGGCGATTTTGGCGGTGGCTTACTATTACACCGGGGCGCAGTTTCGGGGGAGCGGCAACCTACCGTTACTACTTTTTGGCAGCGCGATAGTGGCAGCCATTCCTGTGCTGGCTTATCGCTGCAAGGATGAATGGGCGGTTTTGCCGAATAAAACCTTCTTTTTTGCCCTGTCAGCCGCGTGGGCGTTGCTCTTTGCCCTGGTCGGCAACTCCACAATGGGCTACATTCACACTTCATCGCTATTTGCCTGGTTATTTGATATTTACACTTCGCCGATAGCTGAGGACCAACACGGGCTCCTGATCCCATTCGTGGTCTTGATTTTATTTTGGTGGAAACGAAAAGAATTGGTCGCGCAACCGTTGGGGTTCTGGTGGCCAGCCGGCTTGCTCGTGGTGGCCGCCCTGATTGGTCACGTGCTTGGTTTCATGGTGCAGGAGACCAAATTATCGCTGATCGCGTTTCTCATCGGACTATACGGCTTGGCCGGAATGGCATGGGGCAAACATTGGATGAAAGCCAGCGTTTTTCCGTTTATCCTCCTGGCTTTTTGCATTCCGGCGGGCGACGCAGCCAACTGGTTGACCCTGCGTTTGCGACTACTGGTCTCGTGGATTGTTTACGTCATTGCCCACCTTGGTCTGGCACCGGATCTTATCAGGGATGGCACGCAACTTTTTGATTCGGACCACACCTTTGACTTTGAAGTGGCCGCCGCCTGCAGCGGCATCCATAGTCTGGTGGCGTTGCTGGCTTTGACCACCATTTATGGTTTTGCCATGTTCAAATCCCCTTGGAAAAGGGGGGTATTGATCATGTCCGCCTTACCCCTTGCCGTGGCGGGAAATGTGGCGCGTCTTTGCTTTACCGTTTTCGTGACAGAGACTTTCGGGCAGGAGGCCGGAAAGGCGGTTGAAACGAAATTCGGATTCATCACGATAATGGTGGCGATCCTGTGCATTTTTCTAATTACCCGCTGGCTGGAAAAATTCGACATGTTCCCGGCTAAAACCGCCAAGCCTTCATGATGACCGGCCGATTGCAAAAGATTCTGGGCGGCGGGCTGCTCCTACTGATCGCGGGCGCCGCTGTCTTACTCACCCACCTGAAGGCTCATCAGCGGCTGGGCGAACCTGGCATAAAAACGCGGCCGATCGCCGGAAAAATAAATTGCGACCTGGTCTTGCCGGAAACTTTGCCGGGGTACACTCGCGAAATCCTGACCAACAACGAAAGCCAGGTATTGGGGTATTTGCCGGACGACACAAGTTATCGATTTCTGGCTTATAAAGGCACGGACAATTTTTTTTGCGAAATGAGTGTCGTTCTGATGGGCAGTGACCGCAGCAGTATTCACAACCCGGAGATTTGCATGCCCAGCCAGGGTTGGGAGATTGACAACCGGCTGACCAGTGTTCAAAAGATTCCCATGGTTTCGCCTTATGCCTATGACCTGCCCGTCAACCGGATCATCTCCACAAAAGTGGTGCAGGATGCGACCGGCAAATCGCAGACTCTGCGCGGTATTTATGTTTATTGGTTTGTCGACGGTACGCACTACACGGAGAAGTCCTGGCAGTGGAAGGTCTGGTGGATCCCGCGTGACTTGGTGTTCAACGGTGTGCTGGAACGCTGGTCTTACATCTCTTTGTTTTCGGCCTGTTTGCCGGGACAGGAAGACGCTACCTTTGAAAGAATGAAAAGGCTGATCATCATGGCAGTTCCACAATTCCAGCTGGTGCCGCGGCCCAAATCCGGGGATTAAATGCGAGGCGATTTGATTACGGGTTAATATTGGGATAAACTTCATGTTACAACGTGACCATCACTTTCGAACGCAGGTGCAACAGGTCGCCGATGTGTGTTTATTTGCCATGGCGTTCGGCCTTTCGTTTGTGTTGCGAGGCAACCAGGCATTCTCGCGGTTATTCTTTGGTTTGGATGCAGTTTCCGGCGATGCCTTTTACCGGATCATCTGGCTCTACCTGGTAATTTTCCCCTTCGTGCCGCCGATCTTGGAGTCGCAAGGATTTTACAACCGGCGGATGACGGGTTCGCGCCCGGTGATGATCTGGTCTCTGATTCGGGGTTGTTTTATTGTTACCATCGGACTGGTCCTTTTTATTTATCTTTTGAAGCTGGTTGTGCCCCGCGGTGTGGTAACACTTTTTGGGGTCATCAGCTTCGGCTTAGTGTATCTGAAGGAGGAATTTCTCAGGTGGGTGCTGAACAGCCGGCTGGCCAAGTCGCAGTACCAGCGCCGGATTATCCTGGCGGGAATGCCTTCAGAAATGGTTCGATTGCGGCAGATGCTTGAAAGCCGGGCGTCCGAGAGCATCGCCATTGCGGCGGAGTTCAACATCGCGACGGACCCACCGAGCCAGCTCATCGAAATGTTACATGAACATTCGGTCAGCGGCATTCTTGTCAGCGCCCGGCAGACGCAGCTCGACCGGGTGGAAAGCGTGATTCAACTTTGTGAGATCGAAGGTGTTGAGGCCTGGTTGGTGGCGGATTTTTTCACCACCCAGATCGCCCGGGCCAGCTTCGACGAGATGTTGGGGCAACCCCTGCTTATTTTTCGCAGCACACCGGAAACCTCCTGGCAAATGCTCGCCAAAAACCTGCTTGATTTTTCGGGAGCCCTCATATTACTCATTTTTCTAACTGTGATTCCGGTCATCCCGGTGGTCGCCATGCTGATTAAAATCACTTCACCCGGCCCGGTTTTTTTCCGTCAGCAGCGCTCGGGACTCAATGGCGCACCATTCAACATTTGGAAATTCCGGACCATGGCGACCAATTCCGAACAACTCAAACATGAACTGGAGTCAATGAACGAGATGTCCGGGCCGGTCTTCAAAATCACCAAGGATCCGCGCATCACTCCTTTGGGAAAATGGCTGCGGAAATACAGTCTCGACGAGTTGCCCCAGCTTTTCAACGTATTGCGCGGCGAAATGAGCCTGGTCGGCCCGCGCCCACTGCCGGTGGACGAGGTTAAACGATTCAATGATCTGGCACACCGCCGACGGCTGAGCGTAAAACCCGGTCTTACGTGTCTTTGGCAAGTCAGCGGCCGCAATGAGATATCCGACTTCAAGGACTGGGTGCGGCTCGACCTTGAATACATTGATAATTGGTCCATCTGGCTCGACCTGCTGATCCTGCTGCGCACTATTCCCGCGGTGCTGGCCGGTACCGGGGCCAAGTAGGCCAGCTTGTATGAATGAGCAATTTTACAAACTTTTTAACGAGAAAAACGCCTTCCAGCGGTATTTCGCCCGGCGGTTTTTGTTCGATATTTTCCAGCGGCTGGGATTCCACATCACCGGAAATCATTTTTACGATCTGGTGCCGGACACCCGCTTTATGGCGGAGCATTATAAGGACGAGCCGCGGTCCCTGACCGGGATTGATTGGCAGTTTGCCGAGAGCGAAGTCCTTGCCGCCCGGCTGCTGGATGACCACGGCACAGAGTACAAATTGGAACGCGGCCGATTTGGATTTACCGAAGACAACTATTATTATTACGGGCTGGATTCCTTGATGCTGTTCGCGATGTTGCGCAAGATTAAACCTGCAAAAATGATTGAAATTGGCCAGGGATCTTCGACGCGGGTTGCCCTGGCGGCTTTGGCTTTGAATGCGCGGGAAAATGGTTCCAAATGTGAATTCGTCTCCATTGATCCCTACCCGAGACTGACCCAGAAATTTGCGCCGGAGGGCGTTAACCTCCGCCTCCTGACGCAAGAACTGCAATCGGTGGACCTGAATCCACTGCTGGAAAACTGTAATTTTATTTTTGTGGATTCCAGCCACGTTTACAAGTATGGCAGTGACGTCCAGCATGAGTTCACCCAGCTTTACCCGCTTTTGCGTCCCGGAACGCTGGTTCACGTGCATGACATTTTTTCGCCTTACGAGTACCCACTGGCATCGGCGGTGCAGCGCAAGCAATTCTGGAATGAACAGTACTTTCTGGAGAATTTCCTTGCTTTCAACCATGCTTTTGAGGTTTGCTTACCCCTAAATTTGTTGATTCGGCAGTCGGTTCTCTTGCGTGAAGGAGTGCGCGCTTTGTCCTTGGAAACAGATTTTAAATATACCGGCAGCTCATTTTATTTTCAGAGAAAACAAACGTACAAAACCTATTAAACTGATGAAATCCAAACAAGCAACCTCGGTTGTCACCGGAGCCGCCGGATTCCTCGGCTCACATCTCACCGACCTTCTGCTGGCGCGCGGCCACAAGGTCATTGGCATTGATAATTTCGTGACCGGATCGGTGGACAACATCTCGCACCTCGGCGGCAATCCGAATTTCAAATTCATCCAGCAGGATGTGACGGAGTTTATATTCCTGGATGTCCCGGTCAATTATGTCTGGCACTTCGCTTCGCCGGCGAGCCCGATTGATTATCTGGAGCTGCCGATTCAAACCTTAAAAGTAGGATCCCTGGGAACGCATAAGGCGTTGGGACTGGCGAAAAACAAGGGTGCCCGGTTTTTGATCGCTTCCACCTCGGAAATTTATGGTGACCCGCTGGTCCATCCACAGGTCGAGGAATACTGGGGTAACGTCAATACGATTGGGCCGCGCGGCTGCTATGACGAAGCCAAGCGGTTTGCCGAAGCCATGACCATGGCCTACCACCGCGAGCACAAGGTTGAGACCCGGATTGTGCGCATCTTCAACACTTACGGTCCGCGCATGCGCATCAACGACGGGCGGGTGGTTCCGGCGTTCATCAGTCAGGCGCTCAAGAACAAGCCGGTGACGATTTTTGGAAATGGCAAACAAACGCGCAGTTTTTGTTATGTTTCCGATCTGATCGAGGGAATTTACCGGCTGATGATGAGCAATTATGATTTGCCGGTTAACATCGGTAATCCGGTGGAAATGACGATGTTGCAATTTGCAGAGGAAATCATTCGCGAAACGAAATCCAAAAGCAAAATCGTATTTAAACCACTGCCGCAGGACGATCCCAAGCAACGCAAGCCCAACATCACGAAGGCAAAGTCCATTTTGAAATGGGAGCCCAAAGTTCCGCTGGCCCGGGGTTTGACGGACACGATCGCCTACTTTCGAACAAAAGTTTGAAAGGCTGCGAGCCGGCCAGAAAGGGAACCAGAAACTTGAGCGTCGATTCACGGCGGCTCAGTGATTTCGACGTTGCGGCCAGGCCAATGCCGGGCTATGCGGTCTTGCTTATACCATATGTTTTTCCGCGCGCGACAATTTGAGTTTTTCTTTCCGCGACCGGCGATGGTCATGGGTATTGTCAACGTTACGCCGGATTCTTTCTCCGACGGCGGAAAATTCCTTGAGGGCCACGCCGCAGTGAAACATGCCCTGGCATTAGCCCGAGAGGGAGCGGATATACTTGATATTGGCGGCGAATCTACCCGCCCCGGGGCGAGTCCGGTTGATGAGATCGAGGAATTGCGCCGGGTCATTCCAGTCATCGAGCAATTGGCGGGGACTGTCCAGATCCCGCTTTCGATCGACACCACCAAGCCCGCCGTTGCGCGCGCAGCCTTGAAGGCTGGTGCGAGCATCGTCAATGATGTCGCCGCCCATTTCCAGCAGGAGGACATGGCAGAAGTGATTGCGGAATTCCGCGCCGGTTATATTTGCATGCACGCGCAGGGTTCCCCGGCGGTCATGCAGGAGCGGCCGCATTACCAAAATGTCGTCGACGAAGTGAACAACTTTTTTTCCGCGCAGCTGGAAACGCTGCCCGCCCTGGGGGTGGCACCGGAACGAATTATTTTCGACCCCGGGATCGGTTTTGGAAAAACCCTGGAACACAATTTGCAATTGCTGGCAAACCTGCGAAGGTTCTCAACCTGGGGGCGGCCACTTCTGCTGGGGGTCTCCCGTAAATCATTTATCGCAAAATATTCGGGCCCGGATCCGAATGAACGCTTGCCAGCCTCGCTTGCCTGCGCGACTCTGGCAATTCAATCTGGTGTGAACGTCGTCCGCGCACACGACGTGGCGGCGACGGTGCAGGCGGTGCGGATGACGGAAGCTATCTTGTCCCGGAAAGCAAATGTGGATTGACTGGCTTGATTTTGAAGACGGCTGGCGACACGCGGTGGAAATCCTAATCCTCGCGGTCCTCATCTATTATGCCTTCCGCATTGTGCGGGGGACGCGTGGCTGGCCGGTGGTCATCGGGTTTTTTGTCGTTTTGCTGGCCGTCGTGGCGGCAACGACAATTCTGGATTTAAAAGTCCTCCGTTGGCTGCTCGGCAGCGCCTCCGTTTTTATCGTGTTCGGGGCGCTGGTAATCTTCCAACCGGAATTGCGCCGGATGCTGGCAGAGCTAGGCAATCTGCCGCTCTTCGCCTCCGCGAGCGAGCAGCGCGAAAGCATTGAAGTCATCATCCAAACCTGCGAACGGCTGGCGGACGTGCGGATTGGTGCCCTGATCGCGATCGAACAATCCATTCAACTGCAAGAGGCGGTGGAATCGGGCATCAAGGTGGATTGTGAAGTGACCCCGGAAATGCTCGAGACCATTTTCTTTCCGAATAACGCTGTTCACGATGGCGGGGTCATCGTCAAAGGTGACCGGATTGCCTACGCCGCCTGTATCTTCCCACTGACCCAGCGATCGGACTTGAACAAGTCGCTCGGCACGCGCCACCGGGCCGCCATTGGTTTGACCGAGGAAACGGACGCCATCGTCATTGTGGTGTCGGAGGAAACAGGAATGATTTCCTACGCCCACAAAGGCCAGCTGGTACGGGGAGTCTCGCCGGAGGAATTGCGCGCTTTCCTTACGTCGGTCATTTTGCGCCCGGTCAAAACACACGGTGTTTTCAAATGGTTGAGGGCACAGTTTAGCGAGCGGAACCATCCGGCGGGACCGGCGGTCATCACCCACCGTGAACCGCGCCCGGCCAGCAAACCGGCGCCCAAATCAATTACATGATGCGCGATCTTTTACTTAAGGATTGGGCTTGGAAGTTGTTTTCGCTTTTTCTGGCGGCGGCGATCTGGCTGACGGTTCACAATATTATCGAGCCCGAAACCGCCACCCTGACCGGCCGAACGAGCACCTCGACATTTGATCCACTCACCGTGCAGCTGGTCTCCTCGACCTCTGACGTCAGGTTTTACCGGGTCGTACCGTCGGTGGTCAGGGTTACGGTTAGCGGACCGCCGGAAGTAATGAATCAATTGCAACAAAGTGAGGTTAAAGCTGAAGTAAATTTAAGCGGGGCGGTGGGCGCCACGGCAACGGTTGACGTCATTGCCCCGCCCAATGTGACCCTCCTGGCGGTTGAACCCCAAACGGTTTCGATTCTAGCGCCAACCAAGCCATGAATCATCGGGGAGTAAAATCCATCCATCCATCAAAATGAGCGACCCAAAAAAAATCTTCGGCACTGACGGTGTGCGGGGAACCGCCAATCTTGAACCGGTCACTGCCGAAACCGCGTTGAAACTCGGGCGAGCCTCAGCGCATGTGTTTAAGAACCTAGAAGCCCAATCGCGCGGTCGCGGAAAGCATAAAATTGTGATCGGCAAAGACACACGCCTTTCCGGATACATGCTGGAGAACTCGATTTCCTCAGGCATTCTTTCAATGGGGGTGGATGTGATATTTATCGGCCCCCTGCCGACGCCGGGAGTGGCTTACGTCACACGGAGTTTGCGCGCGGATGCGGGCATCGTGATCACTGCTTCCCACAATCCATACACCGACAACGGGATCAAGTTTTTCCGCGCAGACGGTTACAAACTGGACAGCCAGATCGAAGCGGAAATCGAAAACCTGGTGTTTAGCGGAGCCATTGAAAAAGTAAGTCCCAGCTCGGACCAAATTGGCAAGGCGGTGCGCATCGATGATGCGCTGGGTCGTTATATTGAATTTGCCAAATCTTCATTCCCCAGGGGTTTGACGCTGGAAGGAATAAAAATTGTCCTGGATTGCGGCCATGGTGCGGCCTACAAGTCGTCCCCCTGCGTGCTCCATGAACTGGGCGCCGAGGTGATTGTCGTCAACAACCAGCCGGACGGCACCAACATCAATGCTAATTGCGGATCGATGCACCCCGAGGCGATGTGCCGCAAAGTCCTGGAACACGGCGCGGACATCGGGATTGCGCACGACGGTGATGCCGACCGCGTTTTGCTCTGCGACGAGACGGGAACCTTGATTGATGGCGATGATATCATGGCCATTGCCGGAATCGAGATGCTGGCAGAAGGCACACTTGCGGAGCAGACCCTGGTCTCGACGGTGATGAGCAATGCCGGACTTGAGGTCGCCATCAAAAAGGCGGGCGGGCGAATGCTGCGTACTGCGGTCGGCGACAAGAACGTCATCGATGAAATGTTAAAACACGGATACAACCTCGGCGGGGAGCAGAGCGGTCACTTGATTTTTCGGGATCACAGTACGACCGGCGATGGATTGGTGGCGGCGTTGCAAATCTTGCGGATCCTTAAGGCGAAAAATCAGCCGTTATCAAAACTGGCAAAATGCTGGACGCGATTCCCGCAATTAGTGACGAATGTGAAGGTTCGAGAAAAGAAGCCAATCGAACAGTTGGATGGGGTAAGCCTGCTGGTGGCGGCGGCGGAAAAGGAACTGCAGTCGCAAGGCGGACGGTTGCTGCTGCGTTATTCCGGCACCGAACCCAAGATTCGCCTGCTCGTGGAAGGAAGCGACGCGCAGGTGCTGGAAAAATGGTCCGCGCAAATCTGCAGCGCGATCCAGGCACAGATCGGCGCCTGAAACAAATTCAAATGAGCGCCTGCCGGATAATCTCTTTCAGGCGTTCATAACCGTGAACGAGACGAAATCCGGGCTGCAGAATATCCACGCCAGGAATTTCAAAAATCCTTCCGGTTCGGACTGCGAGCATTTCCGGCCAGCCGGGCCGGGCGGTGATTTCCGATCGATTCAAGGGCTTTCCGCACCAGGAGGCCATGATTATTTCCGGGTTCGCCGCGCGCACTTGTTCAGGCGTAACGACGCGCTCGCTGGCTGCGGGCTTTGCGTTCCGCCCGGCAAAAACATCCCGAGCGCCAGCGCGCTCAATTAATTCACTTACCCAGCGAATGCCATAAATCAAAGGCTCATTCCACTCCTCGAAATAAATGCGCGGGCGTTGTGGGATTGAACCAACAGGCTCCAGTCGATCGCGAAATTCGCGTAACCAGGGTTCGCAATTATGCTCCACGACCCGCCCAAGCAGCGCCAAGGTTTGTTCAATCTCCGCCAGGCTCCTCTGATTGGTGGCCAAAACCGGAAAGCCGCGCCGGATCAATTCAGCCGCGAGGAAGGATTGAACATCCGAGAATGTGATGATCAAATCGGGGTTCAATTTCTCGATTTGCAGCAAATTGGCGGAACTAAATCCGCTGACAATTGGTTTGGGAGGTGCTTCGGGCGGAGGGGTAAAAAAAGCGGTCACACCGGCAACCTGGTCCCAGGCACCAATTCGCCAAAACCAATCCGCCGCTTCGGCGGATAAGCAGACGATGCGCTCCGGGGGGCAGTTCACAGAGTGGTTGAGGGAGGGGCAGCGACTTTCGGGTAAGGACAGTGGCGACAGCCGCTACCACAACAAAAGCCGCGACGCCCATGATACTCCGCGGTGGAAACCATTAATCCCGCATCGAAATAAAAGTCTCCGGGAAGCACTTTCGGTTGGGATGCCGCAGGCTTTCCGGTCCGATGAAATTCCGCGACACAGCGGCAGCAAATACAGGCTTTGTTCACTGAGTCGGGCGGTACCCGGGCCAGTAATGCCGCCGGAATTTCCACGCGCATACACCAGCAAGGACCTTTGTAAGCGGCAGAAGAGCAAAGCTGGCAGTCATTCCGCATTCCACATAACGGGCAGCAAGCAGGATCGGTTGATTCTAACAACGCGGGATTCATTATAAATAGGGCTTCACGGCCGGAATCGCGCTGAGATGGCGATGGATTGCATTTTCACGGTACGGATAATATTTCCGGACGCAACTGGCCGATGAATTGAACAGGCAATCGCTGGTCGAAAGAACCTTGCACGGCCTTTTCCCAACCGACATGACCATCAGCAAAAGTCACATTCGCCCTTTGAGAATGGCGAAAATGACTGTTCGGCTCGTTATTGGGATTGGCGTAGTTCGTTTCCAAATCGAGATAGTAAAACTCCTCGAACATCGGGTGGGACGGAGAGGCCGGGGACTGGAAGGTGTTGACTTCAGCGGCGTCGGCAAAGAGCGCGCTATCCGACGGATGCAGGATGCGGCTGGCGGCGACAGGACTTTGATTTTGTCCGGCAAACAAAAAGGAATTGCAACCGTAGCTGAAGATGACATTCGTTCCTTTGAGCTTGAATTGGGGGGAACTCCACACGGGTGATGGGCAGAGCCGCACATCTTCGCCGTGCAAATAGGCGAACAAAACACCAGTCGACAGATTGAATGCACGCTGACCTTCTGGAACGGATGAACCTTGCAGCCAACCAAACCACCACTGTTGACCGGTCGAGGTCGGCGCAGCGCAACGATTAAAAAAACAACCACCGTTGTCACCCAGGTAAAGTTCCGTCGCCACCCCGAGCTGCCGAAGATTATTTTCGCATCCAGCCTTCTGGGCAGCGAGCTTAGAGCTCGCCAAAACCGGCAACAGAATCGCACCTAGTATACCGATGATGGCGATGACGACGAGCAATTCGATCAGCGTGAACGCCCGCCGAATGCGGCCGAAGCACCGGGGCGAGGGCAATGCAGCCATGCACTGGCAATGGTTAGGCTGACCGTTCATTTTCATCTCAGGAAGGCACGCACTTGGTAAAACACCTTGTTGGCCTGCAAATTCGTCACTTTCATTACCAGATTGGTGCCATTACCTGGCAGGGAAGTCGTTGCCGCGGACCAGTTCTGAAGATTGGTACTTTGTTCCAGAGTATAAGTCCAGTTGGTGTCGCTCGCAAATTGGATTTGACCGGGCTGAACCGTAGTCAGCACACCCACAGGCAAGGGCGATGCGAAAGCAAAGTTTTTTACATTGCCATGCGCAAGGAGGTCGTCGCCAAAGCCGTCATCCGCGTAGCTGCTCACCGCCAGGGTATCGAGCTTGAAATCACCGTCATCCGGGGGAGAGATGTAGTTCCCTACAATTGGCAGCGAAGTCATCAATTGACCGTTGGTGAAAACTTCGCCGCCAATACCAACCTCGCCTGCGACATGGATCAGGAGAACATGATAGCTCACCCCGGGATTGAGTGGCAGGTTGTCGTAAGCAAAAAAGTATTCATTCTGGGCGTCCACCAATGATGCGTTGATGGATTCCGGATAAGTCGTTCCCTGGTAAACGAACTGGGGGAAATAATCAAATTCGCAAACATTAGGCGAAGGGCTGTTTGGGCGGGAAAATCCGGAGTCGGTAGCGTCCGCAAAACGCAAGAGCCCGATGGCCAATTCCGATCCGCTATTAATTGCCGTGGCATCGTTCAACTGCAAGTCGAACACAACGCAGAAACTGTCGTTGATGGTCACAGTGCGACCCAGCGGATGATAATAGTAACTGTTGGTTTGGGTGGAATCCCAGGTGACATCAAGGACCTGGTTGGTGGAATCCCAATTAAACAGATTCGTGTCGCCAAAGACCTGCCAGCCGTCAAGCGACGGGTCGTTATTGAATTTTTCGACGAGGGTGCCGGTTTGGGCGCGGGCGACAATGGACAAGCCGGCAATAGCCAGCACAACAAACAATTTTTTCATGTGACTGATCTTTCAATTTTGCCCCGGGAACAATTCCCGGGGCAGTTTTACGATTGAGAGACCAGTGCGAAGAGGGAGGTTAAAATAAAAAACCTCCACTCTTCACAAGCGAGGAATGGAGGAAATTCGACGAGCCGCTCAAAACGGTTGGGCGGACTGGTCCCATCCTTCTCTTTGCGGAGAAGTGCCCTGATACGCTCGGGCTGACGAGAACAATCAAACCGGTATCCTGACTCCGGCCTCATACCTCATTCCGCCTTCCCGATCTTAAGATCAGTGGCTTTGGAATTCGTAGCCGTTACAGTGGCGCAACCGTCCCGGTCTCACACCGGGTTCCCTGACATTTGATTGTAACTGTGGCGGATTAAATTTCCGCCGGTTTCAAAGAGCAGTTCCTTTTTACGTGATATAAACATTTTGCCAAGCACATTCGTGAACTATCTTTGGGCTTAACGCGATCTTTACGTCCGGACCAAATTGCTGCTATCCTCGGAATGTTCACGGCCAAGTCCAACCCGACCCGAGCATGGTTCAAGTCGAAAGCCTTACAAAACTTTACGGCGAATTCACCGCCGTTAAAGATCTTTCATTTTCCATTCAGCCGGGCGAAGTGGTCGGACTGGTTGGCCCGAATGGCGCCGGCAAGACCACCACGCTGCGTTGTCTGGCCGGCATCATTCCACCCACGCGTGGGAGGGTGCAGGTATGCGGGTTTGATCTGGCGCAGCATCCGCTGGAAGCGAAAAAAAACCTCGCTTTTTTCACCGACGAACCCCGCCTTTTTGATTACCTCACGGTCTGGCAGCATTTGAATTTCGTCGCGCGAATTTATAAAGTGACGGATTACGAAGCGATGGGCACAGCCCTGCTTGAAGAACTCGAGCTTGCCAACCGCAAAGACGCGCTACCCGGCGAACTATCCCGCGGGATGAAACAGAAACTCGCCATCGCCTGCGGCTTATTGCATGCGCCAAAAATGATTTTCTTTGACGAGCCTTTGACGGGACTGGACCCCATCGGCATCCGGCGCATGAAAGCTTCCATTTTAAAACGCGCCCGCGAAGGCGCAGCCATTATCATTAGTTCACACCTGCTGCATTTGGTGGAGGAGATCAGTTCGCGCATCCTGATCTTGAAAGACGGAAAGAAGGTCATTGATGGTACCCTAGCTGAAGTCGCGCAAGCGTTTTCCGGGACCGCCGGCGATGACAGTCTCGAGGAAATCTTTTTCCGGGCCACGGCAGAAAAGACACCGGGCGCAGTTCCCCCGGTTTTGCCGGTTGAACCACAATGATCCGCGCGCTTTTTTATTTGCAATATCATTCCGTCCGCAACCGACTGGCAACGCGGATTAAGCGCCTGCAACAGCCGAAATACCTCATCGGAGCCATCGCGGGCGGGCTCTATCTTTATCTTTATTTTTTCCGATATCTTTTCGGCGGACGCAGCGGCGTGCGGGGAGGATCGCTTGGTCTGGGCATTCCGCCGGAATACGTGCCTGCCGTGGAATCCCTTGCGGCGCTCGCTCTGTTCATCATTGTGATATTGGCCTGGGCGATTCCGCACGAGCGCGCCGCACTCACATTTACCGAAGCCGAAGTGGCTTTTCTCTTTCCCGCGCCGGTCAGCCGGCGCACGCTGGTTCAGTTCAAACTGCTGCGGTCGCAATTGCGAATATTATTCAGCGTCCTAATTTTTTCGTTATTTTTTCGGCGCTTTGGCGGTAACGCCTGGATTCACGCGGCCGGTTGGTGGCTGATCCTCTCAACGTTGAACCTGCACTTTCTAGGAGCCTCCTTCGCCAGAACTCTTTTCCTAGATCGCGGCATCTCCAACCAATTGCGACGATTGATTGTTTTTGGGGTGGCCGCAGGAATGGTGACCGTGGTCGTGTTATGGGCAAAAAAAACTCTACCGGCACCCGGGCACCTGAATCCGCAGGATTTCAGTTCCACAATGGATTATGTGCAAAGTGTCCTCACGGCCGGGCCGGCAGAATACTTGCTTTATCCATTCCGCGTGATGGTCAGCCCGTTTTTTGCTGCTGATGCGACCGCGTTTTTTACGTTGGCTTATCTGGCCCTGCTACTGCTAATGCTGCACTATTTCTGGGTTCTTTTTTCGGACGTAGCCTTCGAGGAAGCCTCGGTGACGGCCTCGCAAAAATTAGCCGCCCGCGTCACCGCCATGCGATCCGGCAACTGGGCATTGGCTGGAAAAAGCCAAAAAGCCCGTCGCGCATGGTTCAAACTCTCACCCACCGGACCGGCGTTCACGGCTTTATTGTGGAAAAACCTGATCGGTCTGGGCCGGGTTTTTTCCCTGCGATTTTGGATTTTAATCATTGCGCTCCTGGTAATTTTTACCTTTGCTTTTTCCAGCACCACCAACGGGCAAAGTTTATCGGTTTTGGTGGACATAATGCTCGCCATCGCGCTGGTGTATTCGTTGCTGCTGGGCCCACAAATCTTGCGCCTGGATTTCAGGCAAGACCTGCCGCAGGCTGATATCTTAAAGACTTTCCCCGTGCCTGCCTGGCAGATTGCTCTCGGCGAAATCCTGGCACCCGTGGCCGTCCTGACCGGTTTCCAATGGTTGACGCTGATTCCCACCACAGCGCTGAGTGTCTACCTGCCTGGCAATCATCAATCGCTGTTCCTGGCGATTTGCCTGAGCTCGGCAATCCTGTTGCCGGTGATGGATTTCATCCTTTTGCTGATTCCGAACACCGCAGTGCTCTTGTTTCCCTCCTGGATTCAGACTGGAAAAGATAGCCCGCGCGGGATTGAGGCTACCGGCCAGCGGCTGATATTTGCGATTGGGCAGTTGCTTGTCCTGACTCTGACCCTGTTACCGGCCGCACTGGCTTTCTCAATCGTCTACTTTCCGTTGAAATTCGTGGCCGGTCCGGCAATCGGCGTCGTTTTTGCCGCGCCGGCCGCAGCAGTCGTACTCGCGGGAGAAGCCGCGACTGGCGTTTATCTGCTGGGCAGATTATTTGACCGCCTTGACGTTGCGGAAGAAAAAACTGATTAACCGTGGCGCAAACGATTCGGTTCCGTGCTTGCGCAAATTTCCCGGCGACAACTATAATTAACAAAATTTACATCATATTATGAGCAAAGCACCCATTCGCATAGCCATCACCGGCGCTGCCGGCCAAATCGGATATTCCCTCCTCTTTCGCATTGCCTCCGGCGCCGCATTCGGACCGGATCAACCGGTCATTTTGCACTTGATCGAGGTGCCCGATGAGAAAGCCATGGCCGCGCTGGGCGGAGTCTGCATGGAATTGGACGATTGTGCCTTTCCCTTGCTCAAGGGCATCGTCCCCACCTCCAACCTGGATGAAGGCTTCAAAGGGGTCAATTGGGCGTTGCTGGTTGGCGCGGTGCCCCGCAAGCAGGGAATGGAGCGCAAGGATTTGCTCGGCATCAACGGCAAAATCTTCACCGGCCAGGGCAACGCCATCGCCAGGAACGCGGCGGCAGACGTGCGGGTGCTCGTGGTCGGCAACCCCTGCAACACCAATGCGCTGATTGCTGCCAACAATGCACCGGGCATCCCCAAGGATCGATTCTTCGCCATGACAGCGCTGGACGAAAACCGCGCCAAATCGCAGCTTGCCAAAAAAGCCAGCGTGGATGTAACCGCCGTCACCAATCTCGCCATCTGGGGCAATCATAGCGCAACGATGTTTCCGGATTTCTACAATACCAAGATTCACGGTCGCCTGGTTCCGGACATCATCAGTCACCGGGAGTGGTTGGAAAAAGAATTCATTTCCACCGTCCAGCAGCGCGGGGCGGCAATCATCAAGGCACGCGGCCTGAGCAGCGCAGCCAGCGCGGCGAATGCAGCCGTCGACACGGTTTACAAACTCACTCATCCCACTCCGGCAGGCGATTGGTTCAGCGTGGCCGTCCACTCCGACGGCAGCTACGGCATCGAAAAAGGTCTGATCTTCAGCTACCCGATCCGCAGCAACGGCAAGGACTTTGAAATCGTTCAAAACGTGCCTTTGAACGAATTCAGCAAGGCGAAAATTGCCGCCACCGAAAACGAGTTGAAAGAGGAGAAATCGTTGGTGGCCGACTTGCTGCCGATATAATTTCGCTGTCCAAGACACCAAAACTGGCAGGTTTCATTCAGCATCAGCGCCGCCTCCGCGGCGCTGATTGTTTTTCCCCGCATTGCCAGCCACGGATTTTATGGTAGCTTTGCCGGCGCATGGCTTTTGATTCCTTCCGCGACTTCGTCAATGCGCTCGATCAGGCGGGCGAACTTAAACGCATTTCCCAGCCCGTTGCCACGGAATTGGAAATTACCGAAATTGCTGACCGCGAAATGAAGCTGCCCGGCGGCGGCAAAGCGCTCCTGTTTGAGCAACCCACTGTCAACGGCGTGGTTTCACCTTTCCCCGTTGCCATCAACACACTCGGTTCCCACAAGCGCATGGCCATGAGCATGGGTGCCGATTCCGTGGACGAGGTGGCGAATGAACTGGGCGCCTTGATGAAAGCCAAACCGCCAACCAGCTTCAAGGAGGCCATCAAATTGCTGTCGCTCGCCTTGGATTTGCGCCACGCAAAACCGAAAAGTGTCAAGAGCGGCCCGTGCAAGCAGGTCATTCATTTGGTGGAAAGCCCGAAATCCCGAGCCGAGAGCTGGCCCCCTGCGCCGGACTGGCAACAGGGCACCGCAACAAACCCGCCAACCCTTGAAAATCTTCCGATCCTTAAATGCTGGCCGCTCGATGGCGGTCGCTTCATCACCCTGCCCTGCGTGGTGACGCGCGACCCGGATACCGGCGAACGCAACCTCGGCATGTACCGCATCCAGGTTTACGACAACAAAACAACCGGCATGCACTGGCAGTTGCAGAAAGTTGCCGCGCGCCACGGCCGCCGCTATTACGAAAAAGGTGAGCGCATGCCTGTTGCGATTTTCGTGGGCGGCGATCCGATGTTCCCGTTTGCCGCGACGGCGCCTCTACCGGATGGACTGGATGAATTCCTGCTGGCTGGTTATTTGCGGAAAAAATCTGTCGAACTGGTTAAGTGCGAGACGAATGACCTGGAAGTTCCCGCCAATGCCGATTTTGTCATTGAAGGCTACATTGATCCGACCGAACCATTGCGCATGGAAGGCCCGTTTGGCGACCACACCGGTTATTACACCCTGCCTGAGCCATATCCGGTTTTCCACATTACAGCGATCACGCATCGCAAAGATGCGGTGTATCCCGCCACGATCGTCGGAATTCCGCCCATGGAAGATTTTTATATCGGTGGCGCGAGCGTGAAATTGTTCCTCCCCATCTTCAAAATGAATTTTCCGGAGATCGTGGATATCGCGCTGCCGGCGGAAGGCGTTTTTCACAACCTGGTGTTCGTCAGCATCAAAAAGACCTATCCCATGCAGGCCTACAAAATCATGCATGGCCTGTGGGGAATGGGCCAGATGATGTTTACCAAGTACATCGTCGTGGTGGACGCGGAGGTGAATGTACATAATACCAGTGAAGTTTTATTCCACCTCACCGCGAACACCGATCCGCAACGCGACAGCATTTTCACCAAGGGTCCATCCGACGTGCTCGACCATGCGACGAGCGAAATCGCCATCGGCAGCAAACTGGGTATCGACGCGACGAAAAAACTGCCCGGCGAAGGTTTCAAACGCGCGTGGCCGCCGCTCATCAAAATGGATCCCGAGGTGAAGGCAAAGATCGAAAAACTTTTTGCCACGTAATTGCCGGTTTTTTTCCGCCGCAATACCGGAGCCGTATTCGATCCTTAAGTCGGGCAGCGCGGCGGACACCAAGCCGCGCGGCGCCCGCGCCGTCAGCATTCAAGCCCAAACCCAAAACTTTCCGCTTGCAATTTTTCCCGCTTACTGAGACATTTAACCATATGGTTAAATGTTCTTCCAGGATATTGGACGACACATTCTCGGCGCTGGCGGATCCGACCCGGCGTCGCATCCTGGAAGACTTGGCCAGTGGTGGTGACCGGTGCGTGACCGATTTGGCGCGCCCCTACTCGATGTCTCTTCCGGCAGTTTCCAAGCATCTGCGCGTCCTGGAGCGGGCAGGATTAATCCGTCGCCACCGATGCGGGCGGGTCCACTCGCTAAAATTGGAGGCCGAACCCATGAAACAGGCGGCCGAGTGGATTGAGGAATACCGGCGATTTTGGGAGGCCAGTTTGGACCGACTGGATGAATATCTTAAACAATTGCAGGCCAACGCCAAAAAGGATGAGGACAAATCATAATTTTAGTTCAACTCAGGGGATGTTTCCATCTGCCAGGGCGTCGTATTGGGAGTCATATTGTATCGCAAAATGCACTTGTGGGTTGCTTGGCCCGTGCGGAAGCATGGGCCAGCTGAAAGGAAAATGCATATGAAGCGATGGGATGGATTGGTGGACGGATATATCAGGCAGTGCGAGTCACGGGGGCTGAGCGAGGCCACTGTGATCGGATTGCGGCACGAACTGGATCGCTGGGGCTGCTGGCTGAAGCGGCGGAGACCGAAGCCTAACCTGGAGGAAGTGGATGGGCAGATGCTCATTGACTATATCCGCAGCCGGACAAGTTTTCATGCCAAGACAACGGTTGCGAGTGTGAGCAGCAAGATGCGGATCATGGGTGAGTATCTGGTTCAGGAAGGAGTGTGGAACAAAAATCCGATGCGTTGGATAAAAGGACCGCGACTGGATCCCCGGGGACGGATGCCGAAGCGGATTGGTCAGGAGCATTTGAAGAAGATCTGGGAAGCATCGAGCCAGAACAGCAATGATTACCAGCAACATTTATCCATCGCGGTGCTGGCTTTGCTTTACGGCACTGGGTTGAGACGTGGCGAGTTGGAGCGATTGGATTTGGATCATTGGAAGCGGGATGAGGGGATTCTAAAGATTGATGGACGTAAAAATGGACAGGAACGAAGTGTGCCAGTGTCCGAAGGGATCTGGCGCTGTTTGGAAGCTTATCTGCCTCTGCGGCAAAACCTGTTAGAGCGGCGTGGAGTGTGCCGAGAACCCGCCTTATTCTTGAACCGTGCTGGCGTTCGGATGAGTTCACAAAGCTTGGGTTTGATGGTGCATCGTCTGGCTAAGCGGGCGGCGGTGCCATTGGTGAGTTTGCATCAATTTCGCCACACCTGCGCTTCTGATTTGCTGGAGAACGGCGTGAGTTTACCGGAGGTGCAGCAGATGCTGGGACATGCGACTGTGGTGACGACGACACGGTATTTGCAGATTGCTGATCCGGAGCGAGCCCGAGCAATCAAGAAGCATCCGCTCAATGATTATCTAATCCAACCAACGGAAGGGAGGGTGCTATGAACTTAGTTTGCTTGGATCCATTAATTGAAGGCTACCTGGACTACCAACTCAAGGTGCGGAGGCTGGCGCATCGAAGCATCGTGGATATGAAGTGCACGCTCAAACGCGCTGTCGTGGCATTGGAGCAGATGCGTCCGTCGGTCCCGTTATGGAAGTTGACCCTGGAAGATTATATGACTTGGGTAAACCAACAGCGTGAGTCTGGGTATTCACCACAGTCATTGAACAAGGATCTCAGTCATCTACGAGGGTTGCTGGAGTATGCTTGGCGGAGTGGTCGTGCTGACCGCAATGTGCTGGACGGTTTTTCACTGCAAGACAGCCTGCGGGTTGTGGTGCCCAAGTTTTTGAGCATTGAAGAAGCTCGTCGTCTGGTGGAAGCCTGTCCAAGTCATACGCGATTGGAGCGCCGGAACCGACTGGTGATACTGTTGCTTTATGGTTGCGGCCTGAGAACTTCAGAACTCTGTCAGTTGGATGTTGCGGATGCGGATCTGGAGCGGCAGGAGATAGTGATTCGTCATGGCAAAGGGGACCGAGCCAGACGCATCCCGGTGCCTGATGGAGTTTGGACCGTTTTGCTGGCCTTTCTGGCCGAGCGTAAAGGCCGACGCGGAGCGTTGATCCGAACCGAGATCAAGCAGAAGCGGTTTTCGTCCAAGGATGTTTGCGAAGTAGTTCATGCAGCAGCATTGGCAGCAGGATTAACACAACTCGTCACAGCCAAAACTTTACGGCACAGCTTTGCCACCCACCTGATGGACCGGGGAGTGGATGTGGCCGTGATTGCTTCACTTATGGGGCACCGATCGGCGCAAGAGACAGGGATATATCTGCATGGCTTGCCAGGCCGGCGTGAAAGTGCTGTAAAACTTCTAAATCAAAAACCGGGAGGTCAACGATGAAATGGGATTACTGGATAAAGCTGTATTTAGAGACACATTGCACGGCACGAGGGCTGCGAAGCTCAAGCATTGATGCTTACCGGGCTACTTTGGAGGGCTTTCGCGAGTATGTCTGTGCACGTTGGATCGAGCGTGGCCCGGAGCAAATGACCCCGCGCGATGTCTTGGAGTATTTGGATTATCTGCGCCGGGAAAGAGACAACGGGGCTTCAGCGATCAACCGTCAAGTCACGGTGCTACGGAACTTCTATCGCGCGATCGTGGCGATGGGATACTTGGAACCACGCGACAACCCGCTGGCCAACTTTCCAAAAGTGAAAGCGGCCCGTCGCAAACTGCCGCAGATACTGAACGAAGAGGAAGTGAAGCATTTAATCGAACAACCCAAAATCGACACGGTGTTGGGCCTGAGAGATCGCGCCATCATGACTATATTATATGGCACTGGCATAAGGGCCAGTGAATGTGCCGGCCTCACCGAGCAGGATATAGACTGGCAGGAGAAAACGATCCATGTCGTTGGCAAAGGCGGACACGAGCGAACAGTGCCGCTCAATGAAGACGTGGTGCATATGCTCAGGCAGTATCGCATTGCCCGTGGTCCGGTGAAGTTGAAGGACTCTTTCTTCCGCAGTCGTGAAGGTGGAGTTATGTCGCGGAACGCGATCTACGAACGAGTGCGGACAACTGGTCGCAAAGCCAGGATCGAGAAGCGCGTTTCGCCGCATCAATTGCGGCATACTTTTGCCACGCATCTGATCAAGGCCGGCGTCGGATTGGTGACCGTAAGAGATTTGCTGGGACACCGGTTGATCACCAGCACGCAAATATATATACATCTCACCGCCCAGGATCTTCGACACGCTGCCCAGCGTCATCCGATTGGTGAGTTGATCAAACGGATCGACGATCTTCTGCCGCATATAAAACTTCCATTCCAGACCGGGACATTGTGCCGCTTCGGATAGCGTAGTGGTTTTTGACGCAAGATTTTGCTTGAATCGGACTGCGCGCGAGCGTAGAACGGAGGAGGTGTGTCCAAGAGCACTCCTGCGAGGGTTTTTGGGGACAAAAACAAACCTGCTTTGCCATGAAAACTCAATTTAATGTGAGCCGCATGAGCAAACAGACAACCGCAGCCCACCGAGGTCATCACCGCGATAATATTTTGACTGCTTCGCGCCATAGTCGACGGAAACAACATCGAACTAAATATGAGTGCGATTGTACGTTGGAACCCATTCCATGAAATGGAAGAAATGCAGCGCCGGATGGCCTCTCTTTTTGACTGGAATCCTCTGCGCCGCAGTTCGCTGACGAACGAGGACGAAAATATCACCGTGCCCCAATGGGCACCCCTGGTGGATATCGCAGAAGACGACAAGGAATACCTGATTAAGGTTGAGCTTCCGGAAGTGCGCAAGGAAGACGTTAAAGTGACCGTTGAGGGCGGCACGCTGACCATCGCCGGCGAACGAAAGGCCGAGAAAGAAGAGAAAGGCCGACGTTTCCATCGCGTGGAACGATATCATGGCCGCTTTGAGCGTAGTTTCACCCTCCCGGATGACGCAGCGTCAGATCGCGTCAAGGCGGAGTTTAAGGACGGTGTCCTCCAAGTTCACCTGGCCAAGAGTGAGAAGGCCCGGCCGAAACAAATCGAAGTGAGTGTGGGTTGATATAAGTGCTCCGGGAACGCTCTCTCTCGATGCGCTCCCGGACATTTTATTTTCCAAAAGATTATTTGAACGCTAGCTTGGTCTCCGCCATCTCATGGTTGGTTGGTTTGTGTTTGTTTGTCAGGTGGGCCCCGCCAGCGATGTTTGGGTGCATGGCTGGCGGGGACGGAGGAGGTAGTTTATTCGAGCACTGCTTGGGAATCATCAGAGGGTCAAGGCCTGAACTGGCTTCGTCGGTTCATGTGAGAAACTGAGTATCAGGACATTTATGGAAAAAATAACGCATCGAGATGTGCGCCGCGACGAAGAGGAAAGACCACGTGTTGAAACCACAAACGCGCGGCTCGCTTTCACCGCCGGAGCCGCGATTGGAATCAAGTCACACGGTTCCAGCCAAAGTTCACCGGCCTCAACGGAAGCTGGCACCTTGTCAGTATTGCATCCCCATGTCTGGGCCAAAGCACTGAAATTTCACGGAATTCGTGAATTAAACTCGCCAATGGCAGGATGAAGCCTGGAGAAGATAGAGATTACTATCCGGAACAGTTCAAAGCCGCCTCTTGATAAATCGAATCTCGCTGCCCAACACTGGTATCTTTTCGTAAAGAAAAGTAGCCGCGTCGAAATAATCCTCATGGAAAATGACCTTCCCATCCGGACCGAATCGAACGTGGCTTATTCCATTGTTTAGCGTCGGCGGATCTTTCTTGCCATCGCGTTTTAACTTCAAGGTCATGACCCAGCGAAAGTAATAATCTCCATTGTCCTGAGCCGCACTCCTCCAGTCCATACTGAATTGGCCGACAGCAGCCGACCCGCGCATCAGGTAAGCTTCAAATGGCATCACGCCGTGGATTTCCTTGAATGGATCACGAAACCAGACATCCTCGGCATAAACCGTACGCGTATTCGCAATAATATTATTGGTGGAAAAGTCACCATTATACTTTTCGAACCGCGCAATGACTTCAGGCGTAACATCAGGGGTTTTGGCCGACTCCGTGGCCTGTAGGGCTTGCTGCGTGAAAACCGCAGGGTCCATCTTATTTGAATGAGTGGCACATCCGGCAACGAACATTATTGCCAAACTGACCATCCCCTCGAAAACATGAGATTTAAGAGTGTTCATCTTTCTTTACATTAACTACGCCCCAAGACCTGTTTTGGATGCAATTTCCTTCGAACTGAAAGCAGCCCCAGTTCAGCCGTTTTTCCCGGCATAAAATCAAAGCGCTCCTGCAGTCCAAAACCGGAAGAACACGACCGCTATTTCTGGGCAAGTCTGCTATGGATTGCGCCAACCCCAGCCCCGAAAATAGTCCTTACGGCCCAAGCAGGACGCGATAGAATTGCACCGGCACACTCGCCGCATTCGTATCAGTGAAGGTGAATGGCACCGCGGCAGACAGATTCGTTAAGTCGCTTTGCCAGCTAATCAAATTGCTGGAAGTCTGAACGATGTAATCCGGGCCAGGCTGGCCATTGATTGTCAGGGAAAACTGCCCGCTGGAATATGAAGCCAGGCTGGCCGTCGGCTGTGCGACCGGGCCTACGATTACGTTGAAGGTTTGAGTCGCGCTGAGGCTCGGCGAACCGTTATCCGAAACGATGATGGAGACCGGATTGGTGGTCCCGGCGCTGGCCACCGGAGCGCGCCAGGTGAATGTTCCGGTCCCGGGGTCAACTGTGGCACCGGTGGGCCCGGTCAAGAGCCCAAAAGTGAGAATTTGCGGGGGCACATCAGGATCCGTTACCATATTCGTCACATTCAAGGTAATTCCCACACCGATGGTCTGGTCGCTTACCGGCAAGAAAGCGGGTGCAGTATTCCCAACCACCAAAGTCGCGGGGCTGCTGAAGACTGAGCCGGCCGCATTAGAAACAATCGCCGTGTAAGTTCCTGCCTGCCCGGCATAGGCGTTGTTGATGGTCAACGTGCTGTTGGTTTGACCGGCAAGTGGATTACCGTTCTGGAGCCATTGATAGACCGGCGCACCAATTCCCGTCGCCACCACGCTAAAGCTCGCGCTGGCGCCGCCGCTGACCGATAGACTAACCGGGTTCGTCAGAATGTTTGGGGCCAGTTGCGGCACCCAGCCGTACAGCCAATTGCTCACATTTTCCACCAAGTTGGTCGCGGTGTTGCCATCCAACTGGACCGACCAGGGAACACGGGAAGAGGTGTTCACCGGATTTCCATTCAAGTCGACACTTTGATATTCCCAGAAGCGCAGGTTGGCGGTATCCGGTCCCTGCGAACTGCCAGTGCCCAGCACCCACCCGGCGGGAATGATGAGATTTGTGTCCATGGTGCAACTGATATACGCGACCTGGCCGTAGGGGTAATTTGCGGTGTTGCCGCTGGCCCCGGCATCGCGTCCCAGGCTGCCGTTCGTGATCGCGGAGTTCGCCCCGTAAATCCGGCAGTTCACAAATGCAAATCCGTTCGTGTTTTGGGCGGTGCGCGCCTGCGTCAGGTAACTTTGAACGGACATCGCCATCAATTCATCGTTGGTGGCATACAGGGTGCCGCTGCCCCAAATGTAATCGGTATCACCCTGGATATGACTGTCTTGAACGTAGGCCTGATCGCCACTCTGGTTCACCAGCAAGGTATCCTGATAGCTGCACAGAGTCGCATTGAGCACGATGAACCGCTTGGCAAGATTCACCAGCAAGGCCTCAGCCTGTGAACCTCCGTGTGGGGTGCTGTTGGTCAGGGTCAGATTCTCAATGGCAATATCATTGGCACTGACCACCCCGAACATCGGGCGGGTCGAGCTGCTGCCGTTGATATTATTATTGTTGGCATAGCTGATGATCGTCTGGCCGCGATTCTGCCCGATAAAGGTGATATTGTTCTTACCGTTGACACGATTGATTTCGGTGTAGAGCCCGTTTTTAATGTTAATCACGGTCGGGGTGGTATTGGCCGCGGGGACGGAATCAATGGCTCCCTGCACTGTGCAGAAGTCACCGCTCCCGTCGGCGGCAACCCACAAGTTGGTTACATTGGCCGGCCCTGATGATTTGGTGGAAAATTGCCAGCCCGAGGAACCGCTAATGCCGGCAAAATAAGCGCCACTGGGATCCACGATGACTCCGGGGTCGATTGTGACGAAATAGGTCTGCCCCGGGGCGAGTACGCCTGCATGGGGATAAATGGTGGCGGTATTTCCGCTCGTCAACACGTTGTAGCTCTTAATGGACACGCCGCCGATCGTCCGCATCTGCAGATTGCCCCCGCTGAGATCGAGCGAATCCACCGGGGTTGAAGGATTTCCGGTATTGTAAATGTTGATCTTTCCGGTGTTCCCCACGGTGGGGGCCTGATCGAACGTCAGCGACAACAGCGTATCAACGCAAACGCCATTGGCATTGTTCGCGGGCGCAGTCGGGGTGCCGTTCATGGTGGAGTACTCGGCGAGATATGCGCCAGTACTGCTGATGGCGGCCGCAGAATTGCTAACCACAACGGTATACGTGGCGATGTCTCCCAGACCGACACTGGCGATAGAGTAATTGGTGGCTGTGGCGCCTGGAATGGGGTTGTTGTTTTTGTACCATTGATAAGTCGGCACCGGTGTGCCGCTGGCCATGACCGAGAAGTTTGCAGGGTCGCCCACGTTCAGCAGCAGATTGGTTGGCTGGCTGCTGATCGTCGGGGCCACGATCACACTAATGCTAAAATTGGTGGTGGCGGTAGCGAGATAATTACTCGCGACCACAGAATATGTGCCGGCGTTCGCCGGCTGCACATTCGCCAGATTCAAGGTGGCGCTGACCCCGAATTGAATCAGATTATGGTTGTTGTCAGACCAATAATAAACGGGGGTGGGAGCACCCGCCGCCGTCACTATGATGTTGGTGCCCTGGCCGGAAATCACCGTCGCAGCCGGGGGCGCAATACCCGAAATAACCGGCGCCGAATCACTGGCGGAAATGTTCAGCAACGCCGGTGAACTCGTGACCGATCCGTAGGCATTGGCCACCACCACAAAATAACCGGCTGAGTCACCCGGCTGGGCATTGGCAAATCCAAGGTTTGCCGTTAAAGAGCCCGAAATGACAGTGCCACTGGCGGTGGTCCCGTCCGAAAGCGCATTCGTCGCCGTCGCGGTGGCCTGATACCATTGGTAGCTCAGTGGTGTTCCGCTGCTGGCATTCAATGCGACCGAGAAATCCGTGCCCGGGGTGGTGTCTCCGGGACTGCCGCTATACCCAAGGGGTTGAGTCTGAATGATCGGGTTAGCCGGCACCAAGGTGACGCCGCTCAAAGCCACCGTCACCGGACTGGTCGACAGGTTGTTGTACATGAATGCAAATTCATTAAATGTTGTGGTGGGCAAGGTGGCCAGGAGAGTCGCCGAGGAGTAGCTCTGGATGCCAACGCCACCATTAAAATTCGTGATCACGGCGCCAGCATTGGCGTAGGCAGTACTGGTCCCGATGCTGATGCCAGGTGTGCCCTGGTTATTCAATTGGAACTGCATGCCATATGGAACATTGTTTGAAGGATACCCCACACTCAGTTTGCCGCTGCCCAACTTGCGCGCACTATCATACTGAAAGAAGGTGGTTACCCCATTCGACCGATAAAACAATTCGAAGGAACCTGGACTATTCCCGGTATTGAGATCGGTCCAATAGCCTGAATCGTCCAAGCCATTGTTTGGGGTGCCGGGATCATTCAAAAGACCCATGCCTAATACCCGCCCAGTGTTTCCGGGATTCAAACCGCCGGTGGCACTGAATGTGAAATTGATTTTGGCGCTGGCCCCTGAGGTCGCAAGATTGGTCGGAACAAAGGTCTTGGTCATAAAAACCAGCTCGGTGGAGGCGGGCACGGTAAAGTTGACACTGCCTCCATAAGTCGCATCACCACCAGCGCCTGCATTGTTGGTCTGGAGCACACCGACGTTATTATACGAGCTCCATTGCAACTGTCCAAAAGTGGTCATCACGCCCGCCAGCAACAGAATCCAATGCAGAGATAATTTCTTCAGTGTGTTCATAATTCTCGCAAAACTTGATTAGGGGTTGTTATTCGCCAGCCCCATTGTGTGGCAACCGATCCGCCCGAGCAGGCAGTTTTGGCTGGCAGCAAACAATGGATTACAAAGCCCGACTTTACCGCAGCTGTCCAAGGCTTCAATCGTGAATGTGTGCAAATTCATTTGAAATTATGGCACCGGGGCGCAAACCACAACAAATGTTACACGGAAAGCATAACCAGTGGAGCGATCGCCTGGGGAGCCTCAACTTCAAACAGCCTTAAACCTTCGGAGGACAGTGGATTCCCTGCTTCGAGCCAAGTTTAGCGGCGAAGGTATTTTGCCACGGCTTCCGTCCGGGACTGGACATGAAGCTTCTCGTAAATGTGGCGAAGATGTGTGCGGATGGTGTTAATGCTGATTCCAAGTTCGTCGCCAATCTGTTTGTAGGGCAAACCGCGCGCCAGGCAATCCAGCACTGCGTGTTCCCGGGTCGAAAGTTGATTCTCATTTTCACCCACCAGATCCGCCTTTTGAAATGAAGCCACGACTTTGCGGGCGATCGAATTGGACATGGGGGATCCGCCCGCTTGCACGTCGCGGATTGCCTGGAGCAATTCCTCCGGATCGTGCCGCTTGAGCAAATAACCGGTGGCGCCGGCGGCCAGCGCTTTTAAGATCTGATCCGTATCGTCATACACGGTGAGCATAAGGATCTGCAGTCGCTGATCCAAAGCTTTGAGGCGGCGAACACACTCAATGCCATTCATCCCGGCCATGTTGATATCCATGAGCACGACATCCGGATTATCGGCGGGCAAACGTTGCAGCACTTTTCGAGCGCCCCCCGCCGCGCTTTTCAACCGCCGTTTACATTCCGCAGGATTTGGGTGCGAGCCCGGGCCATTATTGACCACGCACCTGTCAGACAGTCGTCGCCCGCGGTGCTGACAGCAGATTTCCTTTGAATTGGCATGATTGGGCTGATAAGAAGCGTTCCGTAATTTAGAATTGCCGATTGAATCGGATGATCATCGTCGCGAAGGTTGTGCGGGACGAACTTTTAAACCTCAGCCTCGACGGTTTGAAATAAAACTCCAGGTCAACCACCAATAATATGAAACCCCATCTCGTTGCCATCGTAGGCGGGAGCGGTTCCGGCAAAACCCGGCTCGCGCGCCAAGTGCTCGAAGTATTTGGCTCCAAGGCCGGATATATCTGTCTCGACGATTTTTACAAGGACCAGTCCCTCTTGTCTCCGCGCGAGCGAGCTGCGGTTAATTACGACCACCCGGACGCAATCGACTGGCGATTGCTTCTTTTCTGCCTGCAAATGATTGCGAGTGGTAAACCCGCGGCACTCCCGACTTATGATTTCTCCAGCCACACCAGGCGATCGCAACCCCGGCGATGGAAGCCAAAACCAATCGTGGTTCTGGATGGCTTGTGGTTGTTACGTCATAAAGTGGTGCGACAGCTCTGCCACCAGTCAGTCTTTGTGGATTGTGCCGAGTCATTGCGGCTGGCACGGAGGCTGAAGCGCGATCAGAAAGAACGTGCCCGAAGCGCCAAATCCATTCACCGGCAATTCAGGGAACAGGTCGCTCCGATGCATAACCGTTTTGTCGCGAGACAAGCCGCGCAAGCCGATATTGTGTTGTCATCGCCGATTCCTGACCGTCAATTGCAACAAATGATCAGAGAAATCCACAAATCCATGTCAAAAAAACGGCCGGCAAAGTATTGATGGTTCGATTCAGTCATCGAACTCCCGCAAAGCCAGAGGCTTGACGAACGTGAAGCGACTCAAAGCGGCTTACCTCTTCGGGCAGCGCCGTAGGCGCGACTTATTTGTAGTCAATGGGCTCTCGTCACACCAATTTTCGTAGGAGCGGCATAATTGCTCTTTTCCAAGCCAGGATGATGTCGCACCTGATACGGTGCTTCGAAACCAACCTTTGCGTGCTGCATTCATGCCATGTCTACGGCACTCAGAAATAGAACCCAAGTAGAAGATTTTTGCAGACAAGCTAATCCCGGAACCCTCACACTTTAGGAGTCCTCCGGCAGAGCCGGCAGGCTTCCTATTACACCTCGGGAAAACCAGGCAACACTCCAAACTGAAAAACGACGGTGCTCGCCAATGCCGCGAGTGGATTGGCCATTCGTTTCATGAGGATTCCCTTTTTCTAGGCTCCTCGTGCCGCCGCAATTTAGAAAGGGCGCACTTAGTTACTTCCCAGATCAGGCGCGTGGATGCCCGAAAGCGAAGGCTTTCGGTGCGCCTCGACTGCAGCGTGCTTCGAGCGCTGCTTCTCAATCTAATATCATAATTATCAGACACTTGAAAAAACGGCAAAGCCTTGGCAGGCTACGCCGCTTATTGATTATACGGAGAAGGGGTAGGCTGGCGTCTCAGGCCCGACAGGATTTTCGGCGCAGAGCAATCGCTCCGCCGATTCCAGCAGCCCATAAACACCAACTGGAAGGCTCCGGAACGGGCGACGTGGTCACGCCAATGGTGAAGTAATCGACTGCCCAACCGTCGCCGCCGTCTCCGCCTTCGTCAATGCTGAGGTTGAGGACGTCGCTGGAATACAGGGTTGCCCTATCAATACCAATGGTAAACAACTGCACGACCGGGCCGGTCTCGTTCAACGAGTTGAGAGTGGCCGAAAGCACAGGGTCAGACGTGCCGTTAATGGTGGCGGAGAATGGATTACCAAAGACGGTGAATTGGAAATCATCTGCGGCAATACCCAGAGTCAGGGTATCAACGGCCGAGCCGGCGGGAACCAAACTGGAATAGTCGAACGAGACAACCTGCGGCCCCGGGATCCGGCTTGAGGCTTGCGAATAGCCATCATGAGCCGCGGTCTGATTTGAGCCGACATAGATTTGGTCTGTGCCAGGATAATCTCCCGCAGCAGGTGAAAATGGAAAGCCATGACCCTGGGCCAAAGCAGCAAACGTCACGTCTCCCGCAGCCAGACAAGCCAACGTCGCACCGGCGGTGGGATCGCCGTTATAAGTCCCGTTGCCAAGCAGGTTTTCGGTGCCATAGAGCAAAACATTGGGCGAGAGTAAAGTCGTCTGGGCGGAGGCAGCGATGGGTAGGGCCAAAGCGGCGAAAAGGAGAAATTGATTTTTCATAGGAGTTTTGGGTTTACAATTATTCAAACAGACTAAAAGACTAATTTTTTCTAATTCTGACTTCCAAATAATTATGAAATTAAGAAATGATGCAAGAATTTTATTGGATTGGTTACACAAGTTAATCGGGATTTCACATTTGAACCATCGTTTATTGTGCTAAATTGGTTCTTTCTGACCATTTTCGCGATCATCCTCCCATCACCTGGCTTTGCAAGCCATTTTTCGAGACCAGAATCATGTTTTTCAGAGCAGACAAAAGGCCCCGCTGGAAAAGCATATCCCGGACAAAATCCGCCAGCCATTATTTGATCAGCGTTTGCAACTTCAGTCTGGTTTTCTCGTCTGCAGGTTTGAGATCCAGCGCCTTCTGGTAGCATTGCAAGGCCGCGGCAACTTTATTCTCACGGGCCAGTGTGTCGCCCAGGTTCACATACAACTGCGGATTGTCCGGGGTGAGATCGACGGCGGCGCGGAACTGCTCCTCCGCCGGGCCGAAATCGTGCCCGATGAACAAAACCGTGGCCAGATTGTTATGGACCTCGGCGGAATCGGGTTTCAATTTCAGCGCCTCCAGGAAACAGGAAATGGCATTCGTGTATCGTTTTTCTTCAACGAGCGCCAAGCCGAGATTGGCGAGGACATCGGGCTGGTCTGGCTTGAGTTGCAGCGAGATTTTATAATTGTTGATCGCTCCATTCCAATCACCCAGTTTGGATAATGTGTTCGCCAAATTGTAGCGAACTTCGGGATCAGACGGATTGATCCGGACTGATTTTTGAAAGCAGTCCTGCGCCTCGGCGAGTTGACCATTTTTTGACAACCAGGTTCCCAGATTATTATAGGCCAGATAATTATCGGTGGTGACTGCCAGAGTATGCCGGAAAAGCGTTTCGTTATTCTTCCAGTAACCCAATTGAGTTCTGGTTTGCCAAACGAAGGCGCTGACGATCACCAGAGTCAAAGTGGCTGCCGGCATTCTCAAGGATGGCCGTTGGGCAACGAATTCGGACAGTCCCCACGCAAAAACAATGAAAAGCCCGATCAAGGGAAAATAACTGTACCGATCCGCCATGGATTGGATGCCGACCTGGATCACACCGATGACGGGAATCAGGGTCACAAGAAACCAAAACCAACCCATAAAAACGTACGGGAACCTGCGTGCGACCACAATGGTAACGGCCGATAAACCAATGACCAAAACCACAGAATAGGCGACCAGCGGCAGCTCCCAATGCCGGACAAGCGGATAGGGATTGGCGAGTTGGCTGGGCCAAACTGTTTTGCCGAGGTAACGAACATAAGAGACAAAAGCATTCGCAATCCGCTCTGAAATTGAGACATTGGCGAGGGTAGCCACCGCCCCGCCCTTTTTTTGCACGATGAACGTGATGATGCTGGATACCAGACTAAGAACGAAAAACGGGATTTTTTCCAGCCACACGCATTCCAATCCCACATTGGCACCCGAAATACTGCTCACCAAACCTTTGCCCGCGGCCCCTGAAAGCCGGCCGATCGGCCACCAATCCAGCAGCAACAATACCAATGGCAGGGTCACGAGCATGGGTTTGGCCATCAAACTTAATTGAAAAAAGACGAGCGCGAGCCAATAACCAGCCCGGCGGCCGGCCTGGGTGTAAAGTTGGTAGCCCAACAGCGCCAGCAGACCAAGGAAGGTACTGAGAACATCTTTGCGTTCGGAAATCCAGGCCACAGATTCAACGTGCAAGGGATGCCAGGCAAACAATGCTGCTACGCAAAACGAGGGAAAAATCCTCCCGGTTAATCTTTGCAGAAGTAACAAAAGCAGCACGGCATTAACCCCATGGAACAGCAGATTCGTCAGATGTGGCCCGGCAGGGTTGGCGGGATCAAACAATTCGGCATCCAGCATCAAGGACAACCAGGTCAATGGGTGCCAGTTGCCGGTCTGACTGGTGGTGAAAGCCCAGGTGATATTGTCCGGCTTCAAGCCGGACTGGACATGTGGATTGGAAGTAAAGTAATCCGGGTCGTCGTAGTTGACGAAGTCACACTTCGTCACCGGCCAAAAAACCAACAACGTCGCAGTGAAAAGCAGCAGGCAAAGAAAAACCTGTTTGGAAAATATCCTTAAGGCCTCTTTTTCCCAAACAGGTTTATTACTTTGGTGTCCGGGCAAAATCACGCGGCAACCTCCGCAAACTCGCAAAAGGATTTTGTGGCCAATCGGGCTGAAAGGTTCATACCTGGTTAAGTTCCCAGAGGGCCACCGCTCAAATCAATGCTAAATTCTAAATGCTGAAAAAGCTTAACCGCGTAATGTTAGGGATACTTCCCAGACGCAATGGACGCGAATACATTTCGGAAATACTTTTTACCCTGCATGTTCAGATAGAGGCGATGCGTTTCTGTGTCGCCAGTTCACCGGCTCGAAAACTTATTCATTCATTGCGTCAGCAGGAGCGAGGATCATTGTACCCCAAGGCTTGAGGTTGATTGAGGCTACGCCGTTATGCGTGACGACCGCAGGTACCGCCCCGGGAACCGGCTGAATTTGCGGCCGGTCGGTTGCCTCGTCGGGTGCGTAATGAACCGCAGCTTGGGTTACGTCCAGCCAGTCAATCAGATAAGTCGTCTTATCGGCCGGAGCGATGGACAAATCAACCGGGCGGGCCTCGTCGCTACGGTTGACCAGGACATACACATGCTCGTCGCCCAAGTCGCGAGAATAGACCAGGACGTTGTGCGCATCGTCCGCCAACACCGTATGGACAAAGCCGCTTTGCAATGGCATGAGCCGACGATGCAGCGCAATGAGCCGCACGTAGTAATCGAAGAGATCCTGCTTAAATATCACCTCCGGGTCGGCGTACGGCTGCAAGTCCTTCCAAAGCATTGGCTGGCGATCATCAGGGTCGGTGCCGCCCCACATCCCTGCTTCGTCGCCATAATAAACCATCGGTGAACCCACGTAAGTCATTTGCACGGCGACCGACTGTTCCACGCGATCCCATTCCAGGTCGGTGGGCTTGGATGAGTTGTAGTTGACCCGGCCGTTTCTGGCTCTGCCTTGGGCGGTACCGGGTCGGTCGGCATTAACGAAGCGCGAGGCCCAGCGCTCGGTATCGTGGCTGCCCAGCAGATTCATTTGGTCCAGCGAAACTTGGAACGGATAAAGGATGGTCAACATTTGAAGTCGTTGAGCGCAAATGCTGGCAGGAATCGCCGAAGCTGGGGCATTAACAAAAAATGCCTGCAACGTCTGGGCAAACGGATACTGCATGGTCGCGTCCCAGGCGTCGCCGGAGAGATAGCTGGCGGCGGGCGTCCAGATTTCGCCTGTGATAAACGCATCGGGCTTTAGGGACTTGACGAGCTTGCGATAGTCCACCCAGAAAACGCGGGGAATGTTCTGCGCGTAATCGAGCCGAAAGCCGTCCACGCCACGCGTGGGATCTCCATCGGGCGCCAGCCATCGCCTGGTGACGTTAAAGATAAAATCTCTCGGACCGGCGGCCAACCCCGTCACCGGATCTTTCTTGAATTCGGGCATGTTCCCGTTGCGGGAATCGCCAAAACTGATCCACGTGAGAGGATCCCAATTAGTCACCGTGTACCAGTCGGCGTACTTGGAATTGCGACCGTTCTGAAGCAGGTCTTGAAACGCGAAAAATTGCGTGCCGGAATGATTAAACACACCATCGATCACCACCTTGAATCCCTGCCGATGCGCCTCGGCCACGAAGTCCAGAAAAAGCTTGTCGGAGTCTGTCCATTTCCAAGTCGCCGGATTCTCGGTTTCACCTGTCAATTTGGAAAGGTCACCGGCAACACCGAAATGATCGTCCATGTGGCGATAATCAGACGTGTCATATTTGTGCAGGCTCGGCGACTTGAAGATCGGGTTCAAGTAGAGACAAGTCACCCCCAAACTCCGCAGATACGGCAGTTCCTCCTCAATACCTTGGATGTCACCGCCGTAACGGCGGCCGTTTAGGCCACGCCGCCCGCCGTATCGGGCGCCGCCTGGACCGGGAGCGGCCCCGGCAGGAACCGGAGTCAACCAGCGCGCCGTCCATGGTGTTGTGTTCGTTGGATCATTGGAAGGATCGCCATTTCGAAAACGTTCGGGGAAAATCTGATACCAGACCGCGTGCTGCGCCCAATCCGGTGTGTTGAAGGCCGGCCGCATCGCACCTTGCCACGCATGGTTTCGGGCCCGGGTGATTTTGGTATAGTATTTATCGCCCGCATAATAACCGGTCGTTTCGCCGTCTTTCAGTTCAAAGAAGTAAGTTAAATTGCTCATATGGCTGAGGACAACACCCGCAAAATATGTGATTCCCGCGCGCGTCTCGATAGGATAGAGCGCATCGCGCCGCCAGTCGGTACCATCTCGTGAATATACCGCCGCACCGGAGAGATTCCCCTCTTGTGCGCCGAAAGCAATCCGGACTTCGCTCGCCGAAATCGGGTCGAAGTAACGAATACTGCCCGGCACATGGCGCAGTCCACCAAAGGTGATTTTGCCCGGCTCAGCCGGAGCCAGGTTGCGCCCGTCCGGGCCGACAAAGACCGCTGAATTATGGCCCCGGATCCCGCTGGCCTCCTCCAAATCCGCTTCGCTATGGCTGGCGCTGTCATTCACCCAGGCTCCGTTCACGAAGAATTTATAGGCGCAAGGCCCCTCGCCGAGCTTTACTTCGGCAACAAAATGGCCGGCATTATTCGACCGCATTGGGCTGGCCGTGTGCGACCATTGGTTAAAATCTCCGCCCACAAAAACCGATTGCGGCGGATTGGTTGAGGGCGACTCGTAAACGAAGTGGTGCAGGTAATATCCCGCCTCGCGCGCAGGCACATCGACGGGCTCGTTGGCAGCGGTCTGTTGCAAAGATTGAGCTGTGGCAAATGGTGCAACGCTAAAAACCGCCCAAACAGTGAGCACGCTCGCCAATGGCATCCGTGAGGGACTTCCTGATTTTATGTTATCTTTAATACAATTTGTGCTAAATCGTGGGAGGGACTGGAATGCTTGTTAAGTATCTCTTCTCCAATAGGTTCTCCGCCAGTGAAGCCGCGCGATTGGGTGATATAGTATTCGGAACCAAACTCTTCCGCTCCACCGTTCAGTGGGATAGTTCCCAAGTTTCCAAGAGTTGCGTAGTTCAGGTAAAGAACCAAGAAGGCAGGGCCAGAATTGTTTCCACCGCCGCTTGGCGTGACAGAGAACTGAATGTCCGACGGAGCGGCATACAAGGAATTTGTGTAGGCATAACCAGAAAGTCCGTCGCCGTTGACTCCGGCAGTGGTGGTTGTATTTATGTTACTAATTGTTCCAGACGAGAAATTACAGGAGCCTTGCGCCGTTGCACCGTCTGCGAACGTGATGCCGTTAAGTGTGTATGTCACAACTTGAGCATTGGCGCAAGCCGCCAGAGCGATAGCGGCTACAAGGAGACAGAATAATATTTTCGTTGTTTTCATAAATGTTTCTCTTTCTCCGAAAAACAAATCTCACAAGCTTGTGCTGCCTCTCCTGGAATTGGAAAAACGGCTGGTATGAGTTATATAATCGGGCCGCAACCAGAGGACCGATATGGCCGAACAACAGCGACGACATTTCT
>Ga0302277_1000209_pt1 | contig 46298 bp, 39 predicted proteins | sample III_Bog_N3_1_FD_198759 | JGI IMG/M metagenome (GOLD analysis project Ga0302277, IMG submission 198759) | Peat permafrost microbial communities from Stordalen Mire near Abisko, Sweden - III_Bog_N3_1 | ecosystem: Environmental > Terrestrial > Soil > Wetlands > Peat | place: Sweden: Abisko... | reverse complement strand
AAATTCCAACCCTGCCGGTGTGTGGCGATGGCAAACGGAAGTGATTCCCGTCAGATCAACGGCGTGCTGCCATTGCGCGCCGTCGTCGGTCTGGATGATGCGGTCTGACGATTGCAGCGCGACTCTGGTAGCGTCGCCTGCTGTCATTGACAGATTGCGCTCAATGTTTTGAAGCGCATCGCAATTCGCTTTGAACTGTTTCAGATGTTCTGCGAAATGCTCAATGGCCTCGGTGTTGGCCTGTTCTTGAAGCGGTGTGGGTTGTTCGTAGTAGTTCATAATTCGCCTCATTCAGTTCCCAACAATTTCAATAATTCCGTTCGCGGCACGAGCAGTTTGCCGCGCAAGGCGCGACAAACTTTCAATTTGTTACGCTGGATTAAGCGATAGACGCTGAAGTAATTCACGCCGAGCATATCAGCGGCTTCTTGAATTGAATACGCCAGCCGCTCGGTCGGCGCCTCCTCGTTTTTTGGAATGGTTTCCATACGCTTCTGCCATTGGTGGGGTTTTCATTGAACAAATCATTCTTTCAACCTAATTGCGCCAGTCAATTTCGGCCAGCAAATCACTTGGGCTAAGGCCGAGCGCGGTGGCGACCCGTAGCATTCTTGACGTTTCCGCCACCGCCATATAATTGCCCTCGGTGTCAGCGCGCTGCGGATTTGTCACCTGACAATTTATCATCCAGCGCACTGAATGTCCGTTTCTGAAACTGGAGCGAACGAAGCGGCTGTGAAGTGGAGCGCGGTTTTGGAAACGGATATTGAGTGCGTCACCGCATAGGCTGAAATTCAAGGCGTTTTGTCGGCCCGGTTTCCTTCGCGCCAGCAGGAAAGCCGGACAGTCTAAACGCCGAATATATTACGGCAGTAATCCGGGCGGACATTTTTGCTCCGAAGGCAAAATGAACTTTTTGGTTTAATTTGCGTGGATTTTCTCTAGCTTTGAGCTTGCCGAAAAACATTATTTCAGGCGGCGGGTAAAAGTGGCACTTGTAACGAGCGAAGCGTCTTACCTTAAACGCGTCGCCCAGCGACATAAGCTGGAAACCGGATTCACACGCAACAGGCTAAGTTTATTGGTATTTACAGCAAATTTCAGTGATGCCAAACAGACAGACCGAGTTCAGACTGGACAAACGACTTGCAAATCTGTGAAGCCGGTCGAAAATCTGCAAAATTGCAAAAAAGTTGCCACTTCAGCCATGGGCAAGAACCCAAATGGGAAATCCCGAATTCAATATGTTTTGGCCTGTTTTGATGGGGTGAAAGCGATCATAAACTGATAATCTGCGCTTGGAAAATGAAAGCATATCTCTTTTTAGGATTGCTCGGATTACAATGTATCGGATTGCCTTGTTGTGCCGCCAATTCCGACTTTAATATTCGTGACTATGGTGCGGTAGGTGATGGCGTCACGCTCGACACCATCGCGATTCAGAAAGCACTTGATGCTGCCGCCGTAAACGGTGGCGAGGTCTATTTCCCTTCAGGCCACTATCTTTCCGGGACAATTCAATTGCGGAGCGGGGTTACACTTTTTCTTGAAGCTGGCGCGCGGTTGATTGGCACCACCAATCTTAATGAATATCAGACACCGCAATCACGTCCGGTAAAATGGCAGCGGGCATTGATTATTGCGGAAAATGCCAAAGACTTTCAAGTATTGGGCCAAGGAACCATTGACGGTAATAAGGTGTTCGATCTGACGGGAGAAGAGCACAAGCGGGGCCCGCATACGTTCAACCTGGTCAACTGCCGGGACTTCACGTTGCGCGATTTTTCCATCGTGGATCACGCCAACTATGCCATTTTCTTTCAAGACTGCGATAATGTGGAGATTCGCAATGTGAAGATTTCAAATGGCTGGGACGGTGTTCACTTTCGCGGGCAACCCGGGCACTGGTGCCATAATGTAAGCATCATCGGCTGCCAATTCTATACTGGAGACGACTGTATTGCGGGCGATTACTGGGACCGAACGGTCATTTCAGATTGTATCATCAACTCAGCCTGTAACGGCATTCGCCTGATCGGTCCAGCCACTCACCTGATTGTCCAAAACTGTTTATTCTATGGCCCAGGCATGCAGCGGCGAGAACATGTCCGCACGAACATGCTGGCGGGCATTCTGCTTCAGCCGGGGGCGTGGAGCAAAACGCAGGGCGTGGTCGATGATGTGTTTCTGGCCGACAATACCATGCACAATGTCGCCTCGCCGGTAATCATCTGGAACAATCTTGGCAACACCATTGGCCATATCACCGTGAGTGGCCTGGATGCAAACGGGGTTGATAAAGCGGCTTTTTCGGCCGAGAGTTGGACGGAAGCGCCCATTACTAACTTAGTATTGCGAAATATCCATGCAGAATTCACCGGCGGCGGCGAAGCCAGCCAAGCACAGCAAGCGGTCAAAAAACCAAGCTTTGATGTGCGTGCGTTGCCCGCTTGGGGACTCTATGCCAAAAATGTTCAGCAGCTTACGCTCGAAGATGTCCGCCTGAGTCTCGCAACCGACGATTTGCGGCCAGTAGTAATCGCCGACGGGGTGGAAAAGCTTAGGATCGATGATTTTAAATATCCCGCTTTGCCGGGAGTTCCGATCGCGATAATCACTACCAACGTGAACCAATTCATCATGAATGGCACCAATGTTAACCGGTAACTTGCCGGAGAAATTTAGAATATAAATCCGGCGGCTTTGGCCGGTTACGCTTCACCAACGAAATTGTCCGCCATAAAAATGAAGATGCCCAAAACAATCCTGGTAGCCGCGCTGCTCGGCGCGATGGTGAATCTGCCCGCCGCGCCGGGGTGGCCGGTGCCGCCCACCCGCGATCCGCATTCGCGGGGCTTTGTCACGGCCACCGAATTGCCCGACGGCGCCGTGCCGCCCGCCGATGCTGATGGAAATTTCATTCTTGGCCCGACGCACCCGCCCGCGCCGGAAATGGCCACGAACGCGCTGCGCGGCACAGTGATTGAATTCACCATGAGTTCGGCGGACAGCAAGATTTTCCCCGGCATCGCGCGCGAACCGAAGACTTTCGGCACGCCCGACCCCGCCGATCCTGCCAAACTGATCGTGACCACCAGCCATCCCGCGCCTTATACGCGGCGCATCGCCGTCTATGTGCCGAAACAATACATCCCCGGCACAGCCGCGCCGTTCATCGTCGGCGCGGACGGGCCGGACAAACTGTTGTTTACGGCGCTGGACAACCTGATTGCGGAGAGAAAAATTCCCGCGCTGGTCGCCATCTCCATCGCCAATGGCGGCGGCGACGCGCAGGGCAGCGAACGCGGTTTGGAATACGACACCATGTCCGGGCGCTACGCCGAATTCGTCGAGCAGGAAGTGTTGCCGCTTGTGGAGCAGAAATGTTCCGTGACGCTCACCAAAGACCCCGACGCCCGCGCGACGATGGGCACCAGTTCCGGCGGCTCCTGCGCATTAAGCATGGCGTGGTATCATCCCGAACTCTTCCACCGCGTGCTCGCGTATTCCGGCACCTTTGTGAACCAGCAGTGGCCGCCGAATGCCGCGACCCCGCATGGCGCGTGGGAATTTCACGAACACCTCATCCCGGAAAATCCCGCCAAACCCCTCCGCCTCTGGCTCGAAGTCGGTGACCACGACCTGCTGAACCCAAATGCCATGCGCGATAACATGCACGACTGGGTGCTGGCCAACGAAAACATGGCCAAGGTGCTCGCGGCGAAAAATTATCATTATCAATTCGTCTTCGCCCGCAACGCCGGCCACGGCGACCGGCGCGTGAAACGGCAGACTTTGCCCGAAGCCTTGGAATGGCTGTGGCATGATTACCAGCCCGTGACGAAGTAGCGCAGGTTGGTTGCGCGGGGAAAATGGATGACAGGAAAGACCGAGGTGTGGATTCCGAGTCTGCCGGAACCGTTTTGAGGCTCCTCGAACGCTTCCCGAAGCTCTCGCAACCAATTTGATTTGATTATAGTAAAACGGCCAAATAAATAGCCACAGCCAGCCCAATGATTGCGAGAAACCCTGCGATTAAAAATATGAAAGCCGATCCATATGCCTGTCTGAACTGGCCTCGGTCCAGCGCTTTAATATAGCGATGATGCTGGATGGCAGCGATGAGGTTGACCAATATGCCCGCCACGATGAGGGCAATACCGACGGGCATTGAAAATCCGTTGTTATGCTGGGCACCAGTCATGTTATTGGCCAGAGCAATCTCACGCAAAAAAAGGCCGAAGCGGGCAACCACAAAACCGAACCCCATGAACGCAATACCGGTTCTAATCCAAGCAAGGAAAGTGCGTTCGGCAGCCATATAAATTCGCGGATCGGTGGAAGAATCTTGGGTCTCATTCATAGCGATAGAACATAGACAAAAATCCAAGTCAGTGAAAGTTTCAATATCGTGATAAATAATTCCAATCAGCTTCAATTTGACGGGCTTCACGCTCATAGAAAATGAGGTTCATCCACCCGGAGAATCCCTAAACATTTTGAACCAAAAACCTTACTGTTTTTGTTAATTAATTTATTTAAACTTTGAGAACTAACTTAAAACTTCCATTTCAAATTCAGTTGCAACCAATTGCAATTGGATTGATTCCTAGAATATCCAAATGACAGCCGCCGGTTTTGGAGCCTGCTATTGAAATTCCTTGTGCGTTCGGGTTTCGTTTGTGCAAAATGAATCGGGTAGCCAAGTTCGACGAATATGTTACGCGCCACGACGTTTTCTTTAATCGCAACCTTGCTGACAATGATTTCTACGCCTGACACCATGCTTGGAGTGGATGACACCAATCAACATGTTCCGCTTTTTGATGATGGGGTGATGATTCGAGTGCCGGTGAACGCCTTCGGCAAGACGCTCTACTTTTTTTTGGATACGGGATTCACCATGTCGGTAATTGATGTCAAATACAAATCATACCTTGGAGAAACCATTGACGCTTACAGTGCCGGAAGTCCGCTGGGAACTAATAATATTTTGCCAGTTTTTCAATGCCCGGAAATATCCATTGCCGGAAAGTCTTTGGCATTGGATAAAATCACCTGTCTGGATTTGAAGATGACAAGATTGATCAGTGGGCAGCCATGCGACGGTATCCTGGGCATGGATTTCTTTGCAAAAAATGTCGTCTCAATTGACCTCGATAAAAAGGCTTTTTCCATAAATACCACCGTGCCCAAAAAAGTTAGGGAGACTTTTGTTGCCGTTCCGCTCAAACAATTTTATCAGCATTTCACAACGGAAGTTTTAGTGAATGATGCTCAAACCCTCGACCTGTTGATTGACACGGGAGATAATGGCTCCATATCACTTAATTCCGAGGGATGGCAAAAGGTATTTTCGGCCAATCAGACGAACGAAGTCAGCATAACCGTTGCCGGAGTCGGCAATCATGTGGCTCAAAGTAAAATCGGGGTGGTCGGGAAAATAGCGATTGGAGGACTTAACTATACAAATCTTCATGCGACATATATTCAGAATCCCGACGACCCTTCCCATCTCGGCCTTGGCTTCTTCAGACGCCACAATGTGACGTTCGATTTCGCAAATCAAATGCTTTATCTCGAACCCAGTCAAAATTTTTCGATGTCTGACGAAGAGGACATGAGCGGCTTGCATTTGTTAAGAGACGGCGAAACAACTATTGTTTATTCTGTTGATGAAAACAGTCCAGCGTTTGATTGTGGAATCAGGGCACAAGATAATATCGAATCCGTGAATGGCCGCAGTGCGGCTTCTCTGACAATGAAAGCCATTCGCCTTATTTTACAGTCCCGCGATAAGGATATAATAACTTTGAAAGTCAGGCGTGGAGATGATTTGCTGGACTTTAAATTTGCCCTTAAAAAAATAATTTGAAACCGGCAGGTTAGCCTGTTGGATGAGAACGTCGTAGCGTGCGTTGGTTTGCATGGGCTCAACTTTCTGGATCACTGATTTGTTTGTCTAATTACTGGGTTGAGTTGAGATTTTCGTTGTTTCTTTGTCCATTCCCAGTTGAGGGAATGGCGTAGCCAGAACGGAGTTGGGAAGGACACTTGCACATTGTGTCATTTAGGTTTCTAAAACATTACATTGCCAGCCATTCCGGTCAGCAAAACGGGGACGTCACATATTTCGATTTTCTCTGGATGTCCAAGCTGGGTATGCGGTGAGAATATCACTTATTTTCAGCCACATGAAAAGGTGCGTCGAAACTACAATTTATAATGGTTAGTCAGTAGGGGGAATTTTTTCACGCGGCGCCGCTTGGCTTTTGATGCCGGTGTGTCGGATGTCCTGTGCTTCGCAAAGATAGACGACATCTTCGGCGATGTTGGTGGCGTGGTCGGCGATGCGTTCGAGGCTCTTGGCGGCGACCATCCAATGCAGACAGCGGCTGATGGCGTCGGGATTTTCCACCATGTGCTGCACGAGGGCGGCGTGAATCTCTTTGTTGAGTATGTCCACTTCCTTGTCCCGCGGGATGACGGTGCGGGCGGCTGTGGCATCATGGTGGACAAAAGCGTCGAGCGCGGCCTTCAGCATTTCGAGGGCGCGACCGGCCATGCGCGGAAGGTCAAGCTGGATTTTCACCGGCGGTTCCTGCGCGAGATCGCGGGCGTGTTTGGCGATCTTGGAGGCTTCGTCACCGATGCGTTCGAGATCCTGCGAAATTTTCATGGCGACGGTGACGAGTCGTAAATTCGTGGCGAGCGGTGCCTTGGTGAGCAGTTGAATGGCGAGATCGTCAATCTCCACTTCGCACTGGTCAATCGCGTTATCGTCGGCCTTCACGCGCAGGGCGAGGTCGTAGTCACGCTGCATGAGCGACTGGATGGACTGGTTGACGGCGGACTCGGTAAGGCTGGCCATCACCAGCAGTTTCTGGCGCAGGTTTTCGATGCCGGTGTCAAAATGATTTTCCATAGTCTCGATTCAAATTTGGTCAACCGAACCGTCCAGTCACATAATCTTCCGTGCGTTTTTGCACAGGGTTGGTGAAAATCTTCGTGGTTGTGCCAAACTCGACGAGTTCGCCGAGGTAGAAAAATGCAGCGAAATCTGACGATCGCGCGGCCTGCTGCATGTTGTGCGTCACGATGACAATGGTATATTCCTTCTTCAAATCAACAATTAACTCCTCAATCTTGGCTGTCGCGAGCGGATCCAACGCGGAGGCTGGTTCATCCATAAGCAGCACATTTGGTTTCACCGCCAGCGCACGGGCGATGCAGAGTCGTTGTTGCTGGCCGCCAGACAGGCTGATGGCCGGCGCGTTAAGCCGGTCTTTCACCTCGTCCCACAACGCGGCCATCGTCAGCGACTGCTCGGTGCGTTCGGCGAGGGTTTTCTTGTCGTGCACACCGTTCAGGCGCAGGCCGACGGTGACGTTCTCGGCAATGGACATTGTCGGGAAAGGATTGGATTTCTGGAACACCATGCCGACGCGACGGCGGACGAGAACCGGCTCAACGTTTCGCGCATAAATGTCGTCGCCGAACAGCCGGATATCGCCTTCCATGCGCGCCTCGGGGGTTAGTTCGTGCAGCCGGTTGAGCGCACGGAGAAAGGTGGACTTGCCGCAGCCGCTGGGGCCGATGATGGCGGTGACCGACTTGGCGGCGATGTCAATGGAGACGTTTTTAAGAACCTTATTTTTGCCGAAGGAAATCGAGAGGTCGCGCACCGTCAGAGCCGGGACGATCCCGGTCGCAGGTTCGGTCGGGTGGATTGGCTTAAGGGGCGGGGTGGCGGCCATGGCGGTTACAAAGTTCGGGAATTAGGTTTGGCGAGCCGGTCGCGCGTGAGAAAACGCACGCCGACGTTGACGGCCAGCACGAGCATGAGCAGCACGAACGCGCCCGCCCACGCCTGGCGGTGCCAGTCGTCGTAGGGCGATATGGCATAGTTAAAAATTTGCAGGGGTATGGCGGCGATGGGTTCGGTCAGGTGATGCGTCCAGCCGAGGTTGCCGAGCGCGGTGAAGAGGAGCGGCGCAGTTTCGCCGGCGACGCGTGCCAGTGCCAGCAGCACACCGGTGACAATGCCTTTCATCGCCGTGCGCAGGACTATTTTGACGATGGTTTTCCATTTGGCGATGCCCAGCGCATACGCAGCCTCGCGGTAGCCGGCCGGCACTAGTTGCAGAACTTCCTCCGTCGTGCGCATCACTAGCGGAATCATCATCATGCCGAGAACGACGCCGCCCGCCAGGGCCGAGGAGCCGTGCATGGGTATTACCATCAGCGCATAGACGACGATGCCCCAGGTGATGGACGGCACACCGTTGAGAATGTCGGCGGCAAAGCGGATCCACCAGTTCAATTTGGTGCCCCCGTATTCGGAAAGATAGATACCGCCAAGCACCCCGACCGGCACGCCGAGCAGTGCCGCCTGTATCAGCAGAATGAACGTGCCGACAATGGCGTTGGCCATGCCGCCGCCCTTTTCGCCAACGGCTTTGGGCAACTGAGTGAAGAAATTCCAATTGAGCGAGCTGAAGCCTTCTCTCAGCAGATGATAAAACACCATTACCAGCGGCAGCACGACCAGCAGCGCGCACACAAATGTGAGCGACTGCATGAACACGTTCTTGAACCTGCGCCAATGGTGGTTGGAGACGATCATGTCAGTGTTGCGGTTTGACGGCTGGCCCGGCGAAGGTTTTCAAAAGCAGTTGGGCGAAAATGTTCACCACCACGGTCACGCCAAGCAGCACGAGGCCCAGTTCAAAGAGGGCGCTGGGATATAATTGTCCCGTGGCCTCGTTGAATTCATTGGCAATGACGCTGGCGAGCGTGTAGCCGGGCTTGAACAGCGAGGCGACAATCTGCGGCGCGTTACCGATGACCATGGTGACGGCCATCGTCTCCCCCAGCGCGCGGCCGAGGCCGAGGATGACCGCGCCGAACAGTCCCTTTTTCGCGTAGCTCAAGACCGCGATCCGGGTGACTTCCCAGCGTGTCGCGCCGAGAGCATAGGCGGCCTCACGCTGGAGGCCGGGCACCGAGCGCAGGATTTCTCGTGCGACAGAGGTGATGATGGGAATAATCATAATGGCGACGATGATGCCGGCGGCCAGCATGCAGGGGCCGTAGTCCGTGCCCTGAAAAAACGGGAGAAATCCGAGCGTCGTCCGCAGCCACGGAAATAGATGGATATGCAGCCACGGCACCATCACGAAGATGCCCCACAGGCCAAGAATCACGCTGGGCACGGCGGCGAGCAGTTCGATAAATATGACAAGCGGCTGGCGCAGCCATTGCGGCGCGAGTTCGGTCAGATACACGGCGGTTGCGATGCTGATAGGCACGGCAATGACGAGCGCGATGGCCGAGGACACAAGCGTGCCGAAGATGAACGGCAACGCGCCGTAAAAATCGTTGACCGGATCCCAGTCGTTGCTGACCAGAAAATGCCAGCCGAACTGGTGCATGGACAGCCGCGCGCCCAGCGCCAGTTCCGAGCCAATGAGCGCGACGAGCACAAATATGGCCAGTGCCATGGCAAGCGTCAGCCAGCGGAAGACGCGGTCGCCAAACTGGCGGCTGGCTGGTTTCAGTGTTGTGCCTGCCTCATTCACTTTTGCGGATCCGGTTTCAAAATCAAAAAGACGAAGAGAGGAGGAACACGCTCTTCGTCCGGCTCTCGCCCGGAAATTTAGCGGGCAGCGGAGCGATGTCAGTATTTTATTGTGTTGATCAGCTCCAGTTCGCGCTGCTGGACGCTGTCCGGCAACGGCGCGTAATCCAGCGTGGACGAAATCTTCTGCCCGTCCGTGATGGCCCACTTCAGGAACGCCACCAACTTCTGGCCACGGTCGGCGTCCTTTTGATGCTCATAAACTAGAACCCAGCTCGCGCCGGAGATGGGATACGCCTGATCGCCGGGTGGGTTGACCATCGAGAAACGAAAATCCTTCGGGATGGTGGCCGTGGCGAGCGCGGCGCTGACGGAATCGGGCGAGGGCGCGATGAAATTGCCGGCGGAATTTTTCACGTCGGCATAGGCCATCTTGTTCTGGTTGGCATAGGCAAGTTCCGCGTAGCCCACCGCGCCGGGAATTTGCCGAATCTGACCGGCGACGCCTTCACTGCCCTTGGCACCGATGCCGATGCCGGCGGGCCATTTCACAGCGGTTGCTTTGCCGACGGTGTCCGCCCAAGCAGGATTCACGTTGCTTAAGTAGTCCGAGAAGATGAAGGTCGTGCCGCTGCCTTCTGAACGGTGCACGGGGATGATTGGCAAGCTGGGCAGGTTAACCCCCGGATTCAGAGCGGCAATCTTTGGATCGTTCCACTCGGTGATGTTGCCCATGAAAATGTTGGCGATAATGTCGCCGTCCATCTTCAGCTTAGGGTTGCCGGGCAGGTTGTAGATGATGGCCACGCCACCGGCGACGATGGGCAGGTGCAGAATTTTGCCCGGCGCGCTGGCCAAGGCTTCGTCCTTCATCGGCGCGTCAGAGGCACCGAAGTCCACGGTCTGGTTGAGCAGTTGTTTCTGGCCGCCGCCCGAACCGATGGAGGCGTAGTTGAAACGGACATCGCTGTCCGTTTTGCCGTAAGCCTCAAACCACTTGGTCAAGGCCGGATAATCGAAGGTGGAGCCAGCCCCGTTAATGAGGGTCTGAGCCTGGGTGTTGATGTGCATGGCGAGCACCGCCGCCCCGCCCAACAGGCTGATAATTATTCTATTCATATTTCTCCGAATTTAATCAAATTTTACGAAAGATGTTCGTTACGTTTTGGTGACGTTTAGAACCGCAGCGTCACGTCCAGTTGCAGCAAGTTGTAGTTTTTGATCTGGTTGAGGCCGGGCATGTCTAGATTGTTGCCGCCTGTGCCGAGGTTGTTATCAATCGGCGTGGCGTGGCCGTAGCGGATGGTGCCGATGATGCAGTCCGTGAAGCTATATGCAAACGCGGAGTAAATGCCCTGCAGGTTGGCGCGACCTTCAAAAAAGTCCGAGTCAATCAGATTCACGTCTAGGGCATATTGTTCAATATGCTGCCAATACATCCGGGCCTCCCAGGTGCCTTTCTTGGACGTTGAGCCATAGACCAGACCTTGGGTCGGGCCATAGAGCGGCCCGGCGCTGCCGATGCCGAAACCCACCTGATAGGCCAGATTCTGGCCGGTCACCGGACCTTTGAGTCCCGGAAACGCCGCCGGATTGGCGTTGTAGGCGTCAGTCGCCCGTTCATTGCCATTAAGGTTGTAGCCAAAATCTTCGAAGAACCGCGCCTGTAAGTTGCCCAGCGGGGTATTGTTAATTTTCAAATCAAACTCGGCGGGTATTTCCAGAATGAGCAGGTCATTGATGCCTTGTTGATTGTAGCCGGTCACGTTTGAGCCTCCCGGCACACCAACGTTTACGCCATTATTACCTTGGCCCACAAACGGCTGGTTCAGACCGCCGCTGTTGCCCGTGCCCGCGTAGGTATATAATATCGGGGCGGCCTTGACGGACATGTCATTGCCCAGTTTAGCCGTGCCGCCGGCCTGCCAGGTCAGCAAATAAGTATCGCCAGTCACGACAGAATAGGTCGAACCGGGATTTTGGTAATCGAACTGGCCAAAGTCGGCGAACCAGTCCACGCCGCCGGCCGTGTATTTGAACTTTTCAAAAGCGCCTTCCGGGTTGATATCTGAATCCCAGACCATCGGGGTGGTATAAAGCGGCATGGGCATCCGGCCGATCTCCATTTCATACCAGTCCGCCGGGTGCCAGCCGATGAATGCCTGGCCGAGATAGATGCCGCTGGTGTTTTTATCGGAGGGTGTCACCGCGCCGGTGGTCGTGTTCTTGCCAAACGTGTCCCACGGCGAGCGAGGGTTGTTGGCCGTTTCAAACCGGATGCCATAGTTGAAATCGTCAAACAAATCGCCACGAATGCCCAGCCGCAGTGCGTAGCGATTGCGTTCGAGGGCGTAAGTGCTCTGGCTCGCTCCGGGCAAATTGTTTGCGCTGCGATATTCATAGCGGAACCGGAGGTCGCCGTAAAACTGCATGCTCTTCATGGCATCCGGGAGTTTCAATTTTGAGGCGGACAACGAATTCACCAGGTTGGTGTCGGACGATGCTGATTCAAACCGCAAATCCTTCGCCTCATCCGCTGTCAGGATGCCTTTCTGTTCCAATTTGTTTATCAGCGCATCATCGGTAGATTGTGTGCCGGCGGATTGCGCCCGACCCTGAGGTGCGAGGGCGACTAGGGCGGCGGCTCCGGCAAAGAGTGCAAACTTGTTGGTTTTTGAAGTTTTTTTGGATTTCATGATTTTTGTTGTCGGAAAACGCAGGCAGTTTGTGTGTGTCATGTTACAAACAAAAGTCGGAACTGTTACGATTGTGTGACAACAATAATCAGCGTTCAGAAAGAAAGTTGAGTCCGAACGAGGTCTTCACCGACTGCCAGCCTCAATACCCTGATTTACAAGCGCATTTTAAGCCTGTCTTTATTAGTGTTCAAACACCCTTTGAAACTATCCGCTACGCGCCAGCCTTAACTCGCCGCACACACGGTTTCTACTCGCTTATTGAAGAAATCGTTGAAGGTTTCGTTGAAGATTTTGGTGAACGTAAACGGTTGAAACAGGATGGATGGTTTGCCCATTGAGAATTCGCCATTCGAGATTTTTTCAATTGGATTTTTAATACTGCACGGTGCAACGGAAAAATTCTGCCAGGCCGGAGAGGTTGAAAGTAGAGATTTTTGTCGTCCCATCACCAGTAACCGGCGAGCCGCCATTCATCCAGGAGGATTCCAAGTTTGTCGTCGTCTGCACCTGATAAGTGCAGTTGGTAAATGTTCCAAAGCTGACTACAATTTGGTTTGGCGTTTGCAGGCTGATTTGCAACTGCGGCAGCTGCGGCGGGCCGATCATCATGAATTGCCAGACCGGCTGATATGCGGGCGTGCCATCCGCCGCCAGCGGCGTGGCCGAGTCCACCACGGTCGCGCCGTGGTAATTGGTGCCGTCTTGCGGCGTCAGACCGGTTGTGAATTCATGCGAACCAAGATATGGCGCGGAATTACTTTCGACCAGCAATGGCCCGCCAAACTGCGGCAGTCCGTAGCCGTTCCAAGTGGCAATTTCCTCGGGGTAAAGAATCAACGGATCGTTGGTGTGAACGAAGCCGAAAAAATATTCGGGAGCGGTCACGCCCAGACTGGTAATCCAGTTCGCCGGTTGGCCGGGCAGTTGGCCGTTGGGTGTCCACCAGTCCGTGTCGGCAAACATCAGTGACCTAGCGACGGGCTGGGTTTTACCGATCAACCCAGCGTGGCCCGCGCCCTGCGAATGGCCGGCGATGATGATTTGCGGCCAGTTCAATCCGGTGGACGAGGATAGATACTGGCTCCAGTTTTGCGACGGATTATTGGTCGATAGATAGAGCAATAATTTCACAAGTCGATTGGTGATGGAATCCGTGCTGGTGATGCTGATGGAAGTGGGGGTGCCGCCGTCGTTGAAAGCATTCGTGCCGCCGTTGATTATCGCCAGCCGAGCCAGTTCGTAGTCGTTCGCGTTGGTGGAGTCGCCGCACAGGCTGTTAATGGTCACAGGATCATCATACATCAATCCGATGGAGTGAAATCCCAGATTGGCGGCGGTTTTCAAAACGTCTTGATAGCCGGACGGCGCACCGCCAGTGCCGGGTAGAAAGACGAACAACTGCGTTCGCGCCGTCACATTCGTGTTGAGATAAATGTAATGGTAATTGTTGAACTGGGTGATATTCGGGTCTGTCTGGCTGGGCCTCACCAATTGAAGAGTTTGCCCGGAGGAAGTGGAATAAAAAGCCAGACTGAACAGGCATGCCAGCCAGAGAGTTTTCCATCCAGTCAAAACGGCTTTCGCATCAGGTTGTTTTTCTAACGTCACAACATTTCGCCGCGCCAATTTTGCCGCCAGAACTGGCCAATTGTTTTCGCCACCTCATTCAACCGTTCACGATCTGACAGCAGTGCAAACAGTTCAACGGCGCTGAAAAACTTCACGACATAAACTTGGCCTGATGCCCAGTCTAGGCATCTATGGCTTTTTTAGTGGCCTTTATAGCTTCGGAGATGTGTTTTAATGACCGATCTTTAAGTCCGTCGGCAAAAATATTGTCTTCTTCCTGGTTCACATCATTGCGGGCCTTTTTTAGAAAATCCACCGCCGCGTGCAACCGTCCCGCATGATCTGGTATTTCATCAACGTTCGGATGATCGTTGAGATCTTTTCCATCATCAATAGAGGCTTTTTTTATTTCATTGATAGCCGTATCAATCACTGCGACTGCGGCAACTTCATCATCCGTCCTTTGCCAGTTGCCGGGACGGTGTTCAATCATCCAGCGGGCCGCCCGCAGATCGGACAAGGCATGCAAATAATAAGGATGATCCGCCGCACTCGCACTGCACTGCATGACCAATAGAATTAAACCTGACACTACAGTTGATAAAATTGTTTTCGATTTCATAATTTTTATGGTGTTTTCGATATTTAAAATTGTCAAAAGTCGCAAATTGATTTTTACCACTATCTGCGATTTGCCGGACTTAACATGTGACGTCCGCGCCTTATTGAAGGTTACGTTGAAGTTTTATTAACTAAAAAATTCGCCCATGAGCGGTAGGGTTACACGCCATCGATTTCAAAAGATTATCCTGCGATGATGCTGACATGAAGAACATAAACCATTTGATGAAACGTATATTTCTGTTGTGTTTCTCATCGCGCTCTTGGCCGTCGCTGGCGTGGGTTGCCACACGGCCAACGGTTTTGGTCAAGACATACGACTGCTAGAATAATTGAATCCGATTCCGTGACGTTAGCGAGTGGTCGGCGAGTTACGCCGGATTATCGCGGGTTAAACGGAATGGTGATTCGAGTGTCCGTTTTGGTGTCCGTGGTAAACTTATTCGTTCTTAATCATCTGCCGCACAAACGGTTAGGATTGGATGCGGAGGTCGGAATCGGACACCATTTTTATTTGCGCATGCATCATTGTTAAATACGATTCCATCATGATGAGCCTAAAGCGCAAGCCAACTTATAAACTTGCTAATGCAGAACGCCGGTCTGGTAATCCAGATTGGCCTGTTGGATGAGAACATCGTAACGCGCGTTGGTGTTCGCGATTTGCGCCGAAGTCAGGCTCAACTGCGCTTGGCTTAATTCCACAATGGAACTGCTGCCGATTTTGTAGCGCGCCTCGGCCAGATCGTAGGCTTCAGCGGCGTTGCGAACCAACGCTTGAGTGGTTTGGAATTGCTCCAGCGCGTTGTTCACATTCAGCCAGGCGATATGCACATCGCGCACGATGTTGTCCTCCAACGCCCGCACGAGTTCGCTGTCCGATTGCGCCTTTAATTCCGCTTCACGTTGACGAGCCGTGTAAAGTCCGCCCGCGAACAAGGGCATACTTAATTCAAGGCCGCCCACGGCGTAATTGTCCGGCAAATGACTGTCATGCGTCGGCGCATCACCGGCCAGACCAACGGCGGAAACTGTTGGCAGCCTCGAATCGCGCTCCGATTTTGCAAAACGCAGCGCGGCGTCATGTTGATTGCGCAGGCTCAATAATTCTGGCCGTTCGGCCAAAGCCGTTTCGACCAATTGTGAAACTTCGTTCGTATTGGGAAAAATCAATTGCGATGACTCGACGAGTTGAAACGATTGTGGATCGCGATAACCCAAAGCAGTTGAAAGCGAAGTCATCGCGTCGTCCGCATCGTTCTGCGCTTTTTGCAGCAGCAATTTGCCTTCCTGAACAGCGACGCGCGCAAAACTCACGTCCAATTCCGACCGAAGTTTGTTGGACGCGAGCAAGCTGACTTGGTCGAGCAGCAATTGCCGCGTGCCAAAAGTTTGTTGCGCGACTTGCAAAACTGCTTGTGCTTCCAGCGCGCCGAAATAACTGACGTTGACTTGCAACAGAACCTGTTCGCGCGTGGCGTTCGCATTTTGATTCTCTGCCTGCGCCTGAAATTTGGAACTGGCCGTGAGGTTGGCCGTTCGCCCGAAATCGGTGATGAGCTGGCTGACCGCCAAACCGCCGGCTCCGCGATCATAAACGCTCGGATTGTTCAAGCCGCCTGCCATGATGCGCGTGCCTTCGTCATTGGCACCGACAGCGTCCGCATAAAGATCGGCCTTCGGAAAATATCCGGCGCGCGTTTCTTTCACCGCTTCCTGCGCGGCGAGTGCGCGATAATTCGCAGAGGCGATTTGCGGATGATTTTGCAACGCCAGTTTCGTCGCGTCGGCCAAACTCAAAACCGTCGGTGCGTTGGTTGTTCCGTCCGCAAAAATGTTGCCAGCAAAACAGACGCAAACAGACAGGGCTAAAATGATTCGTTTCATTTGGAAATGCTTAATGTGAAATCGCTGGCGTTACGTCGGGAGAATTTTTCACCCCGGTTTCTTTCCGGCGATAAAGGATGAAATATGCCGTCGGCACAATGAACACGGTCAGCACGACGGAAACGGCGAGTCCACCGATGATGGCGCGGGCGAGCGGCGCATAGGCTTCGCTGCCCGTGCCGAGTTTCAGTGCCATCGGAATCAATCCCATCAAAGTGGCAAGCGAAGTCATCAACACCGGACGCAAACGCACACGGCAGGCGAGCGAAACGGCTTCACGCAGCGGACGGCCTTCTTCGCGCAACCGATTGGTGAATTCGACGATGAGAATGCTGTTCGAGACGACGATGCCAACCATCATCACAATGCCCATCAGCGACATGACGTTGAGGGTTGTGCCAGTGGCAAAAAGAATTATCAAAACGCCAGTCAAGCCGGTCGGCACGGCGAGCAAAATCAGCAGCGGGTCGAGAAACGATTTGAATTGCGCGACGAGAATCAAATAGACCAGCACGGTCGCCAGAATCAAACCAAGTCCGAAGCTGCGGAAAGAAACCTGCATGGCGTGCGCCGAGCCGCGCACGACGATTCGGACATTGGACGGCAGTTTCAGGTCGGCAACAATTTTTTGGACACCATTCAAAACTTTGCCGAGGTCTTCGCCCGTGGGTGAAACATAAACGTCCATTTCACGGCGTAGTTGATAATGGTCAACTTCGGTCGGCGAAGTGCGGTGGCTGATGGCGCTTAAAGTGTCGAGCCGTGTCGGATGCGCGGAGTTTGCGCCGCGCACAGGAATGGATGACAGGTCGGCGAAATTTTTTATGAAGCCTTCCGGGTATTGAACCGTGAGGAAATAATCGTTGCCACTTTTCGGGTCAACCCAATAGCTCGGCGCAATCATCTGATCGGAAGTCAGCGCGGTGATCACGTCGCCCACGACTTCCTTTTCATTCAAGCCAAGCTCGGCAGTTCGCAGCCGGTCAATGTCCAGTTGTAACGCCGGATAATCCACGTCCTGCGGCACAAGCACGTCGCTGACGCCCGGCAATGCCTTGGCTTTTTGGGCAATGTCCGCCGCGATTTTATGCGTGGCTTCCATGTCGTTGCCGGTGACTTGAATGTCCAGCGGCGCGGGCATTCCCAGATTCAAAATCGCGTCAACGAGTCCGCCGGTTTGAAAATAGGCGGCGACTTGCGGCAAATCTTTTTTCAATCGCGCCCGCACCAAGTCCATATATTGAAAACTGCTCAAATGATGACCGGCATTGAGTCCGACTTGCACAAACGCCGTGTGCGGGCCGGAATTGGGCGTGTAAATCGAGGAGAAACCGGGCGTCACGCCGATGTTCGAGACAATGATTTTCAAATCATTCGTCGGCACAACGTCGCGGACAATTTGTTCCACTTGTTGCACCAACTGGTCGGTGAGTTCGATGCGCGTGCCGGTCGTGGCTTTGAGATTGATGACGAACTGGCTGGGATCGGTGCGCGGAAAATACGCTTCACCGATTAGCGGATAAAGCGCGAGACTCAAAATGAAAATGCCCGTGATGCCAAGCACCGTCGCCGCCGGACGTAGCAGTGCCAGGCTCAACCAGCCTTCGTAACGGTCAAGCATGAGGTTGAATTTGTGATTGAACCAGATGTTGAAGCGTTCAAGCCAGCCATGCGCTTTCGGCTGGCCGACTTCTGAATGTCCGACTTCCTTTTGTTCCTGATGGCCGCGAATCAGTTTGGCGCAAAACAATGGCACAACCGTCATCGCGACCAGATACGAGGCGAACAACGAAAGAATCACCGCGAGCGCGAGCGCCATGAAAAGAAATTTGCTGACGCCGTAAAGAAAGATTACCGGAAAAAAAACCACGACCGTTGCCAGTGTCGCCGCCAGCACGGGCAGCGCGACTTCGCGTCCGCCGCGTTCGGCGGCTACTTCGGGTGATTCGCCCAATTCCATGTGTCGGAAAATGTTTTCCAGCACGACGACGGAATTGTCAATCAGCCGCGAAAACGCGAGCGCGAGTCCGCCGAGAATCATTGCGTTGATGGTGCTATTGCCCATAGACAACGCGATGAAGGCGGCGAGCGCGGAAAGCGGAATCGAAAGAAACACCGCGAGCGTTGCCCGCACGCTGCCGAGAAAAACCAAAATCATCAGGCCGGTCAGCACGAGGCCGATCAAACCTTCGTGGATCAAGTTTTCAATCGCGTTGCGCACGAAAACGGATTGGTCGAAGACAACTTTTGTCACGAGTTGCTTGGGCATATCGAACAAGTGAGCGACCGCTTCCTTGATGCCGTCCACAACTGCGATTGTGTTTGCGTCACCACCTTGTTTCAGCACGGGCAGATACACGGACGGCTGGCCGTCCACCCGCACGACGTTGTATTGGATTTCCGAACCGTCCACCGCGTGGCCGACATCGCCGACAAGCACGGAGGCGTTGCCAATCGTTTTCAACGGCACTTGGTTGATGTCCTTCATGTCGTTGATCTGGCTGTTGACATAAAGGTTGTAATCGTAAGGACCGATTTTCACGTCACCGGCGGGAAGAATCAGATTCGCCTCATTCACGGTGCGGACAACATCCATGACGCTCAACTGATGCGATTCCAATTTTAGCGGGTCAACATAAACCATGATTTGCCGGTAACGTCCGCCGAACGGCTGCGGCACCGACGCGCCCGGCACACTGGCGACTTGGTTGCGCACATCGAACTGGCCGAGGTCGCGGAGCTTGGACTCGCTCAAGCCTTCGCCTTTCAGCGTGATTAAACAAACAGGCAAACTGGAAGCGTCGAATTGCAAAACCACCGGCGGCAATGTGCCGGGCGGCAGTTTCCGCAAATCAGCCATCGCTAGATTCGCAATGCTGGTCACGGCGGAATCGGCGTTGAAACCCGGTTGAAAATAAATTTTGATGAGACTCACGCCCGGCAGCGAGCGCGATTCAATATGATCCACGCCGCTGGCGAGCGTGAAAAACCTTTCAAAACGCCCGGTGATGTCCGTTTCGATTTGCTCGGGCGGCATCCCGTTGAAAAATGTGGCGACAACGACAACTGGAATTTTGATCGGCGGAAACAAATCCACCGGCATCCGCACGAGACTCGTCACGCCGACAACACAAACGATTAGGCAAATGACGATGATGAGATATGGCAGTCGGATGGCAAAGCGTGACATGACAGTGAAATAAATTTAGGGACGGTCTATAGCGATGGCGTCGCGCAATTTTTCTACCGAGAAGTCCTTCGACTGGCAGAGCGTGATCAATTCCTGTTCGCGCGCGATGATTTCCGCCGCCGCCGCCGGAATTTTTCCGGCGATGTTTGAAGGAATGGTTTGCACGCCATGCAAATCACCGTGAATCAAATCGCCAGATTGAATTTTCAATCCGCCGATTTCAACCGGCGTCCCAAATTCCACGATGTGGACGTAGGCATGCGAGACGGAGACGCTTCCGGCAAAAAGTTGGAAGCCAAGTTTTTCCGCTGCTGGAAGATCGCGCACCGCGCCATTTGTCACCGCGCCCACGCAGCCGAGCGCGCGAAGAATGTTGACATGCACAGCGCCGAGCAACGAACCGAGACCAACTTTTGTAGCCACGTCTTGCACAACCACCACGCACGGCATGGGAAGTGAAAGAATGTAATCCCACCAATCAGTTCGGTCAGGATAACGGCCATCGGTTGTTGGTGGCGCGGAACCGCGAACCTTGACTGTGGCTGCGTAACCAAGCATCGGCCTCAAATGTGGAAACTCGCAATGCACCGAGTTGTCGGTAAAGCCTTCGTTGCGCAGCCGTTCGTGAAAAGTTTCAATGGCGTTGGCCAGCGTGCAGGCGTCCAATCGCCGTAGAATTTCTAATTGTTCAGAAGTTAAATTTGCATTCATGAGTTAAAATAAATTCTCGCTGGCGTTGAAATTTTCCGGCAAGTGTCGTGCTTGAAAAAACAGTGAACTGGCTGCGTCTCTCTCGTCCGTTTTTTCAGTCGGATGAAAGTGATTGATGGAGTGAAACGCACGCGGTCGTTGAATGATTTGATTTCAATTTTCATCGCGCATGGAAAGCTGGATGATCTTCGGCTCGACTTTCTGGCCGACTTGAAATCCTGCGCGGTTGCCGATGACCACCAGGTCGCCCTCGTTCAAACCGGAAAGAATTTCATATTTGTCCGACGTTTCCAAACCGAGTTTGACTGCGCGCTCTTCAATCTGATTGTCGGGGTTGACGACGTAAACCGTTGGTGATTTTTCACCGGAAACCGCTTCGGTGGGAACGGCCAGCGCCTGAAGATGTTTTTCAACTTTCAAAACCACTGTCGCATACATTCCCGGCACCAGTTCCAAATTCGGATTGGGAATTTCAATTTCCGTCATCATCGTGCGCGTGTTGTCATCCACATCGTGAGTGAAACGGGAAATCTTGCCGGTGTAGGTTTTGTCATTGAGAGAACCCACTCGCACTTCGACGGAATCACCAAGTTGAACGTCTTTGACGTAATCCACCGTAACGGGAAAATCGAGGCGTAGCCGGTAATTATCCGAAACGCGCACAAGTGGTAGGGCTTGTCCGCCTGATGAAGTGCCACCCTGAATGAGCGTGCCGGGGTCAGCGTAACGGTGCGTGACAACACCGTCAAATGGCGCGGTGATCTGCGTGTAGCTGACCATGGTTTGAAATTTATCAACGTCGGCTTTCGCGGCGGCAATGACAGCCGCTGTGGTCTGGTCATTTGCCTCGGCGGTGTCGAGTTCCTGTTGCGCAACGAGATTGGGATGGTCTTTGTTGACCGATTGCAGCCGTGTATGAATCAAGTGTGCGTTGGTATAATCGGCCTCGGCTTTTTGCTCTGTGGCTTGCGCATTGACCAATTCATCCTGCAATTCAGGCACTTCGATCGTAGCCAAAAGCTGTCCGGCCTTGACCGTGTCGCCAAAATCCACGTTCATTTTACCGACATAGCCGGAAACTTTTGCGTGCAATTCCACTTCTTCATAGGGACGAAACTCCGCCGCAATCGTCACTTGCTTGAATAAATCTTCGCGGGTTACTTTCGCCACGCCTGCTGTTGGCACGACGGTCAAGTCAACATTCACGGCAGCTTGCGCGCGGGCGCGATGTGCCGCCCACAAAACGCCGCTGCCAATGATTAAAGCGACCGTCAAAGTTCCAAACAGACAGGGTTTGAAACCAAACTGATATTTTGAAATTTTGAATTTCATGGATTTCCATTCCAATTCAGGAATTGAATTTGTGATTTGGCCAGCAACCAAAAGGTTACCAATCCATTGATGAGCGGCAGTGCCGCCCATAATTGAAGTCCCTGCGATTGTTTGAAACAAATCAGGAGGAAGCAACAGAGTTGCCCGACCAGAAGCAGAGTCAAGACAAGGTGATTCTCTATAAACAGTATCAGCAATTTGCTGCTGGCTTTGGGAAATCTCGTGGCTTTCATAAATTAGTGGAAGTTTTAGTTTTTTGACAAAGGCAACTTGACGCGAAAACAACTGCCGCTGCCGACCGTGCTTTGCGCTTCCACTTCCGCGCCGTGGGCGATGCAAATGGATTTGACGATGGAAAGTCCAAGGCCTGAGCTTTCAGAATCGGCGGAGCGCGTCGGATCCACGCGATAAAATCGCTCGAAGACATGAGGCAACGCGGCGGGCGGGATACCGATACCGTTGTCTTGCACTTCCAAAACGGCGTGACCGTTGACGGCAAGCATGCGCAGTTGGATCGTGCCTTTTTCCGGCGTGTATTTGATAGCGTTGTCGAGCAGGTTCACGACGACTTGTTTCAAGCGAACGCGGTTGCCTTGCACCAGCAGCGGCTGGCGGCCGTCGCAGGCGATGGCAATAGCTTTATCCTCGGCCAGCAGGCTCATTTGCTCGGCGGTGGTTTGGGCCAGTTCGGTCAAGTCAAAGCGCGTCCATTCGGTTTGCGCTTCACCGGCGTCGAGGCGAGAGAGCGTGAACAATTGTTCCACGATTTTTCCCAAATGCACGACTTCCTCCAACATACTGCCAACGCGGTCGCGCAATTCAGAATCAAGTCGGGCATCCTCCGCGAAATTTTCCAGTTCGCCGCGCAGTATGGTGAGTGGCGTGCGCAAATCATGCGAGGCGTCGGCAACAAACCGTTTGGAATTTTGAAATGCGTCATCCAGTCGCGTGATCATGCGGTTGAGAGAAACGGACAGTCGTTCCAATTCATCACCGGTGCTTGAGACCGGCAGACGTTCGCTTAAATTATGCTGTGTGATCCTCTCGGCGGCACGCGTGATTTGTTCAACCGGCGTCAACGCCCGTCGCACCAATAGATAACCGCCGCCCGCGATGATGATAACTGCCATCGGAAAACCCCAGGCGAGTTGTAAAAACAAACGGTTGAGCATCGTTTCAATTGGATCAAGCAATTCACCGAATTCCACTAGATAATTTGGATTGCCAGAAGATTTGAAATTCAACGCGGCAACGAGCAAAGTTTTGCCGCCCGACAACTTTAACATATGATAAGATTCTGTTTCCAATTGTGGCGTAAAAACAGGGACTTCCGTTGGATCAAAGCTGCCGTCCTTGGGTGCGCCGGAAGCATAAACCAACGTGCCGTCGGCGCGCGTGATGCGGATGAAACGGTCGTTGATTTCCGGCTCATACCAATCTTTTGTTTGGCTGGCGACATAAGGCTCGCCGGTTTGCTTGGCATGAGCGAGCAACGTGCTGGCAACCTGGTGCGCCCGCCGTAGCTGTGCTTGGCGCAGGTCTTTTTCCAGAAAATGCCGCAAGTCAAAATACAGCACCGCGCACAGCAGTAAAAAAATCCCGGTAAGCAGACCGGCATACCATGCGACCAATCGGAAACTGATGGAGCGTATATTCATGCTTGCGTCTCGTCGTTCAAGCTGTATCCAACGCCGCGCACGGTGCGCAGCAGTTTGATGGGAAATGCGTCGTCCACTTTTTCCCGTAAATGCCGCACATAAACATCCACGATGTTGGTCAATCCTTGAAAACTTTGATCCCAAACGTGTTCAATAATCATGGTGCGGGAAAAAACACGACCTGGGTGCGTGGCCAGATATTCAAGCAGCGAGTATTCCTTGGCGGTGAGTTCAATTTTCTTTCCTGCCCGCCTTACTTTTTGTGAAAGCCGGTCAATTTCCAAATCGCCCACACGCAGCACGCTGTCGCGATTTACCGGCCCGCGCCGCAACAACGCCTTGATGCGTAATAATAATTCGGCGTAGGCGAACGGTTTGGTGAGATAGTCATCTGCGCCCGTTTCAAAATTTTTTATTTTGTCGGCCATGCCGTCGCGCGCGGTGAGAATCAAGATGGGAACATGCTGGTTCTTGCGCCGGATTTTTTCAAGAATCTCTGTGCCGGTCAGTCCGGGGAGCATCAAATCCAGAATGATTAGGTCGTAATCGTAGGTATTGGCGGCTTCCCACGCACTTTGGCCGTCGTGGTGAACATCCACGGCATAGCGCTCCGCCTTGAGGCCGCGCACAATGATGTCGGCCACTTTCTTTTCGTCTTCCGCCAGCAGGATTCGCATAAACGATGTTACTTCGACAAAGGAATAGACCAAATGTTTATTAAAAGACCGCAAACGATTGATTAAAATTCATTCAGAAATTTTCTCCATTCTTTCGGGGCGAATTTTAATTCAGCTTTCATGCGGTCTTAATCTTCAATGGGTCTATTAACTCGGACAGATAATTACCGGGAGCGGCGATCGTACCAGCCAAGCAGCGCAAGCTCCCGAATCATACAAAAAATGCTTATGCAAAAATTGAAAAATCAACCGAACCAGAAAAATAAAAAGGAAACGACCTCCTCCGCGAATCCGCCGCACCGTGAAGTTGATTTTGTTTTGGAATTCAAAGATGCGGAACACGTCTATGTCTGCGGTGATTTCAATGATTGGCATCCAACCAGCCTGCGTATGATCGGCAACGCGGAAGACAGCTTATGGGAAAAGCGGCTGACACTTCCGCCCGGTCGTTACGAATACAAATTTGTCGTTGACGGGAATTGGTTGCACGACCCCGACGCTCGCGAAAATGTGCCGAACATTTACGGTTCGCTCAACTCGGTCGTGGAGGTCAGGCCATGAAAGTGCAATCTGAAATCACCACTTGCTCCGGCAATAAATCGCGTGAATTGAATCAGTCTCACGCGGCGGCAATCAAACACCAAATTCCTCCCGCTTCCAGCCAACCGGTTCCAGCACAATACGAATTTACAATTGAGGAACATCTCAACGTGCAGGGGGAAATCGAGGAGCGAGCGCACCGCTGGTTTACGAACGGGTATACTTTGAAAAACTCACTAAACGACTGGCTCAAGGCCGAAAACGAAGTGCTGTTGGAATTTGTGAAAACACGCACGCAACGCCGTCTGGTGCAGCCGACTCCAAGAGTAACTAAAACAAAGACAGGCGGAACATCGGTTTTTACGCCTGCAATTTTTCATCAATCCTCGGCAATACCCAAACTAAAATCAACCTCTGCCTTCCAGCACAGTTTATGAATCACGCCATTCCAAATCTGCAAATTCAAATTCACAAAGTAGATGGTTCAATCAAAACACTCATTCAACACGACGCTACTAGAGTCCAAGAATTGCTCGATGGATTCCAACCGGCGGAAATTTTCAACCGTAAGAGGTTTGTCTTTTCAGATGCAAATTCCATTACGTCGCTACCGGTTTCAAAAATCACACGGATTGATTTAATTTCGGAACAGCTTCCCCATCTGATTTTTCCGGTTGGGATCGTCGATGCCGTTGAGTTGACCGAGACGCAATTTCAGGCGCTGGTCCGAAATCCAGTGATGAGAGAACAATTGGAACAAATGAGCGTCGAGGGTGCATCCGTGGTGACTTTTATGGATATGCAAATGGCGGACGGGCAACGCCTGTTACTTACGATGGAGACACATACTGCACTTTTACAACCGGAATGGTTGAATACTAACGGATTTGTATTTAGCGGGTCGGGCTTATGTTTTCGCATGCGAACCGGCGGAGTCTCCGTGCTGAATTTAGCCCATTTGGTGCGTTTGAGCTTGTTCCCTAAACCCCCGCATCCGCCAGTAGCAGCATGGCACACTGAGGCATTTCAAAAAATCAGCCCGCCAATTCAAAATCAAAGTCATTGGTTACTAACGGAGCGGTTTGCGGCGGGGGAAATTGGGCGGATAACTTCATACGCAACGACGGGTTGAGTTTTTCAAATCCAGTTTAGCGGGAAAAATCAATGACTCCAGCGCCAAGCACTTTGGCCAGAAACTTAAACGCTTGATTAAAATTCATTCAGAAACTTTCAATCTTAACAAAACTGTGGAAGATTCTGAACGAAATGAAAATTTATTTTGCTTTGACGATGATTTTGGGGGGCGTTTTTTTGTCAGGTTGCGCCACCGGGAAAAATGGACTCGCGCTCGACACGGTGGGGCCATCGCCATTTCAACTGACCGGTGACACGACCAGTTCAACTTTGACCAACGGCACTTTGGTGGTTTATTCCGCTTTCAGAAGAAACGCGGATTTCAATGCACTTGATCCCTATCGCCCGGAGTATTCTGACTACAAAATTTTGACCACCGATGGAAAATTGCTACAAAAAGTCCACAACAATTCGGGAACCATTCTTCAAGACCCAGTGTCTGTTGAGCTTTCACCAGGAAAATATGATGTCATTGCGCGCGCCAATGGCTATGGATTTGTGACCGTTCCGGTAATGATTGCCGCACAACAGAACACCGTCTTGCACCTCGAAGGCGATGGTTTCTGGCCGAATGTATCCGTGTTCAACCAAACCAACGCGGTGCGTTTGCCAGATGGCCAAATCATTGGCTGGAGAGTTGCGACTAATTTATGATCCGTGGATTTTTTCCAGCAAAGACTCACCCACGTTTCACAATTCAGATTTCATAATTTGGCCGCGGTTGAATTTTGCCCCAATTGATTTTGTGCCACACGCGTTCGTGGACGTAATACAGGAATATTTTCGTGAATAATTCCACCCCGCTGATGGTGAACGCCCATTTCAATTTCCCCGTGACGAGAAAAGTGATGATGAGCGTGTCCAAGCTGCCGGTGAGACGCCACGAAACTGCTTTGGCAAGACTGCGATAATGTTTTTCGGCCATGCCGAAAGCTAGAGAAAATCCACGCTAAAATAAACCGAAATTTCAACCCGCCTTGGGCAAGATGACCGTGACCCGCTTCATGTGACGTGACAAGGCTGGTTTCCCTTTCTTTTTATTCGCATCGTCGTCCGAATCGTCTTTGCTGGCAAGCTGTTCGGAGTTACTATTGGCCTGTTGCGCAGCAGACTGGCTGGTGCTGGTGGCATTGGCCGAGGATCCAAGGGTGGACTGAGAAGCGCCGCCGTTGACGGAAGCATTCTGGCTGAGCACGGTGGCCGACACGCTGCCGCCGGAAACACTGACACCGCCAACGCCGACAATGGTGCCAGATACGCTGCCACCACCAGAAACATCAGCCGAACCGCCGGAAAGCACCGTGCCGCTGAAGTTTTGCGCCGCATTGATGTTGGCGTTCTGACGGGAAATCACCGCACCGCTGATATTGCCATTGGCCGTCTCGTTGACCGTGCCGCCAATGACGCCGGAACCTTGCAAATCAATGTTACCGATATAGCCGGGGGAATAACCTGAAGTGCCGGGCGTGCCCGATGCGGGCGTGCCAGCTGTCAGGGTAATGGTTGGGCCGGCGGCAATATTTCCATTTAAGGCTTCCTGAAGGATGCCGCCCAGAGTGCCATTAATATCGCCTCGCGGGGTTTCCACCGTGATGTTCCCAGGAATAATGGCACCGTCTGGAACTGCGGACGGATTGATCAGGGTATTGGCGATGATGCCGCTGCCATAAACATCCTCGGTATAATACCCGGGCAGCCCGGTCACTGGATCAACATAAGTCACACCGACGCCATTGTAAGTTGCACCGCCGCTGCCGGCATTTACACTCCCGGTGAGTGACTCAATAAAAATGTTGCCGCCATTAAAGGTCGCAATGCGGGAACCATCCACATTAATATCACCAAAGGCCGTGACATTGACGTTCCCTTTGCCGGAAGTGAAAATGCCAAAGCCCACCTGCCGCAACGTATTGAATAATTCTTGCGAGCCTAAATCCATGGAGCCACCGGTGCTGGTCACATTGACATCGCCACCGCCAATCGCCGCGATAGTTGAGGTCAGCATATCAAGATCACCGGTCACGGTGACATTCACGGTCGCACCACCGTCCTGTGTCACGGAAGCGAGATTGGCATAACGGCCATAACCGCCCTGCGGATCGGCTACGCCACAGGAGAGAATGCCATACGTGTTGCCCAGCGAAATCGAGCCAGCATTGATATTGAACTGGCCCGGGCCACCCAGCCGATATCCCAGTTGGCCGTTTAACGGTGAAGTTGCGCCCACGTTAAGGCCAATCAATGCTTCAATTGCCGACGGATTGACACTGGCTTGGGCAAGCGTTTGGATTGCTGACGGGGCAACCCAGGTGATGGTATCCGTCTCATACTGGCCGTAAGTTCTGCCGGGAGAGTTATCACCAGGATTGGTGTCCAGAACCGGCAACCCATTCACCAAGTGCAAAACGGTGATGGGTTGCGTCAATTCCGACAGCACGGTAGATGACATTTGACCGGCAAACCCCAGCCGCCCAGTGGCCGGGTTATAGACAAACCCTGGATTGGAGCCGAGATATTGGCCATTGGACAGTTGTTGGGTCTGGAACCAGGAGGTTTTTTCTACAATGTAGGCGGCCAGTTGTGAGGCAGTAATGTTGGCGGGAACGGTCAAGGTGGCGACCGCTGCCGGATTCAAGGCCAGGGTGAAAATATTATCCCACGAATTGCCCATGCCGGGTAGCAAATCGGTGGTTGGCACATTGGCGTTGAGGATGTTCACGTTGTAAACAAAGTCGTAGGGGCTCCGGTTGTAAATCTCGCCGCCAACTGTAATTGAGGTTTTGTCGCTGGAATGCAAGTTCTGACCGGAAAAACTACAATCAATCATGTTACCTCCGACCGAGATCTGAGTTGCCTCGGAGGTGATTAGGTTCAAGTTTCCCATGTTGCCCGATATGTTAAGAGTCACCGGATTGGGATCATTGGCCTGAACCGGCAAGACAGTGCCATGATCGGTGTCACTAAATACGCCGTCAGAGCCGCTGCCGGGCGGCGTTCCGCTGACCCAACTCATTCGAGAGCTATCCGACATGAGCAATTCGGGGGTGGTATTGGGCGTGTTGGGATTAGAAACCAGATTTCCACTGTCCGTGGTGGTGATTTTCAGGCTCTGATAAACAGAGGGAAATAACGTCACGTTGCCTTGCAAGGTCACCCCACCGGAACCAGCAGTAATGTCCAAAATGGAAGGATAAATGACGGGAACTTGATCCGCCGCCAGTCGCGGCACGTTTACATCCGTCAAATAAACACCAATCCCTGCATCAAGGCTCACCGAATCTTGAGGAGCATAATCGAATAGATGAGCGGCAACGGAGTTGTCATTGCCGGTATTGTTAAAAACCCCGTTCGGATTCCGCACTTCCTGCACATAAATGTTTCCATTGGCATTGACGCCCCAGCTTCCAGTAATCAGGCTGAGCGCAAAGGAATTTCCACCGCTTGGGGCACCCACATTTTGGCTGGCATTGATGGTTCCAACTCCATTGGCCAGCACATAATGCCCATAAACACTGCCACCGGCCTTGATTGTTACATTTCCCGGATTCGACCCAAAAGCCCCGGTGCCTGCATCGGCGGCAGCGGACGACCCGCTGGGAAGATAACTGAAGACATTGCCGCCAGCGGTGATGGACACATTGCCGCCGGCGGCCGTGCTGATTCCGCCGAGACTGGAGGAAACAGTATAGTATGGTGGCGCAAGTGTGTGGTGAATCCCGGAAGGCTGTTTATATAGAAAGCCCGAAGGATCCGAACCCGTATTGACATCTCCGAATTGGGCAGTGACGCTGATGCTACCGCCGCCGGTGGTGGTGATGCTGCCCGTGCCAACGTTGACGCCACCACCATTGCTGACATAATTGCCAATACTGTCCAGTGAACAGCCCACCTGCACCTCGTTGGGGGCCAAAAGACTGATTGTTGACGACGACGAGCCCAGATTATTTACACCCGTAATGTAAGCGGTGCCAGCCAGATAAATTCCGTCGCTGCCGGAATCCGGCGTTGTCCCCATTGAAAGAGAAGTGCCGGCGAGTAAACTTACACTCCAATTATTTCCAGCGTTTATACCAGAGCCCGTGTAGAAAATAATGTCGTTGCCGGCGGACAGGGTCAGCGTGGCAGGAACTCCGGGGTCGGTCAAAGTCCAGACCGTATTGAGCCTGATGTCATTATCCGCCGACAGGCTGATTTGTGAAAGACCGCTGTAAGAGTTGACATCGATAATCGTATAGCCGGAAAGCGCGCTTGGGTCGGTGGTGCCGGAAGTCAACCAGATATTCGCCGGGTCAATGGTCAGGCTTCCTCCCAAAAATCCGGCCACTGCCTGGCCATTAATGGCCGATTGTATGGAATTCATTTGTGGTGCGCAGATTGAAACTTGCCCGCCGCTGCCTCCCTGTGTGCCGCCGGCAATATTAATAACGGAACCAGCCTGATCGGAAAAAGTTTTGTCCGACTTGATGGTGATAGAACCACCGGAACTGGCACCTTGCACATCGCCTTGTGCGGAGATGACGGAACTTGCTTCCAGATTTACGCTGTCACTCGCCACCAATTCGATGGTGCCATTGACGTTCTGGACGGAGTTGGCCTGAACCAAGCCACCTTGGTTCACGGTTTTCGCTTGCATGACAATGCCGCCGGCATCTGCAATCAACCGGCCTTGGTTATCCACCGAGCCTTGCGGCAGCGTGACGGCGGTGCTTAACCCGCGACCGTCGGGACTGGTTGAAACCAGAACCGTTTCGCCTGCATAGAGGCGGATTTTCCCGCCGGGCGCCGAGATGATGCCATTGTTCTCAATGTCATTGGCGATCAAAAATGCCGAACCGCCCCCGGCAATGTTAATCTGGCCGTAGTTGATGATTTTAGCGAGCGGCGGTGGCGCATTGAACGACCAGGCTCCGCCGCTGGAAAGGTCTGGCATGGGCGTGGGGGTGGTGGTCAGGATCAGACCATGGACACTAACGGCCGCTTGGCCTCCAATGTAAAAGCCGGACTGGTTTTGCAGCACCACATAGCCATTGGCATTGAGGCTACCGAGAATCTGCGAGGGATTTGGGTCATTGATCTGATTCCATACCAGTGAGGACGACGAAGGCTGGACAAAAGTCGTGGTTTCTCCAACACCTATGTTAAAGCTTTGCCAGTTGATGTAAGTGTTGTTGGCCGCATTGATGGTCAATTGTGAACCTGAAGTATTGAAAGAGGCCGAGCCTTGGGCGACGGTGCCGCCAACGGGATTAGCGTGCCCTTGAAACTGACACAGGCAGCAGGTCATCCATGCTGTTGTCATGATTGTGTTAAGACGGGCAGAAATGGTCAATCGGTTCATCATGGCATCAATCAAGTTTGGAAATAAGGTAACAGCTTTGGAAGAACGTTAAAACATTGGGATGTAACATTTGGGTGACAAATCAAAACTGTGCGGTCAGGGCGAAATTAAAGAACGGCTCATAGGCAGTCGTGGTGGTGGTTCCCAACAACGGAAGGGAGAACAGAAACCGGGTTTCCCAATGGGGGCCAATAGAAGCGACTCCACCGAAACCAGTGCCCCACAAAGCAGTGCTACCGGGACGGCCTTGCGGATCCAGCAAATAGGTGTCGGCGAAGTCCATATAAACCGTGCCGCGAAGAATGAGAGGAGTATTACCATATACAACACCCACTACATGGGGCGGTGTTAGTTGTTCCAATGATATGTGCCAGCCGTTATCACCAAACACCTGGCCTTCATGATATCCGCGGACACTGTTGACCCCACCAGCACCAAACTGTTCGCTGCTGATTAATGGCTCACTGGCCCATTGGCCATCCGCGCGGAGTGTGGTCAACCAGTTTGTATAAATAGAAAACTGCCAAGAAAGGCTGGGAGTAAGTATCACCCAATGGCCGGTGGATCGAGTGGAACTCGTGACGGCTTGCAGATTATTGAGGGAACCCGAATACCAAGCGTTGCCGCTGATCCCAAGCCCGCCGGCAAGTGTCCCCGGCTCGGTGTGCCAGCTTCCATTATATGAGAGAGACAAAGGTAAATACTCCAATGGATGGTGAGTGACCGGCACGGGAGAAACAACAGTGCTGTAAACAGGCGGATTGGGAACGCCGGCGGCGTTCACGGTTATTTCTGCAAATTGAAAATTATTCGTCTTATAGCTGGTGGTATTATAGGTCTTGAAATCAAGGCCACCGGAAGCTTCGGAGTGAAAATCACTGGTGGCATTCAACGGCGTGCTTAAGCGGGCACCCGTGTCACTGGTAATTGTAATATCCTGCTGGACTGTGCTCTGGGTGATGGTGCGCACCCCGGGAACATCGTAAAGGAGAGAACTGGACAGGGTTTGCAGGCCGGTGTCAATGGTCGAACGGCTGGCAAAAACGTTAAGCTCTGGCCGACCTGAAGGCGGCGGTAGATTAAATTTCCGGGTGGCCTCATTATAGCCAAAGCTTCCAGGATTGCTGGCGACGACATTTTCGATGGCCTCTGGATTGCCCAGTGGCATCCGGTAAAACGCACTATAATTGGCGACCAACGGCAGGTCATAAAAGTCCCACTGGTTTCCGGTTTTATATTCTTGAGGAGAGAAACCATATTGCACCCCAAATGAATGATCCAACTGCCAGAGATTGTTACAGACGGCAGACGCATTCAGACGCAAATTGGGAGTGCCAGGTGAGCTTTGATTGTTGAATTCCACCTTGGCGTGAACTGGCAATTGATCCTTGACCTTGAGCAGTAGGTCGCTAGTGCCAGGATCGGGGCCAGGTTCAATGACCGGGTAAATTTGCCGGTCTTGGTTCGCATTGGCGCGGTTCAGTTCCGCCTGAAAAATCAGGCCATTAAGAATCATGTTTGTGTGCAGGCTGGGCAGGGCGCGCATGATATTGTTGGAACTGAAGTAATGGTTGCCCTTAACCTCGATGACAGCCAGCCGACCTTCGGTCACTGCCAGTTTTACGGTGGCATTGGTGAGCTTCTGCTGAGGCACGCCCACCGCCACCGTCACATAGCCGCGCTCCCGATAGGCCTGTTGAAGTTCCGTGGCTGCCGTGATGATTCCGTCGATACTGACATTCGTGCCAAAGGCTCCATCAATATTGGTCAACGCCGCCGCCACGGAAGCGGGCGGCAGGACGGAATTGCCCTCAATCAGATATTTATTCACAGCAAACCGGGGTCCGGTATTCGTGGAAACCACATGAATCCGGGTATCCTTGGCCTTCAGCTCCGCCATTTTTTCTTCGACAGCCAAATCGGCCAATCGCTGGGCTAAGGCGGAGCGAGCCAGAGCCATTTCTGCGGGAGTGGCCGGCACCGATGGCGGGTTGTTGGTCAGGCGCAGGTAACATTCGCCGGACACCACCACTTGAGGGATGGCCGTTTGGAAGACGTTCAGTGTGACGATGCCGTTGGTGATTCGTTCCTTGGCGATGGCCACGCTCATCAGTGGATAGCCCCGCTTGTAAAATTCCCAATGCAGGTCGGCGGCGGCAGTCACCACGTCCTCAATACCGACATTGTTGCCGGTATATTTTATAAATAGCGGCACAAGGTCATTTGTGGAGATCAATGTGCTGCCATCAACCACATAAGCCGTGACATTGAAACGGGGTGTGGACGCAACTGGCATGGCCGATGTATCCGCTACAGCCTGTTTTAAATCCGCCAGCCAACAGCAAACAAACAGAAGCCAGAAGATGGCGAACCTGTGCGCACACCTCCAGCTACTCAGGAATCGCGACCCGGCCAGATTGGGCTTCATCAAATTCATGCGGCCGGAATATCGCAATCCAGCCGTTTACCCAGCACGGCAATCATTAAAACCGACGGTGCGGCGGCAACTGCAAACGGCGAGACGTATCCCCCTCCTTTGTGGCTTGGGGTGGTATTGTTGGTGAACAAAATAATTCCGTTCATTGGTGCCAATAATTTGTTGTCACTTTGTCAGCTCGCAATAAGTTCGTTTATGAAACCAACTGGCATACCGCCAAACCGAACGCAGAAATCACACCATCGCTCCTTTGCCACAAAGGCAGGGAGGTGCTTCAAAAAACTGCATCGGAGTAAACTGGGCGTTTCATATTACAAACTCCTGTCGAAACGGTGACAATCCGGTGACAAAAGACCGAAAGGAACTGGTTGCCGTAAAAATAAGGGCTTTCCTGATTTAGCGGGTAAAAATGCTGAACTGATTGGAAAAGCGCTGTAAAATAAGTATTTGGCCGGCACGGGCAAAAACCGGACGATTTTGGTGGAAAGAATCCAATCGGATTTGCGGCCAGAGTCCTCGCTGACAGTTAGTTTCCTATCTGTTGCAAAACCGCCATCGGTTCGTAACACGCACCGCCTATTATTCACGGTTGCAAGAAATTCTCGCAGCCGGGCTGGAGCGGTTTTGGGTCTTAATTCGGATTGGTGTTCCGACAAACGACCTATTTGCACAGGTGGATGAGTCGGTGAATTTTTGAAGATTATCAACGCTATGAGCAAGCTGGATCACTTTTATGAGCCACATTTGGAGATCAGGGAGATTTCCTTGCCGCCAGGAAAAGAGTGGCGACCAAGATTATTTGGCTGGTCCTTGATACTTATCGGTAGCGGAAGCGGTTACTGGCTAGAGAATCAGTCCCGCACGGAACTGGAGACTGGAACGGTTCTGCTGATGGCCGGTGACACCCAAGGGCACTTTCTGGCCAGCCAATTGAATGTCATGCCCCTGTTCCATTTTTCAGTGATACCAGATCGTCTTTCCGGATTGATCACACTTGAGGAGCAAAAAATTTTCAGTCAGGCGGTGTCCCGGAAAGAACTCGCCTTTCGAGTGCTTCCACCTTCGAACCCGGTTGCCCTCAAGATGAATGAACTGTGTGCCAACCGGAGTCGGGAAGGGCTGTCATTTCGGCTGGCCATGCTCCAGCTTTTGGTCGAGATTTTTGACAAGGAATTGAACCGGACATCCACCAATCCGGAAAGCACCGACGCCACACAACGGTTGCGATTGTTCCTGAAAGAGAACCCGCCTGACGCATTGCTGGAGATAAGCTTCAACGAACTGGCGCAGATCACCAATTGCACGGCGCGGCACCTGAGCCGGATTTTTCAAGACGTGGCTGGTATGTCATTCAGCAACAAGCGGGCCGAAATCCGCCTGGTGCGCGCGCGTGAACTACTGGCCACCAGCGAGTCAAAGGTGGTGGAGGTGGCCATGGAAAGCGGCTACAAAACCTTAAGCCTTTTCAACGTGATGTTCACCCGCCGCTTTGGAACAAGCCCTGGTCGTTGGCGTAAAAAATGGGGTGGAGGACGCAAATCAAAATCGTCAAACAGGCAAAACGCCTTGATTCGCGATCGGCAAGACACGACGGATGACAATGCAAAAAAAACGAGGCTCCGGGTATTGCAAAATTGCCCGCCAGTTTCATAAATTCACACTCCCTACTCGGAATCTGCGTCGATAAATTTATTTTTCGATATGCAAGAATTAGGTGAAATTGAATATCCGAATGTCGAGAGCTGTGCCAAAGCGATCAGCCTCGGATTTTTAGCCTAATAGGCATCGATAAACTCCAAGTTGATCCACTTACTGCGCCGTATGGAATCTGGCAAGCGGATCATCGGACTGAAGCCGATACCTTCGTCAACCGTTCTGGGAACTCCGGCAGTTGTTGGCATGCGGTGATGTTCAGTTTTTGAACATTACCCAAGCCGAAAACTTTATTCACCTTCAACGGCTGAAATGAAAAAGGCTGGCTGCCAAAATGGCAGCCAGCCCGCAAAACCAACTCTTATTTATGGAGAGACCAGCCGGAAGAATGCCGAATTGGTCGTTGCTGAATTCGTGTAAGTAAAAGTGCCGTTGCTCAAAAACGTGTTTGTCGAAACTGGCAACCAATTAGTCAGTGCCGTAGTCAGATTCGTGGCGCTTAAAATCCGGTATTGCACCCCGGCTGGACAGTTTGAACCGCCGAACACTAAATTCCCGCCAAACCGGGTCACGTTGCCAAGGCTGGGTGTGGGTGAAGCCACGATGTAACTGGCCAAGATGTTGGTGCTTGATCCGCCCGGCCCGTTCACCGTCAGGGTAACCGTGTAAGGCCCACCGGCGACATAAGTGTTGGTAACATTACCGCCGGTGGTGTTGGTGATAATAGTGCCGTTGCCGAAGTTCCAAATCCATTGGGTGATGCTGCCGGTGGCCGTGTTCGTAAAGACTACCGTCAGCGGTCCAAACCCATTGGTCACCGTGCTGGTCACGGAACCAACCATAGGTGCGGCTGGCGTGCTGGAAGCCCGCGTGAAGGTCATGGATCCATCGAGGTTCAGAATGAAGTAACCCACAAAATAGCTGGTCGTGCCGGACAGCCCGGTGATGGGATCTACGCCAATGTCGCTCGGACATAATTGGTAAAAATCAACCCGCTGGGCGGAGGTAAAGGGGCTTGGCGTCGTATTCTCAACGGCTTGAGGTAGCGGACTGCCATTTCCACCAAAATCACCGATTGTAAAACTATAAGTGTTGTCGCCAATAAAGTCGCTGAGGGTATAACCGGATCCGCTTGCAAAATAACTCACCGGCTCCCTGACCAGAAAGGCGTTGTTATTTGCATTGCTGATGGCCAGAAAACCGGAAATGCTGTTTGCCCCCGCGCCAACGGCAGCAATCAGATTTTTGGTTGTGGCTTGTTGACTATAGGATTCCCGGGAAGGGGCTTGGGACTGGTTGGACACATTGGTTGTGGGGATGGTATACCAAAGCGTGTCTTTGGGAAAAGTTCCCAACGGAGTCACCCATGAACTAAATGATCCCGGGAAAGCTGCAAAAGCTGACCACTGGAGGTTTGCAAAGTTGCCGGTATCCGTGAACGCGCTCGTCAACTGGGCGGTTGAATAATTGGTTATATTGATGGTGGTGCCAGCGGACATTTTCAAAAAATTGGTGACGCTGCCTAAATCCACCACCAGCTCGTATAGCCCGGCGGCACTACCGGTCTTGCGGAAACCCGCCAACACATCACCGTATTGATTGTAATTAAATTGGGATTGGGCGTTGGCCAGTTCCGGTAGCGCAAGAACAGCTAACAGTGCAAGCTTTACGCCGAGTCGTTTTAGGGATGGGATTTTCATGTAAAAATAGAAACATAGGTTAATTGAAACGCCCCGGAAATACTACCTGTATTAAGACATTAGCATCTACAAAAAGGACGTGGTTACAATTTTTTAAGTAGCTTGTGCCGTATTACTTACGACTTAAATTTGGTTGAGAATTGATTTATTGATCAGGCGTCACGCATTTGTAACCGCAGTCCCTATTTCCAATAGCCCAATGATGAAACCTCGACCTCATTCCGAAGCCAGTGCGGTCAGGATAATGTAGCATAAGTTTGCGCTGCCTTTGGTTTTAAGAATAGTATTCTTATTCAAGATGAGGGTTAAATTGTGTCAAAATGTGTCCGGCTAACCAGTGTTACCAGTTTGTAACTTGTCTGGACGCGAGGGCAGAATAAGATTTTTGGATGAAATCGTATTGCAACACAATGAACACCATCTTCACGACAATTCTCTGGCGAGTTATCTCCGGGCTGATGCTTTGGGGATTAACGATGGGCATTCAGGCGCAGGAAACGAACGCTAATTTTCAAGCCACTCAGGCGGCGGACAAGGGAGACGCCAAGGCACAATACGAGCTGTCCAGATGTTACGCCAGGGGAATCGGCGTTCAAAGAGATGCCACAAAGGCTGTCCAATACTTGCGCCAGTCGGCGGATCAAGGCTATGCCGACGCCGAAGTGATGCTCGGTTTTTTTTACAGCCGGGGGCGGGGCGTTCCCAGAAACCTGGCGACCGCCGTCTCGTGGTATCGGAAAGCCGCCGACCAAGGGAACGCCATCGCGCAATATGCCATGGGGAATTTCTACGCCAATGGCATTGTGGTGACCAATGACATGGACGCAGCCATCCAATGGTGGAAAAAGGCCGCCGACCAAAACCAGGCAGAGGCCGAGGCGGCGCTGGGTCAGCTCTATCTCTCCCCGACCGAAACATATGGCACCAATTATCTGAACTATGCGGAAGCGGTTCGTTGGTTGCGCCGGGCGGCGGCGCAGGATTCCGCCGCCGCCATGAACAATCTGGGGGTGGCCTGTGAAAACGGCCTCGGCGTGGATAGGGATTTCAAAGCGGCGGCCAAATGGTATCGTGCCGCTGCCGAACAGGGCGACGCGCTGGGGGAGGCCAATCTGGGCCAACTCTACTTTGACGGCCGGGGAGTTCCCTTTGACCTGATACAGGCCTACAAATGGTTCAAGTTGAGCGCCAACCAGGGAAATGGCATCGGTAACAACGGCCTCGACAATTTCCAGACTCATCTGCTACTTAAGCCAAAGGATCTGGCTGAAGCGGAACAGATGGTCTTGGATTTCCGTCCCCGACCGACCAAAAGCCTGCCGTAATTTCCTCAAGCCTGAGGCGCGTGCGCCCCTTTAACGCGGCCATCATTTCGCCGATGAATACTGGTTGGCCAGCGACTCTTGATATTGCTGTTCCCAGAGCGCCATATAGGAATTATATCCAAGATAAATTTCCGACTGCGAGTCAATCTGGGATTGGGCCTGTTGCCACGTCTGCTGATAGGAGGGATCATTCGGATTCTGGCTGGTTGATCCGAGAGCATTGATAAACTGCTGGCGCAGATTGTTGATGGCCTGCATTTGCGATTCATTCAAGTTCATCGCCACCGAATCCACCGGTTGAAAAATGAGTGGCAACGCGGCGGACTTTGGTGCGGGTGGCAATTGATAATCGCCCACTGGTTGGGAAGTTGAAGCCACCTGACCTGACGCATCTATAGTCGCCGGATTTGCAGCCGAATTATTTGCGGCCATCTGGGACTTTGCGACTGACTGATTGTTGCCAGGCAAAGATTGTGATGCCGCCATTGTTGCTAGGGGGTTCACCGTGGCCGACTTCAACCCTAGAAAATCATCAATCTCCGCTGCCTTTTCGCCCGGCAGTTGCTCCAACCGGATTTTCAGCACCCGTTCGTAATTCCAGTCGGCCAATTGAGTTGACCACGGGGCTGAGTTCAGATTCGATAATATATGCTCCAATTTAAGGCTATACGGCCTGAAGGCCGCGTTGACATCCGCCGTGACAATCGCCCTGAGCGTCAGCTCTGGACACCCAATCGCCCGCAAGTTTTTCACATAAAGATGGTAATCCTTGGCATCAAGTTGACTCCAGTGGAAAGGCTTTGGCGTGATCGGAACCGGAGCCGGCGATGCCGCTGCAATTTGTTCGTTCACGGCAGGACGGGTTTCGGTGATGGCGTGCGGCGTGGGGCCGGCAATCTGTTTGGGCTGATTCAGCAACATATACATAAGCCAGCCAGCCAGACCTAGGTTCAAAGATAGGGAAATTTTTAACAGCGTTTTCATGCTTAAACTTTCATGTTGTTTATCAGGTTGATAAATCTTGCTCAACTTTAAGGATGGCTTTCACTGGTTGGCAAGTTTTCAAATGTTACGATGCGGAGTTTTCTAAATGGCCGGGAGGCCTGCTGGCAGCCAGCAAAAAGGCCGGTGCGGATTAGCATCCACACCGGCCTGATGATTCAAACCGGATTAGTAAGTTCCAACCTGCGGAAAGCCGCTGTCAAGGTTCCGCTTGACCTGCATCCGGGTCTTCGCAAGGACGGCCGTTTGAGCAACCGTGCGGATGTCGCCAGAAGCAACACTGGCGGCAACTTCATTAGCCAGCAGGCCGTTGACAATCGCAGTGGCCGCGTAACCCGCTTGCGACGTGGGGGACTGGCCGGTCACGCCCAGCAAATGCTCCTGACCCCAGTAGCTATAGCTGCCATTGATAACCGCATTGTCGGATTCATAAACCCCATTGAACGGCAGGTAGGTGGCATTGCCGCCGCCTGCAGTGATTTGACCCGAAGTGGCGGTCTGCGCGGCAAAGGCGTCGGAAACCCCGAGGTAACCAACCAAAACCACGCCCTGACCGGTGCCGTCAATGTTCATTTCCTTGGCCACATTGCCGCCGCTGTCGAAACCATCGTTGAACACTTCAACCAAGCCGTTGGCATCGGGAGTATAGGCCAATGCGTTGGTGGTGTCTTCCGACAGAACGCCGCCAGCGGTGTAAAAGACGCGATAGGCAAACTGATCCACCGGCGTGTTAATGCCATATTGGAAGTTCAGCAAGCCGTTGGCGCGCGTGCCAGAGCCAATGTTGCGGCCACAGACGGCAACGCTTTCGCTGGAATCGGTCGAAACACCAGTAACGAAGCTGGCTTTCTGCGGTGAGCCAATGAGCTGGTTGATTTGCGCGGTGGTGATGTTCACCACGTTGCTCCACGTCGCATCAGCCGTTTTTTCAAAACCTTTCATGAAAGTGAAAGGAATGATACCGACGACACCGTAATCCACGAGGGGATACAGCGACTTCGGGGTCTGCGAAACCGTCTGGGAGGTGTCCGCCATGGCGAGGTCGGGAACCGAAGGAGCACCAGGGATAGCAGACAAGGCGGCGGTCATCTGCCAGCCGCTGGATTGGGTATAAAAAGTAGGCGGCACACCCGGAAGGTTATAGCTGCCGCTGGCCAGACCCAGTGTGGAGTTCGCCAAGGTTTGATGGAGTCCTTGACCGGCGACGGACGCGATGCCGGCTTCAGAACCGGTCCAGCTACAGTCAATGTCCACCAGATTGGTGGTGCCGCCAGAGTTGATGTAACCTTCATAAACAATCTGGTTGGCACCGCTGCTATCCGTGGGGGAAACCACTTTGGGATAACCAGCAAACCCGCTTAAGAAGGTCTGTCCCGGCGTTTTGGCCGCGTTATAGAAGAATGCCCGGGCAGCCGTGGAACCGGTGATATAAATGACCGGATTGGAAGCTTGGGCAACACCAGCCAGAGAAAGGACGCCCAAAGCGACCAGCGTGGAGGTTAGTTTATTGATTTTCATGCTATTTGTTTGTTGTTGTTATTGGTTATGGTTTCAAGTTAATGGATTTTAATCAGGCATTTTTACGGTTGATGATTTTACGGCGGAAAAGCAGCACCAGCAGGCCGGCACCACCGAGCAGACTACAGGTGCTGGGCTCCGGAGCGGGCGTAACCGAAAATATGACCGAGCCAGTATTCAAGTTGATGTTGAAAGAACCCTCCTCAACCCAGCCAATAGCCGGTCCGGTGGCCGAGTTGCGTTGGTTTTCCCACAAGTTCATTGATAGAATACCGCTACTTAACAGGCCTACCGCGCTGGTGCCGGTAGTGCCGGAAACTGAACTGCCTGAAGGAGTATTGCCGCCCACGGCCTCGTTGTAGGAAACCAAAGCCGTCCAACCACTTGAAGCGGAAGACCCATATTCACCTATCGCCACGCCTTGAGCCGCATTGGCGGCCGTATTGATCATGCCCCCAGAAGTAAGCACACTGGGTGTAACATTAACCGCAACGGTCTGATACAATAATTTCGGGTTGCTCCCGGTAAAGCCGCCAACGACGCCTGCATCCACATGATTCAAGGCATTTGTATCTGCCCCAAACGCGGTGTTAAATATAGTGGGATTGAACAGACTGCTGAGATTGTAGGTTCCGCTGTTGGCATTGGCATCCGCCACCAAGGTGGCGGCATTCAAGCCAAGATCAATGACGTAGTCATTTTCCGCACCTGGTATGCCGGAGTTATTATCGTTGAATCCGAGCAAGAGATCGGTGGTGGATTGCGCCGACGCCGCCATGCTTGAGAGCCCAAGCACCGTCAGCAAGGCTGCTTTATATAATTTTGTTCTCATTTTTTAATTGTTTTAGATTGCAGTTTTATTGTGCGATTGGTTTTACTAAGCCACATTTGTGGTTCAGCGACACAAACTCTAACAAAAGGCGGCAGGAAAAACTTCTAGTTCAAGGACATGCAGCACCTGTTTTACGGCATGGCAGATTTCATTTTAAATCATTAAAGTAAAGGTGTTTAAATAAATATTGACCGACGAATGGCCAAGCCAAGTCGTTTGATGCAACAATGTAACAATTACCCAAAACAAAAAAACCGATTCCGAAGTAAGTAGACACCTGTGGAAAAAAATTATGGTTATCCAGATTGCCTAGCCCCGCTACGGGACAGCAGGTTTTCAAAATCTGGTGGCAAAGGTTGTCGTCAAATTGTAACGTGCTAAAAGGATGAGAGTATGTGATTGTGTTGAGCTATTTAATTGCCAGAAAAATTGAAGTTATGAGCAGTTTGCGCAAAAAACCCTCTTCGTTATTTTCAGCCCGCTTAGCTTTCATCGTGGGATTGGGTCTGTTCTTCACCTTGTCGTCTGTTAAAGCTGATAACCGGGTCGTTGCTTGGGGGGCGGGATTGATCACAAATTCCATAGACCGTTATGATTACGGTCAGTCCGTCATCCCCGCCAATCTGACGAATGCCGTTTGCGTGGCAGGCGGTGGCAGGCACAGTTTAGCCTTGAAAACCGATGGCGCGCTGCAAGGCTGGGGCGACGATTCAGCAGGACAGACCGACTTACCACCGGGGAGCAATTATATCGCGATCGCTTGCGGATACCTAGACAGCGTGTTGTTGCAAACTAACGGCATTGTATTAGCGGTTGGGGATAATGGAGACCCCGTTGCCAGACCCACCGCGGTTCCCGTTGGTTTGAGCAATGTCGTGGCCATTGCTGCCGGACAATATCACTGTCTGGCATTAAAAGCGGACGGCACAGTGGTGGCTTGGGGCACCAGCACCAACCCAGACACCTACGTCGCGAATGTTGACTATGGACAGTCGGCCGTTCCTGCGGGACTTTCAAATGTGGTGGCCATCGCCGCCGGTGGATGGCATAGCCTAGCTCTGAAAGCCGATGGCACCGTAACCGGCTGGGGACGCACAGATTATGGGCAGGCTTCCATACCGCCCGGCGTAACCAACGTGGTGGCCATCGCGGCGGGACTTGCTGACAGTCTGGTGCTCGAAGCGAATGGAAAGCTCGTGGCGTGGGGCGACAACACCTATGGACAAACGAATGTTCCGGCTGGCTTGAGCAATGTGGTGGCGATAGCGGCGGGCTGGTGGCACAATCTGGCACTGAAGAGCAACGGCACAGTAGTGGCTTGGGGGGCTGGCGGTGGTTCCAGTCCCTATGTAGATTTTATGCAAACGAATGTTCCGGCTGGCTTGAGCAACGTAGTGCAAATCGCCGCCGGCTCGGCTCACAGCTTGGTCTTGGTGGGGACCGCTCCACCGGTTACACAGGCCACCCTAAATCATCCAAAGTTCGGAACAAACGGATTCAGCTTTTGGCTGCCAACTCAAAATGGCCGGGTCTATCAACTCGAATTCAAAAACTCGCTGACAGATAACGTATGGCTGTCATTGCCGCTTAAAGCTGGCATCGGCGGCTTATTGCAATGGACAGATACTGCGGCCGTATTGATGCGCTTCTATCGGGTCAACCAGTGGTAGTCCTTCGTCCAGTGACTAGCCAGATTCCTCCTGGAGAATCGAGTATTCCTCATTAATTCGACATCGGCAGGCAATCACCACCATCTATAATTTATGGTCTTTCCGAGTTGAAAGTTGAGTGTATGGAAACCCGCTGCCGCCTGTTCCGCAGCAAGTTGTCACTGATTTGTAACAATTATGACATCCATTCGTAGCCTTGGGTTTGCATTATCCTTGGCCATGCATATATTTGCGATCAAACGTCAGGTGGTTTGGCTGATGGGCTTGTTCCTGATGATGGCAGTCCTAGTGGCCGACAATGCCGCTGGTGCGGAGGCAGCTGCTGACGCCGGTTCTGATTCCAATGATCTGCTGTTGAATTTATTCATTGAAAAGGGATATGTCAGCCAGCAGGAGGCTGAAAAGGTCAAGGCCGAGGCAGAAAAACGCAAGGCGGAACTGGAGCAATACAAGACTGAAGCTCAAACCCTCAAGACCGAGACGGAAGAACTAAAGGCGGAAGTGGCAACGCTCAGGGCACACGCCGATTACGATTATAACGGGACTAATTATATGCCGGAATTGTCGAAACCAAAGACCAACATCTTTGACCGGATGATTGTTTTTGGCGACGTTCGTTTGCGTTATGAAGACCGTTCCTACACCGATCCGACCGGCGGCAGCATTGATTTGAACCGTTTTCGCTACTCCATAAGAGTGGGTTTACGGGGTGATGTGTTTGAAGATTTTTATTATGGTTTGAGGATTGAGACCTCCGCCAATCCACGCTCGTCGTGGGTTACGATGGGCACCTCGTCAAGCGGAAATCCTTATCAAGGACCGTTCGGTAAATCCACGGCAGGCATCGGTATCGGTCAGGTTTATATTGGCTGGCAGCCCGAGAATTGGTTCGAAGCCACTTTGGGTAAAATGCCCAATCCGCTTTACACCACGCCGATGGTATGGAGTCCTGCTATCAACCCTGAAGGCGCGGCGGAACATTTGAAATACACGGTGGGCGACGTGGATTTCTTCGCCACCTTTGGCCAGTTTCTCTATGCAGATCAAAACCCGGCCTCTGCATCCGGTGGCTTGGGCTTTAATGGTCTAAGTGGACAAACTGCTAACAACATTTTTCAAATCGCCTGGCAGGGTGGATTTAATTATCACATCACCACCAACATTTCGTTCAAGGCCGCTGCCACAATCTATCAGTATCTTGGACTGAAACGCAGTTCGGCAACCGGAGGCGGAGTGGCTCCTTATTACGGTGATCCTTATGTGGGCGAGGGTGCATATACCGGTCCGGGTTCAGCTAACCCGATCAATGGTTACAGCGGCTATGGGACCTCCGGCACCCTGCCTGGATATCAAAGTTCGGGCTATCCCAACAATCAAGTCGGCCTCAACAACCTATCGGTTTTAGAATTGCCTTTTGAATTCAATTTTAAGCTTAAAAAAATGGACGCCAAAATTTTCGGCGATGTGGCATATAATTTCGAAGGCGACCAACGAGCCCAAGCTGCGGCCACCGCCTATGCGGCTTATTTGAATAATCAGTTGCAGCCTGCAACCATCAAGCCGTTTGCCCCGCAAACGGACGATAACAAAGCCTATCAAATCGGTTTTGCCATTGGCAGCCAGGACGCGCTGGGAATGGTCAATGGTTCCGTCGTCAAAAAAAACGCTTGGGAAGCGAGAACCTATTGGCAGCACGTTGAGCAATATGCCTTGGATCCCAATTTGCCGGACACGGACTTTTTCGCTGGCGCACAAAACATGCAAGGCATTTACGCCGCAATCGCCTATGGTTTCAGCGACAATTTGATTGGCACCGTCCGGTATGGTTATGCCAGCCGCATTAATAAGTTACTCGGCACCGGCGGAACCGGCCAGGATATCCCGCAAATCAATCCCATCAATGAAATGAAGATTTTCCAAGTGGATCTGACCTACAAGTTTTGAGAACCCAAGGCGTTGTCACGCTTTGCCCAGAGTCGATTACGCCATAAAGTTCGGCTCACACTTTCAAGCCATCCGAGTTCTGGTTGTTTCCAAAATGTAATGCTTTAGAAACCTAAATGACACAATGTGTTGGCATTATTATTGCCGCCGATGAGAACTGATCGTCATTTGATTTTGCAGAGCAAAGTGGTCTCGCCAGGAGAGGAATGGGCTCCGCCAAGGCCCGGCTGGGTGGTCGCCCGGGTGTCCGAGGGTGTCGGCTATTGGATGTATGGAGGTCAGGCACGCGAATTGAAGGAAGGTGATGGTTTTGTGGTCTCTGGCAAAGCAGACATGACGATTCGCGCAAGCCAGTTGGGAATTTTGAAGCTGGAATTTTATCTGCTCCAGCCGCCGCTGCTTAACGGCCTGCTCACGGTGACCGAAGAAAACCAGTTGGAGCAAGTTGCCAACTTGTTACAGGTTTCGGTCGTTTTTTTCAACGCTACTGACGCGCTGGGCCAGAAATATTCCCGGCTGGTTCACCAGTCACAACCGGAAAGCCTGCCAGCGCGCGCGGCACTTGTTCAATTCTGGGCACAGGCAGTGGCCAGCCTTTTAACCCAGCCTTTGGTGAACAAAAACGGTCATAAGTCAGAATTGCATCGGCGATTCCAGCAACTGGTCACACAATTGCCGGAGGCCGAACTGGCCAAACTATCGTTACCGCAACTGGCCGGGATGCTAGAGTGCAGCGAGCGGCATTTTCGACGTCTGTTTTTAAGGGAATTCGGCGTCTCGCTGCGAGTGCGACAAGCCGAATCACGTCTGCGGCGAGCCAGCCAGTTGCTATTAGAAACAAATGGCAAAATTAGTAGCATCGCCTTTGAAAGCGGTTATCACCATCTCGGGCTTTTTAACATCATGTTCAAAAAACGGTTCGGTTGCACACCCCGTGCGTGGCGTGAGCGCAATCTTTCATCGTTTCCGCCGGAGTCTAAAAATCCACTGCAGGATGAGATTGCCCCGGACAATTCCAACGGCAACCACTAGGAAATACACGCCGAAACCATGACCAACGCTGCCATCCCCAAAAAACCTAAAATTAGAAACTGATGATTATGACCATTCAACCGATTCTGGCCAACGCGGCCGTGTATGCCATCGAGAACGCCACGACCGAGGGCAAGATCACCGTCGTCGTGCTGCTCATCCTGTCGCTCTTCAGTTGGACGATCATCATCACGAAGTTCCGGCAGTTGATGATCGCGCGGCGGGCGACGAAAAAGTTCATGGCCGCCT